>ERZ1023839.6-NODE-6-length-102441-cov-214.092923_pt1 | contig 102441 bp, 158 predicted proteins | sample MGYA00380383_ERZ1023839 | MGnify/ENA primary metagenome ERZ1023839 (study PRJEB33179, sample SAMN07449065) | human gut metagenome | biome: Human-gut; feature: Human associated habitat; material: Faeces | host: Homo sapiens | place: India:Kasaragod | collected... | reverse complement strand
TTGTTTGGGATATCCTCGGTTCTTCCAGTACAATGCACCATACCATGTATGCAATCCTGTTCACCTACTGGGGATCAATATAGTTCATCTCGTGTAACGTTCGTGTATGCTCAGTATTATCACATACAATTCCGATACGGTTCATTATGCCCTTCTTGGGACTTATGCGTTTCTAATTACACTACATCTTTTTAAGGTGTATTCAGCCTCATCCAGCTTGTCTCCAGACGGTTCTCACAAGTCTAGCTGTGCAATTATAGGAGCTGATACAACGCTACTCCTACTTATATCAAACTGTTTCAATGTTTGATACATTTCATCCTACCTTTTGAGTGATCTCGCCCTGCAAGACAGGGTTAACATATTCTCGGATCAAGTTTAATATTGAGTTTTTCTTCTAGCTCCTTCGCGGGGGATGTTCCAGAATAGTACGTAGACTAATGGGATCTACTATATGTACTTACCCAATTATAGTGCATAGGGTTCTTATGTTTACTTATGCACATTGGAGGCGATTTGAATATAATCATTGAGCTCTCCCTTACGAATGGTAGAGTTGTGATTAGTGGAGTCGACCTTTTCTCCAGGTTCCATAATATACAGAAGTGGTACATACGACGTATCTGTCTTCTTAATTATGGTGCGTTTAACAATTGTCTTTGCAGACAACTGTTTATGATTACAAGGTACAGGCACTTTTACCTTAACGGTATCATGCACTGTATCAGGATTAGCACGATTCATCTGACCAAACAAATGGTCCATTGGTTGCGATACAGTAGATGCTGCTACTGTTTGCACTGTCGTCGGAAGGGGCACATTCTTAAGATCTGCAATATTCATGCCGATCGCAAGAAATGCTGCACCTAGCAACGTTGTTACTAATTTTTTCATACTTTGATAGTTAAATTATTTACGTTCACTTTGCCATTGGATATCAAAGGCTCTTCTAACGCGACCAACTAGTTGTGAACCAGCTTTCTTAATTGGTCGTATTATTTTTTTACCTGAGCCTTAGCCTTACCCTTGGCTTCCTTCTTCTTATTCTCTGCTGCCTTCTTCTCGTCTGCTTCCTTAGCAGCCTTAGCAACAGCCTCTTCCTCAGCCTTGATCTCCTCATCGGTCTTAAACGCCAAGTCGATAATATTCTCCTTAGCATAACCTACGAGCGGATCAGAAGGATTACGGAACAGATTAGAGATGATACCAGCATACTGAGTAGCGTTATCCAGCATAGAATCAGGCTTAACCTTAGCCATCATCTCTGGAACAACGTCGCGATAGTATGCACGCTTAATGGCGATAACGGTCTTCTTAGCGAAGTTGTTACCATCCAAGAAGTTCTTCTTCAGGTTTTCAACAAACTCACCTGGAGCTGCAAGAACCGCCGCAGTGGCCTTATCGGCAAACGCGATGTTCTTGTTAGCTGTATCGACATGAGCCTGAACACGCTCCTTCTCAGGAAGCTTATTCTCTTTCTCGAGCAAAGCTTCACCACTAGAGCGAACCTCATCAGCACCGATAAGAACAAGACATCTTACAGCGTCTGCAATCTGATTGTCGGTATACTTACATACACCGGTATCCTTGTTTGTAGAATGATCCTTGAGCTCACAGAACGCAGATACAGGAGATCCTGACGTAGCGGTAACGTTGAAGAGGTGAGCGCCAATTCCATAAGTAAGAGTTCCGACACGACCCGTAAGGTTAACAACCTCATGAAACACGTCATGAAAACTCATGTTATTGACACGCTCAAGATTGCTCTTTGCAGAAGCAAGAGCCTTCTCAGCGTTAGCCTTATACTTCTTGTCCTTGGTGTCCTTGAGTGTCTTCTCAGCGGACTCAATAGCACGTTTAGCTTCGATAGAGCGATATGCCTTATAGAAGTTTACGCACTGTATGATGCTATCCATAAGCTTAGAATCACGATTCATAGCCAGGAAGCCAGAGAGAGCCTTCTTGAGCTCTTCCTCATCTTTGATCTTTGTAGGATCAAAGACCTTGCCTGCTGTGGCAGCACGGGCCTGAGCATCCTCCTCAAGCTTCTTAGAGGTTTCTTCTGAAACCTGTACAGCTGCACCTGTAACCTCAACTGCTTCAGCGTCTTCAGTCGAAGGCAAGAGCTTAGCCTCATCAAAGTTTACACCAATCTCTTTAAGAGCTTCCTTAAGCTCTGGGAGCGCAGACTTGCGGATCACTAACGCAAAGTCACTAGAACCATACTTAACCTCATTGCACATGCATACAGCAATGCCAAGAGCATTAATATGATTGATCTTGTCGATGGCCCCCTGCGGGATGCCAGTATGCTCTGCAGCGTTCTCATCCAAGAAGAAACGATCATGAGCCATCTTCAACAAGTCTACCTGGTGGTTGCGGTCCATACTTGACCCACCTGTTGTTGTGAGCATAGCTGCAGCCTCAACAGCTGCATTTACACCGTTATCACCATTGTTGTTATTCTGGGCAACCTTAACGTTACCCTTGTTCTTTTTATTAGCCATTTTGATAATGTTTTAAAAATGTTAAATACTAAAATTAATTAATAAAATCCTGGGCAACTAACTTAGATTCAACTTGTGTCGAATATAAAGTTCGTTTTTAACCAATCTTGTGGAGGCTTAGTGAGCACTTTAATATGCCCATCTTCACCCAAGTTAAGCTCAGCAACAGTATCTGTTACAACTTTATCCTTACCTGCTGGTTTTGTCTCATCACATGTACCGGCGCCCTCTGAGGGTTCCAAAGCCTGAAGTGAGCACGTCGGTGCCAGCATGGGAGTTGCATAAGATTTAACTGTGCTGGCTTCACTTTTATGGTCAACAAAGGCACTGTTGACCATGCTCTTACCAGTAAAACCAAGCAAGAGACTCACAAGAATGATCCAGAACAACTTGTTGCTCTTATTGTATCTTGCGAAACCAAGAGCGATAAAAATTGAGAGAATCAATAATAAAAGTGAAGTCATTTTGTTAAACTTTTAAGTTGTTTTTAATTTTCCTACGAGTGCGGCTTAACGCAGCTTTTATAGTGCCTGTAGGAGTTTTTAGCACTTTGCTAATTTCATCAACTGACAGATCCTCTACGTAAAACAAATTAAAAATCTTCTGTGTCTTTTTAGGGAGCTTTTCAAACTCCTTTAAAAGAAATTCGTGTTCAAGAAGATTGACAAGATCTTCTTCTTCCGAAGAACTAGTTAATTCTACGGGTAGTCGGCCCATATCTTCTCCTAATTCCATAGATTTTTCCTTTATCTTTCGCAAATAATCTATAGCTGTTCTATTAGCTATAATTCTCAGCCATCCGCCAAAAGACGAATAGTCTGTGAATGTCGAGAGTTTCTGGTGAACCTTAAGAAATACAACATTTGTAAGATCTTTAGCTTCATCCATATCATTCACGTAATGAAAGAGCACGTTGTCAACGAACTCTTTATAACGGTTAAACAATTTATTAAACGCAAGCTCATTTCCCTTTTGAGCTTCTTTTATGGTCTCAATCTCAGATTGAGTGATACGCTGATACTCCATATTGTGAAGTAGGGGAGATCTCTCTCACCCTACCCCTGATAAAACGGAAGGTCGTATACCATCTTTTGGCGGTACAGCGACCAAACGTTGTTGACGAAGTTGTTGAAAAGAATTAATTTTAAATCTTTTCCGCCGGTCTTCATTTCTACTTTTTCAAGTAGTCCTGAACCGATTCGCATACGAGTTGTAAGCGTTTTGAACTTCATAGTGTTGGTTAGAACTATTGTTTTCATAATCCAATCACCAACTCTACGCAAATGCTCATTGCACGCATATTCGTACAAACAATTATCGTCTAGGCTATCTCCAGCACAAAATATGTGTGGTTCATAAACGAAACCTTTTTTAAGTCCATTATGGAACCAGTTAATCACATTTTCTATACTTTCATCTTCATAGCCCAACAGACTAGCTCTGTAAATTAGCATTTTAGGGAAATACTCCATTTTTTATTTTGTTTAATTAAATGTTTTCTTAATAAACTTAGAAAAATCTTCAAGATATTCATCTAGAAAACTAGCTTTCTCTGATAAGAAGTTATCAAATAGTGCCATATTACCGCATTTACACGATATTTTGTAATAGTTATCTAGGAATTTATAGTTATTTTGAAACCATACTACCCAACTATTAACCCATACCCAAAATGCATATTCTCCAGCATTGAAAGTCTTGTTGATACATTCTAAATTTATAGAGTCTGCAAAATTAAAATTTTGAAACCCCTCGTGTATTCCAAGAGCTTTTCTTATTGACGCATTCTTCTCATCTGTTCGAGGCCTCCCTTTTCCAGTGTTGTAGATTGCTATATTCTCTTGATATACACGGTCTATCCATCGCGTTTTAACGGCATACTTAATTCTTTCGTGTGGCTTCTTACCAATATTTGATAATCTGCCAAACTCTGTACACCATTTAAATGCGAGGTCGACGACATAAGGACACCTGTCCTTTATCATCGCTTTGTATCCCTTTGTCATAACTAATAGGAAGAAGCTGGGGAATCGAACCCCAGACCCAAACCAAAAGGCGACGGTACCAACTTCTTTCTTCTCTCCACTTAGGTAGGAAGCACCTAGACTAAACTTACGCTACGCAAGTATAGTCTACAATGTTATTTACATTGCCGTTTAATTTATAGTATAGTGCTTAATGTATTTATCTCCTCTGCCTGTCAAAACCAAACACGCCCGTGTAGGCAGTTTTACAACACACCTAGGTTGCTCAAACGGAGTCTAAGCGTAGATATTCCTACAATAGACTTATCGTATGGGGAAGAAGAACGTGGACGTGAGGGGAGTCGAACCCCTGTCCAAACAGATTATTTCATACACACTGTACATTCTTGTAAATGTTCCGATGATCAGTCAGAACATTCGATTTAAGCCGTTTTAGGTGCGCTCTAAGACATTTTTGCGGCACTAGTGGTTAATTACTCCACTTGGTGACATACTCTGCCTCAGAGCGCTTAAAACATGGCTAAAAATATATAGGAATCCTCATGATACGAAGATACTTAGAGGGCTATATTCAGCATTTTTGATACATTTTGCAGGGTTCTGGTAAATACATATCTTCTTTACCTAAGTCTCCCCGATACAATGATACGCACAAAACATATTGTTTGATCTACTGTCCCAATTAACTGTGTGGGTACACATCTCTTCTTCCTATCGTGATACGAAGATACTTGATAGGAATGTTAATTCATTCCGAATACTTTGATGAATTATGCCCCTCAGGGTCCGATTCACAATCTGAGTATTAATGCACGTGATACAAGGATACTTGTGCCGGAAGAAGAATTAGAAGCGATCGAACTGATAGTTGGCATAATACCAGCTGTTAGGGTACTTGTCGCGCAACTCACGGTCGTGCTTCTCGTACTCCTGGTTCAGCTCGGTCATCTGCTTACGCTGATCCTCATCGATCTTCTGAGACATCTCACGGAACATGTTTGGCGTAATCTTCTGGTCGTCAGGAACGGCGGTACCATTCTCGTTCTTGCCCAGAAGACGGGCCAACAGATCTGTACGCTTCTTCAGAATATCGAGCGTGATCTTTGCCTTCGCACGGTCCTTACGGACATTGAGAAGCTCCTTAATACGGAGATAGTCAGCACACTTGACGATCTCTTTGACCTGGGAGATCTTGCGTTTCTCCTCATCCTGGCGGATTTCTTCTGCCGCCTTGTCTGCGATGTCTGTGACGAGGTTACCCTTCATCAACTTCTCTACTACGTTGTCTGCTGACACATTCTGCTGCTCTTTAGCAGCACCTTTTGTTTCTGCTTTTGCCATTTTGATAATGATTTAAAATGTTTATAAATAAAATTAATTAACACATGTTACTTCACCCACACTCCATGATGGATTCTTAACTAATACCGCACCGTCACTATTAACGGTGATATCACATGGAGCTTTGTGGGCGCAGTTAGCCAAATGAATGAGTGCGAATCTAGCTTTTTGAGCTTGATTCTCATCAGGGTATTTGGATTCGAATGCCAATGTCTTGACAATCTTACCCTTTACCTTCTTAGTCGTATACACTGGAATCTTCCACATAATCGAGAGGATTTAATTTGTTCTGAAACTTGTCACGCTTATAAGCTTTTGCTTTAGCTTCTGCATGACGTTGACGATACACTTTCTTTGTATTACGTTGTGTTCTACACATAGTTACATATTATCTTGAACCATTTTGAATACACAAATAACATCGGTAGAAATACCATAAGAATCACGCATTCTCTTACTTACACCACAAGATATAATCTTGATAGCATTTGTAAGAGATTCGTTGTTAGGCTCGTCATTTACAGCCTCGGACAATGCAAGCAACAACTTCATTTTTGAGTTGAAGAACTTGCCAAACTTCTCTTTTGCGTAGATGCATGCAGACTCTGCGACAGACAATTCTGTAGCATTCTTGTTTTCTGCATGGCGAATAACAATGGAACCAACTTCTCTTTCATCCATTGTAGATACATGCACATCCATAACATCTGATTTAATAACCTTCAATTGTGAGGCTATCAACGCAACTTCAGATGGGCCCAAATCTGAGCCTTCGTAAGAGATAATGATGTACTGCTTCATAGCTAATCCTCCTTTGGCATTATGTTAGTACTGGAGGACTGCACAATCTGCACATGCTTACCATCAATAATGGTATCAATTGTTTCCGTGTTAGGAACGTCTGGCGGAGTCAAGATATTGTATTGATCTGATTTATCGGGCAAGTTCATATATACATGCTTGTTAACCTCAAACTCATGGGATATACTTCCCTTAGTTATTGGTTCCCCAGATTTCTCTAGGACCGATACAACGTCACGCATAACCTTTTCAGGTATGCTGAAGAATACAGAATCCTGATGTCTCCACTGGCCTTCCGTCTTCTGATATGTCAACGCATCAGAATAGTCGGCGAATGTAGGATTGTCAATTTCCTGCATCATCTTTGATACCATGAGCGAATCATCGTGTCTGATTTCGCTCTTTGTCTGCTTCACATAGTCACATGATGACACTGCGACAGCTACAATAAGCATGGTTAAGCACATGCTAAGCTTTTCAAATAATCTCTTCATTTTGATAATTTATTAGAGATTTAACAAATGTTAACTATCCGGGTTTTAAAGATTCACGGAATCATCTATTGTGATACATATGGGACTCGAACCCATGACCCATAGATTAAAAATCTATTGCTCTACCAACTGAGCTAATGTATCAAAAGAAGGAATACACGCATACACCTAGTATTCGTTCAAGTATGCCCTCCTATAGCGGTTACCAGGAACACCGCCCACCTCTTCCTTCTTGTGGACCAGCTAGGGTTTGAACCTAGGACCTCCAGATTATGAGTCTGTTGCTCTAACCTGCTGAGCTACAAGTCCAAATGGCAGTTTTTCGTCTTGTTTTTACCCCTTTCTTAGATACTGCCAAAACTCTCCCCAGGGTGCTATAATGCGTGATTTTATACAGACTTGAACTGTTATGTAGGCCTTTAACCTAATAAATCTCGGGGACAGTATAAACTGTCCCCTTGAAATGCAACTAAATATATTTTTCCTCCTCCTCTTCTATTATATCATTCCACGTGAAATAGAATAATAGAAGGCCAAAAATCAAAGCAACTACTAACCATACTACTATGAGACCAATAGCAAGTGTACTTATCTCTCGCACATTACCTAATGCCTTTATAAGGCTAAGTAGTGGATAAAATGAAGCTAACATAATCAATAAGCTTCCACCTAAATATATTAATCTACTCATGATCTAGTAATTGTTGAGTTCTACTAAAATCTGAATCGTGCACAAAGTAACTCTCTAGACTATTGCTAAGATATTCTTTTGCAGATCCAACCTCATACTCACTTCGAGACAATATACATATATCATCATTAAGAGCTTTATCAAACTCTAACAATGCGATGTTATTATCTCTACATACTTTCTTAAGCTTTCTTACATCGCTATGAAAACGACGTAACTCAAGTTCAGATTCGGACATTTGTCCATTTTTCTTTCTTTTTGCCATAATTAAGGACTAATAAAAATAATTCCGTCTTCAATGCAAGATGGTTGCTCTTTATTATCCAGATTCTTTGAATCGCTTACTCTTGGACAAGAAAAAGGATTATTAAAGATACATCCCTTGCAGTCGTATTGACGTTTAGCCCTAACAATGACATTATTTATTTTGTATATTCTGCCAGGACTAAGTTTTTTATTCATAGTTCACCAATTAATTGTAGTTTATACATTGGCTTTTTAACTGGAACGATTTGATAACCTTTAATGGTTTCGTCAACTTTTCGTAGTACTCTAGATACTTTTCCAAGATGAAATGTTCTATGTATAGTTTCTCCATTCTTAGCTAGAATGAAACACACAAATTTTGTAGGATTTGCGTATAATTTATCATACACATAGGATACTTCGTGATAGAATGAACCAACTCCTTTCATGACGTCAATTTTATTCATATCACTTTCTCCAACCATAATTTTTGTAGTTTCTAGCTTTTCAAGACAGCTTGACTTATATATATAACATTTCCCAGTTGATGCATCTCTAACAGCTGTGCATTTACCGCCAGCTCCATTGATGACCACCATCAAACCACCCACCATTGTTCCACTTGGCAGAACTCGACGAACTACATCATTCTTCTGAAATTTCATTTGCGTACAAATTTAATTTTATATCGAACAATAGACGTAATCACGCCGTTTCTCAGTCTAATACCAAGTGTTGGCTCAATAGAGAATTGCTTGCACGTATTGATGTAATCAACAACACTCTTTGAGATTGGAATAACCTCTGAGAATCCTGCTGACTTATCAACATATACAGCCATATACTTAACGGTTTTACCGTTAGAACTAGGTTGTTGTACTATTTGCTTAATACATTCAACCTTACAGATCGTAGTATCAATCGCTGCTTTTTGCTGCGCGTGACACTTTGCAGTAACGAATAAAAGCATAGTTATTATAACTACTGCTATAATCCAACCAGCTCCATGATTGTCTGGTTTTTCACAAAGATTTGTCGTCATACTTTAATGTTTTGATATGCAAACTCTTAAACATTCAGAAGAGTCGAACTTTTTTGCAACTTTTTCTACTTCGTCTTCATTGCCTGTAAAAAATATAACTTTCTCGCCAGCGCAGTAAGAATCAATATAGCCTTTAGCATCTTTTAGCCAAAGATCCATATTTTCTTTCATTTCTTTAACTGCAATTAGTTTGCGATTCTGGTCTACCCATGTTAATACGAGATCGCACTTTCCGTTATCTTTTGGTTCGTGCTGACCTACCATATTACGCATGATTTCAATTGCAGCATTTGCAGCAAGTTCTGTCTCCTCAAGACCTTTTGTTGTCTTTATGTCGACTTCTTTGTTGTCTTCAATTACAATACTAATCATAATTATTCTAACCTTTGGTAATTTCACAAATACATCCGACAGATTCAAGAGCTGCCTTCATATTATTAATGTAAGATTCTTCAAAAGACTGAGACAATAACACTTCTCCGCTTTCAACAGACGCATCCATAATAGCTTTTGCTTTTTCCAAAGGAATACAAAGCTGTGCTGATAGTTCTCTTGCCGTACTCAATTTATTATCATTTTTTACTTTATTCAAGTATAAATAATAAGTAGTTCGTACAGGCCCTTTGTTGGCTTTCTCTTCCATCTCAATAGATGATACTAATGCTAACAATAAATTAACATTATATCTCATCTCTTTTACACCAGAGCACTCTGTCTGAATCTTGATCTTTCCATCATTCTGGATAGTAACATTCAACATATTAATGAATTGTTAAGAATCTAACACTCGTCTTGCCAGCTCCTGGAACATTTGAATGCTTGTTATTAATATAACTGTTCAAAGTGTTTTCGAGAGACTTAGCATTGACTTTACTTAACCCAGAAGAGAGGATCATTGTAGATCCTCCCTCCTTAGCAACTACCTTGTAGTTAAGATACTCAGCATCAGGTTTCCCTTTTGCTGACTGTGGCTTAACTGCTTGGTTATGCGTCTGCTTGTGCTTCTTCTGATTCATTGCACAAATGAATGAATGGTTTGCAATCCAGGCCGATGTTTTTAATGTACTCAGGCTCGGTAAGTCTGTCTTCTGCAATCTCACTGATAGCTGCAGCGATATGTACAAGGTTTGTCAAATGAGTGATGCCATTAAATGCACCGCCGACCTCAACGGTTACATTAATACTCTGCTCATCAGTCTTCTCGTTCTTTGTAACACCAATAGATGTCAAGATAGGGATGCGCTTCTTCAACTTGTTCTCGATATAACCAGGAGAATCCAGGTCAACATGATCAGGAGACAGTGTACGAGACACTGTTACAATTGTCTTGCTACCATCAGCATAAATTGATGACTCAAACTTTGGGTATTTTTCACCCACCAATTCTAAAATGTTCATAATTTTGATAATTTAAACATTATTTACTTGTATAGGACTACTTCTCACCTATACTTGAGTTTTGTGTTCCATCTGTAATTCGGTTTCCCTTTGGAGGCTTTGGACTCCCTACGGCTACATTAAACACTTAGGGTTGATGCAACTCAACCCTTATGTTTTACTACTTTTTCATTAGGTACAAATTTGCAATTCTCTGGAAGAAAATAGCAAAATACATTACAAGCTTTATTAATCCAGTATCTACAATTACGAAAATAACATCCTTCACAGCCATGTGCGCCTAATGGCTTTTTCATTACTCTGAATAGTTTGTTATTTATTGTAATTAGTTGTCCTGGCTTGTACGTTTTACGAGTACTAAATGTCATTCGTAATTTCATACCTTATGTTTTAATATTGGTTTTATTTTTAAACCTAATGGTAGATCCATACAGAAATCATATTTTTCATAATTTCTGTCAAAACAAAATAAACAATCATCCGGGCAATAATAATTTTTTACAATTCTAAACACACGATGATTAATTGTAACTAATTGTCCTGGTTTATACTTATGAGTACCAGATGTCGTTTGTAATTTCATACTTTACCATGATTCCTTACTTTTAAACATAATACAATGATTACAATGCCTACTACTATTGCTAGGATACCATATAACAACAATAGCAGTATTATATTTACTTTAAATAATAGATATCCTAATGTTGATATTGTCACAATTATACCTATTACGGATAATATAAGACCACATCCTAACATTGGATCTGGTCCTGGTACGCCTGTAACGTCAATGCTTTCTTTCATCATTTGGCTTCTAGCATATCAACTTTGGATTTTGCGTTCAAATAATCAGCACCATAATCTGTTGCAAGATCTGTATCCATAAGATCAAGATTATGTGTACCATCGAGAGAGTCAAGCAATGTTTCGACACATGTATAGTATCGTTCATATGCTTCTATCTTTTTCTCTGCTTTTTTGCCCTTACCTGTATGGTAATTAGACATAAAGCAGGCACCCACAATACAACCTAATACAGCTCCCACTAAAAGGAGGTTAAGGTTGTCCATAAAACCATGTACTTTATTCTTTTCCATATATATAGTTATTGATTAATATACATAATAAAAACGTGCCTATCTTCACAGACCAGCACGTTGAACATCAGAATAGAGCCTACGTCACTAAGTAAAAATAGGCATGGTAAAAAAACAAACTTGAGTGGTTACTGGACTCGAACCGTCGCTATGTTGCGCTTTACTTTAGCCAAGCACAATACTCTTATATGAATTTGTGCATAGTATACCCTCTTGCTTTAGCAAGTGTATAATAACCACTATCCGTCTCTCCAGATTGTCATAGAATATCCGCAGCCTCTTTCGCATACGTTCTCAAAGCCATGTTGGACATTCAGTTTTACATGTAAACCCAATTAATTGTGATTTTTTAACCACATCTTCATAAACGGTTTACCGACATGTTTGGGTCATCCATCTGTGTCCTACAATCGACATCTTATAGCTTTGCAAGTACCATAAGCACGTGTTGTAGTCATGGGCTTGGGACCATGAACGCCACATTACTGCCTACGATTTATCACGTTAGCGTAGGCGCTCCGTCATCCTAGTTTATATACCGCATGAGATAACGGTCTAATACAACTATCTTCACAGACCGTTGTATTATGGGGTCTATTAATTGCGCTTTGAGTAATGAAAATCAGACTACACTATGATGCAATATGTGTAGTTTCGTCTAGGTCTCATCAGTGACGATGTTATACTCTCCCTAGCTGAGTTTAAAATAAACATACCACTATCTTCACAGACCATGGTATGTGCTAAACTTATTGTTGTTACACTTAGCAACCACAACCTTCATCCACTAAAAAACTGACATTTACATTTATATGGAACCTTTTATTAAACTGCTATTCTATAATCTTTTCCTTTCAGAGAAGGTCTCTTACTAAGAATAAACTCCTTTAAATCCTCAAAGTCAATTGGAAATAATGCACAATATTTATATCTTAATGTGCATACAAACTTCCCATTGAGCATAATGTCAAATTTGAAAGTATTCATATTGATTATTAATGTTTTTATTTGTCTTTCCAAATTAAATTGGCCATACTCTATCTAAGAACGTTTGGTTATTGAAGTATTTGTCATATATACCGAATGACACATCGTGTACATTATGCTTCCAGTTGGCGTCTGCAAACTCAAGCTCAAGGAAATCAGCTCGTGATAAGATATCACGTTCACGATCAATTGCATCGATTACATCGATAATTGAGCAATTAACCATACCGCGCTGAATGGCAAATACCATAATAGCTACAAAACAGAATTTGTCCATATTGATTATATTTAATTGTTATTAAGAAAACAGTGGAATTATATCCCATTCTGCTAGTGCTTCCTCTGGTGTAGCACCATTTGCCAATTCTGCCTGTACTTCTGCTTCGAGGCTGAACTTCTTTGCTAATTCAATAGCTTGCTCGTTTGTCATATTGCTTTTGTTTTAATTGTTACACGTCTTTATTTGTCTTTCCAAATGCCAATGCTTATTTATACTCTTGCATATTGAGTTATGTTACTGTACATTTAATTAATGTAAGATATTGACACTTTATTCCCATTCTTTTTATATGGAACGCCAACCGAATTCAATGATTCAACAAATTTATTTGCTAAGTCATCATTGTCAAACGTCATATTACACCAAACTTTTTATCAAATGGTATTGTTTTCATATTGATACTAGTTTAATTGTTCGGATTCTCAAATATGACGTCTTCAACTGTCTTGCCAATCAAAGATCTTTTATATTCAGAGTATCTTATTGTATTTGGACACTCTACAATATATCTAATAAATCCTGCTAACTCTTTAGAATATGGCAGGTTGATCATTACCAACAAATCTTTTACAACTTGTTTAGTAAGCGCATTCACTCCTCCCCATGTATTAGGGAATTTGTTGTACTCTTTTTCCCAGAGCGCTGGTGTATTGTTCTCGACTAAGCGAATAACGTCCAACACATTTGTTTTGTAAGTTATTTTCATAACTGCGAATATTTATTGATTAAACTTCACTAAATTATAAATTACCTGTCTTTCCAGGTTGCCACTTTCTTTCAAGTTGTCACCACTTTATAAATCACCAATGGTTGGTTGTACGATTATATCACCATATATTTATGTGCTCGGATAATCGCCACCTATGAAGCACAGTTGATTTAAACTATCCCATCAACAAGTAAATAACAAGAACAGCGTTTCCATTTTATTCTGTATTACTTCCGACTGTGGTACGGTAACTTGTTATACTTGTCTTTCCAAGCCGTCAGTTGTCTCTCAAACGTCTAATACACAAGACTTGCTGCTTGTGTTCAGCTATGTAAGGTATGCTACTTACACTGGCAGTTTAGACACTTGCTTAGGTGTGTATGTTATACATGCATTAATTAATGCAAGATATAGTTACTTTGTTCCCATCTTTTATGCATGGGATACCAGATAGGTTCAATGATAAAGCAAATTTATCTGCCAAATCATTATTGTGAAATGTTATTTCAGTACCAAATTCTGATATAAAGCAGTTTTGGATGTCTTTATTTGCCGCTCCATTTTTAATTATCGCTTTCATATTGATTATGTTTTTGTTGCCAATTTAAAAGTGTTCGTCTGTTCCGAACCGCCAACACAAGTCTTGTCTTGTGATTAATTTACTTTTCAAGATGTCTGTTACTAATTTTTATGTGTTATATGTAACAATATATACACAAGTATTTTTATAGAAAAACACAAAACTATTTATCTCATACTATTTGCTCGGTTATGATAAATAGTTTACCGAACAAAGCTTCTATAATAATTACACAACTAATTGGTCCTTCGCAATAACTTGTATTACGAAATTAGTTTCCATGTTGTTATAGAAGCAATTAAGTTTACACATCTACGCAATGTGCATAAAAGCTATATATTAAAACAGCCTATTTGAGCTGTTACGTAGAATTTTTCTGAAAAAAGGGGTTTGGAGATTGTTTTACCAATCCCCATCCCCTCTAGTCAGCTTCAGCTTGTCCGTACTCGAAATTATCATCGACCATATCAAGCATACGATTTTTGAGTTTATTAAACTCATTTTCTTCATCCTCGACAGAACCGAGATAGGTGTTTGCCAAAGATGAATAAGTGTGTGTGCCGTCATTGATTGCTTTCTGTTTGCCATCTGTTAGCTCACTAATTGTAAAGTCAAAGGTTGAGAATCTAGCCTTTTTTCCTACGAACTTTTTGCTCAACTCCTTGAGTGCTTCGTCTTGTGTTCTCTCATCGTGCTTTTTTGTAAGCAGTGAATCAAAATTGATTAAACACGTGTAGGTCTTTCCAACAGTTGCGCCAGCTTCTTCGAAATCAGCTAATGAGAGCAAATCCTTATCGCTTTCATCCTTGGAATCATCGGCAGCGTAAGAAATACGCAACTGGACACGAAAACACTCATTTTCTTCGTTCCACTCCTTGAGTTTATCATTGAGTGAAACGTCGTTAATTGTTGCAATTTGATTAATTTTTTTCATTGTTCCTTGAGTTTTGAATTGTGAATAATTTGTGTTTTGTCTTGGGGGGATATCCCAATCCGAAAGTATATACCGGGGTGTGATTCGTTGCTGTTTCGCGTTTATGTACATTTACAACAATTCGAAAAATCAAAAAAATATTTTTTTCTTACGTACAAACAACAAAAAAGCCGAGGCGTAAACCCCGGCTAATTATCTTTTGCACTTTACTTATATATACATATATATACGTTTTAACTCATCTAAATCCTTATATATATCCAGATATTCTGCTTCTTTAGCTATCATGTCAACAAGGAAGAAATCAAATAGCTTACACAGATGCAGTATATAATCTTGATAAATTACGCATGGAAGATGCTTATTTTGCTCTGTTGTAATCTTAGTCATTTTTAGAATCATCTTGTGCATAATCTTCACATTCTACTTCTTTTACAAGTATTTGCCTACCTCCCTTATGACCACTAGGAACGTATCCTGGTCCAAGCTGATCATGTATAATCTCTGTCACAGTCTTCTGTTTCTTGGGCTTTAAAGCATTTTGCATAGTAGGCGTAGAGTCTATTTCGCCTTTTTCTACTATACAGGATTCATCAGACGACATGGCTTCGTAATCGCTATATAAAGGAGAACTTACATCCTCAAACTTCTTAAAGAAATCCTTTACTTCGCGCATATATTTGTGGCCTTCTCTCTCATATAATACTGCATCTATCCATGCGCCATCAAAATCATTTTTAAATTTTCCAATTCCAAGGTATTTATAGTCATTGCCTTTGTATCTATATATACAATCTTCCATTATCTTGTCTCCTTATTAGCAATTTTTAACCTATTTATCTCTCTCTTAAAATACTCTTCTGTATCTGATGGATTATGTTCAGCTTTATCCGGTTCGATATCAGGAGTGTATCCAGGACCAATAATATCTCCGATTGCATCAAGTGTAGTAGATCTGTCTGGTTCTGCGAGTCTTATAAACTCAGATGCTTCCATCATTTTGTACACTCCCCTGTATTTATAAAGTATAGCATCTACCCATTTTCCAGAAGCTAATTGAAATTGACCTGTACCGATATATATTACCTTTACACCGCTGTTTCTATTCAGTATAAATCTATCGTTCTCCATGCACATTATTTCTTTAAATTAGCAATCTTTAGTCTAATTGACAATAGCTTCTTGTTAATATTCTTATCATTCTTAATCAATCTCTTTGCCACAGTTACATACTTAATGATCTTTGCAATAGGGATTGCAAGCTTTATTCCAATAAGAGAAATAGCTGCCCATAAAGGTAGAATTGCAAAGCATACGTACAATAATATTGCCGCAAACGCCAAGTTTAATACACTTACTGTAACGCTTTTAGCATTCATAGCCTTACATACATTATCAAATACCTCTTTCTCCTCTTCGGTTAATTCTTTTCTAATCTCAGATATATCTACTAACATATTTTAATCTCCTATTTTTAAAATCTCCACCATCTAGTAGTCTCTTTCTTTAATTCATTGAGACACGTCTCATATTTATCTTTCCAATAACTAGTATGCTCTTCCTGGCGTGCCAACTGTCTCTGCAGCAGTGTTATCTGAGCATCTCTAGCTTCTAATGCACTCTCGTTATCTACTGACTTACTATTCTGTACAAGCTTTTCGTAATCTTTTCTGTCTAGAATTACGTAATCCCTAAGCTGTCTAATCAATTGAACTAAGTCTAATTCCTTCGTCTCCATATATAATATCCAATAACATTTTAGTTGTTTCGGGACAATCCGAGAACATCTTTATCATCTATTCTGCTATCCCCGAACACTTCTATAAATTTATAGAACTCTCCTTTTTCATCAAGCTGCAGTGCTAATTGTAGTATCTGTCTCGTTGGGGCTGCTTCTTCTCCTAGGTTCTCTAGCTCCTTCAGTAGTGTCTGATACGCATCCCTCTGTCCTGGATCCATCTTTTCCTGTCTCTTCATCTTCTGTGTCATTTAAAGGGTCTGTAATCTTTCTTGCTTTCTTTTTAAAGTTATCGTATCTTTCAATAACTTCATCAGCTGTCACATCCTTGTCCTTAGGATCATTTGGGTCATATAACACTTCTACTGACCCAAAGCTTTTCAATATTTCCAGAAGTTCTTTGAAGTCTTCTTCATCTGCTCCGTCGTTAAGTACTTGTATTGTTTCCATCTTTTTGGATTATTTTGTCTGTATTCTTTTATGGCTTTCCCTATAAAAGCGCACGCTTCGGTATGCGTGAGCACAATTGGTTTAAGGTTAAGCTGCGATCGTTTCATTTGCTTCGCTTAAAGCGTTTACAACTTCAGCTTTGGTAGTCTTTGCTTTAGACTGCTCAATAAGCTTTTGTATAAGTTCGTCCTTATGAGGATTACCTTTTTGCGCATACATGTGCATAAGGATTGCTGTGGCACTTGCAAACTCTCTAGAGTTTTTGTCAAGTGTGTCTATAAGTTCTTCAAGTTCTTCAATTGTATATTTTCCTGGCTTATGCAAGAACTTTCCATCTTTGTCGTACAGATTACTATTTTTGCTAATTTTTCCCATTATTATTTACTCCTTTAAGTATCACCCAACCAACTGTAACAGCTATTATTGGGATAAATAAAAATATAGTTATTATATCAAATGGATTCATCATTGTCTGGTTCATAAAACCCTAATCTTCTTCCGTTTTTCTCGGCTCTTTCTATTATTTCAGCAGCTCTTAAAAAGTCTTTATCTTTTGCTATTTTGCTCAGCATGGGCTATGTATTTTGTGCACTCTTCCTCTATAATTTCACCATCGTCGTTACGTGTTAAATGCGTGTATTTCATCTTTGATCTGTTGAATTTAAACGCTCTAAACGCCTTATCTCGCTCCTATTTATCATCGTATCTATGGATGTATTTCATCATTTGCGTAGCGTTTACAGATCCTGCTACACCAAGATTACATAGGTTTTTAATAAAGCTCATAGCCCCGTCTTCTCCAAACTTATGCTTTAGCATACTATACTCTTTAAGGCTCTTCTAGAACCACTAATTGTCTATATCGTATACTGGATCTTGCTCAACAATATATGCTATATTTATTGGCACACCATGTACAAAGAAGTATTTACACTACTATGTGCAGGGTTTATTCTGATATTGTAGAGATAAGAAGTCAGCGTAATATAGTACAGCGCTCATCTCAAACTAGTTCATACTTTACTTGCTGTTTTGTTTACACACTCTGTAAAGTATCCAATCAAGTATGCAAATACCTCGTTAGTATCTTCAGAGAGCTTTATATGACATGCTTCTAGTACATCTACAGCCGCATGAAATGACTCATGTGCAAATGTGTTTATATCGTCACTTGTGTTCTTTAGCTTGTTTATTACTATGATTTCACAGTATTCTCCGATTGTTTTATCATATGCTCCCCTAACAGTATAAGCTGCATACTCTGACCATTCGTCATCAATTATAGACGTATCATCATCTTTAAAGACAAATCTTTTATCTACTACAGTTTTATCTGGGTTAAGTATAACGAATAAGTTAAACCCGTATACTGTGTTATATTTATCTATTATACACTTCTTTTTATCCATACTATTCTTATTAGTCTTACTATTATTGTTAAGCTTATATATAGCTCTACTATACTGTAATAGCTTATATACTATATAGTCTTACTATACTGTAATAGCTGTACTACTAAAGTAGATCTCCTAAAGAGAATATATAAGAGAAAGGGTTCTTAGCCTGACTAACCCCTACTATCCCCCTAACGTAAAAAAGCTAAAAAAGTTGCATATTGGGTAGAAAAGTGCAATTTATATAAAATTTTTATGCAGTTTGCAACCATTCTTACAAAAGTTTACGTTATGGCGGCGTAAAACAATTAAATTTAATGGATATGACAAAGATTTTAAAGGTTATTAAGCCTTTCTTCGTAATGGAGGTTGGCGATACATTTGAGTACAACGACAAAACAAAGGAGTACAAGAGTGTGTATAACGAAGAGCATAATAGTTCAAACGAAGAGAATTCTACAGTTGTTTCCTCATACAATTCAGTTTACACTATTTCTGAAGACTACGCAAAGATGCTGGTTGAAAACGGTTATCTTGAAGAGGTTATGCAAAACACAAACAATGACAAGCAGTTTGTTAACATATTTGATGAGATTGAACACTTGCTTATTCAGTATAATACTGATTTGAATATTCTCTTAAACTCTGATGATGATACACCTCAGTGTTTGAAGGTCGAGAAAGAGACTGTTCTTCGCAATATGATTAAATTGCTTAAACACCTTAAGTCGTTGAAAAAGTAATATGGAAGAAGAGAAGATGATAGATCAGACACAGCTGGCAGAGGACTTGAGCTCAAAGATAAAGTATGAGTTTAGACAGATGTTCTTAGTAAAGCCGCTTGAGCCTGTTAAAGTTAAAAAGAAGATCTCCGAACCTGTGGCTAAGGACACTAAGCCAAAGAAGGATAAGGATGGGATCGAGGCAGTTGATTATGATGAAGTAAAGACAGAGATAAAGGAAGTTGATTCAGATTTCTCTAGAGCTGTTGTACTTAAGTTGCCATATGAGTATACACACCCATATGTTGATGAAAAGATTCAGCAGATGCCTATCAAGGTTGGTGATATTGTTATATACAGATCTGCTAGAGGAGCTATGTATTTCGACTTACTTAAAGATTCTCAACTTGTATCTCTTTACGATATTGTAGCAACAGAGACAGTAGATAAGTGATGAATATAGATAAAGTTTGTAAATAGATCGGACAGAAATTAAATGAAGATCCAGAACTAGTAAAACAAATAGTAATGCATTAGTTCTAGTTTGTAGTTGATGTTATGAAAGATCCAGATGACACTAGAGACGTGTTATTAAACAAACTATTTAGATTCAAGCTTAAGAATAGATTTAAAGATAATAAGAATAAACCATTAAGTCCATATGAAGAAGATAATAAACATTGATCGTAAGCCGATTATGGTTGACACAGAGACGGCTTTTGTAACATCGATAGATAGATCTACAAGAGGAATTGATGACGTATATGTTATTCCAGAAGACGCTCATATCGAATGGAGATCAAGAATGTTCCCAGACAAAACAATTGAGGCAGATGTAAAGAAAGATGATATTCTCGTTACATTCTACGATAAGGATCTCGGTACAGATTTTGTAATAATCAAGTCTACAGATTGGTTAAACGCTCTTAATAATGCAGCGGATGCTGATCAGAAGAGAAAGGAAGAGTGGGCAGCTAAACAGAAAAGCTCAAATTCGGAAGCTCTTGATTGTGGAGATAATTGTAGACCATGTTAATATTTAAGTTATGAAGAAAGTTGTAAAAAAGACAGTTAAGGTAGTAAAACCAAAGTATACAATTTCTATGATTGATGCAGCTAATGTAAGCGACGTTACAGCATACTTCATTGGCCAGAAGATTTTAAATGGCATGAAGCTCACTGATTCAGATATTAGCACAATCGTATCAATTGTTACAGATATTGTACTTGAGGATCTTATGCCAGAGGATTGTACAGCAATCGTAAACGATAATGGCACATACAGAAAGTGTACTGCTATTAGAGTTGAGAACAAGGTTAAGAAGCCTTGGTACAAGAGAGTGTGGAATTGGATTACTCGTACTAAGTAATCACCTTTAGAGTCTATTAGTCAAACGGTAAAGACGACCCGATACAAAGGGAATAGTTAGCAGGTTCGACTCCTGCATAGACTCCATTCATTATTTTTTCATAATTTTAATTGAGAATTGAGAGTGGCGTCCGCCTGATGCGTACACTATAAATAAAAGGTTCCGCGGTAACCGACACGGGCACCAATACTGGTTATAAGTCCAGCTAAAACTTATAAGAGTCAAAGGAAACGGGCTGGATACAGAAAGAATGCGAAATCATTTAGTTGACAACGAACGCCGAGAGGTTTTCGCCATTTCTGAAATCTCTATAAATTGGGATATCCGGGTGAAACAAAAGGTTTCTGCCCTAGCAGCCCTTTGAGTTGCAGGATCCAAATGGCGCCAATACTGGTTCTGTACAACTCCAGTTAAAAGTTGTACATTTATCGCGGAGTGGAGCAGCTGGTAGCTCGCCAGGCTCATTAAAATGATTAAATATGGATTGTAAATAGAATGGAAGCATAACAGAATTGCTTGTTATTGCTGAATTAATGAAATATGGAATAGTTAGTATTCCCTACGGGAACAATGCTAGATATGATTGTATATTCGACTTTAAGAACAAACGATATAGGATACAAATAAAAACAGCACACATGATAGATGCGAAACGGTTTGCAATTCCGTTTAAAAATAAGCGATTGAGTGCTAATGGATCTGTATCAAAAACTTATACAAAAGATCAAGTTGATTTTATAGCAACAATTGTAAACGGTGTTGTATACATGGTTCCTGTAACTGGTGATGTCGTAAACAGTATGACATTTAGACTAGATTATCCAAGTAATTGTTATTATAACATAAACTTGGCAAGTGATTATAAACTCGATTCTATTTTAAATAAGATTAACATCGCGGAATAGACTGGAGGTGGTTCCAGCACAGTCTCATAAGCTGTTCTACGTAGGTTCGAATCCTACTTCCGCATCTTAATCCATAACCTGGAGGTCGCGCGTTCGAATCGAGCCTCCGCAACAAACAAAGATTTACCATGATTTATCATGAGGTCAGTTAAGACTTTAAAACATAGTGGTTAGGCTTGCCACGCCAGACAAATAAAAAGCCAATATTGCCCTATGATTGTAATGGTAGCAAGGGAGGCTCTAACCCTCCAAGTCTGGGTTCGAATCCTAGTGGGGCGACAATAACAAACAATATTATAAATACTATGGAGTTAAAATTTAAGAGACTTGAGGACGAAGCGGTCCTCCCTATTCGTAGCACAGAAGGTGCTGCAGGAATTGATTTGACATGCATTAAGATTGATACAGCTCTTAATGAAGCAAATCAGCTAATGTTGGTTTACCATACAGGATTGGCAGTTGAGATTCCTGCCGGATATGTTGGTTTACTTATACCACGCTCTAGTATTTGGAAGAAATCATTATGGCTTACTGATAATGTTGGAGTGATTGACGCTGATTATAGAGGAGAGATTATAGCTGTAATGAAAGCCACAACAGATGTGGTTCCTGCTATTTATAAGCAGGGCGAGCGCTTCTGTCAGTTGGTCATAGTTCCGGTGCCAGAATACGAGGTTACAGAAGTGTCTGAGCTTTCTGATACAAAACGAGGTGAGAATGGTTTTGGTTCAACTGGTACCGATAATAAGGAAGTTAGCGCAGCTGCGGGAACTGAGGCACAGGCTAGCGAACAGCCACAGTCCGTACCAGAGCAAGCGGCGGCACAAGATGGTGCTGAGGTAGGTGAGTGACAAGCTTGACGATCCTACATAAAGGGAATTACCGAAAGGTGGTTCCCTTTTACTGTTTATATATAAACAATATAGTATTAAATAATATGAATTTTAAGAAACAACCATTAAAAGGTGTAGAGATACATGGCGCTCCACAAGTTGGTACGCGTACAGTAAATATCTTAATGGGCGAACACGCAAACGAATTTGTCCGTGGTGATATTATGGATGCTAATGCAGTATTGCAGGCATTTGATGAGCTTAAGGGTAATGTTGATACAGATCATGATACTCTTGAAGAGCTTGTTAATGAAATCCATAAAAATGCTAACAATATTAGCAATAATAGCACATAGATACAAAAAGTTGATGCCGCATCAAAGGCTAGAGATGAAAAGGAGAAAAACGATAGAACTGAAGCTGATAACGCTCTCGGTCAGAGAATTGACGAAGAAGCAGCTGCTCGTAAGGCGGCAGATGCAGCAGAGTTATCTAGAGCAACACAGGAAGAGGCTAGACTTGATGCAGCAATTAAAGCTGAGGCTAACACCAGAAAGCTTAATGACGATACTATCACAAGCGCATTAAATGCAGAGATTGCTCGTGCAAAGGCTGCTGAAAAAGATAATAGTAACTCGATAACAGCAGAGGCTGCTACAAGAAAGTCAGAAGATGATGCTATTAAGAATCTTCTTCAGAATGAAGTTACTAGAGCTACTGCTGCAGAAGCAACACTTCAGGGTAATATAGATAGAGAAGCTGAAGAAAGAAAGGATAGTGATAATACTATTACAACTAATCTTAACAATGAAATAGCAAGAGCAAAAGCTGCCGAAAAAGACAACAAGGATAGGATTGATGTACTTGATGGAGATTCTAACACAGAAGGATCTTATAGAAAAGCTATTAAAGATCTTATCAACGGTGCTCCAGAAGCATATGACACCCTTAAAGAAATTGCTGACAAGCTTGCAGAAAATGATGATCTTCATCAGGCTATTGAAGAAGCTATTGCAACAAAAGCCTCTAAGGAAGAGCTTAAAGCAGAATCAAATAGAGCAAAAGCTGCTGAAGCTGATAATGCCGCTGCAATAACAGCAGAGAAGAATAGAGCTACACAGGCAGAAAGTAATATTACTTCAAATCTCAACAAAGAGATAGATAGAGCTAAGAAGGCAGAGCAGGCTAATACTACAGCTATTACAAGTGAGGTAACAAGAGCCACTGCTAAAGAAACAGAGTTGTCTAATTCTATTGCTGCCGAAGCTAGTACTGCTAGAGCTGCAGAAAAGGCAAACACAGATAAGATCAATACAGAAATCCAGGATAGAAAGAACGCTGATACAACTCTTAACAATGCAATTAACAAAGAGGTAACAGATAGAACTACTGCCATCTCTAATGCTACAACAACTCTGAATAATAGTATTAATTAGGTTAGCACAAATCTTGCTAATCTTACAACTACTGTAAACAACATCAGTACAGCTGTATCAAATATCACAGCAATTAGCACAGATTATATTAACAGTTTAAGCTAATAAGATATGAAAGAGAATATTGAAACAAAAGACGTACAGAGAACCGAGTATCTTGACAAGAATGGTCTTGATATGTTGTGGGCAAAGGTTAAGGAAAACACACATAATCAGGTTGAAGTAGAAAGAAATAGAGCTGTAGCTAAAGAGAATAGTATAATTGATACAAAAGCTGATAAATCTGCACTTGATAATTACGTTCTTAGCACCACTCTTGTAGAATACGCAAAGAAGACAGATATTCCAGAAGTTGACACAAGTGATTTTGTAAGCAAAACTACTACTGACGTCCAAACTATTAATTCTTCCTTAGGTATCGTTGGTGATAATAAATATATACAAATTGTCGAATCTATTGTAGATGAAGACCCTGTAGTTGCGACTTTATCCCCTGCTGCGTTAGAATTCGATGGTTGTGATAGATCTACTATAGAATTAAATGCTAGCGATGTAAATTCTAATAATAGCAGCAGGATTATAATAGAAGCTTATAACGAAAATCCGAATATTATGTTGCAGGGTACTATAGGTAGCGACTATGCCTTTTAGAACAATCTAACAATAACCAACGAAGGTATTTCTAGCACCGATAATAACGCTAATCACGTTTATGCTACAGATGGTTCTTTAGCTGATTTGACATAGTATGCCAAGAAAAGTGAGATTACTGCTGGTGGCAATGTTGACGATGTGCAAGTTAATGGTGTAAGTGTTGTAGAAAACAAGATAGCTAATATTAAACCTGCTACTAAAGAAAGTCTTGGAGTTGTAAAGGTTGGTGACGGTCTTAATGTTACTGATGGTACTATAAGTGCTGGTAACTATATTCCTTATGAGAGCATTGATGACCATATTGCTTATAAAGTGTATATTACGAAACCTAATGAAGGAATTTTATTTGATGCAGACTCTGAAAGTATATCTATATCAAGAGGTGAAATAATTATTAAAAGTGCTGTACGTAAACTTAGTTTCACACCAGGATTTATCTGGTTATAGGAAATTAGTGATAATGGAAACAGACAAACACTTTTGTTTGAACTGGACGAAAATGGTTTGCGGTTGCGTGGTGGCGACAACAATCATGTATTAACTTCTTATGGCTCTACTATAGATATAACTCAATATGCCAAGAAGACAGAACTTCCTACCGTTCCTACAAAAACTAGCGAACTCTAGAATGATAGTGAGTTTATTACTAAGTCTGTATACGATGAAAAGATTGCAGCACTTGAAGCTCGTATTGCAGCACTTGAAGCTAAACATCCAGAAGCTGCAGAATAAAGCTAGGTCTTAATGAAAGCATGACGGGGTTCACTGCCCCGCCTAGCACAACAGATTCTACCACGCCTCCTTCCAAATGCGTACCAGGGTAGGACTTTTATCATTCCTAGGTGGAATATACTAGGACACGCGTAGAAATACGCTTATATTTAACGGGACTAGGATTAATCCAGTCCTAGTTCCATATTGTTTTACTTTTAAAACTTAAAGACTATGGATACAATCGAGAAAGTTTATTGTACAGGACACGATAATAACGATGCTTTAGTAGCCGCTTTGGCTTCTAAGAATAACTGTGATCCAATGGCTATGGCAGCCATGATGAATCAGAATGATTATATGAATAACCCATTTGCTTACCTTATCTGGATGATCTTCGCTATGCGTATGTGGAACAACCAGGATGGTGGTAACCAGGGAAATGCAATTCAGAGCCAGCTCGACGCAATGCGTTCGCAGATCGCTGACAATCAGAATAGTTCGTTAGTAATGGATGCCATAAGAGGAAACGGTAACGCAATTACCCAGTTAGCCTCTAATCTGAATTGTGATTTCAACGCATTGAATAATGCTATTTGCTGCGTTAAGTCAGGAATTCAGGAAGTAGCAGGTAATGTAAACTTCTCTGCAGAACGCGTTATTAACGCTATTAATCTCGGAGACGCTAACCTTACATCTGCATTGCAGAACTGCTGCTGCCAGACACAATAGAACATTATCAAGATGGGCTACGAGAATCAACTTGGGCAGAAGGACATCGTTAACCAGATGCAGACAGGTTTCAGCTACACAAACGCAGGTTTGGAGAGAGCTGCAAGTAACCTTGGTTTCCAGATGAGTTAGATGGCTTGCGATCTTAAGACGAACGCAAATGCTAATACTCAGAGAATTGTAGATGTATTGAATAATCATTGGCAGTCAGATCTGCAGTAGAGATACAATGACGCACGCCTTGAATTATCACAGTAGAAACAGAATGCTACTCTTATAGCAGCACTTAAGACTACTACAACAGCTGCAGCTTAATTAAGTTTTAAATTATGTGTAAGGGCTCCTTCGGGAGCCTTTGCATATTAAATATGACATAATATGGCATTTAAAGACGTAAAACAAAATTATTCAATCTACATATTGAATAAGTAGGATATATCTATTACTGACGGTAAGGTTATATCAGTTGGTTTCCCACATATGGATTTAAATAATAAGCCAACTATTGGTTAGTCGTAGATGGTTATAGATGTAACTATAGAATCTAATGGCAAGACCGCAACATATACAATTCCTGAAAATCTTTCTGTTACATACGCTGGAGATATTGTACTCTCTACTGATAAGCAGGGTCTTATAGCAGAAGTTGAATCTATGAAGAATACTGCTGAAAAGATTCTTGAGTCTGTCCCAAAATAGAAAGAGGTTGTTGAAAAGGCAACGTCTTTACTGTCTGATCTTAATCCTATATATAAGGAGAAGAAGGAGACTGAGCAGAGATTTGCTAAGATAGAGGAAACTATTAACAGAATGGAATCAACTGTAACTAACTTTATTAATTCGTTTCACAATGGACAAGGTAATAGTAATACGGCACAGTGATGAAGAATTGCCAAATACAAAGTATACTGCTAATGTGAAAAAGAACGAAGATGGCAGCTATACAGCTAGCTTAGATATCTAGAAGTAGAGCGATTATAAAGACTATGTAAATAAGAATGGATTACATTTTACAAAGTTGTTACAAGAATACGCTAGCAAATAGATGGTTAATTCAAACGGGTTAGAACATACATGGACTCCAGAACAGGTTCAAAATGTATGCAATGTTCTCAATCTAAAGATACCAAGTGCATCAACAATATATGATGTTACATATACAGCAAACATGGCTTATGCTGACTTCTATCCAGAATTGCTTACTGAGCACGAGTGTGTTAAGTATGCAATGGCAGTTGCAAACGACGAAGATGGATATGAAGGAATATAGTTTTGTAGATGGGTTGCTGATGTGATGGCAAAGAAGAAAAATATAGATTGGGAGAAATTTAAGTAATCTTTAACTGTGGCGTTTTAGACGTAGTCTTCAATGACACCACAGTACTATAATTAATAATAATTTAAACGAATTAACATGACTGAATTACTATCATAGAATGATTAGGTTATCGAGAAGAAACCAAATCCAATCGAAGAACTTAATACAACGATGGCTTAGTATTATTCTGTATTACACTCGAAGATTTATAATCACGAGAGCAATACTGATATACACGTAACTTCAGATGATAAAAAGATCTGGAATAATAAAGCCAATTAGTCTGATTTAGAATCTGTTAAAGAATATGCTGATAGTTTAAAGTAGTCTTTAGATAAAGTTAAGCCAGATATAATTAAGGAAGTCGAGACTATGATAGATAATAGTAAAGACATTAATTTATCTGACTATGCCACAAAGGTTTATGTAGATGCCCAGATTGCCGCGCTTAATATAAGTGATGACATTGCTACAAAAACATGGGTGTCAAATAACTTTGTAAACTCTACAAATTATCAAAGATTTGACTCTACAAAGTATTATACAAAAGATGAAATCGATAATAAAATTGCAGGAGCAAATGTAGATAACTATCAGATAACAGAATTTAGTTTGGCTAATGATTACCTTAACCTTACATAGAACAATGGTATATCTACATAGGTAAAACTTTCTGATGTATCTGGCGGAACAATAACCAGTGATAATTTGGATAGAAAGTTATAGGACTATTTAAAGATATCTGCTATAGGAAACATTACATTTACTAGAGGCGGAAGAATAGTTACAACATGGAATCCTGCTACAGAAAATGCTACTGTAGAGCTTTCTGGAGGAAGTGGAGCAGATTCTTAGAGTGGTGGATATTATAAGCCATACTTTAAGAATTATCCATCAGATGACAATTTACCTACATCACAATTACCAATAGTTGGATAGGACCCTGTAAATGCCGGATGGAGCTCTGTTAATGTAAATCCTGAACAAGGGTATTTTACATGGGAGATATGGGTATACATTAAAACTGGTGGTGGCTTTGGTGATATTATAGGCCCAGTTTGTATTTCTGGAAAAGATGGAGATAACGGCTCAGATGTTACTGGAAAAGAATATATATATCAGTTAAATAATAACTAGCCTACAAAACCAACAACAAAGCCAGCGTGGGGTGATGTTCCAGCTGGATGGACAGATAATCCTACAGGTATAGATTCTACTCATCGTACAGAATGGATGATGTATAGAACATAGGATTCCAATGGAGTTATAAGTAACTGGCTCCCAGCTAAAGGTCCTGTAATTTGGGCACATTGGGGTAAAGATGGAACAGATGGTGATGGCGTACAATATATATTCTGCGCATTAAAACGTGATGAAACTACATCTGTATTTACAGGTGTAAATGATCCAACGTCGTGGACAAACGATTCAGGTTTTCAGAACGGAAAGGCTGGAGAATACATTAAACCAGGATCCAGATGGACAGACAATCCAATAGATATTAAAACAGCAACTGGTTATGGTTAGGGATCAAGCTAGTATGTAAGCATAAGAAGATACAGAGGATCTACAGGAAGCGCTGAAGATGGCGATGGAAGATGGGAAGCTTATAGTGAGCCTAGCTTGTGGACATACATGGCAAAGGATGGGGAAAGCTCCTCCTAGACATTAAAAGGATCACCTTTAAGAAATAGAGGTGTATGGCAGGCTGGTGTACAATATTTTGATGGTACAACCTAGTCTGATGGAGGATTGTTTTATTAGGACTTTGTATCATACACTCATTCTGTAGTAACTGATGGAGCATCTAAGAATGTCACAGATTTCTACGTTTGTAAAAGACAGTGCACAAGCATCGTTCCTACAAATACTGATTATTGGGATAAGCTTAGTGATATGGGCCCAATATACACCGACGTCCTTGTAGCTATGAAAGCATACATAAAAGAGCTTACAGCAGAAGAAGTTATAATCACAGATAACGAGAATATTGTAGCTGGTATGACTTCTGGTAATTCTGACAAAGTTTCATCTCAGGGTAATGTTAGAATATGGGCCGGCACAAATGATAAGAATGCTAGCAATATAGCTGAAGCTCCATTTACTGTTACTGATAAAGGTGTGCTAACATGTAGAGGAAACGATGGAAACATCGTATTAAAAGACGGTACAATTTATTTCATAGTCGGCGGAGTAGAATATAAGTTAGGCATAACGCATGGTAAGCCGGATTGGATTAATAGCGCCGGAGCTGACTCAGTTGAACAATGGTATACTAAAATTGAAACAGAGCACAACGTTTCATTTAGCGCTATTGATTCCTTTAGTATTAAAGATAACATTTATTATACAAATGGTACGATGTCAGAGATGGTAAATGGTACATATTATAAACGCGCATCTAAAATAACATGTTTGTATAATATTAGCGAGGGTATTGTATTTACATTCAAAGATACGTTCGGAATAGATATATATACTAAAGCAACATTTTCGAATGGTATTAAAACAGTAGAAGGTGTAGTTGCTATAAGCGGATATTCTACTACAATATCTACACCTACTTAGGATATTCCTGGAAAAATAAATATAGATACAACTAGCAAATAGTGGTGTTCTATAGAGAAAGAAAACAAAGATATTTTGCCAAGTATGTATTATACAAAGGATACTCCTGTAGGTAAATTACACGAAGCTAGTTATCGTTCAGTTGATGATAGAAATATTACATATGGAAGTGGTACAGAAGATGGCATATATGTAATAAAGCCGGCGTCAAAAGAAACTGTAAGCACAGATAGAAAAATATCAATATTTGTCGACGAGTCTTCTGAGGAGAATGTATTTAGACCAACAGTAACAACAGTATCATTATAATGTTTGACATAGTACAGAATAAGATACAATTAAGTACAGAAGATCTAGCTATACCACCATTTAAAGACTTCTATAATAATGCAAAAGATAAGCAAGATGCATTAAAGAAGATCGAATTCATAGTGTGGAGATACAAATGGAATAGTCCATATGAAGCTTATCCAGAGAAAGAACGCACATGGAGAGTAGCTAAAGATGTACTTAATGATGAGAATTATAAACCTGATGACGTTGTAAAAGAATTAGCAAAAAGGTTCCAGGAGTTCCAAGAGACTCCTGCTACCCGCCTGCTTAAATCTTCTAAGAGCGCAGCAGAGGGCATTATGAACACGATGGATAGCTATGCTGAAGAAGAGCTTGATATAGATACAGCTAAGAAACTTTCAGCTATATTGAAAGATGTTAGCGGAATAATCAAGTCATTAGACATGGCTATGAAGTAGGCAAAAGCAGAACAAGCAGAAACCGGTAGAGTCAAGGGTGGTGGCGTTATTGGTATGTACGAATAATTATGATAGACTTTAATTAGAAGCTCCATAATACTGATAAGTTCAGATAGGCAGCTATTTTTTTTGAAAAGCATGGATGCTATACTTTAGCTCCAAGGGGTACTACTGATTATAAGAAATATTGGGACCAGGAAACAGAAAGATGCCTAAATGGCTACACTGCTCCTGACGGAGAAGGAATTACAGGGTATAATTACTTTTATCTTAATTATAGCCCAATTTTTAAGCTTGTAGAAACAGAGTATACTGACAGAAACGGAGATATAAGAAAAAGAAGAGAGCGTGTGCTTTAGTTCCCTAGTTTTTGGGATTACGATTATTATTATTTTTGCGCTATAGAAGAAGCCGAGCAACAAGGCAAACATATGGCTGTTCTAAAATCAAGACAAAGAGGATACAGTTTCAAAGGGGCTTCTATGCTCGTAAGAAACTATATGCTTATTCCTGGCTCAAAGAACTTTGCTGTAGCTTCAGAGTAGAAGTTTCTTGTAGGAGATGGATTGCTTACAAAAGCTTGGTAGATAATGGACTTCCTTGACAAACATACAGAATGGGCAAAACAAAGGCTTGTATCAACTCGTATGGAAAGAGTTTCTGGTTATAAAGTTACAGACGAATTTGGAAAACAGACAGAACAGGGATACCTTTCTAGTATAGTTGGAATAACACTTAAGAATGACCCTGAACGTATCCGTGGTACTCGTGGTAAACTTGTACTATGGGAGGAGGGAGGTAAATTTCCTGATCTTCTTGATGCATGGCGTATTGAACAGCCTTCTGTAGAAACTGATGATGGTGTAGCATTTGGATTGATGATAGCATTTGGAACTGGAGGTACGATAGGTGCAAGTTTCGAAGGACTAAAAGAATTATTTTATAAGCCTAATGCTAATAATGTGCTAGCATTCCCTAATATATGGGATGATGGTAGAGAGAATACAGAATGCGGATTCTTTGTTCCAGCTTATTCAAATCTAGAATCATTCGATGATGATGGAAATCAAAAGTTCATGGACAAAGATGGTAATAGCCTAAAAGAGTTAGCTATACAAAATTTAATAGAGCAAAGAAATAAAATAAAAGACGGAGGTGCTAGCTAGCAATCTATAGACCGTTTTATATCTGAGCGTCCTATGAAGCCAGCAGAAGCAGTATTGGAGCTCGGTAAGAACATATTCCCTAGAAAGTTGTTAATGGACTAGTTGACAAGAATAAGGACCAACAAGAAGCTTCAAAGCATGAAGCATATAGTTGATCTAGAATGGGACGGAAATGGTCAAGTAAAGGCTACAGAAAAGCCTAGTGGGGATATAACTAACTACCCTCTTAAGAAAGGTGATAAACCGCACGGTTCTGTAGTTATATGGGAGTACCCAGTAAAAGATCCTCCTCTTGGACTATATATAGGAGGATGTTTAACCCCAGGAGAAAAAGTTTGTACGTAGCGAGGACTTGTAAATGTAGAAGATGTTACGCTAGATGATAAACTTTTAAACAAAGATGGCAAGTTTGTAGAGATAAAGAATTTGTAGAGGTATGAAAAAGAAGACGAACCGATCTTTAAAATAAAACCTTATGGTTCTTTTAGGACTACTACATTTACAGGAGAGCACCCAATATGGGTACATAATAAAGGATTTATAAAGGCTAAATATTTAAAAGAAGGAGATTGGCTTGAGATCCCAAATAGATATAAATTCGACGGGATGGGATTTCTTGATGACAAGCTTCTTAAATTATATTATTTTTACGGTCTTTGGTTAGGAGATGGCTTTTGTAATAAAAACGGAAATTCTTATAATATATATTTATCTATAGGTAAAGATGAAGAAGAGTTGGCACAGTTCTATGACTCTTTAGTTCTTGAGCTATTTGATAGGAAATGTATACATGTACATAAAGATAAAGAGTAGACAAGGAGATTTACAAATAAAGAGTTATTTCTAAAACTTAAATCTATGTTTGGTACCAATGCTTATAATAAGAGAATTCCTGAATCTATAAAGCATTTGCCAGAGAATCATAAGAGAGCTTTCTTGCAAGGATATTTAGATTCTGATGGATCTGTGTTTCTTGACAATGGTAAGGTTAGAGTTAACTTTACAAGCGTAAACCTCAGGCTTCTTGAAGACGTATAGGATATGCTTTTTGGTATGGATATAGCGAACAGTATAGTAATACATCAAAAAGAATGCACGAATAAACAAGACATTCATTCTGAATAGTCATATAGAATAAATGTAAGCAGATGCGATCAACATTGGTTAAAATATAGACCGGTATTTAGAAGTAGGAAGATAAAACTTTTGGAAAAATCTTTTGCTATTGGATCTTCAAAGATGGGAATCAAATTTGAAGACGACAAGATTCTTTTAAAAGTTGAGAAAATAAGCAAATCGTCGTATACAGGAATTGTGTATAACTTCGAATGCGAAACACATACGTTTATGTGCAGAAACATTCTTACACACAATTGCGACCCGTTAAATATCAGCGGGGTATAATCGAGCAAAAACGGTGAAAGTCTAGAACAGAAAACACCGTGCTAATCTTATAGATTACGAAAGGCTATAAGACAGTGTAACGCATAGGAGATGAATAAATATAATTCTCCCACGAGTGCTCGACGCCAATTTGGTGATAATATATGCTGAACTACATGGGGACATGTAGAAGTTAAGATAAAAAGCTTAGCGATAACAAATTGATGACCACGATGATAGCTTTACAAACTCTCTTGGTTCTACATTTATATTTAAGAGAGTAAGAGCTGGAGAAGCGTGGACTGATGTGATAGTAGCAGAGTATTCTGGAAGACCAGACACAGCAGAAGAGTACTATGAGAATGTACGTAAACTACTTACGTTTTATAATGCTAGATTATTGTTTGAGAATGAAAGAAAAGGAATCTACCCTTACTTTACGAATAAACACTGCGATTACCTCTTGGCTGATTAGCCAGATAAAATCATATCTGAAGTCTTTAAAGACAGCAAAGTGCAAAGAAGAAAAGGATGCCACATGACCAAGCAGATTAGGGCATATGGCGAAGGATTAATATTAGAGTGGCTGTTAGATGAGTTTGAAGAAGGTCACCCTAATGTAGAAAGAGTATACAGCGAACCTCTAATAGAAGAGCTTATAGAGAATGATGGTGTACGAAATGTAGACCGCGTGATAGCTTTGTGTATGGTAATGATATACAGAGAGGAGCTCTATTAGGTAAAGGTGTCGTCTGCAAAAGAACAAAACAAATAGGTTGAACTCTTCGAGATGCCGTTATTTAGCAAACAATGGTTTGAAGAAGATAGCAGCACAAGTGAAGACGGTATGCCGATATTCACATTTTAATACATGGAAGATAACTTATACAATTCAGCTTTCCCCAGACAAAAGCTCCCTCTTTCAAAGAAAGGAAAGAAGTGGCAGGAGGATTGCGTTAACTATATTATAGGTGAAGGTAACGTAACATCTGGAGGAAATAGTACATCATATTACGGAGAGCTGTAGACCTATTATAATTTATATAACAGCATCTTCGACGAGAAGGATTTTAAATCAATTACAAACCCATTCAAGGTCGAGGATGGTTTTCCTGCTACTCCTCATGACTTTAACATTATTAGACCTAAAGTAGACTTGCTTATAGGTGAGGAGACAAAAAGACCTCTTAACTTCAGAGTTATCAGAACTTCATAGGAGGCTACATCAGAAATGCAGGAGAAAGAGAAGTAGATGATACTACAATATATAGAAGCGGCTATCACAGCTAGAATGAGCCCAGAAGAAGCTCAGTAGTTCCAGGAATAGCTACAGTCTGGAGAGATTATGCCACCAGAATAGATAGCTAAGTATATGGATAAGGACTACAAAGATATTGTAGAGAATACCGCATATCATTCACTTACCTATCTGAGAGAGAAGCTTGATCTTGACAACGAGTTTATCAAAGGCTGGAAGGATGGATTGATCTCAGGTAGAGAAATTTATTACGTTGGCGTACTTAATGCAGAGCCATATGCGGAGAGAGTTAATCCTATATGTTTCTCTTACGATAAAAGCCCAGACCTTGAGTTTATTGAGGATGGATCATGGTGCTGCAGAAAGATGCGTATGCCTATAACCGAAGTATACGATAGATATTATGACAAGCTTGAAGAGAAGGATCTTGATAAGCTTGAAGAGATGATTGGTTCTACTCCTGGTAGAAACCTTGGAGACAGAAGTCCTGTTGATATGGGCATACAGTTACGTATATATGATAACCCAATATTCGAAGGATCAGGTAAATCACTTGTAAATGTATGGCATTGCTGCTGGAAGTCTTTCAAGAAGATATTCTATGTAACTACTACAGATGACGCTGGACAGCCTTAGATTAACATAGTTGATGAGACATATCAGCCTGTTGGTAACGAGATTAGTGTAGAATCAGATTGGATTATAGAAGTATGGGAAGGATACAGAGCTGGTAGCGACTTATACTTTGGTATACAGCCTATTGAATACCAGCATGTAAGTATCGACAACCCTAATAGTCAGAAGCTTCCTTATTGTGGTGCTATTTATAGCAATACAAATAGTAAGCCTAGATCATTGGTTAGCATTCTTAAGCCATTACAGTATATGTATATTGTATTGTGGTACAGACTTGAGCTAGCTATTGCTAGAGATAAAGGCAAGGTTGTTAATATGGATATTACATAGATTCCTAAGTCTATGAATATTAGCCCAGCTAAATGGATGCATTACTTATCTAGTGTTGGTGTTAACTTTATTAACCCATATGAAGAAGGTTGGAATATCCCAGGAAGAGAGGGCGGTAAGCCTGCTCAGTTTAATCAGATAACAGCATTGGATCTTACAATGTCTAATGTCATAGCTGAATATATCCAGCTTATGGATAAGATAGAAGAACTTGCTGGAACAATATCTGGTATTACGGCACAGCGTGAAGGAGCTGTAAGCTCATCAGAGATGGTAGGTAATGTAGAAAGATCTGTAGTACAGAGTTCTCATATCACAGAGCCATTGTTCTGGGTACATAATCAGTGTAAGCGAAGAGTGCTTAATATGCTTCTCAATACAGCTAAGGGCGCATGGGAAGAGACCGGTAAGAAGAAACTTCAGTATATCTTTGATAATGGAGAAAGAGCATTCTTGGATATTACTCCTAAGTTCTACTACGAAGACATGGATGTATTCGTAAGCGATACGTCTAAGGATCTTGAGAACATACAGAAACTTCAACAGCTTATACAGCCAGCTATGCAGAATGGTGCTAGCTTACTTGAGGCAGCAGAGGTTCTTACAAATGATAACTTCAATATCATCAAGTAGAAGCTTAAGGACATGCAGACTAGACAGGAACAGATGCAGCAACAGCAGCAGGAGGCAGAGGCTCAGCAGCAACAGCAGTTACAGCAGATGCAGAATGAAGCCAAACAGCAGGAGCTTATGCTACAGGAAGCTTAGATGGATCTTCAGAGATACCAGATTGATCAAGATAATCAGACTAAGATAGCTGTAGCACAGATTAACGCTTATCGTGGAACGGAAGATATGGATCAAAACGATAATGGAATACCCGACGTTGCAGAACTTGGTAAGCAGGCCCTTGAACAGCAGAAGATTAATCAGGAGGCTTATAATAAGCGCTACGAAGCTAAGTAGAAGCGCGAGATAGAAGACCAGAAAATCTAGCTTGAGAAGGATAAGATGAAGCATGAGACAGAGCTGTAGTCTCAAAAAGATAAAGCCGCGATGGAAAGGGAATAGCTTAAAGCTAGAACCGCCATCCGAAATAAAACGAATGCGGAAGCTGCTAGAGGTAAGTGATTATGAAGTTTGATAATAAGACATTTCAATAGAAGTACGAGGCGTGGAAGAATGGCGCTGATTACTGGAAAGATATTAGAGGAATCAACTTGGGTGGAGACACCCAGGCTGAGGAACCTAGTCCAGAAGAGCAGTAGTAGCTTGATTAGAGTGTATAGTCTATACTTAATGCTTATAATGAAGGTAAAGATGTTAATATAGCTGAAGATATTATTAAGCCATTACCTTTTGATACTCCATTAAATGAAGAGCACCCAATACTGCATAAATATAAAGGAGGTAAGAATGATTCTATTAATACTTTTGTTAACAGAATGGGCCCTCTTGTAGGACAATAGCTAAATAGATACGGATATGGCGATGCTGCATTTTACAATGTAATGCGTTAGCTTGCATACGAATCAAACTACGGAAGGTCAAGAGTAGCTAGACAATAGCATAATTATGGCGGAGTAGGATGGAACGGTAAGACTTATACAACATATAAGAGTGACGCAGATTTTGTTAAGGACTATGTGAGGCTTATGCATAATAGGTACGGAGCGGCACTTAGAGCCAAATCTACACAGGATTATGCAAGAGCTCTCAAACAGAAGGGATATTACACAGATTCTCTAGAGAATTATTCTAGAAACCTTAGGAGTATGGATAGCTTAGTAAAGGCGGCTCATTATCACAGGAATGCACATAAAGATGCTTACAATTATAATGTTAAGCTTGACGATCTTGTATAGGATTATGAAGATGCAAAGAATGCTAGCCCTATAATTATTAATTCTACTTCTACCAAACAACCTAAAACTATTAGAACAAATGTTCCGACAACATTGATTGGTCCTACTTAGGAAGAAATTAAGGCTTAGCAACAGCGTGACCTTGATAGGTATAAACAGTAGATGTATAACAATATAACTTAGCCTGTGCTCCCGAATATACTCAATCTACTCCCTTAGAACAACTTCGGCAAAGATTCTTATGGCTAGAAGTTCTGGTAGATAAGAGGTAACAATTTGCACTTCAAAGATGGTAAAGATGAAAGGATAGCAGGTGTAAATCCATTGTAGCAAGATAAGTTTAATCAAGATGTAAATATAGAGCTTGGATTTCCTAAAAATTATTTTTCATCTCATAATTTTAAAGATTCTGATGGCTTTGATTATACATTAAGAGATTTTTATGACGCCGGACAACTTGATGATGTTGTTGTAAAGCCATCTGAACATGATAGAAAGTTGCTTAGTATAACAAAAAGGATGTTCCCTAATAAATAGGTAAGAGACCTTGTTTATTAGGATCTTGTTTATAGCGGGGATGTTTCTGATTAGCATTTTAATGATAGATTGCTAAACATGATATAGTTGTACAAGCTTTCTGGGTCTCCATCTATAACTAATAAAAGCAAATCAAAATACAACATAATTCGCAGCAATTATATTCCATATTATAATCATATAAATGCATATCCAGGATCACTTATTTCAGAATTGTCTCATGCATATTAGTACAATAATTAGATAAGGAAACCTATAATTACATTAGATAACAAAAAAGTTAATGGGTCAGACTACGAAAGAAGTGGAAGTATAGAACATTAGGCCCATGAGACAATTTAGCCGAATTTGGTAAATTTTATAGAAACTGGTGACAAGAAGTATTTGAAAAAAGCTAAAATAGATGCAAATAAAGAATATGATAAATATGGTCATTGGTGGTGGAATAAAGGAAAGGATTTATTATGACACAGATGGAAAGTCCTAAGCGAAAGTTGTAGAAAAAGAATGACTATCAGCGTCATAAGCTCTTTCGTAAGATCAAACGTAGAAGAAAAGCGTAGGCTGAAGCAGAATAGCAGATAGCTGTAAAATAGCTTAGAAAGAAACTTAAGATTCCTAAGTTTGATAGAGGGGAGGATGAGTTGTCTACTTATAAAAAATAGGTAGAAATGTTTAATGATGCAAATTCTGACCCAAGATTACCAGGTAGACTTGTTGACAGAAATAGAGTCGCTGTTAATCCAGAAACTGGTGACGTAATGGAAGTTGGTGGACATGTTAATTTAGACCCAGTTATAATAACTGGTAAAATGCCGGATAATCTAAAACAAACTATAAATAAAAATATAGAATCAGATAGAATTTAGGATTTACTATATAAGGACAGATTGTCTCCTGTTGACCCTGTTGGTGAGCTCGTTGTGGAATCTGCTGCTATTGGCAAACCTTTAGAATTAGTTGGAAAAGCAGCTTTGTATGGTATTGGGAGATACGGAGAAAAACTTGGACTTAAGAAGCTATAGGGCTTAGCTAGATAGAAATTATTGGAAAAAGAATTCGCGCTTTCAAACGTAGATAAATAGTTAGCTAAAGATATTGCGTATAATAAACCTTGGAACAATCGCGAATTAATTATATCTCCATCTAAAAAGCAAAAGAGATTATAGCTCAGTTAGCCAACATATCAAATATATACCGGAGATAAACATAAAATATCAGAAGTAATTGATGATAGTGGCAATGTAAATCTTGCTAATTTATTCAAGATACAAAATGAGGCTCTATCTCATATTCCAGAAGGAAGACTTGCTAGGCATAGATTAGAAAATCCGGATTGGCATAAAACGGATTGGAATACATTCCTGCATAGTAGAGATGCTTATTAGAGAGCTTTGCAGGCAGGATATCCAAATGAAGCGTTATTCCCTACGCTTATGCATGATGCCGGAAAGCTTTGGGCAGGAGATGGGCATGGTCCATACGGTGCATCTATAGTTAAATAGATATTTCCGGATGCTACTGATGAGCAAATAATGGCTATCTATCAGCATATGGATAAAGTTCCAGAATCAGCTATGGGCAAACTTGTCAAAGGAGCCGATATAGCAGAAAATAATCCGTTTAGAAATTATAGCTGGGCAAATTCAAATGATGGGTATCCTTACGCATTACTCCCTGGGTAGAATAGCTGGAATACTAATATTATTTAGGATGAATTGCGACATGGTCGCAAAGATCTCATAGATTGGGTAAATAACCCAGAATTCATAAAAGCATAGTAGGCTAATAAAATTGAGGCGCAAAGTATGGGATTAGAATATATTCCAATACACGAAAGAAGCACATTTAAAGATAGGGTTGCACTTCTTGACAATCCAGGTACATATAAATGGTATGCTAATAATAAAGCAAATGAATCAGGATATGTTGAAAACCCACTTGGTGACTATGGAAGTTAGATGAATATAAATCTTGCCAATGTAGATCCTTATAGATTTACTATTTCTCATGAGGGAGGTCATATGCTTGGAATTGGTGGACCAGATTTGCCATCTAATTCTTCTTAGAGTATTTTAAGTTAGCTTAAATACCTTAAACATAAGTCAAGATAGGTTTTAAAACCTGGTTATTGGTATAATAATTAGTTTGATATTTCTGAGTATCCGTATGAAGCGGTACAGAATTTAAGAAATTTAGGTCAAGAATTAAAGTTATCTGTTGGGCAAAAATATCCTGGATACAAAAATGCGTTGGATATAATTAATAATTCTGGAAACACAACGCATAGTTTTTTGAAGCCATACTTAAAAATGGATAAAGAATCTATGCCGTATGTATGGAAAGCTTTAGTTGGCACGCAGTTTGGATTATCTCCTATATATTTAAACAATACCAATGATAATGGATTTAATTCTGGTAAAGATATTCATATAAAGAAATCTAAGCGTGGCACATTTACAAAAGCAGCTAAATAGCATGGCATGAGTGTTCAAGGATTTGCTAATAGAGTTTTAAGGAACCCAAGCAAGTATAGCGCAGCTATGAGAAAGAAGGCAAACTTTGCACGCAATGCGTCAAAGTGGAATAAATAATAACATTACACGGGTTCGACTCCCGTGTAGCGTACAACAATTAAAAATATTAACTTAGTTATAATTTAAATTATGGCAAGAAAGAAGAAAAATCCATTAGGTGATTTTGAAGACGCTTTGAGCTCTCTCGGGTTCGGTGGCCAGGAAGGTGGCGACAGCGTTACAGACATCGATAATCAGGATGTGGTTAATCAGGTGTTAGACGACCCTAATGATGATGTTGAAAATTTAGACAATCCAGATGACGATAAGTCTTCTGAGGATAATAAAGATAATAAGAATGTAACTGGCGATCCTAATGCTCACGATGATGAGACAGAGATCCCAGATAATATTTTAAATAATAATACGTCCGACACAACTACAGTTGACAACGAATAGGATAATGACAGTGATGATAATGATCAGTAGACTGACACTGATGTCGTAGATCCTGGAGAGGCAGAACAGATTGGTGCCTTCTTTGACGCATTCGCCGAAGCTAATGGTTGGAGTGTTGATGAAGACGAGAAACCTAAGACAATTGAAGGTATCGTAGAGTACATCAAAGATGTCGTAGATGAGAATTCAACCCCACAGTACGCCGATGATCGTATTGCTAGACTTGATCAGTACGTAAAGAATGGTGGTAAATTTGAAGACTTCTATCAGACACAGCAGAAATCTATGTCTTATGATAACATAGATTTGGAGGACGAATCTAATCAGAAAGCAGCTGTTCGTGAGTTCTATAAATTACAAGGAATGAACGACGAACAGATTAGTCGCAAGATTGAGCGCTATGAAGATGCTGATATGCTGGAAGACGAAGCAGCTGATGCTGTTAACTATCTTAAGGCGTACGAGCAGCAACAGCAGGAATATATGGCTCAGCAATAGGAAGCTCAAAGACAAAAATAGGAGCAGCAAGCTGCATAGTTCATGAATGACCTTACATCTAGTATTAATGGTCTTACTAATATTAGAGGTATTAATATCCCAAAGGAGGATAGAAAAGCGTTGTTCGATTATATCACAAGAACTGATGCAGATGGCTTAACAGAGTATCAGAAGGCTTTTAATAATAACCTTGTTAACAATTTGATAGAATCAGCCTACTTCACAATGAAGGGTGATGCTCTACTGGGCGAAGCACAGCGCAATGGTCAGACATCTGCTGCGAGTAAACTTAGACAAATGCTCAAACATCAAACAAAAAATCATACATCATACAATGTTGGGCATGAAAAACAACCTCAGGCATGGGATCTCGCGTCAAAATACCTATGATGAGACAATTAACATATTATGAATAATTCAAGTTCTTTATTAAATAATCTTCAGCTCTACCGTGGTAAGCGTTTTGCTGACCTGGTAGACGAAAACATGATTGCTAACGCAATGCTTACAAAGCCTCATGAAGTAGCAGGCTTGTTGTCATTGGTTTTTGGTACAAAGGATGATGGTATTTCAACTACCATCGACTTGTTAACTGGTGGTCTTGGTTCAACCATGACTATCGAAAACAGAGAGTATGAGTGGTCTGTAATGATTGATGCTGATCACGCTGTTAATATCCGCTACGCTAAGTGGAATGGTAAGGAGATTACTCCTAAGTCAATTACAGATGGTTTGACTCCAGGTATTAATAATACTCCTATTTATCTTGGCCTTGAAGAGAAGTGGTTCGGTAGGTTCTATAGCGCATAACCTGTGCCGCCTTTTATAGTAATATAAATTGAAAAATCCAGAGAATTGCTGGAAACTCCTAAAGAATTTTATACCCTAGAGTTATAAATAAAATTATAGATATATGAATAATATAAAAAATGGACAATCAGCAGCCGAGCAAGGCTACTAGATGAAAGACATACCGGGATGGGAAGGTCTTTACGCATGTACAACACATGGCGATATTTGGTCATATAGAAGTGATAAATTTTTATCGCCAAGTAAAAATAAAAGAGGTTATCTGCACGTCACTTTTACTAAAGATGGCAAAAGATATGACTATAGAGTTAATAGACTTATAGCTATGACATTTCTAGATAACCCAAATAATTTACCACAAGTAAACCATATAGATGGAAATAAATTGAATAATTATCTATCTAATCTAGAATGGTGTACACCAGAATATAATATACAACACGGAAAGGAACACGGATTGTTTAAGGGACATTGCTTTAATCCTCCGATACATACAAAAGATGGCCCGCAAGTTGCATATGTATTTACTAATGTTTATAATGGAGCACAGTTCACCATATATGGTTTTAAAGCTTTGAGAAAGCAATTTAGAATAAGTGGTTATACTTATGGTTTAATTCAAAAACATGCGAACACAGGAGACTATATTAAAGCAGGATTGCTTAAAGGTCTTCGCGTTGACAAAGTAGACTTGAAGGTTCATCGACTAACCGCTAACCACGGTGTAGGGTCAAGTGACCCGAAGTACTGGAAACCCTTTCTTTAGGGTTGTGATATAGTCAATTCTTCATCGAAAGATGAAGCTGCTAGCGAGAATGCCATAGCTAGCGATTCGGAATTAACGACTCCGAGTGAATAAAAAGCCAGGCGCTATTTTGGCATTTGATAATGTAAACTTCCAGGTACGTGTAAACGGTACTCCATATCAGGATGGTAGCACATGGGTATATGAGTGCTACGTAGCAGAAGGTTTCCAGGGTTCTTATATTCCTTGTGAGTATTTGCTCCCAGGCCGTCAGGTAGACCGTATCGGTTCTGCATACGAGGAGTACAGTGATGAGGCAGATATCATCAACTATCAGACTCCATTTAAGATGCGCAATAGCTTGATGACTATGCGTCTTACTTACGATATCACTGGTGATGCTTACTCTACAGTATTGGCTATCGCTTTGACTGATCCTGAGACAGGTAAGAAGTCTTATTTGTGGTCTGACTATCAGTATTGGAAGGCTCTTCGTGAGTGGAAGAAGAGAGAGGAGAAGCAGTTGCTGTTCGCTCACTCTAACCGTAACGCAGATGGTACTTATAATTTGAAGGGTACTAATGGTCGTTTCGTTCCAATCTCTGCAGGTTTGTTCGAGCAGATTGCTCCAGCTAACGTACGTTATTACACAAAGCTGACTACAGAGTTGTTCGAGGATTACTTGTTCGATCTCTGCTACAACATTATCGGTACTAACGAGCGTAAGTTCGTTGCTTTGACCGGTGAGATGGGTATCCGTGAGTTCGACCGTATCTTGAAGGAGAAGGCAGCTAGCTTTAATATGATTGATACACACTTCATTACAGGTTCTGGTCAGGATCTGAAGTTGGGTGGTCAGTTCACAACTTACACTATGACTAATGGTATTGAGTTGACAGTTAAGCGTTGCGCTATGTTTGATAACATGGAAATGTTCCGTCAGCTTCACCCATTGACAGGTAAACCATTGATGTCTTACACATTCTTGTTCGTTGACCTTGGTCGTCGTGATGGTCAGGCTAACATCGTTAAGGTATGTCGTAAGGGTCGTGAGTTCGTACAGTGGTGTACTGGTGGTTCTGTATTGCCAAATGGTTATGCAAACAACATCAACACTATGCGTTCTAACAGCCGTGATGGTTACCAGGTACACTTCCTTGGTGAAGAGGGTATCATGTTGAGAAACCCATTGTCATGTGGTATCTTGTATTGTGATGCTGAAGACCAGGAGACTATTGCAGTCGAGAATAGAGCAGCAGAGCTCGCGTAATTAATAAAATAATATACAATGTTCAACCCCACCCAAAGTCGGGTGGGAGCTTGGCATTGCAACAACTAATTGAAAAATTATGGTAGTTGAATTAAAGATCAGAAAGAAAAATCCCTGGGCTGGATTGTTAAAGTATAAACATTGTTTTGATTATATTGCACCTTACTTTACCAGATCTGGGTCGATATACACAGGTTTAACACCTGAGGACGAAAAGAAATTTGAAAAGGAGCTTGGTTATCCAGAAGGCCATCTCGCTAAAAATTCTCCATTCTGGAATACATTCTGTGTTAAGGTTGGTTCTAAGAGTACTATTCTCGATGACTCATTCCCACGACAGGCTATGATCATTAAGTTCCTTGAGGGACATAAGAGAGTAGCTACATCACTTGATAAACTCAATGCTGGCAAAGATTACCTGCTTATTAATAGACAGGCTGAAGCTATTGAGAAGAATAAGATTAACAAGCTTCGTAGAGATGCTATTATCGCCTTTGGTAAGCTTTCTCTTGAGGAGATGCGTAAATGCCTTAGATTGTTCGGTGTTAGCGCTGATGCAATGTCTAATGAGCTTGTAGAGTCTACATTGTTCTCATTGGTTGATAAGTAGCCACAGAACTTCTTTACTAAGTGGGTTAACAACAAGACAAAGGAAACAGAGTTCTTGATCGAGAGTGCTATTGCCAAGGGTATTATCCGTAAGGATAGAACACAGTACTATTATGGTTCTGAGATGCTTGCAGACTCATTGCAGGATTGTATTGCATACTTGGACGCAAAGAAGAATCAAGACTTAAAGATCTCGATTATTAATCAGGTCGAAAATAAATAATTAAACTAACGACGTATGACGCATAGTGATATTTATACTAAGTTTATGATTGAATATGACAAGGCAAATATAACTTCGTCATATCCGTCGCTAACTGAATATGAAATTGCAACAATATTAGATAAAGCGTACTTAGCTTTAATAGCTCAAAAATTAACAGGGAACAATCCAAGAAGATCTGCTTTTGAATCTGATGTTAAAGCAATTGAAGATTTAAGACCGCTAATAAAACAAGCTTCATTACATGGAGAACATAGTGATGTTGTTACAAATGAATATATTTATTCATTAAACATACAAGACTATCTATATTATATTTCTAGCACAATATCATTAAATGCTAATAATAGTTCTATAGATAATTAGAAGCATATAATTCAGTCTGTTAGCCTTATCTCTCATGAAAATGCAAATAAATTTAAGTCCACGTCAACAAATTTACCTTGGGTTAAGAATCCGGTATGTTACATAGACAATAAGATTGTACACGTTTTAATTGATCCGTACGATGTTAAAAACAACAGCGGTGATATGGTGTTAGATGTAACATATATAAAGACTCCTAACAAGTTTGTAAAAGGCACAAGTTTAGTTGATTTTGGAGATACAGAACTAGAGATAAACGACGCTATGGCTGAAGAGCTTGTTAATTTAGCAATTATAATGTCTACTGAGATTGCAGAATCCAGTAGATTATCTACTAAAATAAATACTAGACCACTAGAATCATGACGCAAGAACAAACTAGAAAGCTTGGTATTGAGTTTGAAAGAAGGATAACAGAAATGTATCCACAGTTCGCAATAGAAAACAAACTTGATACCGATACAATATATTCTTTTTTAAGTGAGTATCAATCCTAGTATGTAAAGACTTTATATGTAGCCGAAGGTTAGACACAAAGTGGTACTAGGCAAGATAATAAAATTCACGACATATTGTCTAATCTTATTAGACATGAAGATATCAAACCTTCAAATGAAGTAGATAACTGCTAGTTAGAGTTTGATCTACCTGCAGATTATTCTATGTATATTACTTCATATAGTGTCGTAGATAGAACTTATAAAAGTAACAAAACCTTAGACACGCCAGTATATCTTGATAATGTAAACATTAAGCAAGATTTGGCTGTTAGGTTTTTAGATGTAGCCTATAACTAGAAAGGGGTTCTGTAGAAGCCATTGGTAGTATTAGATTAGAATAATCAAAATACAACAATCAGACTCATACACGATACTTATACGCATATATCTAGTATAAATCTTACATACTATTGTTACCCATACGCATTCAATGTGATGAAGTTTAATGATTAGGATAAATCAACTGGAGCTGTACATAGTTATTGTGAATTACCTTATAGCTGTTTTGAAGACATAGTTTCAGGAGCTGTAGATATGTATATAACTTAGTACAAATTCAGATTATAGCTTGGAGGTAAACAGCAATAGTAGAAACCACAACAAGAATAGGAGGATAAGTAATGAGATATATAGATATATTGGTAAGCCTCGAAAGAGAAATTAATAAGTTTGACGACCCAGTACAGAAGCCTTCTACAGACGAATCATTATTCTGGCTTAATTAGGCTGTAGCCAAGTTTGTTAAAACTAGGTTTAATGGAGATATCGTTCACGGTACGTCATACGAACAGAATGAGAAGCGTAGAAACGATTTAATTAAGCTGTATCAAACAATTGTCTATCAAAGTGACAATATGTAGGTAGACGAATCAGAACCGTCTTATACCTCATACTATGCGCAATATCCTAATGATTTTATGTTCGCTCTTAACGAAGATGTTGTTATATCTGATTTGCAAAACCACAATAAGATTAACACTTGCATGTTTGAGTGTACTTAGGATAGTTTTATGTATAGAGTCAATAATAGTTTAACTGACTTCCATTATAGATACCACAGAGCTAGACCATTAAGAGTTCGTGTTAATGATGGTTGTAAACTATTGACTGACAAATAGTACAAAATATATAAATATTCTTTAGGTTATTTGCGCAAGCCTAAAGAGATAACCCTCGAAAAACCATATGATGAGTACAATGATTTCGAGGATATTATAATGCCTGAGATAATTAAAATAGCAGCACAAATGTATCTTGAAAACAAGAAAGACGAAAGATACCGCACTATTACTCAGGAAGTTAGTACTCAAGAATAAGATAAGAATAATTTTAACGTGGAAAACCCAGCTGGTTAGGTCCAGTGTAATTGATTAGGGTGAGTAGAAAAAATTAATATATTATGATTACATATGTAAATACCGTATTGGTATCAAATAAGGGTGGTGATACACTCGCTACAAAGGAAGAGCTTGCAGGCAAGCAGAAGAAGGGTGATCTTAAAGAGTTGGTTGGCAAGTTCGTATTTATGAATTGCGATCCAGCTGCTCAGGATGGCTCAAACATTGAGGATATTTATGCAGTTGATGAGAACTGCGATAGATTTAAGATTGGTGTTGTAACTAGTGATAGTTTCCAGAAGGCTGACAAGATGGGTAATGTAACATACATCCCTGTTGTTAAGTGGTCTAATATCATCAATGCAGCAGATATTAAGTCTATTACAAAGCTCGATTATAAGGAGGATACAGAGGATACAATCTCAATTGATTTCTCTACAATTCCTGCAGAGACTTTGGATATTCTTTCAGCAGGTGGTTGTCCTGTAGTACTTCGCCTTACTTTCAAGGATATGCCTATGCGTTATCGTAAGTGGACTGAGTCTTACAGCTATGTAACAATGCCTGGTGATGGTATTCAGAATATTATGCAGGGCCTTGTTAAGGATATCGTACGTGCTTCAAAGCGTCAGCGTGTATACGCAAAGATCGATGGTACTAAGCTCGTGCTTGAGGCAATGAAGTATGATGATGATGAGCAGGCTGTAACAGAGAATGTTTATGCAAAGGTTCGCTTTGATGCAAATGCTTATTGGATGAATCCACAGGCTCCAGGTTGGGCAGCTAATAACAAGTATGATCTTGGTGTTAAGTTTGTTAAGCAGGAGGGTGTAACTTATCCTGCATCAGCAAAGCTTGTACGTGATCGCGAGCGTTCAGCATTTGACTATCAGGGTGTACTTCATCGTTGCTGCTGGTATGACCCACAGCCTAATATGGTTACAAATATTGATAACCATTACGGTGGTATTACTATCGAGTTCGAGAACCAGTATCGTACAGCTGACGATCTCTGGCGCAGAACAAAGCAGACAGTAGAAATCTACGCTTCTAATGAAGGTACCGAGATTGGTGCCGCAGAGATCGGTAATGGTCTCTTGACTAAGTTAACTAGCATGATTGCTGCTCGTCAGAACATCGCTAACCCAGTTAGCAATTCAACTGCGTACGACGGTACAAAGTATTAATTTAAATACCGGGGTGGGGTTCTTACCCTATCTCGGTTTTTTGTTTTTAAACATATTATAATATGCAAAAGATTAGAATTGGAAACGATATTAGATTAAATCTAACTCTTCGTGGTCCTAGAACATACGATTAGGCTAGTATTAAGAAATTAGCTTGTTATTTAATAAATACATCTGTAGCTGACTTTTATACCGGTGAGACATGTTGCAATGATCCACATATGTATGGTCATCCTTGCTTTGATAGATGTGGATGTCCACAGTATCATGCATACCCACGTTGCTGCAGACCATATCATCACGACTGTAGATTAAGTGGTAGAGGATGTAATCCTTGCGCAGGAGCTCCTTGTATTCCACCTGCATATTGCAAGCCATTTGATAGAGTACTTGCTGGCTATGATGACAAGTTCTGCTATACAGCATATTCTAAGGTTCTTCCTAAGGTTAACAGCATCCAGTGCTACTTCCCTGCTAAGGATCAGCTTTTCTGTGGAGTATATAAACTTGTAGTTGTAGCAGAGATGTACGAACCAGGTTGGGGTAAGACAGACCTTCATACATACACAATGGATTACGGTGAAGTACTTATGCTTGTAAATGACAATACTGGAGCAAGTGGCGATATTACTCTTGATGTAGATAAGGACGATATTCTTAATAAGAATATTATTGACATAAGAGTAAAGACTCACGACTTGTATTTGTATGGTGGTAACCAGATTAGACTTGGCGAGCAGGATAAGAAAGATCATTATTATATCATAGAAGTAGAGCTTGAAAATGGTTCTGTACTCGAATATACTCCTGGCAATTGGCCTTATGAGAAGCTTCAGTTTGTTGCTACAAAGTCTAGTGTTATATCAATCGAGGAAGAGACTGGTATAATTAGAGCTATTAATCAGGAGAATACAAACAGTACTTACGTAACTGTAAAAGCTAAGAACAACGATATTACAACAGGATTTAATGTAACTGTAGTTGGTGGTGATTATGACTATATTGGTTATCTCCCAGTTAGACCATTTGCTGCTAATGTTGAAGACGATACAGAGGTAGGATTTGATAGAACCGATCAGTCATACGAAGACAAGAGCCAGGAGCATTATACAGCTACAGGTGTAGAAGCTGTTAATACAGACGATCTTAAGAGAGTTGACGATCTCACAAAGCCTGTACAGGTAGAGAATACAAGAGATGGACAGTATCTTTGGATTGTTACACGTAGACCTATTGCCTATGCTGCAAACATCACAGATAATGGTACAACAGATCTTAACTCAGCTATATATGTACCTCTCACAAAGTATCAGTAGAAGTTGAATGATAGCAAGTATTATTATTGCTGCCCTAACCCAATGAGCGCTAATACTAAGTCTGGTGGTGATATTTTCTATATTAAACTTGAAGCTTAATAACTATGGAAGCAAAGAAAGAAGATATTAAAATATATGGTAAGCTTGTAAATGTTACCACAGAGAATGTTGTAGCTGATGCTGAGCAAATCTGGGACTCTTATTATAGAAAGAACCAGACAGCTGTAAACAGATCTATGCGTGACGACTTTACAAAGTTTGCCAAGAATCCTACATTTGAATCTGCCGTATTTACAGGAGACTCTACATTCCAGGGCAATATGGCTGTAGAGAAATCTCTTTCTGTAAAAGGCTCTTCAACATTCTAGGGTTAGGCTACATTTAATAGTGCCATTAGAGCACACGGAACACCAAATGGTTTAATTGTAGATCATAAGATTATTACAAACGATATTGAGGTTATGGGTACATTCCAGGCACTTAATATTGATACAAATAACCTTGTTGTTCACAACTTGTTAAAAGTAGAGAATGGCGGCTCATTCAGAGTTGATGGAGATACCATCCTTAACAATCTTTCAGTTAGTGGTACTCTTGATGTTCCTAATGCTACTACAGCCAAATATGGAAGCGTCAGACTTGCTACATCACCATCAGGTTAGGCTAGTACAGATGTTCTTACAGTTGGTCTTGTAAAGAATATGTTACAGTATGTTCTCCCTGTGTCATCTGAGAACAATATACTTATCTACAGTAATGGCAAATGGATTACATCTGCTATTGACTAGGTTATTAATAGTAATGCAACTATTAATGAGCATATCAAAAGTATTACCAAGAATACATCTTATACAAAGAATGAGGTATATACCAAGGGAGATGTCTACAATAAGTCTGAAGTAGACAGTAAGATTTCTAGCAATATGAATACGGTATATACTAAACAAGAAGTATATACAAAGAGCTAGACATATAGCAAGGCAGAAGTAACATAGTTGTTATAGGATCTTAAAGAGTCAATTCTTAGAGAATATAATAACAGCTGTTTGTGGGAGACAAGTGGAACAGAATATATTGTTCCTAAAGATAATAAGAAGATCAAGGTTAACGCAGCTTATAAAAATGCAACAGTTTAATAGAGGAGGTATTTATGGAAGAATCAAGTTATAAACATAATTATGAATACCTCTCTATTGAAGAGGCTAAGGCAATTGTAAACGGAACATTTGTACAAGGAACTACAAATATTGGAGGAGAGCTTGCTACTAAGGCTGATATTGATAAATTGCTTACAGCTGCTGATAAAAAGTTAACTTCTATTGTTCCTTCTACTGGTGTATCTAATGAATTTGTGTGTTTCTTTGAATGTGTTGATAATAGAGTAGATCCAACTGGTGTTCATGTTACAAATATTATTATACAGGTTGGTTAGAACCAGAAAATCCAATACGAATTAACCCCATCTAACGCTACTGTGGATACGTGTACATATGAAGTAACAAGTGGATCAGAATATGTTCATATAACAGATGGCGTAGTTTACGCTGATGCTGTTGGAGAAGCTACGTGCAAAATAACTATAAACGGAAATATTGAATCTACATTTTAGATTGAAGTGATCAACGGTAATGCAGAAAGACATTATGGAGATGTTTTTATTATTTAGAGACCACCTTATGGTAGTGCGGTATTTGTTGACCTCCATTCTCCAGAATATTGTTTTAACCCAGCAGACAGAATGCTGCAATATAACAATTATATGATATATCCTAGAACGTATGTAAAAGGTATAGATGTTGGTGTATTTCAATCGAAAAGCCAGATTATTATAGATGTTGATCAAATACGAAAAACATACCAACAGATTAAAAATAAACCATCTTTGATAAAAGGTAAAACTATAGAGTAGGCATGTCAAATTCATGGAGGTCATTATGTCTACGTATATTTGTATTCTGGAAATCTTGCTTTAGATTCCGATATTAACAGCGTTAAAAGCTCTAAGTGTAGATGGTATAAAAAATCAGATGGAGCTAGTATTAGTTACGACCAGTCATCAAGATGGGCTATACTAAATGGATTTACAGCAACAGGTGATTTTAAAGATATAAACTACTTGGTTTACGGGTGCGTCTTTGGTACTACTATTTCTACACTTGTTCCTATTGCTAGGTACAACTTCCTTGATGATAGCGTCAAAGGTCTTGACTATTTTTTAAGATGTGGAACACTGTATTCATTTATTAGAATAGATCTTGACTCTAATAGTGAAACACCAGTTTCTGACTTCGTGTCATTTAATGATGGGTATTTTGAAAAAGGATACAATATTGATCTTGGCGAAATCAAAAATACAGCAAAAGAATTATCGGTGGATATTACTTCGAATACCTTAAGTACTGATGGAGATAACGTTGAATTAAATATAACTATAAACAAAATAAACAATTCTACTGATATTACTTTTTTGAGATCAATCATGTCTGTATCAACTTTTGATAACAATGATGAAGTATTAGATACTTTTTGCGGAACAGATGAAAATGGTGCATTTTTTTACAATGATGGAGGAATAAAGCTTCCTTATACAACACAAATAAATATACCGAAAAACAATTTTGAAAAAATTAAATTACATATGTGCGCAATTGACACAGAAAGTGGTATTTTTTATAGAACATCAACACCTATAAAAGAGATTACATTATAATGGAAGTACTTAGTAAAACTGGACTAGATACTCTCTGGTCTAAAATAAAGGCTAAATTTGCTCTGATATCTGATCTCAATGCATTATCAACAAGGGTCTCAACATTAGAGGCATCATTAAGATCTCTAACTACAACAGTTAATAATCTTCCTACAGCAGTAACTAACGATTAGAAATATCTTCGTAAGGATAGAAATGATTCTACAAGTTACACCATAACAGCAAAAGGTGTTTATAAAGCTTAATTACTATGAAGTTAACATTAAAGAGAATAGCTTTAAAACCAACATATACAATTGGTAAGCTATACATAGATGATAATTATTTCTGTGATACATTGGAGGATACCGTAAGAGATCTTAATAAAGACGGTAAGTTTGATAACGGAGAGGAAAAGATTAAAGGTAAAACTGCTATTCCGTACGGTACGTACGAGATTAAGTGGACGTATTCACCTAGATTCAAGAAATACACACCACAGCTTATGAATGTTCCTTCGTTTGAAGGTATCCGTATACACGCAGGAAATTCAAGTAAAGATACAGAAGGTTGTTTGCTGCTTGGTGAAAATAAAAAGGTTGGAATGGTCCTTAACTCAAAAGCTACCATAGCGAAGTTTTGTCCAATTATAAAGGATGCTTGCGCCAAAGGAAAGGTAACAATTGAGATTAAATGAGCAAGATAACAGGAACATGGCGTGAGAAAATTTAGTACACAACCGCATGTCTCGCGTTTTTAAGCGGTCAAGCTCTAACTTGGATATAGTATTTACAATAGGGTGAAATCTCCACAGGAGTACTAGGGTTTGTAGCCCAAACATTAGTTTATTCTGCTAGTATCTATGGAGTATCTATTTATATACAGGGCAAGTTTGGAGAAATAAGAACATATTTAAAAGAATATTTAACAAACAATGAAGCAGCTAATTCAAACAATAAAGAAGAACTACAAGCTGCTGCTTAACGCTGTTTTAGGGCTTCTAATGGCCTTTTGCTTAGCATCTGGTATATTCTACCACAACAAAGCTAATAGGCTCTCAGAGGAGCTTAAAATGGCTAATAATAACATCGAAGCCTATTAGGATGCCTTATATGGTACCTAGTAGGCTTCTGGTGTTTTAAGACTAGATGTAAAAAAGTTGTCAGAATACAACGACAAACTTGTATAGTAGATAGATTCTATTAGAAAGATACAGAAGGTCAAAAAGAACGAAATACAGGTAGCAGCAACTCAAAAGTAGATATTAAACGTTAATAAAAGTAAGGGGGTAGGGGGTGATATTATAACAATTATTAAAGACTCTACTTATAAAGATAGTCTATAGTACAACCTTCTAACTAAAGTATACTATACAATCGGTAAAGATAGTGTTAATATTAAGCTTGATGTATAGAATACATAGTACCTCTACATTTACAAACATAGAGAATATAAGAATAAGAAGAACTTCTTTAAGAGACTTATAACATTCGACTGGAAGAAGAAGGATGTATACAAATACAAGATACACAATACAAACGATTTGCTTAAAGAAGATAGTATTAAAATAATAGAAGCAATATGAATTACTTTTCACTTAGAACATTAATAGATGATATTCTCCTTATTGTCCGCAATAACAATATAAGTGAAAGTGAGGATCTTTCAAGGGATTAGGTAGCGTCTTGGATAATACAATATAAGACTTATTTACAAAAGAAGAAAGAGGAGCAAGATAAAGAAAACGACGAAAACGAACCAGATGATTCATTATAGTCAACTGTTGGCCCAATTGAACTTATTGTAGATAAAACAGAAAAGAACGTAGATTGTGAAGATTGCTGCTGCGATATCATTAAGCGTACAAAAGATAAAGTATATACAGTAAATAAAAGCGCTGATGATATAGTTAGTGTATGTGATAAGAATGGTTGTGTTATACAGTATATGCATAAGCTTAGAAAGCATTATCATAACTTTAGAAGATACACCTACGCAGAGCCTGTATGCTGGTTTGATGATGGATATATTTACGTAGAAGGCGATGTTGATTCAATAAGCTCTGTATACATTACAGGATATATAGATGAATCTAAAACCGCTGATACAGAAGACGATATAACAATACCAGGCTGGATGATCCCTGACATAAAGAAAGCTATACTTACAAACGAGCTTGCATTTATGGTTAAGAGACCTAGTGATGATAGTAACAATTCAACATTAGCTAGTGTAAAACCAAATGGTCCTCAAGATAAGGAAGAATAAAAAGAGTTATACGATCTTAGACATATATAGAGCGTATAATAAAATCAATGAGAACGTCCCATATTTGCGATATAAGCGCATATTGGACGAGTTTAATAAAGTTGTAAAGGATGAGATTTTAGAGCGCTCACAGCTATTTAAAATGCCATATGGATTAGGTAGTATATGTATAGTAAAATATAAACCAAAGTCATATACACCAAAGTCGTTATCTGTAGATTATAAAACATCTAAAGAAGAAGGTAAGAAGATATATCACCTAAACGAGCATTCTAATGGATATAAATACAGATTATACTGGACAAAGATACCTAAGACATTTTCAAAAAGATATATGTATCAGATACAGTTTGTAAGAGATAATAAAAGGCATCTAGCACAACTTATATTCAATAAACAAGATTATATAAACATAAATGATATTCAAGTATACAAAATGTGAATCTGTTATAGCCAAAATAATGGCTGATGCAGATATGTCTGAAAAGAATATTCGGGTTACAGATATACGTGAATGGATATTCGAAGCTGTTGAAAAAATAGGTGCACCAGTATAGTATGTATAGAAGGAATCTGGAGATGATTGTGTTCCTGTATTTGAGATACATGAGAATCAAATACCTATACCAGACGATCTAGAATCTCTTACGTCTGTAGCATATTCTGTAGACGGTACAAATTGGATGTAGGCAAGGAAGGATGAAAGTTCGTTTAAACTAAAAGCAAACGCTCATAAGAATCCTAACTATACTCCGCAATAGCCACCTAGATAGCCTTTAATAACACATAGATCTTAGCTGTTAGGTATCAATGGTTCAACAGCTGTATTAAACGTATTAAACAACAAAAATGTTAACGAGTCAACATATTGGATTAAACCTGGTTGGATAGTATTTAACAAAGACAAGGGATTTGTAAAACTTTCGTATAAGGCAATTGCTACTGATGAAAGAGGTTATCCCCTTATCCCAGATTTAGCTTCATATCAAGAAGCAATATATTGGTACGTAATGATGAAGCTTAACTTTCCTAAGTTCTTAAAAGGTCAGCTTGGAGGTAAAGTAAGATTTAACTAGAATACTTATTTTTACATGCAGTAGCAGTGGAACTTTTATAGAAACCAGGCATATGCGGAAGCTATGATGCCTAATGAAAGCGAAATGTCTTCAATAAAGAACGAGTGGACAAAGCTTATTCCAGACTTGGATTCTGATGACACGCTGTTTAATAACGTCGGAAAGAGATAGTTAAACTTTAATGATTACTACTATGGCTACTGATAATAATACATTCGTAAATAGCTTTGTAACAGGAATAGATAGTGACAGCTCTTTAGATAGAGTAAAAAATACCAGTTACTTAGAGGCTAAGAATATTAGGGTGCTATCATTCGATTCTACAAACCAACATGGATCTATTAAACCTATAAATGGAATAAAGTAGGTTGGATCAATAATGGATGAAAAGGTAGAGAGAATATTAGCTACAGGAGCAGTACGAGATAGAGGTGTAATTATATATATATCAGAGAAAAGAAATAAACCAGAGTTCTGCATATCCTGCTTTGATAATAAAATTGGTCAAGATAGTGATACTGATAACTCTGTAAAAGAAATATAGAACATATCTAACATATTTAGATCAGAACTTATAGACTGGCCTGCAGATAGATCAAAGTGGCCTAAGAATGTATCAATCACATTCAAATATGAAGGTGATGATAATATCAAATTATATGTTGCTACAGGATTCAATCCTATAATGGTTTTCAATATAGCGAAATTATATAGCTATAATAATACATCATTCAACACGGTACAGTCTTATCCGAAGATTATATTTCAGAAACCTAAGTTTGTTAAATATGTAGATGGAACGCTTAAGACATCTTACGTAAGCTACTCGTACTAGATATACAGTAATCACGGAGTATCTACAGATATATCTCCAGCTTGTTAGTCTATACCTGTTATCAATGTACCATCAGATAGAACAGACGTATTAGGAATAAAGACCGATTAGTTTGATAAAAAAACTAACTGCGGTGTTTAGATTTTAATTAAACCAGAAACTGATTATTCTTTTCTTAACAGAATAAAGATATATAGAATCTCAGTACAGATCAACGGTTAGTTACCAACAATTGAAGTTATATATGACTCTGCATACGAACCAAACAGAAATGGAGATTTCTTTGTAAATGATACAGGCCAACAGGCTTTGGACACCATAACAATAGAAGAATACAATAGTATGTCTGGTGTACATATTATCCCAAAGGTTATAGAAAGCAAGGATAATATATTGTTTGCTGCAAACATATAGGAAAGATCAACTTTTATTGATACAGACCTGTTTAAAAAATGGGACGCTAGATCGTTTAGAGCAAATGGACAAGGATAGATAGTTCTGCAGAATACATCCGGAGACCAAAAGGTAACATATAAATGGTCTGAGCTTAACGAGTTGTCTATAAGTAACGGGTATATTGAAAGAGACTCTTATAATCCATATAATGATATAAATAAGCAATACTATCTTAGTGATTCGTACTGTATATATGACAAAGATAATTTCTACGGAGGAACAGGAGTAAATGTTTCCTGGAGATTTACGGTTACGTATATCCCTATTGATACTTGCAGTACTGCTGGATCAAAGGAGATTGGAACAATGTGGAATGTCCTTAAGGTTAAGAACACACAGGATAGACCGACTCTTTATTTCGTTAATAAGAACGGCCTTTAGAAAGCCGACATTGAGATATCTACAGAAGAGGGTAGAATTAATAACTCATGGGTAACAAAGTCTCTTAAACGAAACGAATTGTATAGATACGGTATTATATTATACGACTCTACAGGAAGCCCTAGCCCTGTAAAATGGATAGCAGATATTCGTACACCAAATTTGTATGATAAGTATTTCAATACTTTCATATCACATTACAACAACATGTATGATCTGGCATCAATTCCTCTTGGTGTAGCATTCAATGTTAAAAACTTACCAGAAGGATGTACTGGATACGAAATTGTAAGATGCTAGAGAAGAGAGCAGGATATAGCTTCAATAGCATAGGGTGTTATTAGTAAGCCAATAGTTGGATATAGTACACCAGAATGCCATAGACCAGATAGAACAACATACTTCCCTACAGGATTGCTTACAACCGCAATGGTGGCTCAAGGATCGGTATTCAAGTATTTTACAGAGAATTATAACCCTGCTAATGATGATAAAAAAGCAGATGCGATACAAGCCGCTGGTAGAGTATGCGCATCAAATTTTGGTAATACATAGATATTCTAGTTCGTGTCAGCCGAAACTACTTATTAGCCAGAATCTATAAAAGTGCTCACAAATAATAAAGATTTTAAGTTAGAGCCACTTAGGTATATTTTTGGTCAAAGCGGAAAGTTCTAGAAAGAGAAGCATATTGGAAATAAATATTTCATGAGCCCTGGTATTTCAAATACCAATATATATACAAAACCAGATTAGACTAATGATGGTAAATCCTATGAATGGAAGTACTATACTAGTAAGAGTGGCGGCGGATATACCGATTACCAATACAAGTCTTCTCCATATATCCTTAAAATGCTTACAGCGCATTTGAAAACAATGTACTACAAAGCCGATGTATCAGATAAGATGTGGACATGTTTAAGCCCTGGTAAGATAGGCGAGAATATTAAGTATTCTGGATCTGATATGAACAAAATAGATGATAAGGTTTTTGCTTATATAAAACTGTATGAACAGGGATGTTCGTTAAGAACAAGGGTGTGCGGAGCAACTGATCATCTTATTGATTATGGCCCAAGCTCAATGGACGAGCATATTGACAACAATACAAAACTTGCTGATATAGATGATATATAGATAGCTTCTGAGTTAAAATGGAATGAAGTAATTAAAAGAACGTTTCTAGAAAAAGGCTCAAATCCAGATGTTAAAGAGAATGGTAAATGGTGGCCAACAATAGAATATAACAATCATATAGATTCTGTAGGCAAATACCAGTTCTGTAATACTGTGTTTTATGGATGTGATGGAGCTGTTATAGATAGAGGAGGAATTGAAGGAGATGATAATACAACGATTGCGCATGATATGGTAGATGGCGCAAATTAGGGTGATGTTATAGGAGATGATAATCCTGGATATATCCTAAGATTCCCATTTAGTACTGGAGGTAGATGCGCTTTGTTATCAATGAAAAACGATTGTGCAAACATGCTGTTCAATAGCATTATTGGAGCATAGTCTTATTATAAAAATGTTGACAACAATCTATAGGAATTCAATTCTTTTTCAAGCTACTACAAGGTCAACATTAATAGTATTCCTGGAACTGTGTTGTGTAATATAAGAAAAACAGTAACTCCATATGATGGGTGTACAGAAAAGTCAATAACTGCTAGTACGTATAGATCTGATGGTCAGTTCTTTACAAAAGCAAATGAGTGGAACGCTGTATTCGATGGGGATACTTACATATCTGTACTTGATTACACATCAATGCATAAAGCTACTTGCAACTTCTTGAAAGGAAAAGACGATATGGCTAGTAGAGATTATAGTGATTATAGATCACCTTCAATGATGCTCGGATACGCCATACCAGTAGAATCTAATATAAATTGTAGATTTGCATATGGTTACGAATTCTCAAAGAACTCTACAAATGAAGGTGCATCTATGATTTAGATTGAGCCTGCTAATGTAAACAATATGTATACTCAAACTGAGCCAGAATACTTGTTTAACACAACATATGCTGCAGAAAATAATAGTAGAATTCATGCTGCTTTTGATACTACAAATATAGAAGACTTCAATAAGAATGTTGATTATATGTGTAGATATTCTATGTTGAAAGAAGATAATGAGCACATTGATAGTTGGACTAAGTTCTAGAGTTCGAATTACCTTGATGTAGATAGTAAGTATGGTAAAATAACAGGTTTGAGAACATATAAGCAATGGCTTGTATTCTGGCAGTAGATGGCTACAGGCTTGTTATCTGTTAATGAAAGAGCTATAACTGATAGTACAAATGGCACATAGTTAATACTTGGTACTGGTGGAGTACTTAGTAGATACGATTACCTTGATCAAACAGCAGGTATGCATAACGATGAATTATGTGACGCTCAATCTAGTTCTACATTATATTGGTTTGATCATCATAACTAGGAGATTAGATCATTTGATGGACAGGGTGTATACCCTTTGAGCAAAGGATCACAAGCTCAGAATATATTATACAAGTATTAGGATAAAGATTCCGATCCGACATTGTTCTTCGATAATAGAAACAACGAGGTTATATGTAAAGTAATTGGAGAAGATTCGTTTGTGTATAATGAAGCAGCAAAAGCATTTCCTTCAATTTATACAATACCGTTTGACGGAGCTATATAGTTTAGTAACAAAACTCTGTTAGTTAAGAATATAAACGGAGATATAAAAATTGCACAGTGGGATGCAGACAATAAGTATACAACATCTTGGGAAGAGAAGATATTACCTACTTACATTAAGTATGTTGTAAATAGTGTTCCTACAGCAACTAAAGTATTTGATAACCAAGAAATAATTACACCTCAAGACGAATTCTAGTATATTGATATATAGGGCGATAAAAAAGATAGAGATTCTTATTTCGGACTATCTAAATAGTATAAATGGTCTACTGATTCTGGAATGAAATCGGAAGATGATCTGCATGGAAAAATAACTATAAGAGAGCATAATTATAAGTATGCTATTCCTAGAGATAATAGAGCTAATGCATATGGCTCAAGAATGAGAGGTAAATATCTTGTATGTGAAATGCAGGATAACAAACCTAATACAAATGTTGCTATATAGTATATACTAACTAAATTTAGAGCATCATGGATTTAAGATAGAGAAAAAGAATAAATAATATCCCTAAATACAAAAACGGATCAGACCTGGATGCAAAAGTTGGATTTACTGGACAATCTTAGCAAGATATAGCTAATGATTTAACAAATATGATTGGAAACAATGCTCCAGCTGGATCTGTTGTAGCAGGATCTGGTAGTAATAGTCCGTCTTTTATTATTGGATAGAAACCTGCTAGCGAATGGAATAATAAAGGAGGATTAGGTGGTAATATTACTGGATCGGTTATAGGCCAAGTAGGAAATGCAATAGGTGGAGCGTTTGACCAGAGCTCTAAATTTACTAATAGCGCATCAAGATCTCTTGGGTAGTTTGGCGATCTTGCTTCAAAAATACCAGGACCATATGGATAGGCTATAGGAGGAGTATTTAAACTTGCTTCAAATTACTCTGGAATGGCGAACTATAGTCACGGTAGTTCAGAAATGATGAACTAGGCAGGAACCACTGAAAGTTCTGTAAACGGAATAGGATACACAAGATAGAATGTAGCAGACACAAAAGCCGCTTATAACGATGTATCTAAGACTGGTTTGAATAATACAGTATCAAGTACTGCTACAGGAGCTACAACAGGTGCTGCTATAGGCTCAATTATTCCTGGCTTAGGAACAGTTGCCGGAGGAATCATTGGAGGCATTATAGGTGGAATAGGAAGCTTATTTGGAGCCAGAAGAGCTAGAAGAAGATAGAACAGAATTGGAAAGAACGCTATAATACAGACAGATGTTATAAATTCTGCCAATATGGCTTCAGCTGACACTGTTGGATTAGAAAATAATTATTACGCAAACAATTACAACACAACTGGTGGAGTTCTGTATGCTAATAGGGGAAAGGATTTAAAATTAAGAAAACGAATTAATAGAGCTAAGGTATGATAAAATAGAAAGTATGGACTCCTAATGGTTATTAGGCTGGTCCAACTAATAGTATGGTAGGTAAAGGTGAGTCTATTATAGATTACACTAATGGTACCGGTACACTTGTAACTAAGGGAAAGGTTGGTGTAGATAATCAGCCTAGCTCTGTTAGACAAGACGATAGAAATGTAATAGCTGGAAACGATATAGACTGGACTAACGGTATGAAGTTTTCACAATAGATAGCTCCACTTACAGCTAGATTACAAATGTATAATGATATTGAAAAGAAAGCGAATAAAAAGCCAAGCATGAGCTCGTTATCAAAGTAGACAATGCAGCTTCAAAGCGCCCAATTAGAGCGCGCTAAAGCCCCTATCTTGTAGGCGATGAAGAATATTACAGATAGGTAGGAGAAATAGCATTAGATCGAAGATTATGCAGCTTAGTTTAAAGCTAATTGTGGCAAAGATAGATTTGCTAATGGCAAGGGCATGTGGGAAGGAGTAAAAGACTCTTTTAATAACTGGATTAAATCCGGAAAAGGAAAAGTATCGAATGCTATGCTTGATACAGGATATATGATTCCAGCAGTTCTTGAAAAGCAGATGCTTAATCATTGGATGAAAGAAAATCCATTAATGCCAAATATTTATGCCGCAAATAGATATGGTCAGTCCGCATTACAAACACTTAATAGATTAAGAATTAATCCTTACAACTAGCTGTAGAGTCTTAATCAAAACGACAGAGCAGCATACTACAGAATGCAGTAGGATGGTGGATATACTGGAGGATAGAGATAGGCTGGTAGAGTAGCTCTTGCCTTAGGTAATGCTAGAAATGTAGCTGATGTACTTAATAATGCTGATTTACAAAATAATAAGTATAGACAAAATTGGGCTACAGCTGCGTTAGAAGAAGGTGGTCAAGATGCTGCTAGAAGACAGGCTGCCAACCAGTATGCATGGGAAGCTTATAATAGAGCACATGGCGCTAAGACTAAGGGTATTGAAACACACTTGTCAAATCTCGGTCTTATTGGTCAGAAATGGTTATCTCAGCGCATTAAGAATAAGCAATATGGAGATGTGCTTGATATGTATCAGCAAGATCTCGATAATAAGAAGGATGCGTTAAAAGCAATATATGGTATAGGTGCAGATGATACAAAAGGTGCAGTAACAAGTGTACCTACAAATAATAATACTACATCTGGATCTGCTACTATTAATTATAGAAACATAGCTCCAGGTTGGACTCCTGGTAAGTATTAGTTGTTTTCCGGATTACCTAACATACCTTATTAGGGTACAGGAATAAACAGAGGAGTACTTGATTTGAAATATGGTGATTATTCTTTAAATAATTTAAAAGCGCCATATGGAAAGTATTGGTACATAGATCCAGATAAAGTTGCTGATTCTGCAAAATCTACAAGAAATTGGGCTAAATCTAAAGAATAGTATTAGAGGGGCGCTTTTGGTACACCATGTGAAAGAATTAATTTCTCTAGCGATTACACTGGTGGATTCGGTCCTAATGGATTATTCTTACCAACATGGGCTGGAAGCGAATTTGATTATAACCCATATAATAAAATTAGTTTAAGACAAGGATAATGATAGGAATGTATGACGAACCAGTAGCGGTGCCTATAATCGATCTACTGGATAGTAGCATGATGTCGTAGTACATTAGTGCTGCAAGAGAACAATATAACTAGGCTGTACAGGACCAAAAAGAGTTTGCTAAGGAATTTGGTGAACTCTATGGTCCTAACGCTAACATTAATAAGCAATTCTACGATGATACTAGAGGAGCTGTAAATAAGGGGCTTGACTATCTGTATCAGAATGGTATAGACCCTCTTAGATCTGCAGAAGGTAGAGCATATATAGCTAAGATTATCAGAGAGAGACCGTATGCTGAAATAGCCAATCTTAAAGCTTAGAACGAGTCAATGAAGACTTATTAGAAGTATAGAGCCGAAGCTATGCGTAATGGTACATATGATCCAGATTTTGAGAAGTTTGTATTAGGCGGCAAGACGTTAGAGTCTTGGAATCCTTCTACAGATGGTATATGGACAAGAGAAGCACCTTCTAAATATTCTAGCCTTAAGGACTGGACTAGCAATCTGTTTGATAATATGTAGCTTGAGTATGATGATGAAGCAACTAAGAAAGCTGGTGGAATGTATCAAGTATATTCGAAGTCTCCAAAAAAGATGTAGCAGATTCTTGATGCGAACATAAAAGATATGGCAAAATCTGATTTAGGAAGATATTATCTTGATATGTACGATGGAGATATCGACGCTCTGAAAGCTGATATAATTAATCGTAACAGAGAATATACATAGGTAGATAGACGTCCTGATCAAGTTAAGATACATCTTAACGATCAATAGTTCTAGGCTAATGAGGCTGCCAAAAGTAGAGCGTTCAAGAAAGAACTTGCTACTCTTAAACATAAATGGGATCAAGACGATATTGCTCTAAAAGCCCAACTTAGTGGTTCTGGTGCAAATGGACAACAATCTCCATTATAGTGGTCTACTAGATCCGAAAGAACATCATAGAGATAGAAGGATAATCAAGTAATGACAAACTTATTTGATACAATGTAGAGAGTATCTAAATATTGGCAAAATAGAGCTAATAATACAAATCTTTCTGCTGCATAGAGAAAACAGGGAAGAGATCACGCTGCATGGTGGAATAATGCTATTAAGTAGGCCGAAATCAATCCTAATTCTCTTATGAAGAATGGCCTTGTATAGATTGATGAATATGGACAATATTAGCCATCTAAAAGACTTTTGAATGCAGATGGGTACGCAAGCTATACAAATGTTGGGACATTTAATGATCCTAAAAAGCTTGCTTAGGCTGCTGATAAATAGTATAGTGGATATATGTACAAGCCAACTGGTGGATCTGCCGAACACAAGGTTCTTTTAAATAAGTTTGCAGGAACAGAAAAACCATAGCAATTTGAACTAATGCAAAATAAACATCTTGCTGTAAATCTTAAAGACTCTAACTTAAGATATTCTCCTATTAGAAGAATAAACGTTACAGGTAACAAGAGGCTTAGATATGCAACAACAATGCGAAAATTTGATAGATGGCTTAAGAGCGGAGCAGCTGGTAGAGGAGCTCTTGTAAACGAAGATCTCAATGCTGGATGGATACCAGGTAAGCGAAAATAGTTCGATATAGCCGGGCATGTTACAATTACCGGTAAACAATTTAGTGATTTCTGCGTATCAATCGGAGCTACTTCTGATAATGATAAAGCAAGAATAGCATCAGAACTTGGTCTTGATGCATTTGACGCAGCATCTAAGCCTGTGACAAAGAAAGAAAAGGTTGGATCTGCTACATATTATTAGGTTCCTATGACCAGAACAATTTAGAATAATGGCGCATTTAAGATAAGAGACATAAATACTGATATTAATAAGCAGGAATTCGGATCTAGTAATGCATTTAAGATGGCTAATGATGCACAAAATTCTTCATTAATGATAGATTAATAAAATATTATGGCGAATAAAAATAAAAAGACGTTTACATACAACTAGGCGTATAGTAGAGGAGCTTAGATAGCGTAGGATTTACAGCGTAGTATAGCACAAAGGAGTGCTGACTACGCCGCTCCTTATGTTGAGGGGAGTATGGGCGCCTATACAGATGTCAGTGATTTTAACAATATGACATTCCCTGCGTATACTACGCTTGATAAACAGGGTAAAGCTGTTGTAAACCCAGAAGAAGACAATAGTGGTTCTATTGGTGATTTCCTTTTAGGAGATTCTTGGAATTTAAGTAAGATGAAAGAGAGATGGGATAAATTCTCTTTCAAGGATATGTATAGGCTTACATTCGAGAAAGGATATGGAGCCTATGTAGACTCTAAAGAAAAAGAGCTTGATGATGTTACTTTTCAGTAGAGTTCTCTAAAAATAGCTTAGGATTACAATAATCTTCTTAAACAGAAAGAAGATCTTATAAATCAATATAAAGCATTTAAGAGTCATGGATACGCTTCAAAAGAGTAGACCAGACAGTTGTAGGAAGCAATTATAAAAGTAGACGATCAAGTTAAGAAATATCAAGACTTCTTTAAACAACATAAGAATGACGATGTATTTTTAGACTTATTCTACGATACAAACAAAGCTGGGGCTAGCGATTATTTAGCTGCTCTTAAAGATAATACATTAGTCACTCATTAGTAGTTTAATACTAATGGTATTCTTGGTACTATAAATAATGCATTAAAATACACAGCTGGTACATTATCTGAAGGGCTTGAGAATATAGCGCTTACTGCACAGAATGCTATAGGCAAGGTTCTTCCTTAGGCAGTTGGTGGAGATAAAAACGGAACATTTATTAAACGTGCCATAAAGAGTGGTACTAGCAATTACGATAATTTGTTTGAAGGATATTCAATAAAAAATGGATCGCAATTATTGTAGACAAAGATAAATGCCTTAAAAACTGATCTTGACAGAGAGTAGAACAAGAAGGAGATTTCATTAAGATCGGCCATAAATCAATACAAAAATGGTAATTGGCTATTTGATCCTAAGAAGATTAATCCAGAGTTCAGAGACCTTTAGAATCAGAATAGAGGCGGTTTAATTGGTTCTATTATCGATCCTACTCAATGGGGTTACTCTATACCAGAGATAGGTACATCATATAGTGATGCTGCAAGTTTTGCAGGAATGATAGCAACTAATGCTGGTGGTGCATTAGCTACAAAAGCAGCCGTTAAATTCCTTACTAGAAAGATTCCTGGATTAGGTACTGTGCTAACTGCTGAAGATATGGCAAAAGCTTTTAATTCTGCAGAAAACGTAGAACAAGTAGCTAATGCAATAAATAGAGTAGAAACTGCTAGAAAAATAATAGGCGGATCTACAGCTGCGGCAGGTATGTATTGGACAAAACAGATGCGCCAGTCAGAGACCAACGGCGAAGCAATAAACGCGTTGGCACAAAGAGTTCTTGATGAATCATATAAAACCGATGTTGATTTTAGCAAGGTATTCAATGCTGTAGATTAGTATTCTAAACGTATAGGCGTAGATTCCAAAGATCTTGATTAGCTTGAAAAAGTAAAACTCGCGTTAGCTTACAACATACCTACAGGAGATGATAACTTCGATAAAATTAAAGTAGATTCTAGAAAAGGTTTAGCTAAACTTATAAATGATAACAACGCAATGGCGTTTGAAGATTATTTACAAGCCTTACCTTTTATGGATTATACGAGAGGAGTGATATCTAAGGCTGCTAACAATATGTTTTCTAGAGCTCCAAAAATGTACATACAGGACTAGGTGCTTGATAAGGCTACAAAAGCTGCTTCTACTGGAGTTATAGATAACGCTATAGATAGAGTAGCTATGAGCAAATTTAGCAATATAGGTGATAGACTCAAATTTGTTCATGGTTCAAAATATCTTGCAAAGAAATTTGAAAGAGCGTTCCCTCTTGCTACATCCGAGGCTCTTGAAGAAGGTAGACAGTAGTTACTTACATCTAGATTTGGAAGAGGAGAATATGATGATTACTCAACAGGTGAGTCTTCTTTTTATTTGCCAAGTGTATTTGATAATCAGTTCTTAAACGCAGATGCGGCAGCAGCTTATCTTGGAATATCATCTGGAGACCCAGATAACGGAGATGCTGAGTTAAGAAGATCTATGGAAATAGGAGCTATGACAGGATTGCTTTTCAGAATTCCTCATAATGTTAAAAACCTATTAGCTCCATACAAAGAAGGTAGTACTAGCCCTTTTAGTTCAAGCGATAAGTATAGTTTGAGAAATACTATAGCATAGCTTAGAAATGATAATGTTATTCGTAGTATAGCTGCTAATAATTATCAACTTGCACAAGATAATGATCATGTAGGAATATTCTTTGACGCATTTAGTAGAGCTGGCGTAAATAAAGATAGATTATAGACGGCTCTTGATGATATGAAAAAGTACAAAGGATCTTTACTACAAGATGGCTCAGATAGTTATATAGAGAATGACAAAGAACTTCTTAACGCTGCGTGGTTTGCATATAATAACAAGAACCTCGAACAGTCTATGAAAGATCTAAACATTTCTAGAAATAGCGAGGATCACAAACAGCTCGTACAAGCAGCAACTAGAGTCATGATAGACTCTAATAATGCAGCAAAGGATTCCGAGAAAGCTAGAAACAACATTGATTCTATAATAAATAAGACCGTACAGGATTACGAGAACGCTACATAGGAGAATAATCCTGCACTGTTTAATATTATCAATAAAATAAAGCAGGACTATCAGAAGTTTAACGAATCTATAAACGCTAGAAGAAATCAATTCAAGAACTCTGAAGAAGGAAAGAAAGTTGGTCAAGAGTGGATCGATAAGAACGAAGCTTATTATGAAGATGATGCACAAAGAACACCTTTGGATAAGGCTATCGAAAACGTAATGAACGAACGCGATGAGTTCAAGGTTGATTCAGAAAAGGAATACACGTAGTCTAGACTTGAATCAATATTCAGCTATAGAGAGTACAAGGCGGCTTAGAAGTTGTCTAAAGATTTAAAGGGTCAAAAAAGAAGACTTTAGTTAATATCTAATGAAACAGGAACAGATATCAATACTGATAAGCTTACCGGTATGATCGATTACCTTGACAAGCTTATATAGGACAGAAAGGATAAGGTATAGAATTCTAAAGAGATATTAGCATATAATGAAAAGGTTGATTTATTAAATGCCTCTATAAGCGACAAGAAGAAATAGCATAAAAAGATAACATATGACTCAATTTTTAAGGATTACTAGGACTTTGATAACCAGGATGAAATAGATAAGGCTTATTAGGCTTTTCTCATAAATGACGCTTTATTTAACGTGCTAAAACCTATGTCCGTAGCATTTACTACTGGATAGGTTGATCCTAGATCGGTATATTTTTCTAGAAGAGAACAGAACTGGAGCGAATTGTCAGACGAACAAAAGTCTGAGTTCACCAAAAAGATATAGGGTTTGTATCAAGAGCAAGGCAAACAGGTTCCAACTGAAGCGTAGATCAGAGCAGTGTACTTGAATGAACAGAACAAGAAAAGAAGAGCTATAAAAGAGTTATCTAAGAAATATGCAGATCTAAGAGACAAGATCGAAGGTAATGACGATATATCCAATATGAGCATGGATGACATTGCTCATCTTACTGATATGGAAAGAGAGGCAGCTAGAGATCTTATTAGTTCGGTTCTTGCTGACAAAAAGAATCGTATGCGTATAGCTCGTAGAGAATGGGATCAAGAGAGACCGCTTACGCAAGATGATGTTTAGCAAGCTGAAGATGGCACCGCTGACGAAGAAGTAACTTAGAGAATTAAAGATCTTGCTGGCGAACCTAAGAGTCCGGATGTTGAGAAAGAGGCTGAAGATATGAATGTTTAGCCAATGCCTTAGGACAAATCCGTGCTTGGTACATCTGAGCTTGACGCAGCTATGGATAACTCTCAGCAAGGTTCTACAGAAAATGAAAGAAATCTCGAAGACGCCTTAGGTATGAGCCCTGCTGAAGACAAACAGTAGCAGAAGCTTAGAGAAAAGCAATAGAAACAGAAAGCAAAAGAGGAATAGCAATCAGATTCTACTGATTTTACAGACGAAAAAGATGATGATAATGACAGCGAATTACCACCTGTACCAGATAATGTGATAATTAATGGAGACGGAACTGTAACTGTAAAGCCAGAGAAGTCTCAAGAAGCTTAGCAAAATAGCACAGATACTGGTGTTTAGGACAATACTGAAAAATAGCCTGAACAGTAGCAGGTACAAGAAGGTGAAGAGCCAGAAGATGAAGATAGTAATGATTCCCCAGATTTGACACCAGACAAGAACACTGCTGATACTGGTCTTAATGTTGAATAGATTCAGGATGATCAGGACTTTCCTGACGATAATCCAGAGGACAGCAATGACGATATAGATCAGGTTCCTTAGAAAGAAGGTAAGACTGCGCAGGTTTTGAATCCTAGTGATATGGATGTTGAAGATACATTAAATACAGAAAGCCCTTTAGAGCACGAAGAACCAGAAGTATTACCTAAGAAGTACGATGACAACGGAACCCTAAATATAGAAGATCTTCCAGAAAAGTTGGATGTAGACATATAGAGTGAATCTGATACTCTTAGCTATATGGATAATCCAACTGAGCCAACTGATACATCTGGAGCATACGACGATAGAAAACCTAAGCCATGGGCCGTATAGGAGCCTGAGGACATAGAAAGAAGATATGCTGATCATACATTCTTCTATAGACCTGATGCAGAAGAACCTATGAAGATAAAGGTTAATGGAAAGGATGTTAAGTTACCAGAAGGGTGTACTATTGGTACTGGTGCAGAGCTTGCACAGAAGCTTACATAGAAAGGATGGTTTGAAAAAGCTGATAAGTTCTATGTTGTATCGTAGATGCAGAAATACTAGGAAGGGAATATTGGTGACGAAAGAGATGTGTTCACAGTATCTTTAGCCATAAGAGATGGTAACAAAATATACTTCTCTACACTTAGAGCGTTAGGTAAGTATCATGATAACTACAGAAAAACAAATGTTGACCTTTCTAATGAGCTTGCTAACAAATTAAGAGTTATAGGTGTCGATATGGATACTTATAATACGAATTTACTCGAAACTGTAAAATCTTATTACTTATCACATAACAATATTAGCTAGGATTTGTTAGAAAATGACGATAAGTTAAATAAAGCGGCAATATATTGGTATAACACATTATATAAAACAGACCCAGAAAACTTTTATGATATATTTCTACTATTAGACGATATAGCTAGAAAAAAATCTACGTTGCCAGGTAAAACTCCTTTAACGAATAATTAGATAGCACAACAAATCCAGAAGTTAAGAGATAATAGAAACGCTATAATTGAAGCATATTGTACATTTAAGGATGGTAAGTATATAATACCATAGACTATTAGAACTGACGTTAAGCCGCAAGAAGCTAGTATAAGTAACGGTAAAATATAGACTAGACCAAAACTTGAAGATGGACTTGTTGATTTTAGACCTCTTACAGAGAAAAATTTAAATCTTGGTATTCCTTCTGATCCAGAAGAGCTTACAATGAAGCTTGAGAATGGCGCCATAACACTTGGTTACGGTACCGGAGTAATGGCTGATGAAGGTAACAGATTCCTTATTCGTAACCTCTACAATCCTTCTGGAGATACAATAGACGGTAAAGGTTATTCTGGTAAATTGTACTTTACAATAACCGGCCCTAGTGGATATGTTGTTCCTGTAATGCTTAGAGAAGAAAGATTTAACTAGGTTTAGGGTAAAGATGGTAAGATGCAGTTTATTGATCCTATTAATATGTAGTTAGCTATAGACCCAAATACAGGAAAGATAAATAGAAATGTCACATTATCTATGGCTGAGCTTATATTGTATATGGTTACAGGTAAAATTAATCCAGAAGAATTCGAAGGAAACCAGGGACTGATTTCAGATTTGCTTGCGTTAATTGTTCATACTACATTCGCTACTAAAGCTGATAAAAAGCATCCTTATTTAGCTTCTAAGCAGTTCTATTTCGACGATGAGAAGAACTAGCTTGTGTTGACTCAACCAGGCACTAGATAGGATTTAAGGCTGTCTATGGATTAGTTATTTGGCGATTAGTCAGAGAAGACAAGAAGATCTACAATTAGATATATAGCAAACAATTTACACTGGAACACAGATAAAGAAGATATGGTTGAACATTTCAATAAATCTATGCCTAAGTTATCTGCGTTCTTGAGATAGTATTTTGAGGATAATCCGAAAGCTAAATCATACAAATTCTTTGGTCTTAATCAGCTCGAATTTAAGAGAGATGAATTATTCTCCACAAACAAGAATGGTTAGCTTAATCCTAAAAATGTGTCACTTGCTGCATGGATGATAAATAATGGCAAGCTTCTTACAGACTTAGCTCCACAGCATTTCTACGCTCCATTTATATATTCTGATGGAGTACAGGCTTCAACAAAGAAGAAGGCTGTAGCAAATGTAAAGAAGGAAAGTAAAAAGCAGGAGAATCCTAGTGTAATTGAGGCAGAAGCAAATATAGCCGCAAAGAGATTTACCGATAAGGCTATAAGCAGAATGCAAAGCAGATATAAAAATGATTCATAGAAACAGAAAGTTACTAAAGATGATTTCTTAGTTCTTTCTGACGAATCAAGAAAAGAAGTATTAAACAACTATAGAAAACGTGGAATATATGATATAGTTGTAATTGACGTACTTAAAGAGGATGTAGAAGGTAAATCGTTAGACGATGTTAAACGTATCATTGCATAGCATGTATAGAAATATGTAGACTATGCTAATTCTTAGGAAGGCTAGAAGTTTGATGTAAAAGATCTTACATTTGTATCTGATACTATGCTGAAGAATATTTCAAGTAAAGGCTATGTTCCTATACTTAATGTTGGTGTGAACGGAAAGCTTCATATAAATGCATAGGATCCGTTATCTATACTTCGTAATAGTAAGGTTAGACAGGATGGATATACTGGAGTATTTTCTAGATTCAAATCAAAAGGAAAATTTGACGAGAAAGCTGCTAGAAAGTGGCTTAGTGAAAAGCTTGGATTAGACGAAACCAAAGTAGTTGTTCTTGATGGAGTTCTTAAAGGCTGTGAAAATAGTAAGGTATATGGTATCACAAGTCTTGCAGCAGATTATATAGACAGATAGGTAAACGGTGTTATTACTTTATCTAATTAGGCTGGATATGGCATTCATTATCATGAGGCATGGCACTATGTTAACTTACTGTTAAACAACAAAGCACAGAGACTTAAATTGTATGATGCTTACATTAAATCTCACAACTTAAAGAATATAACATTTGGAGAAGTTGAAGAGTTGATGGCTGAAGATTTCCGTAGATATGCAGAAATGCGAAACGGAAAGGGAATTGTTAATATAGTCAAGAGATTATATAACAATATACTTGATTTTGTAAAGGTATCTAGAAAGAAAGATATTGTACGCAATGTGTTTAACGCGATTAATAATGGACAGTACTTCGATGTACATATGGATAAAGACTCTATAAAAGAGTTTGAAAATAGATATCCAAACGGCGTAGCTTCAGCAGACTACTATGTTCCTACTGTAGACCAATCTACTCTTGATAAGCTTGAAGGAATAAAGGATTACCATACATTCTATCAGTGTGGTGTAGCCTTGGCACAGAAATTGTTAAGCGATTACGGTTTTAAAACTCCAAACGATATTAATAGCAAAAAGGTATCTAAATTTAATGATCTTATTGAAGATTTAAAGAATAACAATGAGTTTGAATCAGATCCGTTAAAGCAATCTATAATAAACGATATCTGTAATAATCCTAAGGCTTTTGAAGGCATTGTAGCCAATGTGTTTGCTTAGTATGGAATAAAGGCTAATGTAAAGAAATTCTCTTAGATGGATGAAACCAATGATCTTACGAATAAAGATTCTATAAATGATGACGATTAGTCTAGAGATATTGGCGACAGAGCAGACAACACTTGGGATGTAATGTAGTTATCTATAAGCAAAAAAGACAACGTAGCATTTAGAGCTAAGCTTTTCTTAAGCCTTATAGAAAAAGGTAAGTTTGTTCTTGATCCAGAAACAGGAGAGCGTGAGTACGAGACATAGTTTAATGACATTATTAGCGATGTTCCTTTGTATTGGAGCTATAGCGAAGCATGGAGCTCTATATTGAAGAATTTATGGATGTGTGAATCTTATGATAACATAGATCCAAATACTGGCGTGTTTGCAGCCAATTCAATTAGAGGCGAGGTTAAATAGCTCGCTGATAGAAAGATGGCATTATTTGTTGCTCTTAACGATAAACTTGAAGAAGTAGAAGGTGATATAGAGCTTGAGAACTAGATACTTGCTACAGTAAAGAGTTCTTATAACCAGGTAGCATAGATTTGGCTTAATGATCCAGTAGAGAAATCTATGGGCATTATGGACCTGCCAGAAGACATGGTTTCATCCGTAGTAGAAATACCTACTGATGAGAAGCGTACGTGGGAGATAAGAAATGATAATACACTCAAAGCAAAGAGAAACTAGCCACGTTTATGGAGTTAGGAATTTGCTTCTTCTAATGTAATCGTTTCTAAAGATGGCTAGACTATTATAAACCCAGAGTACGTAGACACACTTGTAAAGATGCGCCAGGATGCCATAGATCTTTCTAAAGTTCTTAATGAACCTACTATTCAAGATTTATCTTCTGCTTATGATGAGGCTTCTACATAGGTTGTTAAAATTCTTAACTATATGGGTATACCATTCGATAGGGAAACACTTGATGCTTATACATATTAGGTAAAGGATGAATCTAATGGCAAAAATCCTATGTTAGCATAGCTTTAGGCTTTACAGATGATGCTTGGTGGCTCTATGTAGAAGAAAAATGGCTCAAAAAATAACTACAAATGGAAGTCTAATAAGCAGACTGGCTCTTTGTCATACTTTATTGATTTGCTTGATAAATATAAAGGTCAGCCTTATCTTGAAACTAAATAGTCAAAGAGAAATAAGGACGTTGTTACAGTTGATTAGCTGTTTGTTGGATACGGTTTAAAGACACCTATATCAAAGATGGCTGAGGTTTATGCGTAGACTAACCCATCTTCTACCGATGTAAGTATTAAAGGACCAGATGGAGCTACATTATACCCTATAAGTGAAAATAATGAAGCTTCTGATAAACTTCGTCATATAAATGATAATAAGGATGGAGTTGTTGAATAGATGATGCTATCACCATATGCTAAGCATAGTTCTATTCTTAATATAGCTAGAAATGATCAGCTTGGAGATAGGCCTGGAGATAATACAAATAAGTTTAAACTTAATGCATTTGTTGGAATAAAAGATACCAGAGAGAATACTGGAGACGATTACTTTGGAATAACACCTCTTGCAGACTATATTTCAAAGATGGTTATGAAACATAATAACATGCTTGTATTCCCTACAATGGCTGATAAAAAGACATGGTATTCTATATCTTACGATCCTCTTACAAAGGATGCCGAAGGCAAGATATTGTCTGACGGTTTATGCGTACATGACCTTATTACATATAACCATACAGACGAAGCTGGTAAATGGAATGCCTTAAGATTCTCCGAAGGTACTCTTAATAGATTTGTTGGATATTTCAACGATGAGCTTGAATCGCTTAAACAATACTACGATAGAAAGAATATAGCATACTTTGTAAATAATCCTGGAAGAGCAAGAGATAACTTCCACGGTAAAATTAAAGATGGTAGAATGAATATGGCCGGAAACGGCGGAATGTTCAGATACTTCTATGACGCTATAAAGATAAAGGATGATAACGGTAAGGAGATGAATCTTAACCAATATCTTGAATTCCTTTACAATAAACAGTAGACTATAGAAAAGAATCCTGTTAAGAATGGTGGTCTTGGTACCATAAGAGAAGGAGCTAACGAACTTGATGGATTTGAGCTTATAAGAAGATACATAAACGAGCTTAGTGATTAGGTTAAATCAGATCCATCTATGCTTAAAGACGGTATAAACCATATGCTTATATCTAGGGTCAGTGACGAGTTCTAGACTATATCTGATGATGGTTCTACAAAGGTTGTTTACTTTGATGGTAAAACATATCTTCCTAGAGCTATACCTGTACAGATACTTGATTACTATCATAATAGATTCGGAAAGAGTGGAAGAGTATTATCTGACTACTATGAGGACGAAGCTGGTAATGTTGCTGATTGTACATTGTCTGCAATAGCCAATAATGTAGCAAACGAAATGATCTCTACAATAGAGCTTGAGAAAGTATTTACTGGAGACCCTGCTTATTACAAATGGCAGTACAACAGAAAGATTCTTGACAAATTTACTGTAGATGGTAGTACTTAGGAAGTAAGAAGATTGACTGCTAAGGATGCTGATAAGATTAAACGTTTAGGAGCTATACTTTCTCCAGGACAGAATCTTAGAACAGAATATTCTGATAGAGAGATACAAGAATTTAAAGACCCGATAAGCGGCAAAGAAGAGCTTAGAGGAAGTAAATATACAGTTCTCAATATAAACGATATTGTAGCTAGATCTAAGTTTATAAATGACGTTTAGACTCAGTTTGGAAGACAGATACTTGCAGACGAGATTAGATCTAATCCAGAATGGTTTGATAAGATTGTTGAAAAAGAGTCTAAAGAGTCAGGTGAAAAGCTTACAAGAGAAGGATAGATTACTAAGATGTATCTTAAAGATAATTATTATAAGTCTATTCTTGATAAGGCTCCAAAGAGTGTGAAAGAAGCTGTTGATATTCGATCTAAGCAATAGATGTCTCCATACGAAGAGATTACTGTATCAGACGCGCAGGTTTGTATTAGACCTGCTTTGTATAGAAAGATTCGTATGAACCTTGGTAACTGGACTACTGAGCCAGATGAGTCAGGATATTCTGATGAGGAGGCTTATAAGATCCTTGAAACTGATGGTTCTTGGATTAATGATCCGGAGAAAGCTAGAAAGGTTAGCAAACTTTAGCTATTCCCTCTTAAGATGACTTACTTCAGTAACAGCCCTACAGAACTTGGTCCTGGTATATTCCAGAATCTTCCTGTGTATAATAAGATGGCTATTTTCCCTATGTTTAAGTATGCTACATAGAGTACGTCTGGTAGACAGCTTTATGACCGCATGAACAAAGAGGGTAACGAGATTGATATGATAGCATTTGAGTCAGCTGTTAAAGTTGGCGATAATCAGAATAGATATTCTCCATATAATAAAGATGTAAAGATTATAGATGGAGATATAACAACTATGGATGATGCTATCAATAATGAGTCTGACCAGTATATTGATAGATCTACAGGAGAAGTTAAAGCCAATACTACTGAAGGAGGTAAGCTTTCTGTATAGATACAGGATCTTAACGGAATTCGTATGCAGCTCAATACTGATGCTCACGAGGCTACTGAAAGATCCATTGGTACACAGATGTTTAAACTTGCATTCTCTAACTTGTTCGACAATCTTAAGTATGGTTTAAATAAAGCTGACTGGCAAGGTTAGAGTAAACCTTCTAGATATGGTAGAGAAATAAAAGCTGATCTTATGGCTTGTATCAATGCTATGACTATGCTTGGTATTAATAAAGTATAGGATAGATTCTATTCTTAGAATGATGAAGGTAGGTTCACTCATATAAACTAGAGATAGGTAAGAAACCTTGTAGAGACTATCGTTAAGAACAATGGTCTTGGTGTATCTGCCGAAGAGATTATTCACAATGGTGGTGTTGTTGCATCACTTATGTCTAGAAAGGTATTTGAGCAAAGTGTATTCTCCGCAGTTAGTAAAGATGTAATAGACATACAGACAAAGGGTGGTTCCGCTGTTCAGTAGTCCATATTTGGCTTTACAGGCTTTGATGACAATAGCGTCAGATCTTACGAAGATGGCGATTATCATTTGCTTAACGGTGGTAGAGAGATTAGATGGAACACATAGAATGGTAGTATGGAGGTTATGCTTTCTATTAATTTCTTTAGACCAGTTGTTCCTCAAGAATATCAGAAGACATATGGCATGATGAGACAGTGGCTTATTGATCACGATGTCATTAATGGTAAAAAGACTGATGGATCACAATCACACCCTAAGCCTTTTGGTATTGGCTATCGTATTCCTACGCAGGGTATGTCATCTATGTTTGCTATGACAGTAGCAGATGTACTTCCTACCCAATCTGGTGATACAATAGTTGTACCTAGAGAGTTTACTGCTCAGACAGGTTCTGACTTCGATGTCGACAAATTGTTTATTGCGACTATGTCTTACACAAACGGTGAATTAGATACCATTACAGAAGAGTAGGAGAAACAAATATCTGATATATTCTCTAGTAAAGTAAAAGGATCTAAGCAAAATGCAGTACAGAAAGTTTTACAGCAAGCTTCTTATGGTGCTATATAGAATAGATTACTCAATAATTATATTGACATCATATCAGATACAAGAAACTTCTCTAATGCACGTGCTTCTATTGATACTATTACAGATGTTATTAAGTCAGAGATTCTTCCTCACTTAAAGAGTGGATTAAGTGAATATAGGCCATCTATGTATGAGCTTACCCCTTCATTCTAGTCTAGACGTAAGATGGAGTTCTCTACAGGTAAAGACGGTATCGGTCCATTCGCTTTGAACGTAACAAACATGGCCCTTACATAGTTCACTCATTTGTCTATGAGATATGGAGATAATCAATTCGGATTTCATGATCTTGACTAGGTTCTTGGAGAAGATGGAGAGCGTATTTCAGACTGGTTGTCAGCTATGGTTAATGCTCATGTGGACGTTGCTAAGGATCCATATATTTTTGATCTTAACATTAACTCTGCTACATACAATCATGTAAATTTCTTACTTAGAGCAGGAAAAGGTAAGGCTACATTCTCATTTATTGCTTAGCCAATACTTAAGAAGTACGGATAGTTAATGGGCTCCGCTAAGGGTACCTTTGGAAAGAACTTTAAAGCTGATGGAAAATCTTAGGAACTGAACAACCATTCTTAGATATACAGCTATCTTCTTAATGTAACTAGACAAAATCTTGCTGATAAGCTTGGTTTAAATAAATTATATAATACATATAAGAGAAAATCCGGTGGTATATCTTATTCTCTCAATGAAGATTATGTCAAGAAAAATAGAGATGGAATCATTAAGGCTATTAAGGATTAGTTAAAGTCCGATGGCGAAAAGAACTAGGATGTTATAAACAAGTATGCTACAGATATATTTAATCTTATCATAAATAATGATAAAGATATACAGTGGAAAGATGCTATGAACTTTTAGAAGGGTATTTATGCTATAGAACATGCCGATTCTACATTTGGCTTGTATTATCAAATGCTGTCATTAAGATCATTTGGTAAGATAAAGACATATGCAGACGAGCTTGCAGATCTTGTAAAGGTGTCTAAGATCGACACAAAGAAGTTTGGTAATAACATTTCTTCACATATCAACTTTAAGAATACATATGAGCAGTTTAAGTATGGAGATCATAAGGTTGAGTGGTATATAAATGATGGCAATAAATACGAGTAGAAGATTGATGAAAAGACTGGAGAAGAATTAACTCCTACTGAGACAACAGCTTCTCTTATGAGATACTTCCATAACTTGTTCTTGGATTCAAAGTTCTATAATTCTACAGAGCTTGTATAGAGAATATTGTAGAATCAAACATTCTCAGCTACTCCTTTATATGCTAATCTGCTTAGAACAGCTCTCGCTAGCTTAAATGCTGACGAATAGTTCTAGGGATACACAAAATGGAGATTTGATAAGGATGGTAATTATACAGGAACTCCTTACGATGGATACAAGCAGGTAATGAAAGATGATGTTGTACAGGCTATTGGTTCATCAATAGAAAGTATGTTAAGATTCTAGGCTTTACTTGACTTCGCTCCAAAGATTGAGGCAACAGATGATTACACTGGTCCTATAGACTTTACATTTGGTGGAGATAGATAGGAAATAGAAAGGAATTATAAAAGAATTCTGTATGGAGATAAAGAAGGAGATGAGTATGATAGGAATACAATATTCCAGAACCTCGCTAATCTTATGTAGGATATAATAGATGATCCAGATTCTGATGAAGCTCAAGGCCTTGTAGATTATGATGGTGTTATCAGTAATGAATTATTCGAATATCTTAGACCGCAGACTGGAATAAAAGGCTCAAGTGTAGGAAGAATGATGCTTTCTAAGACGTAGATGAATGTTGGTGTAGAGCAGAAATAGAGACTCATGTCTGCCTTTGATTAGTTGTTGACTCATCCGTCTGAAAGAGTTAGAAGAGTAGCTAGGGACTTGGCTATATATGCATACTATTCTACATATGATACTAATAGTGCTTATTCTTTCTCTGATATAATTCCACCTAAATATAGACGTCAGTATGATAGAGCTCTTAGCTTAGCTCTTGATTCTAGAACCAGAAATGGATACTAGCATAAGTCTTTGGAAGATGCATAGTTGATGGCTAATGATATCCTTGATGTAATAGCTAGAAACCTTTATAAGAACGACGATGTTGTTCCTATGTATTTCGAAGATAAAAGAGATATCATTAAATATGAAGGCACCGTTCTTAAAGTAAATGGCATAAAGAAGAAAGTTAACGCTCTTCTTGTTTCTAATTCTAGAAGCATACCTAAGTCTAGATACTTTAAGATCAAACGAGGAGATCAATATGTTGTTTATAGATATGCTGGCGCAATAGAAGGCTTAAATAAAGAAAATAAAGCCCTGGAAACAAAGAGGGTTTATATGATTGTTCCTAAGTTTGGATTACAAATAAAAGGTACATAGTTATATGAATTCATGCAGGGTTCTGAAGGAGTTTCTATATTTGATGAAAATAAACTTCCTGACACATTTAAAGCTGATAAACTTTTGGATTATGCTGAGCAGTATGCAAACGATCTTACTGAATCTTTATCTAAAGATTAGAAGAATAGAAAATCTAAGTCAAAAGATGAGTCTAAACAAATAGTTATGTACAGATTCTCTTCTACAGTAAATCCTATGAAGATAAACGGCTCTTATTACGAAGTTAATCCTAACGACAATAAGCTTAATAACAAAGTTACGAATGAAGATGGTTCTGTAGAATTTGTATCAGCTATTAATCCTATTAATAAGATTGAGTAGGATATAAAGAGTTCTGGAGTTGATATAAATATCAATAATGCTAATTTACAGTAGGTTGTAGAATAGATTCAATCTAGACAAAGTATCGGAATATATAGTTTCATACATTTCAACGGAGACACATCCAAGTTTGAACCATCTAAAAAGCAGATAAGCGATTATATCACATAGAAAGAAAGCGAATATGAAGACACTCTTACTTCAGATTTAACTAAAGCTCAACGCAGATAGTTTATAGCAGAATACTCTAAGAAGCTCAAAGACGAGGCTTCAGACGTATTATTGCAGAAGAATGTAAATGACAAGGTTGACTCTATTGTAAAGGACTTAATTTCATCAAGTATAACAAACTTTACAATATTATCTACCGGTGATGGTGTTATAGAGCAAGCTGGAGCACATTCAGCCATGCTTAATTAGTCTAATATAACATCTACACTTGGACCTTGTAGGATATATATTCTCGGCAAAACTATGAGTAATTCGGAGTCTTTGGAAGCGGAGAAGTAGAAATATATACTTGATGACGTTGATGTTAAAACCAATGAACAAGAAAATACAGAAGACGATATAAATGTATTGCAGGATGCAGCTGACGATGCCGTTACAAATATCGAAGATATTTAGAATGCTCAGTCCGCAGATGATCTGTTATCACAGATAGAAGATTATGATAAATAGGAGTCTGCTCCTAGTGTTGATAATCCAAACGAAACTGCTGGTAGTTTAGGTGATTTATTGTCTTAGATTGACGCTTTGTCAAAAGAATCTAAAGAAACAAATGATAATAAAAACTGTTAATTATGTTTTGTCCTTATTATAAAAATAAAGATGTTTTTGATGGCTTTAACAGTATAATATAGGCACTTGGTGGTAAACCAATGACAGAAGAGGAATTTAGGTCCGCAGAGCTGAGAAATCAGCGACGCGGGCTTGATTACTCCGCTATGGAAGCAGCCTATAAAGCCTATCATGCTAATAATGGTAATCTTATGGATTTAGCTCCAAATGGCTAGCCATCATTAGTATTTCAATAGCTATTGTAGATATACAATGGCGATATAAATAAAGCCATAAAAGCTAAAACTAATTTATATTCAAAGACGTTTAGAAAACACTTTGGAGATTGGCTTAGCGATAGTATCAGTAAGGATAAAGTTGATATTAACGGAGAGCCTATACTTCCTTTCGGAGAGTCGTTAGAAAAAGCAAAGGCTTCTGCTTCACTTAGGTCAAAGATTGGTATACAAAATAAATTTAAACGAACTAATATATATTCTACTTTTGGCGAATCTATATCAAGCACCTTATAGGGTGGAAAAGAATAGTCTAGTAAAGACATTGTCTCAAGATTCTCGTAGTTGAGATTATTCTCTCCATAGAACGAAAAGCTTGCAGAAGTTTTATAGCGCCATGAAATACCTACTGTCTTCAAAAATCACGAAGATGGTAGTTTAATGAAGACTTATACAGTAGATGGTAAAAGTGCAATATCTATTGACCCATAGCTAGCTAACAATGTATCTAATCAGTATTTGGCTGATACATATCTTCATGAGATAATACATGCTATAACAACAGATCCTATAAACAACGCAAAAACTAAGGAAGATATTAAATTCCGAGACTAGAATAGAAAGGTATTCAATATATTTAACAAGTTATTCCCTAAGGAGTTATTTAGCAGAATGGATATGTCTGGTCTTTACTATTGTCTTGAAAACGAAAAAGAGTTTGCTTCTGAATTCGCTACAAGACAAGATGTAAGAAGCCTATTATACCAAAGAGCTATTCTTGAAGATAAAAAGAATAATAAAGCCCCTATTCTTGCGTTAAAAAATCTCGTAAATAGCTTGTCTAGATTATTGGCAAATAGCAATGTATTCAATACAAATAAAGATCAATTAAAATTGTATTAGAACATTGCGGCGTCTTATCTGTTTAATAGGCCTATTCTTAAATTCGAAGGCTTATAGGCGTCTAAAATAATATAGGAGGTATATAAATCTTTGGACAATTCTGTACTATCTAACGATTAGATGTAGTAGACTAGAGAAGATTTGATTAGAGCCACTAATTATGCAGAAACTAATAATTCTATGCGAGTTGATAGAATTAGCGATACTAATCTTGGCCTTAATACGAAAGACTCGGAAGAAGTGGCATAGAAAAGAATAGAAGAAATGTGCAATAATATAGCTACCGCCTTATCAAAGAGACAGGCTGCTATTAAAGTATCTTAGCTTCCGGAAGAGTATAAGAGTGAGAATATAGAAATACTTAGGTCTCAAGTTTAGTCTTTTAAAGACCGACTTGGAGGAACGTTTTATTCAATAGCTAGTCTTGTACAATAGATTGCACCATAGCTTCTTGTTGATTCAAAAAAGATACACAAGATAAGACAAGAGAATATGACTATAAGCGATGCTGAGTACATGTTCTTGACACACGATAACTTTGGTACATATTAGAAGATTTTATCAGAGATAAACAGTGCTCTTAATTCTCCTACTGTAATAGATTTGCTCATAAAAGAACTTGAAGATAAACCGCAACAGGATAGAGCTACTGCTAACGATATACAAAGAATAATCTAGATTGTGCAAAGTTCAGAAGCTGTAGCAGCAGATGCCACATCTCTTATGTCTGAGATTCTTATCAATAACATGAAGAAAAGATTTGCGTAGATAGGTAATGATGTCCATTCTCCTACAATAGCAGATTATATTAATCATCTTAAGACTATAGGATATGATACAAGCTGGTTCTACACCACTGTAGGTTCTATGGATTCTGCAAAAGACGAAGCTTTAAGAGCAATGGCTTATCTTATAGATAAGGCTACTCATAAAGCTGATAGAGATACACATGACAGAGTTATAGAACTTATGTAGCTTAAAGAATAGCTCAAGTTTGGAGAAAGTGTTCTTGATCTTTATGAGGTTGATGATAACGGGTTTACTACAGGTTACTTGGTAAGAAACTTGAATTATGGTAAATTTTTCAGAAAGAGATAGGAGTTTATGGAAAAGCTTAATCTTAAATACGGATTGGATCCATCTAATAGAGAATAGCCAAAAGGCGATGATGGTGTAAAATGGAGTAAAGAAGTAAACGATTGGTTAAGCAAAAACTGTCACAGAAAATACAAGAAAGAATACTATGAAGCATTTTCTAATCTTTCTGCCGATACTATGAGAGCACGCGATTCTATTCAGATATAGATTAAAGCTATAAAGTCGAGATGTAAAGATGAGTTTGGAAACTATCATTTTGATAGACTTACAGATTCTGAATGGAATACACTTAGAGGATTGTACATACAAAAGAAATAGTTAGCTTCCGACTATGATGTAAATGGAGAACTTAAGATAGAAGGTACTCCAGAGTACCGTATAGCCAAGGAACTTTAGAAACTGAACGAGACTCTTTTTAATTCTTCCGATAAAGTTAAGAAGGACACAAAGAGATGGCAGGCTGACAGAGACAAGATTATCCAGGAATGCGGCAGTCTTGAAGAAATGGCTAAAGGTGAAGATGGCAATTTCGATTTCGACAAGCTTAGAAAATGGGACTCAAGAAATAGTAAAACTAGACTTAAGGTAAATGAAGAGACAGGTAAAGCGTTACTTTGGGAAACTATTGACAATGAAGCATAGAAGCCTGTATATGCAATAATTGTAGATGGAGTTAGCGACCATGGAGCTAGATACGAAGAATTATAGCAACAGAAGTACAATATATTGTCTACATATAGAGATTACAACACTGGTGATATAAATCCATCTAAATTACAGAAATCTATATAGAATAAAATACAAGCTATAGACAAAGAGTTAGCTAAGATTAGAAAGCAAGCTGTAAGAGAAGATAAAGATTTAAAGAAACTTGCTAAAAATCGTGCAAAAATTTTTAGAAAATATGCTAAGTCTTCACTGACTGACGTGTATAAAGAAATGCGTAGATTGGCAGTTCTTAGAGACAAAGATGAACCAGGCTATCTTGATACATTCGAAAGAAATACAGGTAGACTTGTAGAGGACGTAGAAGGAGAAATATCATGGTAGGCTAAACCTTGGTTTAGAAAAGTAGTCGCAAAGTAGGCTTACTACGACAGATTTATGGAAGTATTGCCAGGAGATGGTTATCTTAACTCTGATGAGAACAACGATTTGCTTGATAAGGATTTCGACGAGAGTTACGGATAGGCATTTGTACCAAAAAAGGAATTGTATGATAATTCTAAGTAGTATAACAAGATTGTTAAATCAAAAACCCTTAAAGCTCTTTATGATAAGACGTATCAAACAATTAAAGAGTCTAACGAATTGTAGACAAATAGAAACTATGTAGACAATTATCTTCTCCCATAGATAACTGGCTCATTCTTTAAATACCTCAAAAAGCACAGCGGTAAGTGGAGAATGGCTTGGGATTTTATTAAAACTGGCAATGTAGATACATCTTCTTCTGGAGGCGCTCTTAGGGAATATTTTAAAGATACAGTTGGTATTGGAGAAAAAGGATGGGAGCAAGATGGCACATACGGATAGTTTATTGATTAGGCGTTGTCTGACCAGGATTAGTTTGGAGATATTATTAATTCAAAAGACCCTACATTCGGTAGCGAAATAAGTGGCGAACGTCCTGATGGTAGACAGCTTAATATGATACCATAGTACTATACAAGAAGGCTTAAAGACACATCATAGCTTTCATCTGATTTAATAGGTATACTTGGAGAGTATTACAACTAGTCCTAGAAGTATAAGAATAAGAAATAGATAGAAGCTACGTGCGAATCTATGGTTGATATGATTGAGAATAGAAATCATGAAAAGGTATCAATTACTGGTAGCATAGGTAATCTTAAGAGAACTACTAGAAATGTTACTGGAAAGTCTTCTAATACATATAAGGCTGCTAGAAAATTCTTGGATATGAATCTATATAACATACGCTCTTCAAGAATGTAGGTAAATATATTCGGCAGATAGGTTAATATGGGTAAGATAGCTCAATTATTTAGGGCTGCTACAACACTCGTAAACCTTGGCTGTAATATAGCTGTAGCCGGAACTGGTTTTACTACTGCAATATGGGCACATATTGTAAATTCTATAGTTGGATAGAAATATAATTTTTCAGATGCCTGCGCTGCCACTAGATTCGTCTTACATCATTTGGTTGAAAATGGCATAGGTGCAAAATATATAGAAGATCACAATTCTAAAGACCTACTGATGCTTATAATGGAGCATTTTAATATAGCAAGTCAGCTTGAGAGGAAAATGAAAGATTCGAATAGAAATAAGTTCATAAATTTCATAACTCATAACTGGGCATTCGGCGGTCTTACTATGTTTGACTTTTGCGCTAAGGCTCCTATAGCTATTTCTACTATAATGTCTTACAGATATTACAATGGAGAATTTACAACCAAGGATGACGTTATAATGAATAATATCCTTAATCCAGAAGAAGCTAAAAAGCGGATTAAAGAATGGAAAAAAGGAAAGAGTTTGCTGTCTATTATGAAAGAAGAGAATGGTAAGCTTACTGTAGATAAACAGTATTACAAATAGTATAAACAGATAGAAGACGTACTCCATTCTAGAGTTTAGAGATATGCAGAAAATGCAGATGGTATGGCTACCGAATCACAAAAGGCTGCTATTACAACAAATGCATTAGGTGCTGCAGTTTTGGTTCATAGACAATATTTCCCTCTTATGCTTCAAGAGAGATTCGGTGATACCGTATGGGATGATTCTACTTAGCAATTTAAAGGTGGTTCATTTAGGTCTGGATTACAATTACTTAATGTACTGTCTAAAGGATATTCTGATGAAGTAAATCTATAGAACTTCTAGGTAAACAGAAAAAAGTCAATCTTAACCGGTCTTGCAACAGGTGCAGCATTAGGCTCGTTTTTGCCTATTGTAGGCCCTATGGCTGGTGTTGCTATAGGTTCTGCGATTGGCGCGTTATTGGGCGCTAGAACAAAAAATTCTAGGTCTTTACAGAGATATTTGTACGATGACTCATCAGAAAGTTAGGCTAGATTGTGCAGATTTAGACGCCAGCAATTAAAACGTCTTGCGACTGAAATTGCTTTATACAAACTTGTTGTTTGCCCTGCTGTTGCCCTAATGTGTGCATATGCTGATTCTGATGACGACAATAAATTAATGCAGCTACTTGCATATATTGCCGTACGTACAAAATGGGAGGTATTTACTCCTTATCGTTTCGATGATGCATTAAATAACTTCAAATCAGTATCCGCGTAGACCGGTACTTTGGACGCCATTTAGAACGTTGCGAAATCCGTTCCAGAATACGCACTATATTCCATTATGCCTCGAGGGTCGCTATTGGATACTTTCCTAGGTGGCTCCCTTAACGATTATGATTCAAGTATATAGCGAGGTATTTACTCTGATTACAATATTCCATTTACAAATACTGAATGGAATAAAGCTTCAAGAGATGTATTCAAAGCAACACCATTTCATCATGCTTATGAACAAATTCTTGACTCAAAGAGTAAAAGAAGCTATTACGAAAATCAAATCATTCAAAATAAATCTTCAGACGACCCATTATATAATTGGGCTTTAGATAAGTTTAGCAAATAATAAAAAAGACCCCGACTGCTCTCACGAGTGGCCGGGGTTTATTTATTCACTAATTCAAAACTTCTGGGGAATAATATCCCCAGTATATTGCGTTATCAACTACATTCTGCTTTGTTAGAATATCGAATCCACCTTGTTCTATACAAGATACTTCAGCTTTCTTTGCTTTTGGTACCTCGTACAAGACTTCAAGAAGAACTTTGCTATTAGATTCTACATCAATTTTAGAGTCAAAATAATATTCGCTTTCAGATTGTTTATATATCCAATAACGCTGTGCAACAGAAATAGGATTATAAAGAAGTCGTATATACTTCTTTTCTCCTACTGTAACTATTTCTGAAGAATAAAGAGCATTTGTAGTTAACAATTCCCTATTTGTTATTATATAAGGAACTACAAATATAGAGTTATTTTTAAACTTCTCTTTATTAAACATTCAAAATTGCTGCTTCTAATTCTTCACCTGTAGCACAATTATCAAAATCGTCTACGTTAAGTGTATTCTCAAGATCCATAACATTGAATGTATTTTCCAACATTTCAATATTCAAAGTTTCGTTTTCCATTTTACTTATAGGTTTAAAGTTTCACTACCGTCTCCAGTGTAATAATCATAACTGTGGTCCCAGCTATTTGTTCTCAAGTGCCATAAATAAACGATCATAAAATCATGTATTACTACATCTCTAGAAGTAACTTGAAATGCAGATAATCTGAATACTCTTATTTCATTGCTACCTGTTGTATCGATAGCTATGATATAGAATTCAAATCTCCACTTATCGATTTCATCATTGCTTAATTCTAACACATTAGCCAGATACCAATATACTGCTTTCTGATAAAAACACAATTGCCTACAGTAATCAAATTCTTTCATACTGTCTTCAAAGTGCCATAGCTTAGCTGTAGTTTTGATATCCATAATTGTACACGTTCTTGTGTCAAAGTTAAATGTACAACTATCAAGCAATGATTTACATGCAATAGAAGTATAAGCTCCATGATTCAGTTCATCTATAACCCAGTAATCCCAGTTTATCTGGAACTCATGGTATACATGTATACTACCATGTTCGCCAGCTCTTCGTATTAGTCGTCTTGCTAGTTTATGCTCTCCAACATTATGCTGGATCTTCATAAGCTGGTCTAAATCATACTGAGATATAAGTATTTTCTTAGACTTAATAGCTTCGATATAATCCTTATACTCTACGCTTATTTTAAGCGCCTCTGAGAGGATTTTATCTTCACTCTTGCCAACTATACTATAAGACTTGCGATAAGCTTCTGAGAGCTGTTTATTTAGCTCTATTTCAACGGTATTTATTAAGTTTTCACAGAACTTTTGTGCTTGCACACTTTTAGGCTTATCGCCATCGAACAGAACGTAATCATTCCAGAATTGATCTGGTTGAAGTAGGAACTCATGTATCATGGTTCCTTTACGTAACTGTGGCAAATCTAAGCCTTTCTCTTTACCATCCAGCATATTACGAAAATAGGCCGGTCCTTTGTTCAGGAACCAGCCTATCGCACTATTACTAATGCGTGTGTTATCTTCGTAGTATGGAATGTCATATTCCGGTATTTTGTACTCTGGTGTAATCATTAGCATCCTGCACAACAACAATCACAACAACAATCATCTGAAGCTGCTTTCTTCTTAACATTCTTCAGACAATTAGCTTTACAAGAACGAGAATGAGGCTTTATAGTACCTTTTGAAGAAAGGTTCATATCCTCAAACAATTCTTCGAATGTCGTAGTAGGATAATTGTTGGCCTCCTTTACGAAAGATACAATGTTATCGAAACTACATACCTCGAAGTTATCCTTAATAAAGTCTGTCAAAGACTTGACTTCTTTCTTGTCGTTAAGCTTGTCGTTCAACACCTCCATAATAAGAGATGGAGACATTTCTTCGAACTCGCGCCAATAGCGAATACGAGAACAACGGTCTATCAGATACTCTGATATCTCGCTATCATCATTACAAGTAAACAAAATCATATGCTTACCTTTAGTATCAGAACCATCCAATACCTGTAACAAGAAAGAATCATCATAACCCTCAAGAACTTTATCAAGCTCGTCGAACAAGAAACAAACACTTGTATCGCCTAACTTTTCTACAATGTTTCGAAGGATATGTGGACGTATATTTTTGTCTATATTTATAATTGGAAGACCGCTCTTGTTGGCAATCATCTTAGCCATTACAGTCTTACCAGAACCCTTCAATCCTGCGAGCATTACACCAGTAAATCCGTTCTCAGACAGATTATAACTATTAATAACCTTGTCCATGAAGCGTTCGTCACGTGGTGTACAATATACCTTAGAAGGTAAAGATAAATCACCGGATTCCTGAAGTGATATGGCATCTGTGTAGCGATCTACAATAATATTGTAAACTGTTCCTGGAACCAAATCATACTCAAGACCATCTGTGTTAAACTTAAAGTTTATACTGTTACCTACTTTCAAAAATTTCTTTTCCATATTTACTGATATTATAATACTCAAATATTGGTTTTTATCTCTTCTATCATCTCGTCTACCTGTTTATGGTTACGTACGAGATAACATTTCATTTTACTTCGATGTCGCTTAAGATAATGCTTAAACAATTTCCATCTAAGTGGGAACGAATCACCCATAAGGCCTTTACATTCTACTACAAACCCATTTCCTATGAAGTCAGGTAGATATGTTAGAGGCCTTATTTTTTCACCTAAATACTCGAATTTATCCAGTAATACGAAATGCTTTGGCTCATATTTAACTGGTATTCCAGCTTTCATAAAAGCTTCATAAGTATAGCATTCGAGTTTACTCCTAAAATGGAGACCATACTTATCGACTTTTGTCGCATTCCGTACTCTACCTTTAGATTTCTTGCCTATCATAATAAAAATTCTTTCCCCTTATCTTGGATACAGAAGTTTTATTAAAATAGACAATTTCGCCATCAGTTACTTTTTGTTCACCTCCATGATGGACACACGCGCATATACATCCATCTTCATTATAACTATCCCAGATAGTCATCTGCAATTTGTTTGGAAGATAAATACGCATAAATCCACCTTTGTCAAGATGAATTTTCTTAGTCAGCTTCTTTGTAAGCCATTTATGCAATAGAGGAGACATTACTGCACCTCCCAGCACACCTAATAGGCATCCTATTACTACATCAATCATATTTCTGTAACGTTTTTGTTAACCAGTCTTTCATGGTGCTAAATCCGTTGTCACGAACAGCATCTGATAGATCTTTGGCTTTAAATTTCTTATTAATGAAAAAAGCATCTAGTTTGTATTGTTTACTATATTGTCTAGCCTTAAGCATACCCGTTTGATCTCTATCATACAGTATAACTATATGTTTCCATTTGGAACGTAAAGACCTGAGTATATCTTCAGGTATAAACACTGTCTCACTAGCAGCAGCTATTGCATTAAAACCCATCTCGTAGCAACACATCACATCTTTCAGTGATTTTGTTATTATGAGTAGGTCGCCTCCTTCCTTAGGCAATTCGGATAATCCCTGTACGTGCCGATTCGTCAGATTGGTACGCCATTTAGTAAACTTGGAAGCAAGCGGACGATAAATCTTAAACTTATCATACACTTTATATGCATACATAGGACTATTTTCTTTGTAGATACTTCGGACGATACTATTACAAAGAAAGTATTTAATGCTGAACACATTGAACTTTTTTAAGGTATCAATATGTATTCCGAACTGTTTCCAGTATTGTTTGTCTACATTAGTAAACGGCTGTCGAACTATTCCGATATCGGTATCTCCTTTCGGCTTATCGTACGTATTTGTCCTTACGATTGTATTAGGATTTATTCTGCGTACGATTCTCAATAATTCTCGTTCAAGTTCTTCTCTAGTCGTTATACCTTTGTATTCTTTTATGAACTTCAGAGCATTTCCATACTCTCCAGTTCCAAGGTCCTTCCATAGCAGCCCTCCAGTTTTGGAATGGAATATTCCAAATGACGGGTTTTTATCTCCAGACCTTAAAGGACTATTCATAAGCTTTCCAACTTTGAATTGTCCTAGACAATACGTATAGATGTCTAAATCATTTACTTTGTCCAAGATGTCTCTCAAGGACATAGTAATTGCTGTTCTAGTACTATACATAACTTATAAGTTAGCCCCCGGCAAGGAATCGAACCTTTGTAATTTCCGTACAGAGCACGTAGTTACACGCCATATCTAGAATGCACCGGGGTAATAAAATGAGCAGTTTAATGACATGCTCAGGTCATGACGGACGGATAGTTTACGGACTTATCCAGGTCGGGGACTTCATTAGTACATCCCAGATCCAACTTAAGTATGGTTCACTCATGAGATCTGGCACACCAGGAGAACTGATGTGCAATAAAAAGAGTGTGCGCCTATCCTCACGGACCGGAGTTTTCTGCATACATTTGTACCAATGAAATTGCGGCTATGCTAGGAATCGAACCTAGCAGAATGGGTAAAAGAAAATGTGCTAAAAACAAACCATTCTTGTCATGTGTCTCACGACACCCTGACTAGCCTTATTGGAGGCATTTCACCTCCAAAGGGTAACTGAATTACCTAGCTCCACCAACACCCTTTCATGGCAGTATTACCTCCCTGGGGTGTATCCACTTGTCGTATAGTTTGACACTCCTGCTATGTAGACGGTATAAGAACCATCTACCGGATTTCATACAGTCAAGTAGTATTTCTATTTCTTCAGGCGTAAACCCCTTAAAAGGGAAGATCAGATGCGCCTGCTGCATCCGCAGTTTCCGGAGTAACGGTTGGTGGTACGTTAAGCGGATCGTTGTTTTCCTTATCGGCAACAACTGGTCGCTCCATAAGATCGTTCTTAAAGAGCTTAATCTGCGAATCTGTATTAGACATGTCTTCAACGAAGATTCCAAGCTTACTTACTTGAGTATAGCCCTTCTTGTCGTAAATAACCTTCAAACGAAGCTTCTTCTTAGTAGCGATCATAGGATCAAGCATCTGCTTTGTCCAGTCGATCATCTCCTTAAATGTAGAAAGCTCTGCATCTGGTCGCTGTGGATAAAAACAATCAAGAATCTGACAAACTCGTCCGAACTGAGCGTTATCACGCTTCTGCAGGTCTTCGTCTGTCTTAATGTACATTCCCTTTGTATTCTTCCACTCTGTCATAGTAGCTGTTTGACCATCCTCATTCTCAAATACGATCTCAAGAAAATCGAGACCCTGAGGAGACTTGTTACAGTTTACCTCTTTAAGAGTGATATTCTGATTAATGCCTACTGGCATATAACTACTATTACTAAATTCTTCGTTGTTAATTGCGGCTGTCTTTGTACTAAACATAATCTCTATTATTTTAATATACGTAATGCTAACATATCAAGTTTGTTCTCAGCATAGTATGCTGTTGATCGAATAAACTGATATATCAATTTACTTAAATATTCTATCCCAATGTGTTGTAAGTGTCCCATCTTCATTACCTTCTGCGATGACAATATCCTTTCCGGCTATATGTCTTGCACGAGCCTCCATAATGGTATCAGATGTACCACCTTTGAAGGATATATGTGTTTCATTTCCTTTGCGATATACATAACCGACCGCATCGGCTAATCCACACACAATTTTACTCAGTTTACCAACTAAGTCGAGCTCTTTTGCAGAAACTTCGACACCGTCCTTTTCAGTTACGGTATCTTTAACGTGACCTACAAGAATAAATTCGTCACACAAATCTCGGAACATATCAACTACCTTCTTTACTGCGTCTCTAAGATACTTATAACCTGCACCATTAGGTAAAGTTGTTACGTCTGTGCCGTCCCATTTCTTACCCATTGGAGTCTGGCGATCTTTTACATTCTATATAACTCGCAAAGCTATATACGTTCTTTTATGAACTGCTGTACGTCACCGTACAGAATAGACTATATCATCTCCTTTTACCTTATGCGGCAGTCAGGAGTTCCGCACTTCCATCACCATTAGCTTGTGATGTACTCCCTTTCGGGATAGTCGTTGAACACCTATCAACGTGAGTTTTATAAATTTCTCCAATTTTAGAAAACCATTTATCTATATCAAATTTATTTTTCATAATGTTACACATTCCGCAACAAGGAACGCAGTTATCTAAAGTATAATCTTTAGACGAATCTATCCTATCTATTCCCATTGCGTTTTCTTTTCCGCAATAAAAACATTTTGAAGTCAGCATATTTTCTGCTTCTTCTTTAGTTAGGAATGATTTTATGATTTTGCCTTTTCTGTTGCTATCGTGTGTATATCTTGATATTTTTTCGTTTAAAAGCCTTCTTTTTCTTGGGTATTTTTTATTAGCCGTTTCAACTTGTAAATCATCTACACAGTTAGTGCATGATTTTGGTATATATTTCTTGTTAAAAAATCTATCACTTCTAACTACAGATTCAGATCCACATCTCGAACACTTTACCTTAAAATATGTCCTTTTTGATTGTTTTTCTTTATCATAGTCTTCGTGATCTATACCAATACAAGTTAAGACTCCCCACGTTTTCCCAATATACTTTTCTAAAGTCTCTTGTTTCATAATAAATGCTGCTGATTTTCTTTCCTATTATACCTTATATTACTATAACGATACAAATGGGAAAGAGGTTTCAGCAATTCACGGAATTTTCTGTAGACATTTCTATCTATAGCTCCATTTTCACAGAGTGTACAAGCGTAGCTCATACAAATATCCTCGAGTCGTGTAGCATTGTCAATAGTGATATGCTTATAGAAATTATGACCTACTTCTTTATTCTTGGCACGAATGGCACTTGCTGCTTCTCCTAAATCATTGATCGTACGACACTGGATGGCCATCGCATCAACGAAGACAGAGCCTCCCTCAAGGTCTATGATAAGGTTATTATCCAGCTGTGCAAGACAAGATGTCTTACCAGCCTTTGGAAGACCATAGAGTATAAGATATCTAGGATTTTCAGAAACTGCAGGAATTTTACTAGTAGGTAATGTTAAACTCATGATACAATGATACTAAAAGTTTTAATTAAAGCTTAATGTTAATACTAATGATTGTCTTCTTAATCTCTGGACTAAGTGAAGAGATGAAGTTGTAATCATTAAAATCAGAGTAACTATAAATGTCGGTACCAATCTGGATCTCATCATTGTAGAAAATGATAGGGAGACCATTCTCAAGACGGTAAATCTTACCGAGCTTAATACCCTTCATAGTATTCTTCTTCTTGCCATAGTTAGCAAGAATATCACAAGCCTTTGCGAACAAAGTGTCGCCCTTCAGAGGCTTGTAGATATAAGTATGATCCAACTCGTCGAACATAGCATCAATCAGATCGTCGTCCTCCTTCTTTGTGTTAAACAAATAAGAGTTGTTCTTCTTTACAGTAGAAAGAATAATATCATCGAGAATCTGAGAATAAATGTTACCATTGTTAGTGTTCTTAATGTTGTTGTCAGTAAACTTAATATCGTATGTTGTCATAATTCAGCCTAAATTTTAATTGCTTAACTTTCTATCAAGTTGTTATATGCTAAGTCATTCTGGAATTCAAGTATGCAGGGCTTTCCCGCGTCTCGATTCTTCAAGATGTGTAAATACACCTTATTCTGAGTAGGTAAATGGCTCGGGCCGTATTCTTGTATTCCAAGAATTTCAGGCCTATGAATAACTATAACATAATCGCTAGCTTGAAATAAAGCATCAGCAGATGAAATGTCGCTTCTCATAGGATAATGCGACAAAGGATTATTTATTCTTTCTGGTGATTCAATATTTCTATTCATCTGTGCTAGTTGTAACACTGATGTCATAGGATACTTTTTGGCACTTATGAAAACTCTTTCGAGTTCCTGCATGGTTTCTATAACGCTGCCTATCGGCTTCGTTAATAGAGCATGGTCGTACATTATCACAAAGTGCTTATCGGTACCCTTTATATATGTATTATAGAAATACTTAATAATGTCTTCTGCTTCCTTGGGAGTTGTAGGATTATCTACAAACCATATAGGATACTCCTTTAGTTGATTAGATACTGAGATGACTTTTCTGAAGGTATCGTCATCCAGGTCCGTTTCCGAACTATACAAAGTCGAAGTCGTTTTCCTAAGCTTACTAGAAAGCGTTCTTCCAACTTGCCTAAATCCAACCATCTCTAACGAGAAAATCAGAATCACTATTTCTTCACCAGGATTCAAATCAATAATATCAGTTGAGATCTCATTAGCGAATGAGCTCTTTCCACTTCCTGAAATACCAGCTATGGTATAAACGGTATTAGGTTCAATACCTCCCATACACTGCTTATTAAACTTAGCCCATCTAGTCTTTAGAGATGTTATAGAGTGATCTCTACGACCAGATATGTAGTTTATCGCCTCTTGGGCTACAACTGACATTGGTCTTATAAGATTAGATAAGTTCTGTTCCATAAGTCGATTCCTCAATTTTAGAGTTGTCTTGCATTTCTTCCTCAGATTCTTCCCACTGATGGTCTACGAGCCATCTCCACATCGTCTTCATATAACTTAGTTTACCCTCGTTAGTCTTTTTCTTCATTTCGAAGTCAAGACACTGAATAAGATGCTGAGCCATAGCTTCGCTTTGACCTACATAGACATTAAATAAATGTCTACATTTGTTAACGTTGGCTCTCAGATAGTTTTTGGTACCATCTGGTCGTAGAACGTATATTGGGTACATTTCATAAAACAGATCGAAATAGTCCTTTTTTGGGCGGACTATATTATTGAGCGTGTCTGTTGCATGATATGTAATTGACTTACCTCTCTCGATCGAGGTAATAAGTCCCTGAGAAATTAAGTTTGATATTTCTTCGTCGCTAACTAGGCTGACAATTTTGCGGACGTCTTGATTATAAGTTTTTTGATTCTTATCCAATACCAAACTTAGGAATATTAATTGATTTGAATTCAGTCCTGGAATGTCCAGGAGTTTTGTGTTTAGTTCAATAATCATCTTATATACGTTGATAAACGATTAATCATCGAATATTGTCAACTGGCGGTTAACAAACTCACTAGCTATCTTTTTTGCTTTGCTAATGTAGTACTGGTAATCCAGATGACGTTTATCTATTGGTGTGGCATCTATCTTATTAATAATTCGTACTCCATATTCTGTTATTTTTGTTTCAGAACGACTTTCGTACATTTTATCCTTAACTCGTATAAGATAATAGCCACTACTTGACGCGTAGTATCTATTAATACGTTGAATCTGTTTTCCACCATATTCAACTTTTGATTCCTTGTTTACGCTTTGTGACATCAAGAAATCACGGATATCTCTATCCTTCTTAATAAACTTGTCTATCGGTTCATTGTTCAAAAAATAGTTTATCACAGCTTTGGAGATAACAACTGGTGTCATACTATTGTTAAGACCAATATCTGTGATAAACTTGCCTTTCTTTTCTATCAGTCTCGGATCTCCAGATTGAGAGTATCCTTTGTGAACACCAAAGTAATTGTTCACGTCGTACTGATAAAACGACTCGTAATCATCGGATTCGAATGTCAACTGGGTTAATTGCTCAACTTCCTTAATTGCATCGGCTATTGCGAAGCGGGCGGATTTGTCAGCAATGTAGACGACACCATCTGTATTGACTTGTACAATCTTACAATTCAATTCTAGAAGCTTATCCACTAACATAAGTAGTATAAGTTGCCCATTTATACGTATCTTGTATACGTTAAGTGGATCATATGCCCAGCTACTTTCTTGTTGCATCTTTCCGGTAAGAGCATTAAGAGCCTGTTTGAATGCCTTAGACTTTAATAACTCTCCATTACGTTTGGCAGCTAATCGCTCCTTGTATAGAGCGTTGTACACATTCCAAAAATCTTCTCCTAAGTGAACAGGAAGCCAATGGTTTATAATGGCTAACGAAGGATACATAGACGTAACGTCTGAGTGTCCTATAAATTGTTCATCTGTAGGTTTGTAGACTCTAGGTTCATTGATGGTGTGTATACCACCTTCTCCTATAGAGTAGCAAATGTTTGAGAGAACGAACTTCTTCTCATAGTTTTCTTGTTTCTTATCAGACTTACTTGCGTTACAAGTAGCATTCTTTACATCCGATAAGACTTCTTTCAACTTTGGGTTAGAATATTGTATGAATGGGAGTATAATGTCACCTAAACGAATGTTTCCGACTTTTCGAGTACGAGTTTTTAGCTCGTCTTTTGTTGTGTTGGTAATGTCTAAAACTGTGCGCAAGAGTATTTCCTCTCCAAATCGTACACCACTCATTGACAGTGCATCAAACCCCCATTCTTTTTCAACTTCAAGACGTAGTTCTACATCTTCTTTTACTTTATTAAGCAAAGTTTCAGTAGCATCTACGTCGTTCACATTATACTCTATCATAGCATCGATATCGCATTCTTCTATCTGCATATCAAAGTTACCTTCGTACTCTTGCACATTTGGCATATGCAAAAGTATTTCGATTTCTTTTAAGCTTTTCTGTTGCTTAGCGCTATAGAGCATCAACATAAGATCAAACGAATAGAAGTAATTTGCATACTTATACTGTTTAATCTTATCAATATTGCCTGTTTTTTCCGAACTTATTATCTCTTTACTAAGATAATACAGAGAACTACAAATTCTCGAGTATCCTAGTCGCTTCATTCTATTACAGAAATGTATGATGTAGTTTATCACTATATCATCATAATGTTTGTTGTTGTAACCACACATTATGTGATCAGTTCTGTTTGTATAGAAGAAGTCAACTAATTCTTCTAGTTGATTTTTTCGACAGGATATCTCGAATTTATATAGTTTATGATTCTCTGAATCTTTACAAGTACAATGAAAACAGTTTGGAAAAACTTCTATGTCATATAGAACTACTGGTCTTTCCTTTACTATCATAGTAGTTCCAATCGGATTCGAACCGATGACCTCCGGGTTATCTACCCGGTGCTCTGACCACTGAGCTATAGAACCGACCCCGTCGGGCCTGCATGACATACACGATATGTGCGGACGCTGATTGATGTTTTACGTCTTTCGGTACCTTTCTCGCTGCCACATATCAGTACCACATGTTGTCCCTAGTGAGGGTTTGCACCTCGCAGTCATATCCTTTCGGAGCACACTAGGGTGACCAGTGGTGTCCTGGTCTATTCTATTAACAGTAGGGAATTTCGTATAATCTAAGCTGCCATTCGCATTTTATTTGCGTTTGGCAACAGAATACGTCCTGTCTTCTTGCGATGGTCTTTAAGGTTTGTACAAACAAGATTACCGCGTTTTGCCTTTACCTTGTTTGTCTCCTTACGAGCCATCTTCATGACTTTACTGTGTTCTGGAAGTTTGTTTACACCTCCGTACTTAACAGTTTCGCCATTGTCTTTTATCTGAGCAATTTCTTGCTCGTGGAACAACTCGTTAGTAGAAGAGAACCTACCAATAAGTTGTAATTTGTCATATTTAGCGACAACTAAGTCTCTAATATGTTCTTCTGCGGCATTCTTTTCTGCTTCCCAAACCGGGAATTGCTGCGCGTAGAACAAGTCGTCTTTCTTAACTGGGCATGGGTGATTTCTCTCCCATTTCTGCAGCTTGTGTTGAACATATCCTTCCATGAGCTCGATGCGATTAAGTTTCGCAATCTTTCTGCGAGATTCAATCTTGATTGAATTACGCTTGAGCAGTATGAACCAAGGTTTCTTACGGGAAAGACCATGGATGCAATGTTCTTTGCAGAACTTAGAAGTAGTTCCGTGAGACTTATTAAAGTCCTTAAGCCACTTCTCTTTAGTGTCACGATAAGTTTCAACATAATCGTCCAAATATTGATTATTCTGGGTATTCATAACGTTGTCTCCTATAATTAAGCTGCCTGTTTAGCTGACTTTTGTTTAACTTCCTTAACCTGTGTAGTCTTCTTGTTTACAGCCTTAGCCTTAACCTTAAGCCCGCGACGAAGCTTACGTCCCTCAGCCTTAGAGCCGTGACGGAAGTTGTACGTGTTCTTTTCAAGGGTCTCCTTAGCCTTTTTCTTAGCTCTACGGAGATTATAGAAGTTAACACTAGCATTCTTAGAGCACTCGATAGTATGAGGATCACCTCCCTTCTTATGCTTATTGTGGTTACTTGCGGATACGTCTATACCAGCCTCATCAAACGGAGACTTGCTATCAGAGCGATACTGATAGAACGTAGCGTTACCCACAAGGTCACGCAGTTTTTCTACTACGCTTGCTGGCACATCCTTAAAGAATGCTGTAGAATTGGTAATACATGCAGATTTAATTCCGCAGTCTTTTACCAACTTCTCAAGTTCTCCCTTCTTCTTCAGAACGGAGTCGCATACAACTGTTATATTGTATACAGTAGCGTTGTCCCACTGTTTCTTTGCAATGTCTACCACCTTCTTGGTGTCGGCATCATTGAGATGCATTCGCTTGCACCGACGTGTAATTGATGCGATATGACGAGCCTGAGCGACATTACGACGCTCTTCCTGCTTCTTCAAACGCTCCTCCAGAGTGATTTTAACAGGCCCTGAAGCCTTTGTCTTCTTGGAGTCGATCAACTTATCCATAATGCTCTTTTTGCGAGCCTGACGGGCCTCTGCGCGAGCCTTAGAAGCAGCATACTTAGCCTGCTCCTTCTCGGCTTTAGCCTTCTTCTTAGCTGCCTTGAGTTCAGCATGCTTCTTAGCCTTCTCTGCATCAGCAGCACGACGCTTCTTAATGTTCTCTATTGTCTTATTAGCAGCATTAGACTCTTCCTTCTTAGCTGCCTCAGCCTTAACTGGTGTAGTTCCTATCTTAGCCTGAACCTTCTTGAGGTTCTTCTTATTATTCTTCTTCTTAGACATAATCTTGATAATTTAATGTGTTAATAATGTTGTTTTTTAAGGCAAGGGATTCCTTATTTGTGGTTCGTGTAAGCCTCGATCTTACTCCTTTCGGCGACCCTTATATTTGTCTCGAACCTATAGCATTTAAGCTGCAAGATCCATCTCGAACTTATCTGCAATAGTATCCTTAATCTCAATAGAAGTCTCATTGTTAAACTTCTCAAGATTAGCGTCAAACTTATTTGCTAGTAGTTGTTGCTCGTGAATAAGCTGAGCAATCTTAGCTGAGGAGAATACCTCACGCTTAGGCATAGCCTTCAATCCCTTTTTTGCCTTAGTTGATGGATCAAGTGTCTTGATCATCTTAAGTTGTGCTATTGCCTCCTTTGCCTCGCATGCTGCGAAAATACTATAGTTATTTGTCTTCTTAAAATCCTCGTAAGAGAATGTAGTAGTACCTGTATTAAGAGCTACCAAAATACCCTTAATCATAATACGCTTCTCACTAAGCTGTACAATCTGGTTATACAAGCTCTTGAGATCTAAGCCAGAACCCTGCTTTGCTGCAATTGCCTTCTTAGACATGAGGTTCTCTGCTCGAATAATTCGCCAATACTTATTGATAGTGATATCAATGTTCTTACGAATTGTAATGATGTTTGCTGAGTTCAATTTAATTGATTTCTTATTCATATAGTTTGATTAAAATTAAACAATTTACTTGAATCAGCCATTTACCTAGCTCCTATACTACATATTACTGTAATAAAGGATAAAAGGGTATCCATTGGTAACCCTACCCCGCAGGGTGGATTACCTATTCTCCGCAGAGAACTTTTAAGGATGCCCTTTAATATAAACTAATAATATTGTTATTGTACTTTCTTGCAAACAATAACGGTAACGTCATGCATGAATGTGTACTCTTCTGCGCACAGATCGTACACCATTCCCGCGGGAATGTTTCTGTTTATGGCATTACTCGTTTAGCGTTTACAATTCCATACTCCAACTCAATCATTGGTTTACCGATACAGTCTTTCACCTGTAAAACTTCTTTACGTCCGTTGATATTGATAACAATTTTATCAGGAAACTCTTGCTGAGCGTTAAGCCTTGGCCCTGACACCCGGGACCCCGCAGGGTCCGCTCCTACGCCATCAGCAATGCTAGAATTCTGACATACTTTTGTTGCAACATCATACAGTCGTTCTACGACCCAGTTAAAGTTTTTGTCTTTAACTCCTTTCATCACAATTTCTTGCGATAGTCCTTCCATAATGGCTTTTTGGTTAAGCCCTGTAGAAAGACTCACTAGTGCATCCCATACCTTAAGAGCGAAGCTCTCAAATGGTAAGGTTTGCTCACAGCCGATTATCTTGTTCCAAAAATGGAATCTAGTTGAACCCAGAGTAATGCTACCATCATCGTTAATGGTATAGATTTTGTACTTCTCTGTATGGTCCAACTTTTCATAAACGGCTGCCTTAATTTTCGGTTCTGAGAGCATTACTGCTATAAGCTTAACGCTCTTTTCTGTTAAAACAGCCTCCATGAACTTATGCTATCTTATCAGCTGGTTTAGAATCTGCCTTCTGACGCTCGTAGTTGGCAACGATCTTCTCGTTTGCTGCAATAGCAGACAAACACTGAGCCTTAGCCTTATTGGCCTGCTCAATGATTGCCTCAAGGCGAGCGATCTCACCACGGTTAAGATCGTTAAGAATGCCACTCAAATCCTTAGGATCTGAGAACACGGCCTTAGAGTTCTTGTCCTTAAGAGCGTTCTGAACTGCCTCCTCTGTGGTCTCACCAAACTTGGTGCTGTTCTCACCGAGAGGGATATCGATCTGGTGCTCGGTGCCCTCATTGAGACGGCAAACGACGTCACCGATTGCATTCTGCTTGGTTGCCATAGACTCAATCGTAATATAGCCGATCGCAAAACGGCGAGGCGAACGATTGAGGACAAGGTTTACATTGGAGCCCTGCTTAGCCTGCTCCAAAACCTTATCATGATCTGGGTTGAACATACGGGTCTGAGGAATAAATACATCCTGACCAAACATTCTGCCACCGAGCAAGCTCAGTGGGGTACGATTTGACTTAATTGTAGTTTCCACGATGTTTACATTAATTTCTGACATAATCATATCCTTTTTGATATCGTTATTGATTAACTAACGATATGATTGAAAAATATGGTGTATTTTGGCTACACCTTTGCCGTTGTTTATTGAATAAAGCAACGCTGATACGAAGATACTCGGTTACTACTTTGCTTACTTAGTTTTCTAAAGAAAGTTCTACTATTGTAGACGCTTTTCATAGACTTAGCTACACTATTTCTACTACAACAATAGGGTAGTAGACTTGTAGCAGGAATTACGTACGTATGACGTAATTAACATTTACTGGATTATCCAGGCCCATCGTCTAAAGCTTTGAACGCTTTCTTTGCATAATCAAATGCTGAACTATTTTCTGCTATTTTGTTCACGTTTTTTTCTAACTTGACTATTCTAATCTTCGTTGGTGAAATTTTGCAGAGCAACTAACACTCATAGAATC
>ERZ1023839.5-NODE-5-length-103709-cov-49.551546_pt1 | contig 103709 bp, 170 predicted proteins | sample MGYA00380383_ERZ1023839 | MGnify/ENA primary metagenome ERZ1023839 (study PRJEB33179, sample SAMN07449065) | human gut metagenome | biome: Human-gut; feature: Human associated habitat; material: Faeces | host: Homo sapiens | place: India:Kasaragod | collected... | reverse complement strand
CGTATGATACTTATAAGGCTTTAAAGAATAAAGACTGGGAAGGTGCTGGATTAGCTGCAATGGGCTTGATTCCTTTTATGCCAATGACTGTTAAATAGTTTAGAAGTTCTTATAGAGGTACTAAACCTAAGATAAAACGTCCTACTCCTACAGTAAAGAAGGATGCTACTTAGAAAGCTATAGACCAGTACATGGAACAACTATACAGAAATAAAATGTCTGAGTATGACTATTTATCTGATGTTGCTAATGAGTCCAATCGTATATTCGAAAGTATAAATACTGTTCCATATAGATCTAGAGCTATTGCTGCTGATAAGACATTTGGTACTAATTATAATTCTACATACGATATTTTGGATGACCTGTATGAAAAAGATTACTTTAGTCTTCCAGAAATATCTGGCGAGGACATGGGTAATGTCACAGCAAGAATGTAGGCAAATGAGTAGGCAGCCAAGAGATTTATCACTACCAGATAGGGAGCTACTCCTAGAGATTTCGAATTTAAAGTAAATGTTAATAGAAGAGGAGCTCCGGATGAACTAGCTACACATGAACTTAACCATTATACTGATTATGCAATTAGTAAACATAACAATACTGCTGTAAACAATAACATGTTGCAGTAGTTAGAAGGTTCATTAAAAGAAGCAGATCCTACTTCCATTGATAGTAGAAGAAAATATTTACGTAGCGGTACTGAATAGAAAGCATACATGAATACGCTTAGACGTAGAATGCTAAATGATGGTACTATTAAAAATATTAATGATCAAGTATCTACTAAGTTGCTTAATAATTATATTGATCAACTGTCAGATAGTGATTACATAAAGAAAGCTTATAAAGAGCATAAAAATATTAGCTCATACACTAAATGGTTTAATTCTATTCCATTACTAAGTGTAGGAGCCTTAGGTGTATATGGGTATGAGAATACAAACGAGTGATCACAAATTACATAGAGATGCATTAAAATATGCAGAAGCCGTACTTATTTAGGATAACTATACTAATAGTTTTATGAACTACGAATGTGTAGAAGATCCTAGTTTCGATAGTAAAACGTATGTAGCTAAACCCGAATATATGATAGGCATACATCCAGAATTTTCTCCAGATTTATCATAGGTTTAGATAGATAGCTTAAAAAATCCAGATTTATTTACTAAGGATGAGCTAATCAGAATATTGAACACATTTATATTAGAAAATTATGAATTGGAGATAATAGAAGATGAGCGACCTAATAGACATGGCACTGATAATGCCGGAATATCCGATTCCGAAGTATAAAGACGGAGGGATACATATCAAGAAAGAAAATAGAGGTAAGTTTAATGCCTTAAAGAAACGTACTGGTAAAAGTACTGAAGAACTTACACATAGTAAGAATCCACTAACTAGAAAGAGAGCTATCTTTGCTTAGAATGCTAAGAAGTGGAAACATAAAGGAAGAAAGAAAAAATAAATCTAATTATATATAATTATGGAAGAAATTACATTAAACGGTTTTGAAGTATTTGAAGACTTCCTGCCAGGAGCTAATGTACCAAAAAAAGAAACACAGCAGACTGAACAGGAAGAAGAAGTTATTAATCCGGATATAGATGCTGCTGGAGAAGAATTGACTGACGAGGAACTTGAAGCATTACGTAATCCTAAAAAAGACAAAGAAGATGATAATTCGACTAAAGAGGATGAAAAGGAGGACACGCCTGCTAAAAAGAAGACCGGGAAGGATAAAGAAGTTGAAAAAGATGATAATTCAACTGGAGAAGACGAGGGAAGTACAGAAACTGAAGAAACTGATGATGACACTAATGCAGTGAGCGCATTCTTCGGAGTAATGGCAGAGAAAATGGGCTGGGAACTAGATGAAGAAGATGAAGTTCCTTCTACTCCTGAAGAGCTTGTTGACTATTTTCAATCAGTAATCGAAGAGAACTCAGTACCTCAGTATGCCAGTGAGGAAGTAGAAGCATTGGACAACTTTGTTAAGAATGGTGGTAATCTGAGAGATTACTTTGAGATTGACGGAGAATTAGATCTTGAAGAGATTAGTATTGAAGATGATGAAGTAAATCAGAAACTTGTAGTAAAGGAATTCTTGAAAGAGAAAGGATTTAATGCTAAACAGATTGAAAAGAAATTGTCCAAATATGAAGATGCTGGTTTGCTTGAAGATGAGGCTGAAGATGCTTTAGAAGCCCTCAAAGAGATCAAAGAGCAAAAGAAACAACAGCTATTGAAAGACCAAGAAAACCAAGCTAAGGCTGCTGCAAAGCGTCAACAGGAATACTTTAATAGCGTTGTCAACGAAATAAAAGGCATGGATGATATTCGCGGTATTAAGATACCAGAAAAAGACAAGAAAGCCTTGTTAGAATATATCTTTAAGCCTGACGCCGAGGGTAAGACACAGTATTAGAAAGACTGGTCTAAGAGCGTAAAGAATTTGCTTGAATCCGCTTACTTCACTATGAAAGGTGATACTTTACTGAAAGCAGCTAAGAATGAAGGTTCTAATACTGCTATCAATAAGTTTAAGAGTAGTCTGAATAAGACTGGTGTAAGTAGGAGAACAAAGAAAACGGACAACACTAGCACTACAGATATGTGGAAGTCTTTTGCGCAACAGTTGCGTACAAATTAATAATAAACTAAATAAATTAAAATTACTAGTATTTTATGGATAATAATATTCTAAATAACTTAGTTTTATACAAAGGTAAATGGTTTTCAGACTTGATTGACACTGCCAAAATCAGTGCAGCTTCGCAATAGAACCCGTATCAGGTTGCTACCGTATTGTCTTATGTATTTGGAACTAAGGATAGCGGTTACAACACTTCCCTGGATATGTTGACAGGTGGTCTTGGTAACGTAATGACTATTGACCAACCGAGCTGGGAATGGAACGTAATGATTGATGCTGACAGAGCAGTAACTATTAGAGATGCAAGATGGAATGGTGCAGCTATTACTTCAGATTCTACACCAGGTCTGGGAAATACTCCTATCCAATTGTGGCTTGAAGATAACTGGTTCGGTCCTACTGCAATCTTGGAATTTGATGATAAAGAATACCAAGTACGTGTAGCAGGTGCTCCTTACCAAGATGGTAATCTTTGGGTATACACTTGTTTCGTAGCTGATGGTCAGCCGTCATCTTATATCCCTGCAGATCTGTTGACTCCGGGTTGTCAAGTATCTCGTCTTGCTTCTGCTGTAGAAGAATACAGTGAAGAAGGTGATATCCTGAACTATAGTACTCATTTTAAAATGCGTAATTATCTGACGACAATTCGTATTAACTATGATATTACTGGTTCAGCTTATTCTACTGTAATGGCAATTGCATTGCAGGATCCGAAAACAGGTAAGAAATCTTATCTGTGGGCAGATTATCAGGAATGGAAAGCCATGAGAGAATGGTATAAGAGATGTGAAAGAATGTTGGTTTACATGAAAAACAATGTAAACAAAGATGGTTCTTGTAACTTGAAAGGTACTAACGGTCGTCCGGTATTTATCGGTGCTGGTTTGTTGGAACAGATTGCTCCGTCTAACAGACGTTATTACACTGAATTGACTGCAGAACTGTTGGAAGATTTCTTGTTCGACCTGTCTTACAATGTACTTGGTACTAACGAACGTAAGTTTGTTGCCTTGACTGGTGAAATGGGTATGAGAGAATTCGACAGAATCCTGAAAGAAAAAGTTGTTAACATGAACTTGATTGATACAGTATTCGTAACAGGTTCTGGTGATAACCTTACTTTTGGTGGTCAGTTCAAGACATTCAAGATGACTAACGGTATTGAACTCACATTGAAATACTTCCCATTGTATGATGATCTGATGTACAACCGTAAACTGCATCCGGTTACTAAGAAACCGTTGGAATCATATCGTATGACATTCCTTGATCTTGGTAGACGTGATGGTGAAGCTAACATCGTAAAAGTAGTTCGTAAAGATCGTGAATTCGTTACTTGGACTACTGGTGGTGCTGTTCTTCCGTCAGGTTATGGTAAATCAATCAATACTCTGAGATCTAATGGTAAGGACGGTTATACCGTTTACTTCCTGGGCGAAATGGGTATCATGTTGAGAGACCCAAGAGCTTGTGGTGAACTTATCATGGAAGCAGAGTAATTTACACTCTGGAATCCAAAATAAAGGGGCCTTCGGGCCCCACCTAACTAGATAATCTAATATTTGATATTATGGAAGTAATCGTTAGAATCATTAAAACAAATCCTTGGACCGGGATTACTAAATGGCCCACATGTTTTGATTATGTTGGATCTTATTGGACAAGATCAGGTAATCGTTATACAGGTCTTACTGAAGAACAAGCAAGACGTCTAGAAAAAGAAATTGGTTATCAGGAAGGAGAACTCTCTCCAAATAGTAATTATTGGAAGACATTCGCATGTCAGATTGGTAAAAAAGATTTGATCTTGCATACAGAAAATCCTTACGATGAACTGCAATATTTGTTCCTTAAAAGTCATAAAAGAGTAGCTAACGGTCTTAATAACATTAAACCGTCTAGTGACTATGTAATGATTAATAAGGACAGTGAAGCTGAAGAAGCTAACAAGATCAATAAAGTTAAACGTGATGCATATAGAGAGATGGATAAGATGTCTATTGAAGATATGCGTAAGTGTTTGAGACTGTATGGTATTAAATCTGATACTATGTCTAATGAGCTTATTGAAGCTAAGATGACTGAACAGATCGAAAACTCACCTAAGAACTTTATGATGAAATGGGTTGAAAACCCTAATAAAGAAATTCACTTCGTAATCGAAGAAGCTATCTCTAAAAACATTATTAGAAAGAATAGAGCTAACTATTATTTTGGAACAGACTTGATTGGTAATGGTCTTGATGATGTAGTTGCTTATTTGAAAGATAAAAAGAATAATGATATTAAGATGGCAATACTTAATGAAATTAAGTCTAAATAATGAATAATCGTACTGCACATATTTAGTTTAAAGTTATCCTTGATAAGAATGCTTAGGGGGTTGCCTTCGGTGGTGCTCCCGCATTTTTACCATAGGAAATAGACTTATTTCTTAACCAAGGATAGGATGAGATCATAAGTAATAAGATTAGTGGTAACAATGTACTTAAAGTAGGATTTGAAGGTTCTCAATAGAGAATATCAGAACTAGATGCATTAGTACGTACAGATAAGAATGTAACTGCTAATAGACGCGAATTTAATGAATTCGTATTAGATAATGTGCATAAGGACGGAGAAAGACTTACTATATGGAGTGTAATGCTGAAGTATGGTAATTATCCTACTAACTGTTTATTAGTAGATCATAATACAGCTGGATTATTTAAGTAGACATATAATAATACTCCATGGGTAGAATACCCAGTATCCGCAATAGAGGATAATCAACTGTTAATATATGTTGATCCTATATTGATGGAAAATGAGTTATATAGACCTACAGATAATAAATATGTTGTTGATATTACTTATATAAAGAAGCCTACTCCTTTTGATTATACTAAGCCAGATGAAGAGCTAGATTTACCTAATGATGTAATGACTGAAGTAATAAATAGAGCTGTAGTACTGGCATTAGAGAATATAGAATCACAAAGAACTGCTGGCAAGTTATAGTTAAACCAATTATCTGAATAACTATGCGTGAGAGAGATTTTCAAATACAATTTGAAAGATAGTTGTAGACTTTAATACCTGGGTATAATACTACTACTAAACTTAATTCAGATACTATCTTTTCATATATAAATCGTGCTAAAGATGAGTATGTGAAATAGTTGTATAGAGTATTTCAGCAGAATCAAGAGATAACTGATAAATTACGTACATTGGTAGATAAGACTATCTACACTAAATCTGACTTTATGGTAGAGGGTAATAGATGGTCAACTAGCTATCCAAATAACTATTTGTTTGCACTAGGTGAAGAAACATTTATTGATATTTATTCTAATGCTTGCCCATTGTTAGTAGTTAGAACCAGGGACGTATTAGAAGCTACCATAGAAACAGTAGACAGAATTCTAGAAAATAGTTTGTCAGAATACCACCTCCACCACAATCAAGCCAGACCTGTTCGCCTATATACGGAGAACAAAATAGTATTGATTACTGATGGAAATTATGGTATTACTAAGTATATACTTACTTACTTAAGAAATGCAAAAGATTTAGGTAAGAATTTGGTAAAAGAATATACAGAGTTACCAGAAGTAACTCACCAAGAAATTGTTGATGCGGCAGTTAGACTATATCTGTCAGAAGCGGCTTCAACTAAATAGTCAGATAAATCTGATGAATAATAAACGCGTTCATGGGCGTGGAAATCTGAAATAAGGAAAGTAGTACATGAACAAAAAAGTTTACATGAGCGCACATTGTTAAACTAAATAAAATATATAATTATGCTTCAACATGTGGATTATATCCTAATTGGTAAGAATCTGCCGGCATCATATACAACTGCTGATGCTTTGAGTGCAGGCGACGTTGCTTTGTTCGACCAGAATAGAGCTATCATTAAGACTGCTGCTGATGCAGTTAATGCTACTTCTCTTTACGTAGGAGTTGCTCAAAATAAGATTAATGTAACTATGCCAAATGGTACAGTTGCTCAGAAAGCTAATATTAAATTCGGTAATGAAATCCAGAAGGCTTCTAAGCCGAGTGCAGTTATTGGTGAATATGTAGCACCTGTTCAGGACAAGATTGTTATTACTTTGACTGACGCTACTATCGTTGCTGGTCATAGATATGTTCTGAGAATGGTTTACAAAGATATCTATGAAGCTCCAGGTCAGTTCACACATACTTATGAAGTATATGCTGATTCTGCTGATGCTGAAGCTTTGGCAGCTGCTATTGTTAAGAAGATTAACAAACACAAAAATCGTAGAATCCAAGCTCAGGCTTCTGCTGCTGTTATTACTTTGACAGCTATGGAAAAAGACGATAATGAAGGAGTTTACTCATTGAGTGAATACTCTGTAGTTAGCATGGAAGCTACCTTGTATACTACTGTTCCTGGTGCATTGCTGGCTAATCAGCCTACTGCAATCCCTGGTGCTACTATCGTTAAGACTCCTGGTAATCCTGGTAAAGGTTACTGGAAACAAGTACGTGACGCTGAAGTACGTTTCATGGGATACCAAGGTCATGTATTTACTGGAGCTTATCCTGAAGTAGAACAGGCTAGAATGGTAGAAGAAGGTGCAACTTACGACTACATTACTATCGAAAACGATAATTTGTATCTGAGTAACGATAACCAATATATCAAAACTACTCCGCTTACTACTGAACTGTATGTTAAGCATTCAAGTGGTTTTGCTACCTCTATCGTTGCTAAAGGTATCGAAGCATTTATCGCAGGTAAAGCAGCCTAATAATAAATTACTGTAATAACTAAGTGGGGCGGGTTGGATTATTCCTTCCCACTCCACTTTTTTTATTTTTATAATATGAATAAAATAGTTGATGCAAATATAAAGGATAATATACTGAAGTTTAATATTATAGCAGATGTATCCATTACCAATAGTTCACAAGTAATAGTATACATAAATGAGTGCAGTAATATTAAGAACCTGTATAGCGATGATCCTAAGCTGCAAGATTATGTATTTGATTCTACGAATAGTGCCATATCTGTAACTCCAATTGTTAGAGAAGGTGAACCAGAACTAATTACTACTGTATATGCTTATGAGGTATCTATTACTTCTGATATAATTAGTAGCTTTGATTCTAACATGAAGTATATCAAATTATATTGTACTACAGAGAATTATGTTAACGATTACATAGATGGCATAATCTACGATCCTAATACGTTATATGAAGCAGAGATAAAGATGTTACATAGTTATTGTAATACTTGCTTAGATGATAAGCAAATGCAGAAGGTAATGATATTAGTCTTTAAAAGACAGCTTTTAGAATAGGCTATTGCTACTTCTCATAATAAAGAAGCTATGCAATATTATTTAGATTTGGTGCGCTTAATGGGCGTTAATGTTAATAAAAAATGTGATAATAATGGATGCTAGGAATGTAAAGTGTGCTTTAACGGGATGTGTTCCCTGTAATAAAAACTGCATCCAACCTCTTAATCAATTCTTCTATGTAACTGTAGATTACAAAGGTAATTTAGTAATAATATCTGACTATGTTAAATACCCTGAAGTAGAAGTGGACCCAGCTGATCAATAGATTACGTTCCATGATAAAGAGGTTACGGATTTCAATAAACCTGATACTAAACTGTTTTACAATGGAATACACAAAATTACTTGGTAAAGTAACCTTAACAACAGATGGTCTACACGATAGTGCTAGAACATATGATAGACTATGCTTAGTATATGACTCTGCATATAGATCTTTCATATCCATTAAAGATGTACCAGCTAACATTAGTATTGACAATAAGACCTATTGGCAACCATTAAGCATAATTACAGCTGATAATGAGGATTTAATGGTAGATGAGAATCTACGTATTAAATTTGCAAATAAAGAGTATAACCCTACACAGAATAGTGGTATGGGTTATGTTATACTACGCAAGAGAAAAGATAATATAATCACATAGGAAGACTTCAGTCAGGCTAATACTTTATATGTAGTAGAGTATGATTTCTACTTAGGTAGTAGTACTATTACTATGCCAGAAGGATGTGCAATATACTTCAAAGGAGGTACTTTAAACGCAGGTACTATAGTAGGTACAGATACTATGGCATATGGTACTATAAGTAATAAAGGAGATGCTACATTTGATGGTACTTGGTAGGAATCAGGTACAGGAAGTGGAGGAGACCTTAGTGATTTAGAAGAAAGAGTAAAGAGATTGGAAGAAGCTATGTTCCCATATAAATTTACAGTTAGTGGAGGTGGAGTATATAAGAAAGGCACTACTTCTTCAGTTACTGTTAGATGGTCATTTGTACAAGGTACTACGACTGCTACACCTGATACATTAACTATTAATGGAGAGTCTGTAGCTCCTTCATAGACTAGTAAGACATACCTAGATGTAGGTGTAGATACTGATTATGTGATCAAAGCCACTAAAGATGGAATCGAGTATACTGGTACAGTTACAGCGAGATTTGTTAATCCATCATACTTTGGAGTAGTTCCTAGTAACTTTGTACCTACAGAAGAACTAGTTAAAGAACTTAGCAGTGGTGATATTATAAAGAATACTAAGACTTACGCTACTCCTACATTTACACAGAATGCTTAGAAGAACTGTTATGCATATCCAAAAGCATTTGGTATGCTAACTGATATCAGAGATATGAGTAATCAGAATTTGAACGGTTCTTATGTTTATACTGAGATAGCAATTAATGATGAGATGTATTATGTATATGTTCTCAAAACGCCATCTACAGTAACAAATTACAAAATAATCTTTAATTAAAAGATATATGATACAAATTATAGATAACTTTGAACATAGAAGTAAACTACCTAATTTCGCCAGAGATCAATTCGATACCCTAGAAGAAATGAAGAATGTTCGTGATGAGGACATTGACGAAGGGCATATATCTTATTGTATATCAACAGATAAACACTACAAATTTAATGCTAGCAACGCTATTGATTAGTCTACAGGTAAGTGGCGCGAATTCAAGGGTGAGAAAGGGGATCCTGGAAAAGATGGTCAAGATGGGACAAATGTTTCATCTAATCTTACTGCATTCGTCTTTAAGTCTAGTGAAACTACACCAAGCAAACCCGTGGGTGGTAGTTGGAATTCAGATACTAATGTATTTACTCCTCCAACAGGCTGGTATACAACAGATCAAAACATGGTTGGTACCATCTGGATGTCATGGGCAGTATTTTAGACTGCTGGAACTATTCAAGGGGAATGGTCTACGCCAGTTAGGATAACTGGTGAAAACGGTAAAGATGGATAGGATGGCAAATCAATAGAATTCATTTACAAGGTATCTAATAGAGTACCAAATAGTTCTGATAAGCCTAGTAGTGTAAATGAAGATGGTAGTGTGCCAGATGGTTGGACAGGTCATCCTACTGGTGTAAGTGAATCTAATCAGTATGAATGGATGTGTGTCAGAACTAAAACTGATGATTTATGGTCTGATTGGAATGGTCCAACAGTATGGTCTAAATGGGGAGCTAACGGTAAAGATGGAGATGGAGTAGAATATATATACAAAAGAACTACTACTAACTTATCTCCAGATAGACCTACAGAAGTAAGTCAAGAAGATGACTTTGTACCTGAAGGATGGACTGATGATCCTACTGGTGTAAATGAGAATAACATGTATGAATGGGTATGTGTTAGAAAGTACAAAGAAGGAATTTGGAGTGAATTCAGTAATCCTGCTTTATGGGCAAAATGGGGAGAGAAAGGAGAACCAGGTAAGGATGGGAATGATGGTACATCTGTTAATATAAAAGGAGAAGTAGCATCAGAAGATCAATTGCCAGAATCAGCTCAACCTGGAGATGCCTATGTAGTAAATGGAGACTTATATGTATGGGATGGATTAAGATGGAATAATATAGGTGGTATTAAAGGTCCAGCCGGTGATTCTGCTTATGTACATATAGCATTTGCAGACAATGTTGTAACAGATAGTATGGGCAACGTAGCATAGGTATACGGATTCACTACTAGTGGATATACTGTTATGAAACCATTCATAGGTACTTATGCTGATCATACTGTAGCAGATTCGTAGGATCCTTTAGTATATAAATGGCAGAAGAATAAAGGAGATAAAGGGGATACAGGTAATGATGGACCACAAGGAGTACCAGGTCCAGCAGGATAGGATGGTAAAACATTATATACTTGGATTAGATATGCAGAAGATGCAAATGGTACAGGTATAAGCAATAGTCCTGATGGTAAAAGTTATATAGGCTTAGCTTACAACAAAGAAACAGCATCTGAAAGTAATAATCCTAGTGATTATACATGGTCAAGGATAACAGGTAAAGATGGAGTAGCTGGTCCTGCTGGAGAAGACGGTAAAACATTATACACTTGGATTAAGTACGCAGACACTATGCCTTCTTCTTCATCTAGTACTATATATGATATACCTAATTAGAATACTAAGTATATTGGTATAGCAGTAAATAAAGATACAGCATCTGAAAGTACAGATGCAATGGTCTATACTTGGAGTTTATTTAGAGGAGCAGATGGTACTAGCGGTACTAATGGAAAAGACGGTAGAGATGGCAGAATTGTATATCCTGCTGGTATATATGATGCTACAGTAACTTATACAGCTACTGATACTAAAGCACCATACGTATTATATGCTGATACATACTACGTAATGAATGTTACTACTAGTTGGACTGGTTCATAGAATGATGGTAAGACTCCTGCAGATGACTATGAGCAATATGGTGAACATGCCACATGGATTCCTATGGAAAAGTTTGAAGCTATATATACTAAACTATTGATAGCAGATAATGGTACATTAGGTAAGTTCGTGTTTAACGGAGATTACATGTTCAGTCAGCAAGGAGTGGATTACCTATATAATGAGGTAGATAATTACGAAGATTTTGGTAATGATTCAATTCCATTCAAGTTTACAGATACATCCATGTGGATTAAAAGTTCAGTATCATACGTCTCATTTACAGATAATATTATTAACATAACATAGGGATCCAATAGTACATTAACTTTACTATCTGATAAGTTAACAAGTGGTCAAAGTATTCCAGAATTTTATGTACAAGTTTCGGGAGTCGCACAAGGAAGTACTTCCGCATATTTAATATGGAAATATTACACAGAAGATGGTGGAACAAGTAACTACGATTATATACAAACATCTGGTATAATTAAATTACACGGTTCTGTATACAATTCTTTAGGCTCTGCCAGTCTTTCTTTGTATACTAATAGTACAAGCCTAGATAATGAAATTACTGTGACATTACTACCTACTACTTTCATACCAAATCTTTAGATTAATGGTAGAACTGGAGATGTCGTAATTAATAGAGGTACTTTCAAAGGAAGTATGGCAAGTAATTGGTACAAAGTGGAACTATCTGGAAGTGATACTAATATATTAGCTATTGGAGAAGGAGATACATACATAACTATTACTGGAAATGGAACATCACCAAATACTATGCGTATACAACTACCGTCATATACATATAGTTCCTCTTTAGTAGGAAAAGTACTAACTACATTCCATGTAATTAATTTGTCCGGCTCTGTATTAGATTTTAATAATATTGTAGGACGTATATTTCCAGCGTATACTTTTCCAGGTGGAAATGAATATTCTAATGTGTTTGTGAAATAGTATGGCAAATTAGATGTTGCTATAGTTATAGGAGGTTTTCCTGTACTTTATTATTTCTATGTATTAAACCCATGGGACTTCGAATTAAGTGATGCATACACTTCTGGAACACAAAACCCTGTATCAAAAACGTTTGGATAATGGTCACAAAAGTAGATAATAAATTGAGATACTCTGTTAAAATAAATTACAGAGATGTTTTAGCATCTATTTGTGTAAATGAACTAACATCTTTACTTAGTAAAGTAGATTTCGTTCAAGATCGGTAGATGCTGAAAGCTATGATCTGTCATTGCAAAAGACAGATAGGGACAGACATTCCACTAGGATTTACTACTATATGTAATCTGTTCACTCCTTATACAGAACCTGAATGTTTACACGGTAGAGTAATATACAACCTATTCCAATTAGGAGGAGGTATAGAAGAAGCTCCGATTGATGGTAAGTAGTATGCTAGACAAAATGCTAAATGGAGTGAAGTTACAGGCGGAGGTGGAGGAGAAATGGAAACAAACACTCCTCTAGTTAAACCAATTATGACAGTATTGTGGACTAATAAAAGAACCGGTAATACTAGTAATTCATTAAACATTAATACTGAAATAGGGGACACCTATAAATGGAGTGGTAACTATATGTGGCAATCAAAGAAAAATTATAAAGATCCTGAAACTATGGAAAGTAATGTGTTTATTGAATTAACAGAAGATGGAATACAATCTCCTACAGTAGAGATGGAAACATTATCTAATACTAATTACTATGTAACACTTAAAGCTCCTAAAACTGGTTATGAAATAGTAGATGGGCAGTTAGTACCGGCTACTGGAGATGACGAAGAAACAGTAAATAGCAAAATTACATTCCTATATCCTGTTTATTATGGAATAGAAGGTAATATGAATAAACAATTAGTTTCTTCTAACAACATAACTATATCCAATATAACTACTAGTGACAGTGAATATTTTGTGTACAAATATCCTAGTAATTTTCCTAAGCTAACTACTATTACTTAGAATGATGCTTATAATGTTACACAAGCATTTAACTATAGTGAAGAATCATTCACAACTGATACAGGACTTAAATTAACAATGAGAGTATATACTTCTGCTAATCCAGGAGCATTTACTAATGCTAAACTAAGCTTTAAATGACAGAGAGTATAATCACATTCCCGTCGAAGATTGGTAGTAATAACCCTAAAGCCTATGGAGCTGTTAATGCAACATAGGTTTCTGGGCATAAACAAGTTGCTACCACTAGTGATCTATACACTATTCCTGATTCTATACTTAGTGAAAGTAAAGATAATACTAATAATGACGCTATAGGTTAGAGATGGTTTGTGTAGAGTTCATAGAATTACTATCAATTAATCAGCTGGGAAAATAGAAATAATAGTAGAGGTTGGTCAGTAGTGCAAGGCGGGAGTGGTGATGGAGGTACTAACATTGTTATATCTGATACTCCGCCTTTAGATACTAATGATATATGGGCAGATGACTCTGAAAAGTCAATTCCTGAATATGTGAATGAAGACTTATAGAGTTTGATATAGGCAGTTAATGCTATTCAACAACAGATAAGGAAATATGAATATGCATTTAACAATCAATTAAGTTCTGGAGATTTTACTAATAATACTGCTGATGCTATTACTAGCATAGAACCAGAATAGCCTGCAGAATATACAGAAGAGTAGAACTTAAAATATATAGGAACTAATACAGCTAGAGAACCAGAATATCCTGCATACTCTGAAACAATGATACCAAATTTAAAACATTTGTGTATTAAAGCAGGTAAGTATACTGATCTATTAGCTAATCAAGATAAATTTTTAAATAACGAATTATTGTGGTGTACCGATACCCAGAGACTTTATATTAAAAGTGAAGGTAACCTTGTATGGATTAATAAATCCGGAGGTGGTGGAGGTGAAGACCCAGACCCAGGAGATGAAGGCATGACTAAAGATGATTTAGATAAACTGGACTATATTGGATTTGTAGCTCCAAGTGGACAAACTTATCGTGTTAAGGTAAGTAATGATGGTAAACTTATTGTTTACATGAAAGAACTCGATACACCTCAAGCAGAACCAACTGGAGGACAAACAGATCCTAGTACTGGCTGGGTGTATGTAACTTCTTTGTATTTACAGAAATTATATATCAATAGTTTATACTGTGGAGGACTAACTGCAGATGAACATAGTTATAATTACTGTTCACATAATTTTGTAGAATTATCCAATCTAACTGATGCGGATATTAATCTAAATGGGCTATCGTTATAGTACTCTAGTGGTGGTACTAATTGGGAAGTTCTTCCCCTTGAAGGGCTAATTAAAAAAGGAGAAACATTTCTTATTAGAGGAGCGCAATGCTCAGTAATGGATGCGAATACTACTCGTATCAAAGTAAACAGTTATGATATGGAATGGTATGCTAAAGACGGATAGTTAATTAAGTTTGATAATACTAAAGCAAAGTTTTATCTTACTTGGGGTAATACTCCTTCTAGTGTAGCATCTCCATATAGTAATGTTGGAGGAAGTTATAAAGTAAGTAAAGGATATATAGATTTAGTGGGATTAAATAAAGAAAATGCCGGTGATGCAGATACTATTGATGCTAAAGAGAATAATCCATATGCTTATCTTAATTCCAACAGATTATTTACTAAGTATTATAGTATGGACCCAGTAAGTCAAGCTACTAAATCGTTGGATAAGAGAAATAATGCCAATGATTGGTATTTCGTAGATTTGACTAAAGATATTATTCCTATGATAGAATCTTATACTCCTAAGGCTACTTATGAGCATAAAAATATATTCTATAATAAAACCAAACTAGATACTACTAAACCGAACTATATTACATGTACTTTTGGTATTCAGGCAACTGCTCCTAATGCTACTAGATGTTTTAATTGGATATCTACTGAGTATCATGACGAATTCTTATGGTATAAGAAGCAAGGAGAATCAGAATGGAACAAAGTAGAATCATTCAAAAATGAATCTGGTATTAGAAAGTATTATAATAGAATTAGATCTGAGTTTACCGATGGTACAGCATTTACTACTCATAAAGTAATAATCAAAAATCTAAGTGCTGGAGTATATGATTACAAGGTAGTTAGAGATGAGAATTACGAAAGTGAAGTATTACATTTTACTGTACGTGAAGGATCAGATGAATTCACCTTTGTTCAAGTATCAGACCAATAGGGATTTAGATGGGATGAATATCAGATATGGAAATCATCTGCTGAATACATCAAAGACAATGTGGCTGATATGGAGTTCACAGTAAATACTGGCGATATGACTCAAAATGGTAATCGTGTCAACGAATGGATTGACTACTATACAGGTAGACAAGCTATGAAGGATTTCGAGGAAATGCCAGTAATTGGAAATAATGACTTGTGTCCTGCCAACATTTATCAGTTAGGTAATGGAGGTGATAGTTCAAAGATTAATCCTAAGAACTTATCATTCTTCTATACTTTTGAAATGGATGAAGAGAATCCTCCTATTTTCAACATTGAGGGTAAGGAAGTATTCATTGATTCTCTATATTCATTCAATTATGGCAATGTACACTTTATGGCTATCAATTCTGAAATTACAGATGGTACTGAGAAGAATGTATATGGACTGAGTACAAACGGTTTAGTATACTCTAATATGAAGACATGGTGTCAGAACGATATTAATAAGAATTCTGATAAGACATGGAAGATAGCATTTACTCATGAGTTACCATTTACTATTATTACTCAGAATGTAATTAGTAATTTCTATTGGGATAATACAGAGAATAGTAAGATTGAAAGATCTGGTAGTCACTTGAACTATAATACTACAGCTGATAATAAGTATTGGTTTAGTAAATTCTGTTAGGAAAATGATATTAGATTGGCTATAGGTGGACATAAACATACATACGCAGCTACATTCCCATTGAAGGAGAATCCAGCTAGCACTATGAAACCTATTATTCAAGTAACAGCAGAGATGCTACAAGAATCATTTGGTACTACTACTCTTGCTGCCGATAATTCAGATCCACAACTAGAAGGTCAATTATTCCCATCTACATGGATTGGTAATGATGCATATAAGACTTAGAAGCACTTGTGTACATTTGAGTTAGTAGAAAAGATAACAGCGCCTGTATATATTACTAATCAAGCTACAGGTTATAAACACACTTCTAATAAGGAGTTGCCATCCCCTTATACTCCTTGGGATCACTACTTCTTCCCAGCTACTATTACTCAAACTAGTCAAACAGATATTACAGCTAAAGTAAATGCTGGGCAAAGATATCCTTTCTATACTATTTATAAAGTAACAGCTAGTAATATTCAGTGCATTACTAAAAAGATTAATTACTTATTTACTTCTGCTGGTAAATATAATGTTAATATTCCTAGTAGCAGTAATCCTCCTGCAGCAATTGGTGGAAACGGAGAAATTAATAGTGGTAATGACATAATTGTTATAACAAAATGAATTTAAAAAAGTATAATGAATCTACCGGCACTTGGGATATAATTTCTTCAGGTAATGCTTCTGGTATCATGGTTACTGACCCTCACTTTTTAGAAGAGGGTCAGACCTTTAAATCCGTTAATCAGGTATTAGTGGATATGGACGATAAAGTAGAAGAGACTAAAAGAAATCTAAGTTGGGTCGTATTAAATGGTACTATTGGTGGTGGAGGAGGCGGTGGTGGAACCACTGCTTCTATCAAGCTTACTGACGGCAGTATCGTTACTACTGAAGGCGTACATTACCTATATTCTACTTCTACTAAGTTAACACTACATTATCTTATTAGTTCTACTAAACCTAATGAGAAGTATAACATATCTGTATCACTAGATGGTAATACTATTATAAGTAATCAAGTAGGTTATTCTTCAGTATAGGGTACATTAGAAATTCCTAATATTGCTGAATTTTCTAGTTCAGCTAGTCACAGTATTGTTGTTACTGCTGAGAATACAGAAGGTATCTCAGTAAGCCCTTACTTGCTTACTGTAGTAGAATCATCTATTAGTCTAGAATCTTCCGTAACTTCTGTAACTGCTACTATAGGTTTACCATACAATATTACTTATAAAATAACTAACAAAGTATTAGGCTCTGAAACTTCTCTTATAGTTACTAATACAACTAATGGTATATCTAAGAGTTATTCTGTAGGAAAATTTACTTCAGTAGAACCTAAGTTATTAGATGTAAACTTCTTTGACTTATTCAATGGTGCTACTCCTACTGCCGGTAGTTCATATACTATATCTGCGCAAGCTACTACTTCTGTAGATACTTAGGTAATCCAATCAGATACTGTTACTAACAAAGTAGTAGTAGAAGATGGACAAACACTAGTAGTATTGGTAGATGGAATTACTACACAAGCTGATATAGAAGCAGGAACAGAACCAACAGAGTTTGCATAGTCTGGTAATATATCATTTTCATTTACTCCATACTTAGCAGGAGTATCAATTATATATTATGCTATCAGAATACAGAGAGGTACTATCACAACTGATATAGGTAACTTCGATGCTGATAGTAGTAATTTCAATTCTAACAGTTATGTATTAAGAGGTAAAGCTCAAGTATTTAGTTGGTCTATTCCACAAGAAGAATCATACTTGGGAGACTATATTATTACTTTAAGATGTTGGTCTGAAAAAGGTAGTCCTATAACTGATACGATTCTTAGATGTAATGTCATAGCTGCAGATCAAAGTTTGATTCCTACATAGAATCCAAGCAATACTATGTACGCATAGTGGAATATAAAACAAGCTACATTTCCTCAAGAAACATCTGCTAAAATATGGTCTAGCGTTGTACCTAACTTTATTATGCCAGGATAGCAAGAAGAACAATCTGTAACTACTAATTTAAATGTATATGATACTAATGGTATACTATCGGGCTTCTTGAATGAGAATGGATAGAGTAAATTAAGATTGGCTGGAGAAGCATACGGGGTAGTAGATTTACAACCATTCGCTGCGTCTACTGCAGATAATACTAACTGGTCTAGATTAGGTTTTACTATATCTACTACGTTTAAAACAGATTTACATCCGTACAATGACAGAACTGTATTCTTTATAGGAGACTATTCATCAGACAATAGCTTTCAAGAAGGTATTATAGTAAGTCTAGAAGATGTAATATGGAAGTACACAGATGGAGCTATTAAGGAAAGTATATCATGTAAAATATAGCAAAACACTGTGAATACTCTTGATTTTGTAGTAGACCAAAGTAATAAAGAAGTTAAGATATTTGTTAATGGTGTATTGAATGTAGCTAGAGAGATAAAAGATAATTTCACTTGGAGTACATCAAGTAAGATATATTTAGGATGTACTTACTAGAATGGTAAACCTAGTAACTTCAGCGATGTAGAGTTCTATGAAATGAACTTGTTTAGATCTCCTCTTAATGATAAACAGATAGTTATTAATGCACTTAATGCTAGAGTAAGAGCTACATTAACTAGTACAGGTTCTGTAGATTTTACAGAGTATAACAACTTAAAGTTAAAGAACTTCTTTAGTATAACAGAGAATAGTAGTTCTTCAACTCTTTGGGATGACTCTACTGGTACATATGCTAAATTGAATTTTAACAGTCTTATTGGTGATGTCAATAGAAAACCACCTCTTCCAGTAGTATTAATAAACTGTTCCAATTCTGGGTTTACTAAAGCTGTGTATGAAGCTATTGGACCTAATTCAACTATGTACAATGGTTGTACACTTAGTTACTTTGATCCAGATTCAACTAGTGGATCTGCTGTATCTACTACAGATGTATCTGTATAGATTCAAGGTACATCTTCTACTGGTTACAGAAGTAAGAACTTAGAGATTGCTCTTAATAAAATACTTACAGATGATGAAGGTAAATCTATTGGACCAGAGCTATTTCAACCAAAGGCTAGTTGGATGCCTGAGAATCAATTCACATTGAAGGCTGACGTTGTAGATAGCGCTCATGCTAATAATGCTTCTATTGGTAAGTGGATTAATGACAATGCAGATGTACTATTTGATAAGACACCTCCAATGTAGGAATTGGAATCTAGACGTCCTGTAGATTCTATAACCCCTAGTGAAGTACATAATGAGGTAACTATAAAACATACTTTGGAAGGTTTCCCTATCATCCTACTTATACAATTTGATGGTACTAGTACTCAAGAGATGTTGGGTATATATTCTTTCAACTTAGGACGTGCTGCTTACTACAACATGGGTATGAAGTTCTTAAAGAACTTTACTACTAAGATTAAGAATGTAACTGGAGAATATGTAGATCAACCATTGCCTGCTTTCATTACTAAGTATGAAGCATATAAAGTAAATGAGAACTTTGGTAGTATCAATCAATAGTAGATTTACTCATATGAATTTGGAGATAATGCTAACATTATTGAGACTCCAGAAGGTATACAACATACTGCTCTATTCATGCAGGATGACTTAACCGTATTATAGCATGTAGGAGAATTTAAATATAATGGAGCTACTCAAGATGCTACTTCTGTAACTGACAACAATATATGGTAGAGACTGTAGTTACTGTTTACTACATTAGCCGGTATGACTGGTGAAGAGATAAGTAAATACAGATGGAACACTATAACTAAAGGGTATGAAAAAACAGGAGCTACATATCCTGCATAGCAATCCTGGTCTGCTCTTGCCGATGATCTTACTTTAAGACTAAGTATTAGAAATGCATATTCATACTTTATGATATGTGTAGTATTCGGTCTTGTGGACTCATTAGGAAAGAATATGGTGTTAAGATCGTGGAATGTAGGAGGATCCACTACAGATTAGAATATGAATAAGTGGTACCCATGTTTCTATGATATGGATACTGCAAATGGAGTAAGTAACACTGGTGAAGAAAATGTTGCTAAGACAGCATATATAGATGGTTTCAGCAATGCGGATACTACTACAGGTGTAAACTCTCTTATAATCAAATAGAATGATCCTAATAACGGATATGATGAATATTCAAGTAGATTGTGGGATGTTCTAAGAGATAGTAGATTTATAAGCACCGGAGTGTATTCAGGAAGTGATTATAATGGATTATGGGATCTATGGAGAACCAATAGTTCATTATTAACCAGTTCTTCTATGTTCGTTGAAAACTACTTTAGTGCTTAGACAAAGAACTGTGGAGAACTATTATACAACTATGACTACCGAGTTAAGTATCTTACGAAATATTAGAAAGATGAAGATAGCCCTGCATCATATGCTAATGTGGAATTCTTGCATGGTACACGTAATGACTTTGTAAGAGATTGGCTAAAGAAGAGATTGACATTTATGGATGGAGTATTCTTATTTGCTAATAATAATATTATCTATCCGTACAATGAAAAAGGTTCTTTCAAGTGTGGTGGTGCTTAGAACAACAACTCTAAGTTAACTATTAAGATGAATAGTCCTGCTATACTTACTGTGAATATAGGTAATGCAGCAGGTAGTGAAACTAGATATTACATAGAAGAGAATGTGGATACAGATATATATCTGCCATCTTTATCTTCATTTAATACTCAGATTACAGTAAACAATATGTCTGAGATAAGTAATATGAAAGGACTGGACGAGATTAGATTTCAAGGTTTCATGACATCAATGTCGCTACCTAGTATGTCCGAAATAGATATACAAAATACTAGTACATTATCATCGAACCCTATAGACTTTGCTACTATATTCGTTAAGAGATAGGATGGCAAGAGTGTTTCAGATATTAGACATATTAATTTGTCTAACACTAGTTTTTGGTCAGGGAACAGTGGCGTTAACTCATTTCCAGTAGATGTATAGAACTATAACAAACTAAAGACAATAGATATATCAAATGGATGTGTAACTTCATTAGCACTACCTAATGCCGCATTATCTGCTCTTACTTTAACAAATTCTGCGATAGAAAGAGTAACTCTAGCTGATCAACCTTTTATTAGTAAAATTGATTTTACAGGATGTAATAAACTACAATCCGTAGAAGTAAGTAATTGTAACTAGATAATAGAATTAGATTTACGTAATTTGAGTGACTTAACTAGTATCAATATTATTGGTTGTGCTAAGCTCGAAAGAATTTATGCACCTAACTGTAATAAGTTAGCCACATTTAATGTGTCAAATGCTAATGCACTCAAGTCTGTAACCCTATCTAATTGTAATAATGCTAACTTAAGTATTAGTTTAGTAGGAGCTCCTAATCTTGAAGAATTGAATTTAGATAATACAAATACTACCGATGTAATTGAATTTGCACCAGGATTCAATAAATTGAAAACATTAAATATTTCTTCAAGTAACATTAATGCATTTCAATTTGGAAATGATCCTGTAGCTACTACATCTACAGGTGAAAGAATACTAGATCTTAGTCCATTTACTTTTACTAATCTGTATATGCACTATAATAGTTCTAAGTATGTAAAATTTAAGAATAGTAAAACAAATCCTTTCGCAGTTAATAGTTCTACTTTTAATAACTGTTCTAGTTTAACTAGAGTATTCGGACACATAAAACTAACATCAGGAAGTGTATTCAATACTTGCCCTAACTTCTTTATACACGATGTACTAGAAGACGTGACTATTAAACCAACTAGAGGACAATGGTACGGTCCAGATACAGATACTACAGAAGGCTAGGAATAGTGGGATAACAATCAAGGATTAGAGACTAATATATCCATAGGTACTACTAATTTAAGTAGCTGCTTTGTAGGAACTAAAGTAAACATATATGATGTGTATTATATATTGAATATGTGCGATGATGTCGAAAACATTGTTTCTATATTTCATTCTTGTTCAAATGTAATTACAGATTTTAGTAATCCTCTAAGTAGAGACACCTTTAAATATTGTGGTAATGTTACTAATGCTTAGCATGCCTTCTATGCTACTAGACTGACAGGTCCTATGTATAGTCCTACTCACACTGGAGATACAATCACTGAATACAATGGTTTATTAAGCCCTTTGAAGAAGTTAGTATCCTGTAGCAGTATGTTCGAAACTAATGCTGGCAATTTCTACATAGATGATTTATTCTTTGCATAGATAGGTGTTAACCAATATTTACAATTGGCACATCTGTCTAGCATGTTCAATTACGGTGGTAGTGTAGTATTTGTAGATAACTGTGATGAAACTTTAACTTCAACAGAAGTAGCAGAGGGACGAAGAGCATATGCTAGAGCATCTAAATTATTAAGGGATCTTCCCAATCTAGACACTATATCTAATATGTTTAATGGTTGTTGGTTTAATTTCGACACAGAAAGTACCGACGATAGTGTAACATATAGTCCGTTGTTTGCTTATAATAACAAACTAAGAGTAGTTAGTTGGAGTTTCAGAAATATCAAAGCTAAAGGTTCATTGATTAATCTATTTGGTGGTAATTCAGTATTTGATAGTAGTAATTTATTCTCTAGGCAAATAACTAAATTATTAGGATGTTTCTATATAACTTCTAATGATGGAGACAAGGTGTATTTCCCTATACACAATAGTATGTTTAGATAGATTAAACTTACTTTACAATACATAGGTAATACAGAAGATACTAATCAGATTCCGGATTAGGCTGCTACATGTTTTCATGGTGCTGGTATAAATAGAGTATTTGTTAGAGAGTCTGATGAAACATATCCTTATGATGTATTTAAAGGTGTTGTTAATCTGGTTGCGTGCCCATGTTTCTTTGCTAATATGACTGTTCCTAATTCTAGTGGAGTAGTATACGAACTACCGGGAAACATTTTCTAGGACTGTTCAAATCTAGTACAGATAACAGGTTGCTTTAGAAATCAATTAGTAAAGTATAAGTTGACAGGTAAGGGATTTACCAATTGTAAACTTACAAATGTTGCGTATGCGTTCTATGAAGATTCAGAAAGTTATACAAAAGAAGGAGGAGTTCCATATGGTTTATTTTATATGGAAAGAGATGTAGTAAGAGCCTCTACTGGTTGGAGTCATGCAGATGCACTTAAACTAGGAATAACTGAAAACTTTGGTATAACTGAAGAAGGAAAACATGATCCTGATGCAGTACTTCCACAAACTATTGATTACAGCGAATCAATAAAAGCTGTTAGAAGTAGTATAACTGATATGCGATATGCATTGGCAAACTTCTCTAGCCCTAATGCAGAAGGATACATTAGAAAGCAAGTAGAATTAAATACTGTTGAAGATGCGGGAGATTTGATAATAACTAATGAAAATTATAATGTTTCAGAATTTATAGTAAATACTGCATATGATCCTAGAGATCAAATACCTAATCCAGGGTATGATCCTAATAATCCTGGTTCTACCCCAGAATATATTGATAATCCCAATAAGGATATACATAGAGTAATAAAGAATCCAAACTATAGTCCTTACAAGAAAATATGGAATATTGATTATTATGATGGAGTATATGGTCTAGGGGATCTGATATAGAACAGTACTTTGTATCAGAACATACAATCTGGTGTTATAATAGATATTGATCCTAATATTCCATCAGAATTCTTCAATGAAGACGATATGCGATACCCTCTTAGTCCTGCAGGATAGAATAGATTAGATAGTATGAATTACATAGTTCCATCAGATCTATTTAAATATTGTGTCAATAATACTAATACTAATATATCAAATGTTCTCGCAGGCAGTGGTAGAAAAACTGTTAATGGAGTGCAAAGATATAACTACGGTATATATGGTAGAATACCAAATAGAATATTCAAAACTCTTACTAACATATCCAGTTTAACTAATGTGTTTGCGTATTGTCGTTGCATTAATCCATATACTTGGAATGATGGTAGTAATAATGGACAGATGTTTCCTTCTGATATGTTATCTAACAATACTGCATTAAAAAGCGTTTCAGGACTATTCTGTGGAATATATATACCTGCAAAAGTAGTTATACCTTCTACTTTACTTAGTAAGAACTTAGCTCTTACAGATATATCTTATTTATTCTATGATGCTACCTTCCAAGGCTCTGCTGATGATGTTCAACAGTTAAGTGATACTACATTCTAGTATAATTATATATTACAGAATATATCATATGCATTAGCTAGTACCAATTTTACTGGAGGATGGATGGGACAAGGACCGAAAAAGATAGGATCAAATCTGTTTACTCAATCTAAACATAAGAATCTTACGAAGATAACAGGTTTATTCTATGGAGATACTTCTACAACAGGTTCTGTGCCAGAATTCTGGACATGGCTAAATAATCTTACTAATACGAATAAACAAAATGTATTTGCTTACATGAGTAAGAGTCTTATCACTAATAGTGGTAGCATACCAGAACAATGGGCAACTAATATGAGGGATTAATATGGATGTGAAGTTATTAACTGACAGAGAGTTATTAGAAGGCATATATACTATGTTGTAGTATGTATTAGTCAAGGTAAACGAAATAGATAATGACGATAAACAATTTGGCATGAACTTGGCTGCTGACTTACTCGGCAGCATAGTTTATGACGCTCAACCTAGAACTACAAGATATGCAAATTAAATGGTTAAAAGAGAGTAATAGAATGAAGCACCTGAAGTACGCAATAGTACCAGGTGCTCTGTTCACCATACTATTCGTAGCTGGTCTAGCATCAGGTATGGAGTTTAAAGATAAAATGTATGGTGGTAAATGGGATTGGTTAGATTGGATAGCTACTATAATTGGTGGTACTATAGGTCAAGCAATTCAAGTAGGTATAATATTATTATTGAAATTATGCATATAATATCAGAAAGAATAGCAAAAAGAAGTACATATACTATAAGTAATATGTATATAGATGGCGTTAAGTTCTGCAATGTTCTTGAAGATACGGATAGGGGACTTACACAAGATATGTCGATAGAGGATATATAGAAAGCCAAAGTATATGGTAAGACTGCTATACCTACTGGTACATATAAAGTTACTTTAGATATTGTATCTCCCAAGTTTAGTAAATATAAACAATACAAATTCTGTAATGGTAAATTACCTAGACTACTAGATATACCTGGTTTCGATGGTATACTAATTCACATCGGTAATACAGAGGAGGATACAGATGGGTGCTTATTAGTAGGAAAAAATAATGTCGTTGGTAAAGTAACAGAAAGTACTGTGACGTTTAAAGCATTATATGATAAGATGCAAGAAGCAGTAGAGAATGGAGAAGAGATTACTATTACTATTAAGTAATACAGAGGAGGATACAGATGAAAACAATTTTATATAATCCTATATTCATTAATCCTTAGGCATACTATGTATTTCCAAGGCTAACTAGGTATCTGCAGCCAGACAATAAGTCTACTGCAGAACCAGCTAACTATATAGGTACAATTGAAGTAAAGGTAATAGCATATGGAGATACTACTTTAAAAAGAACCTATACTAATACAGATTCTATAGACCTAAGTGAATTTAAGAATACGTGGATACGTATTAGTCTATTCACTAAAGTAGGTTCATGTGTCTTAGGAGAGTGGAAGATTGGTAATATGGAATCAGATCTACCTTATATAGATCCAGAAGTATTAGCCTCTCTTAAAGCTGTAGTTATAGTTGGCAATAAGACTAATAATGATTCTGATAGAGCTATAGTCAAGAACTTGGTGGACCCTGACAATCCGTTTGTGATTAGTAATGCGGCTTACACCGAAGGAAGTGGCTACGCAGATAAAGGTAGTCCTTACTATGGTGCCTTCGTCACCGATGGAGTTGAAGACCTGATTACTTCCACCAAAACCGTACAGGAGATGGGTATTACTGATGAGGTTACTGTTGTTAGTATGATTCATCAGATAGATAAACCTAGTAACTTTATTACTACAAATAATATTAGAACTTATGGAAGTGTTGTAGGTAGAAATGCAATTAGTCTAACAGATAAGACTGGAATATACGGATGGTATAAAGACAATATTCAAGGTTCTACTATTAATGTAATAAATAATATATTAGGAGATAAAGCAGATTATACTGCCTCTGCCTCTAGTAATACTAATTTGTCCTCAAAATTTAGTGTAGTTGGATATATTATTAATGACAGCATAGTTGAAACTAGTCAAGTAGCTTGGTACTGGACAATCATCGCCAACAAGGTACTGACTACCGACCAAATCAACCAGGTAATAGCCTACTATAACTTGGATAGAACTCTTAAACCTGATATACTGTGTAATACTATCAAACAAGGAATCACCAACGAGAACCACGCAGAGTTTGGCGACAAGCTGATAGACTTTTCAGGCAACGGTAGGGATATTCAGTTGAACAATATTGCTTGGGACGGAGATAGTGGTATAGGTAAATATAATTATCCTAATTGGAAAGTCACGGCAACTATTGCCAATACGTATTCAACTATTGTAAATTATCCAACTGTTAATGGTACTTACTCCATTAATGTTAATGGTGTATCAGAATTGATGCAATCAATAGGGCTGCATTTGGAGATAAAGTACACTACTTCTACGGGAATTATATATAATGATATAAAACAAGATGGTGTATATTCATATATTTTACCTGATGGAGCTACGGATTTAACATTAAGATTTGGAGGTATTCCAGGAATTGTAAATGAACCATGCAATATAACTATCACCCAGATTCCCTCCCACGCAGGTGGTCTATGCCTTGACGGAGTAAATGACTTCGGTAAGGTGACAGGGATGCCTGTTTACAAGGATTATACTTTCATTATAGATAGACAAATAATATCTATTGGTGATACAGCCGGAATAGTCGCTTCTAAATCCGAAGATTCAACAGATGTAAACAAACAAGGTGCTTTCTTATTTGAGTACTTAGGTGCTCCTAATAATATAAGTGCTTGGAGTTTCTATAAAGATAATGGTAAAGTTGCTAATACTGATTTTACTAGAGGTATAAGTTATCAATCAACATATAGTTATAATGGGAAAGATTTAACTGTCGGAACATCTAAAGATAGTGATAAGTTATGGCTAGGAACAATTCGAGATAGAGATTCTCGTTTCTTCAATGGAGCTATCTACTCTCTCATGTCCTTCCCCTATAGTATGTCCGAGTTCTTGATCGAGCGTCAGTTGAGGAAGCACAAGCTGGGTACGCTGTATCCGGATATGGTGGAGTTTAGACCTGTAATCAATAGTAACGTTTTATTAGATGCTAAGCCAACATTCGTTATTAGAGGTACTAATACTTATCTAAATGCAGGAGATTATGTTCCTGAAAATAGTCAAATATGGGTAAGTATTAAGATGAATAACGCTGCCGATAGAATAACTAAGTTTACTGTTAATGGCAAGACTATTGATATTCCTGAAAATGCTTATAGTGAAGTCACATTGCAATATGGTTTCCCTTTTGTAATAGATAAGTCTCCACAGAAGATTGGTATAACTATTGAACAAGATGAAAACTATGTTTTGTTCAATCCTGTTATTAATAGTAATTACGATAATTATAAATTAACTTTTCACTTACGTGAGTACGAAGAGCTAATTAATATAGGTGATTATATACCGAAAGGTACTTATATTAAAGCTAACTTATATCTAAAGAATAACATAGATGAGCTTGTAACATTTACTTTTAATGGAGTGAATATTGATTATGCAAAAAGTCCTGTTCTCGATACAGCTTATAATATTAGACAAATATATAATTATGATTCTCCACAAGAAGTAAATATTACTATTGACGAGTACATCAGATATGAGGACATTAAGCAACCGTATCCGGTTCTATTGAGATTCAACGATGAAAACGGTAATGAGGTATCTTGGGGAGGTAAATTCAGAGTAGGTTCTACTATTACTAGAATAGGTAGTATTGCTGACCCTGAAAGCAATCTATTAAATGGTTTATATTCTATTTCAGGATTGTCTTTAAATGGTAAAGCTGTTACTAGCAATACTAGTATCGTTGAAAAGCAAATGGTATTTAGAACTACTGCAACTTATCTTCTTGATGATAATGAACCTAAATGTATCCTGTCTCCTAGCAGACTAAGAATGCCTAATAGTTCATATAAGCTACTCGGCTACATTCCCGATATATCCGGTCACGGTAATCATGGTAAGATAAACAATTCTGCTTATGCTAGCATGAGTGGGGCGAATGGATATTTATTGGATTTCAAAACTTTCACAACTGGAAATAGTTCTTTAGTTAATATAAAAGACGATTCTAGAATTGAAGTAATTAATATCAATAAAGAAAAAAGTACTACTTGGGTTAATCTTAACAAGTCTACCAGCATAAGTTTATCTTCTTGGAAGATTAAAGTAACAGGTATGAAATCTGGAGACACGTTAGGCTATTATTATTCTGAAAGTACAGATGCTACACTAAGGAGTAGATTCGAAATTAAATCAGACGGTATTTACTCATTACCAAGTTCCATTGCAAATAGTAACAACATAGGAGGTATAGCATTTGATGTAGTTGCAGGAGCAGATAGTGCTTATAGAATAGAGCAAATCGGTAAATACGAAGGTGCATACTGTCTTGATGGTGTAGACGACTTTGTTACTATTCCTACTGTTACCGGTGGCAAACAAGTGCTGATGAAAGTGAATTGGCTAAGTGATGTAGGAGCTGTGACATTATACGACCAAAGGCTTAATCTATCTGATTATGAATTTGCTATCTATAACGGTACGAGAGACCTCGATGACAATCCTGTTATGGCTTATCAGGGAAGAAACAATGGACAAACATATATTGATGGAATCTTGAATAGTAATATTATGGCTTCGGAATTGAAGGCTATTACTCATAATATAACTATTACAAATGAGTTGAGTTTGGGAATAAATAATACCTATCCTGTTATTGGTTCAACTAGGTCGAATACTCACTTCGCTCAAATGTCTCTCTACGACTTCATGCTCTTCGATGAAATATCAACAGACGACAAGATTAAAGAGCTGAACGAGTATGTAGGTATTGAAGCTAAGGTAGAGTTACCACCTTACTACTGGGATACTTACGGTAAGACTAACTCTGATGCTGATAGAGATACTATTCAACAAAGAGGTGTAGCCGTAGGTGATTATGATTTAACTAATTATAATCATGCTTACGAAGGTATGAGTGGATATAATGGCTATCCGATAATACTTAGTGGAACTAATCGTACTTATCAAGATAAAGCATCTTATATTAATGTAGTTGGAGATGATAAGAATGTTATTAATTTAACTAGGATTTCATTTAATACAGCTTCTATATTTAGTTATGTAAAACAAAATGGAGTATTAACTAGTTATAATAAAGATATAGAATCTTTTAAGATTAAAGTAACTGGAATAGATTACTCTAGGTTTATTATTAAATATAGTTATATCTCCAAAGCAAATGCTACTGATAAAACTAATATGATTATTGCTTCTGATGGTATTTACGAATTGCCTAAATCGTTTGCAAGTGATGGGAGTCTAACTTCTTCTAATGTTTGGATAGGAATTAACTTTATTAAACAATCAAACGATATACCTGATATAATAGAAGATGTAAATGTAACTATTGAAGTTCTTCCTGAATATGAAAATGGTCTTGCATACGATGGTGTAGAAGATTTTAGTGATAATAAGAATATTCCTCTAATTGATGACTTTACAGTAATTGCAAAGAGAACTTGGTTAGAGGTAAATACTTCTGACAAACCTTTTATCATTAAAGGTGACACTTTGTACCCTGACGGGAACAAGAATGCTTTCTTATTTGAATATGGCAAACTATCCACTTATTCTTTCGGGCAAAATAACAAGTATGACGAGAGTGTAGTTCCTTCTCTAATTTCTTGGGCTATTCCTACATCTTATAATGGAACTACTTCTTTAGTTAGAGGTGGTGCTATCGACACAGTAGGAATTGATATAGCTCACGCAACTAAGATAGTATTATACAAACTAATACTCTATCCGAAAACCATCCCGCTATTGCAGATTAACTTCCTAAAAAACCTAATGGAGAGAGACGAAATAATTGATTTAAATAACCCAATATTTATACAAGAATGAAATATATTGTTGTACCAGCCGAAGTGCTGATTGATATAACACAAGATACGCTAGACGAAATGCATTTAGCATTTCGTTATAGTGTAGATGGAACTGAAGTAATCATGAAAGTTGCTAACTATGAATTACTATTCCCATCAGCAATGACATTACCTTTAACAGAAGAAGATGAAACTCCGGAAGTAGTATATCCGTATCCTACCTATGAAGGAGAAGAATTACAGAAATTGTTAAGCAGTGATAAATGGACTAATAAAGAAGAACAACTATGAGAGAAACTATAAATTTCGTACCTAGTAAGTCAACCCCCAATCACAAAGAAGTACAGTATTGGATAGACTTACAAACTGATCCATATGGTAGATGTATTAAAGCATGGACTGGATCTGAATGGAGTACTATTACTGATAATGATCTAATTGAATCTATTAACAAAGAACTAGCCAATAAAGCAAATAAAGCTACTACTCTGTCTGGTTATGGCATTTAGGATGCATATACTAAGGAACAAGTAAATGCTAAAGTAGCATCTGTATATAGAGTGAAAGGTTCTGTAGCTAATTTCGAAGCACTACCTGCTACAGCTGTAGTTGGAGACGTATATAATCTAACAGATACTGGTGCTAACTATGTATGTATTGTAGCTAGTCCTGCTGAATGGGATAAGTTATCTGAAACAGTAGACTTGAGTCACTGTGTAACATCTGATGAAGTATCTACTGTAGTATCTATGACTTAGACAGAATATGACACTTTGTCTGTTAAAGATTCTAAAACACTATATTTAATTCACGAATAATATGAAATTAGGAGATAAAAATATTGTAGCTGCATATCTTGGCGATGTTAATGTATTTACTAACTACTATGGAGTTAGCTTTCCTATAGAACCGCAGAGTACATTATTGACTAGAACCGGATATATGCCTTGGCATAAAGAACTCCCTATACATTCTAAGATGAAGTCTTGCACGATTACTTCTGATGGAACAGTTAAATATCTTAATGCTACAGATAGAACCAAGTATGAAGATGGTACTGATAGAGACATGACATTAAATACTATGGTAGAAATACCAGAGTTCTGGTATAAATGTATGAGAGATGATACTACTGTATACTTGAACTTATATCCAGCAGATCCTCATATTCCAGAAGCTGAACATGTGGAAAAGTTCTATATTTCTGCATATGAAGCATCTAATGTAGACAATGTGTTAAAATCTATTAACAATGGATCTATCACTCCAGTAGTAAACATTAATAGAACTACTATGCAATCTAGAGCTAGGGCTAATAACTCCAGTACTACGAATTGGAACATGTATACTTACAGAGCTCATAGAATACTTACTGTGCTTTACTTAGTTGAATATGCATGTACCAACAGTTAGAAAGCTTTCAATGCCGAATTAACTGCAGAAGGATATCATCAAGGAGGCTTAGGAGATGGAGTTACTACAGGTAATATTAAAGTAAATGGAGTTGATACATGGAGTTTTATACCTTGTGGAAGTACAGACGAACATGGAAACTCTACTGGTATAACTTCTGTTACTGTTAATAGTACTGATGCAGAAGGTGTTGCAACTCAGAAGTCTTATAATGTTCCTACTTATAGAGGTATTGAAAATCCATTTGGTCATGTATGGAAAAATTGTATAGACACACTTGTGCATTTTAATGCACAAACTAATAAAAATGACGTTTATATAAATACCGACTTAAGTACATTTGGATCTACTGATATATCTGATTATGACTATCAATGTAGTACTGCTATTACTGAAGGTTATAAGAAGAAATTGGTATACAATGCAGCATTTGACATACTTCCTCCAATAGATGAAGCATTTGGTGGTAGTACTACAACTTATTGGTGTGACTACAATTGGACTAATAATAGTACAACTGATAGGCTAACATTAATAGGCGGTGATGCGGGTACTAGTGCTCGCTCAGGCTTGCTCTATGTTTATTCTGACCTTGGGCTCGGCTATGCTGCTGCTAATGTCGGTACTCGGTTAATCTATATACCGTAATTTAATTAAAAATATAGATAGGTTGTTCCTCATCATTAAGCAGTAATGCGAGTAATAGTGCTAACTCAGGCTTACTCAATGTTAATTCTAACAATGAGCTCAGCAATGCTAATGCTAATGTCAGTACACTGAATCCGTAATTAAACAAATAAAGAAATTAAGAGACTGTAGAGGGAGACCTTACCCCTTGGTAAAAGATAACATACTAATTAACTGTGTTAGTAACTTTTTTCGTGAAAACTCGGTAATGGATTACAGATGAAAAGATATAATAATTTATTTGACAAAATAGTAACTTTAGACAATTTATATCTAGCGGATAAAAGAGCTAGAAGACAAAAACAACATAGACCTGAAATAATTAATTTTGATAAGAATAGAGAAAAATTACTTTTAGATCTATAGAAGAAATTAATAGATGGTGAATATAAGACTTCTGAATATTATATATTCAAGATATATGAACCTAAAGAAAGAGAAATATTCAAGCTTCCATACTATCCAGATAGAATAGTACATCATGCTATTATGAATATTATGGAACCTATTTGGGTATCATCCTTCATTAAAGGAACTTATAGTTGTATAAAAAATCGTGGTATACATAAAGCTCTGAAAGATGTTAAGTTCGCACTGAAAGATGAAGCCAATACAAAATACTGTCTTAAGTTAGATGTCAGAAAATTTTATCCTTCAATAGATCATGATATATTAAAATAGCTAATAAGAAGAAAAGTAAAAGATAAGAAATTATTAATTATATTAGATGAAATAATAGATTCTGCATAGGGAGTACCAATTGGTAATTACTTATCACAATTCTTTGCTAATCTATATTTAACATATCTAGATCACTGGATCAAAGAAGAAAAACATATAAAATACTATTTCAGATACGCAGATGATATTGTAATACTTCATGGAGACAAAGACTATTTAAGATAGTTATTTAAGGATATGAAGTAGTACTTAGAAGAAAGACTTAATATTAACTTTAAAGACAACTGGCAAATATTTAAAGTTGACGATAGAGGAATAGATTTTGTAGGGTATAAGATATTTCATACTCACACTCTATTAAGAAAATATATTAAGAAGAATTTCTGTAAAAGAGTAAGTAAATTGAACAAAAAAGATAACCTAGACAAGAGTACTTATCAATAGAAAATATGTAGTTATATAGGTTGGATTAAGTACTGTAATGGTCGTAATTTATTTAGTAAAATGACTAAACATAAAGAGCTATTGCGATACATATCAAAAAGTAAGAAGAAGAAAACCTAACGCAATAACATACGTTTTTAAGGTATATCTCAGATAAAATATCATCCCTGTCAGAGCAATCTCTCAGGGTTTTTTACTTTCTCAAAATACTTGCTATGATTCACAATATAGGAGATTCAATGATGACTTTGTTCAAAAGTATATTCAGTAGCGCAGGAAGATTCGCCAGCAGTTGCTTTGCTGGAATAACATCTTTCTTAGCACCAGTTTAGGTAGCTATAATTGCGGCAACTAGTTTTATACTGATAGATGTCATATTAGGTTACAAAGTATCAAGGAAATACGGACACAAACATATCGAGTCTTATAAGTTATGGAAAACTATTAATAAAGTATTTGAAGCTACATTGTTGATAGTAGGAGCATACGTTATAGATACTCATATAGTTACCTCATTGAACTTACATGCCGTAGAGTTTGTATCTGGTATGATATGTGGAACTGAATTCATATCCTGGCTAGAATCAATGAAGGACTTACATCCGGATTGCAAAATATGTAAAGTATTAGAAAAAGTACTAGGCAAAGTTATCAAAGCTAAAGGTGAAAAGTATCTAGGAGTAGATTTAGATATAAAAGATTTTAAACCAAATAACAATGATAACAGCAATAATATCAGTAGTTAACTGGCTTGCAACACATTTCAGAGCACTTACCATAGGTTTCATATGTATACTGTCGGTAAGTGCTTTTTTTATGTACAAGCAGCTACAAAAGAAGGACAAGGAAATAGCTAGACTATCCAATAATAGTGAATATTATGAATCGTTATTAGATTCAAGTAGAAAAGAAAATCGAACGTTACAACTAACTATATCTGATCTTAATACTAGTAGAGATAGTATAGTACAATAGTTGAACGATACTAAAAAGAAATTAAAAATCAAAGACAAGAATCTGGTATAGGCACAGGTAATCAATACCGAAGTTAAAGATTCCGTCAAAACAGTAATTAAAACCAAAGAGGTTGACTTTACTTAGGAATTAAAGTTAAATGATTTAACAACTATCATAGTAAGTAGAAAAGACTCAATCTTAACAGCCACATTAGATTTAAAAAACTAGCAAACGCTGTTTGTAGAAGAAAAGAAAGAATATCGTAATAAGTATAAGACGTGGCTAGCCAGATTCTTCCACTTTGATTTTAAAAAAGATATTCACAGAAAATATACGATTAACAACTCTAACAAACTTATCAAAGTAACAGATACTAGAATAATAGAGATTAGTAAATAAAATCAATCTATAATATTAATCAATAATAATATGCATAGAATAATCCGTACAAAAGCTTATGAAGCTAAACATGGTCCTCACTTTGATGAAGAACATGCACGTAAAGCTGTAAGTAAGATGGAAAACGAAGACGGATCTAGAGGCCAACATTGGTCTGTAGAAGAAACTTCTGCTCTTGCAAATCAATATGGAATTCGCTTTGATAGCAAGTTCAATAAGTATGATTGGTATGTTGCATTGAATATGGTTTACTCAGATTACTACAAAGTAATTGTTAACATGACAGGTTCTAATAACTCTAAGTATTTCGTAGAGTTAGCTAAAGCCTGGATATGTGACAAAGACATTGATGAAGGTAAAATGTGGTACTATTATATTTATGTAATGTGCGATAAGCTGAGAGATGCAGAAGAAGAATACTTCGATAGAAACTACAGCAAATATGAAGATGAAGATGATGACGATGACGAACCCTATGGAACTTACCGTAGAGGTGGAAGAATGGGAAGATCTTCATATGGTAGACGTAGAGAATATGACAGAGAATACGATGAGAGGGATTATGAGAAGGAAAGAATGTTTCCTTACGAGGATGAACTTAAACGTGGTCGTTCTGTACGTTATATTAGATATTAATCAAATTAAATCAATCCTAAATAAAATCAATTATGTTAGAAGATAAAATTATCCTTCAAGACCGCGGTTTTGACGCTGGTCTGGCTGCTTTAATGCAGAATGCAAATAAAGGTATGGACCCTGCTGCTTTGATGGCTATGATGAATAACAATGGCGGATTCGGCGGTAACGGCGGATGGTGGTGGATCTGGATTATCCTGATCTTCTTCTGCTGGGGTGGCTGGGGAGGCAACGGCTTCGGTAACAGAGGTGGCGAAGCTTCTCAACTTGCTTCTCAATTGAATACTGATGCTAATACCAGTCTGTTGATGCAGGCTATCAATGGCAATAAAGAAGCTATCAGCAACTTGTCTAATACTTTGAATTGTGACTTTAACTCAGTATAGAGTGCATTGAATACTATTAATGCTAGTGTAAATCAGATTGCTTGTGATACTAAGTTGTCCAGTCAGCAAGTAATAAATGCTATTACTTCAGGTAATGCATCTCTTGCTTCTGAATTGGCAAACTGCTGCTGCACCACTTAGAGATCTATAGATGGTGTAAATCTTAACCTGACTAAGATGGGTTACGAAAACCAGTTGGCTGTATGTAATTAGACTAACAACTTGGTTAACACAATGAACAGCAATACTTTGTCTCTGCGTGATAATGGTACTGCAAATACTAATGCTATTATAGCAAAACTTGATGCTATGCAAAATCAGGCACTACTTGACAAGATTGACTCTCTGCGTGAGAAAAATTCTACACTGGTATCTCAGTTAAGTCAAGAACATCAGACTGCTACATTTGGTACAATGATAAGTCAGGCTACTACGCCTATTGTTACTAAGTTAAATGCATTGCAATCTGACGTTGATGGTATCAAGTGCAAACTTCCTAACACTGTAAGTGTACCATATCCTCAGCTGTCTGTTTATAATCCAGAAGTTTTCAAAGCTGCTGCGTATGGAGCTTTTGCTGGTGATACTTATGCAAACTGCGGAGTAGGTTATAACAACTGTGGTTGCTAATAAGAAAGGAGGTAATTATGTTTCCTTTCTATAATACACAACAAACACTATTTCCGTTTGGTCCTTTTAATCCGTTCTTCTTCGGTAGACGTCGCAGAAGATTGAATACTATTTCTGGTATACCGGTACTTAGAACTACAGGTGTATCTGCTACTACTACAGAAGTAAGATATGATGTAAATCATCAGGAATTCCTTAGTTTACCTAAAGAGGGATTGTTTTTCTTGGATGTAAGACAGGCATCTGCTACAGCTGACGCTTCTCTTCCAGTTGGTTTATCAGATGATAATGCAGAGAACAATACTACACAAAGCATGCTTCGTAATGCATTACAAGAAGAAGTACAAGCCGGTGACTTACAACTCAATTTCAGATATTTGATTTACTATAATAAATGTAATAACACTTATCAATTAGTAAATGCATATCCTGCAAACATAACTGCACCGGCAGCTTAATATTAACAAGGGCTCTTCGGAGCCCTTAAACAAATACTTATTATGATAACATTTTCGCAATTGAGTATAGGCGATCCTATATATGTATTAGAAATCATAGGTACATTTAAGAAGAGTACTAATTACTTTGCTGGTAATATAGTAAGTGTATCTAAAGTGTATGACGAACCACTACCACCATAGTAGTTTCCAATGCCTAACTAGAATAGAAAGAAGTTAGTAGACATAGTTATAAGTTGTGGTGGTGAACAAAAGAAGTTAACAGTAGAGGAAGGCAAATCATTAATTAATGATACTCAACTAGGTCTTACTGTAGCTACAGACAAACAACATATAGTTAATATGGTTAAATCTAGTTACAATGAATATAAAGCGAAAAAAGAAGCTGTTGCTAGGTATGACGAGGAAATGACTAAATGTGAAGCTATACTTAAGTAGTTAGATTATACAGAGAAAGAACCTGAAAAGGAAGATCCTAGAATATAGGAATTACAAGATTAGGTTAGAGAACTTAAAGATTTAATAAAACAGGCAAGTAATATGGTTCCACCTTAGGTGAAATAGATGTTACCATAGAATATGCAGAAAGCAATGAATGAGGCTAGTTAATAACTAGCCTTTTTTTATTTTAAGACTTCTAGACAAACGCTATTATATTACTTGACCAATTGTACTACTACACCTATAAAATGGCTTAGAACGCATCTAAATACGTTATAAAGATATTTAATAAATAATGCATTATGAAATTAAACACACTGAATACTATTATTGATGATATTCTACTTGAATTGCGCAATAGTTCTGTTGCTGAATCAGAACATATAAGTAGAATATAGATTGAACAATGGATTCACAACTATAGAGCTGTACTCATCAAGTAGGACATAGATAAGGGTAGAGATATAAATCCTATGTATGTCCAAACTATTCCATGTGTACACATTGACAGAATAGATAGTACAGCAGGTCATATAGAATATAGAAGTGACATAGAATTACCAAAGTTAATAGATTTTCATTTTAGAACAGGTCTAGTATATGTAAAGGACATGTTTGGCAATCTAATTCAGCTAGGTAATGAAACAAAGATGAAATATCAAAAGTATAGAAAGTATACTTGCGGAGACTATATAGCATACATCAAAAACAATAGATTGTATGTAGAAGATCCGGGTAATGATCACCAGCTTGAATGGGTAGAGATAGGAGTAATAGCTGAGAACCCTGCTGATATCAATGAATGTTTTGATCCTGATAGTTCATATCCTGCACCTGCGCATATGATACCTGTAATCAAAGATATGATATTTACTAAAGAATTGAATATCATGCATCAGATGCCATCAGACGAAACTAATAACTCTAGAGATGATATGTAGAACATTAATGTTAGATAGCAATGAAGAAATCTTATACAATAAGCGACTTCTATGAGTTCTACTTATCTTATATCGAAAGGGAAACTGTATATGATGTTGATTACAAAACATACAGACAAATTGTTGAAGATTACTTTAAGTATATCGTAGAAGAGATAATGGAAAATAGTAGAGAATTCAAACTACCATGTAGACTTGGAAATCTAAGTATAGTAAAACGATAGCCTAAAAACTTTGATAATAAGAGTCTTAGGATAGACTATCACGAAAGTAAAGTACAAGGTAAAGCTGTGTACTTTATTAATGAACATAGTAATTACTATAAGTTTAGATTCTTATGGAGTAAAAAGGATTGTTTACTAACAAATAAGACAAAATATTAGTTTGTAGCTTCTAGGGCAAACAAACGTAGGTTAGCTCAAATAATTAAGAACAGAGAACACGATTATACTACAATCAAATAAGGTTATGATAGATAATAAGTTAATTAGTTCAAAGGCTGTGTTAGCTAAGATCATAGCCGATTTGGATTTAAAAGAAGATGAAATAAGAATAACTGATGTACGCGAATGGATCGGTGAAGCGATGGAAAAGATAGGAGCAGTACAGCAGTTAGAACATAAAGTAGCAAACATATAGGTAGTAGATTACCAAGCTAAATTACCTTGTGATTTATATAGATTAAATCAAGTAGCGTTTTCTTTTGAAAACGGATGTGGTTGGTTGCCAATGAGAAAGGTTACCAACTCTTTTGGTGTATATAAGAAATGTGGTGAATGTAATCCTAAAATGTTAATAAAGGATAATGCACTTATACCTTTAGTAAAGAACATATTCAATGTTAATACAGATAAGGAAGCTATTGATATTCTTAATGAAGATGTTAATGTTAAGTAGACATTAAGTGCTTTAGTAAATCAATATACTATACCTAGTAATAATGGCAGACTTATTATAGGTAATCCAGCAACATTTAATACAAGTCTACAATACTCTACTAAACCTGGATATATTACTGTTAATGTACCATGTGGATGGTTAAAGATATCGTACCATGCTATTATTACTGATGAAGATAGTATGCCCATGATACCAGATATACCATCATACTTTGAAGCTATATTCTGGTATGTAGCAATGAAGATGTCTTATCCTAAATACTTAAAAGGACAGCTGAATTAGAATATATACTATGATATGAGAAACTCATGGAACTTCTACCGTAGATAGGCATATGCAGAAGCTATGATGCCTACTGTAGATGAATTAGAAACTATTAAGAATGTATGGCACAAACCTTATACTGAGATGAGAGATCATGATACATTCTTTGAGAGTACAGGAGATGAACAAATACTTTATAATTGGAATAGATAATGACTAATACATTATAGACAAATACTTTCGTTGGTGGTATGAATCTAGATACAGATGTAACTATGATACCAGACAATCAGTATAGATATGCGGAAAATGTCCGTGTAATTACTGATACAGATGGTACTACAGGCGTATTGCAGAATGTATAGGATACTAGAATGGTAGAAGGAGGAGACTTCTTGAACCCCAATGAAACAGTACTAGCTACTACTACAGTTGATAAGTATGGTGTCATACTTACTGTAGATGGTACTAAAATATGCAGAATATATAGAGTAGAAGGTTATGATGATCTACCGTTGAAAGCTACAGTAATAGTCAAAGGTGAACTGGGTTATAATGTAAATTCTAAAGTAAAAATAGTGGCTAATTACGAATCTGCTACTATTATTAAAATCTATATAGCCTCTCCAGATCAGACTATTAAGACTCTTAATATAATGGATGGTAGATATATGCAAACTCCTAATGGCAATCCTTTATTAGATTCTAATGGTAATCTAAAGAATGTTAGTCTGTTGGATATACAAATATCTACTTTACTGGGAGCTCCAGAGGTCATATCACTAGGAGGTGGCTCACTGACTACTGGTATAGTATAGTACTCTTATCAGTTATTTAATGCTCGTGGTTCTGCTACTAACTTCTCTCCAGTTAGTAATGCTATACATCTTACTAATAGTGAAGTATCTGGAGGATAGAAGAACTATATGGGTAACAATAAAGATGTAAACTCTGGTAAAAGTGTTAACTTTAAAGTTAAGTTAAATGATGTACCTGAAGGATTATTTGATAATATTAGATTAATTCGTATAAAGTATAATGACTTTACTGAAGATCCTTAGATTGAAATATTTCAAGAAAACGAAATATCGTCTTCTACTAATGAATACATATTTAATGATACTGGCGGTAATGTAATAAATACTATTACTATAGAAGAATTTAATAAGATACAAGAGAGTACATTTACTGCAGCTACTATAGAATCCAAGGATAATATATTATTCGCAGCTAATATTAAAGAATCTACATGGAAACCACAATATGATGCTAGATCATACAGATTTACTGCTAGTAATAAGTTAATACTCAATGGTTCTAGCGAAGATCAGAATATAGAAGTAATAGTAACAAATTCTAATCTTAATAGCACCTTGAGTTCTATACCAGAATCTCATGACTGTATTAATCCGTATAACAGTCAAGATCCTGATTTTAGTAATAGAGATGTATGTAAGTATTAGTTTGGTAGTACTACGTTAGGAGGTACTGGTCTAAACATAGATTACGAATTCGTTACTACAGATGTAATGCTAGACGATAACTTCACAAATACTCTTACTATAAATACTCCTGTTACTACTAGTGATAAGATTACCATAAACAATCTTAATGGTTCTACTGTATCCTAGATATCTCTAGGAGCATCCGGCATAAGCAGATTCAGAAATTATGCTGATCCTTACTTTGCTAGTAAGTATAAAGGATATCAGAGAGATGAAGTATATAGATTTGGTATTGTATTCTTTAATGAAAGAAATGTTGCTACTCCAGTATATTGGATTGGAGATATTAAATTCCCTCATTGTTGGGAAGCATGTCCATGGTATGTACAAGATCTTACTCTTTATGGAAAAGCAATTGGTATAAACTTTAAAATAAAGAATTATCCAGATGGAGCTAAAGCATATCAGATAGTAAGATGTAATAGAACAAAGGAAGATAGAACTATATTAACTCAAGCTCTATTATCTGGAACTGTATCATATCCGTATCATTCTGTTAGGGGTGCAGATTATGATATAGCGTCTGAGAATACTAGAAGACCATATACATTCCTGGGAAATAGTTGGCAGAAAGTAGGTTAGATAACTGATTCTATTATTGGTAATGCTAGTTACTAGTGGATGGTATCTGAAAGAGTTGACAACTATATATCAACACTTATTAGTCCAGAAATTGATGCTAATTAGGATGACATGGCGAAGAGTGTCAAAGGTTGTAGAGCAGATATGTGTTTGAAATTAGATCCTAGAACTAATCATAAAGAACATATAAGTTCTGTTGGTGGACAAGCTACAGCATATGGCTATTACGTTAAATCTAATAGAACATAGTAGGTAAGAAGTGGGGTAGCAGTTACTAATGAATACGCTAGCCAAAGTTCTAGAGTAGGTTCAATAGCAAGTTCTAGTTCAGAGGCTTTTAATGATATATTCATGGTAGGAAATGCAGCAGAGTGGACTGGTATAACTAATTTGATAGGAAAGAGATATATAGCTCACTATACTGGATTTGGAACTACTAGAGGTAAATTTGATATAAATGAATCTGTTAGTCCTATTATAATGGAAGGATTCTCTTGGCCGGATGCAGCATCTAAGCACTCTTCTATTTCTGGTAAAACTTATCTTAATGCTACTGTAAGTATGAATGGTAGATAGGATAATCAAGAAATATATAATAAGACTGGTTACTATGGAAATTGTGTTGTTGTCACTAGAGATAACAATAATATAGGTGTACAACAGAATATAAACATAGATAGAGCTGGTACAGAACCTATGAGTCCTAGAGTTTCTGGTACTATTGCTGATCTTATTAGAGAATTTAATTATACTCAATTTACTACACCGGTAGTTAATATAAAAACTAATAATATACCATATAGTGGAAATACATATAGTGCTCGTAGCAACTCTACTTACATAAGTACATATACATATCATGACTTATCTGATCGTAATGCTATAGTATTTGGTGGTGATACTTATCTGGGAGTGTTAGATCATAAAACTGTAATGTATATTCCTCAATTTTGGGGAGGTACAGAAAGTCCTGATGTGAATTGTGGAGTTACAGTTTCAGACTATATTCCTTTTGAGACTACTATTAATCTCGCTTTATTGTATGGTAGTTCTGCATCTAGAGTTGGATCTAGTGATCTAGATTATGTAGACCCGTACTTATCATTATCTATCTCTGGTGCATCATATGGTGGTCATACATAGAGTAAACCATATTTTGCATATAATGATGCCTACTCTAGATAGCCAGATGCTTAGATGTATGTAACAGATTCTAATTACTCTATTAGCAATTTGCAGTCTGGTAATAGAATTAGATACTCTGGTACTAAGACTGCTAATGAGATATCAGATAGTTGGACATCATTTAAACCAGCAGATTATCTTGATGTAGATTCGTCTCATGGAGATATTACAAACTTAAAGCAGTTTAATAATCAGTTATTATTCTGGTAGAAAGACGCCGTAGGAATAGCATCTGTAAACGATAGATCACTTATAACAGATAACAATCAAGCTCCTCTAGTATTAGGTACTGGTGGTGTACTGGATAGATATGACTATTTAACTACATCTAATGGATCTGATACACCAAACGATAAGAGTATTGTAACTAGTCCTAATGGTTTATACTGGTATGATGATAGCAAGAATGAAATATGTTCATATGGTAATGGAGTATAGAAATTATCTAAAGCTAAGAGTGTTCAATCTTGGTTAAATACAGATAAACAAAAAGCGAAAGTAAGTATATATGATCCTAAGTTTAATGAAGTACAGATGGGATTTGAAGATAAGGTGCTTACTTATGATGAACAAATTCAATAGTTCTCTTCATTTAGAACATTTAATCCAGATAATTACTTATCATTCCCAGACAAACTCTTGTATATTAAGGACTAGATAATAAAAGAAAGCGCAGATTTTCCGTTAAATGAATTAAAGTCTAGATTATAGATAGTAATCAATAAAGATCCATTATTAACTAAGACGTTTGATAATGTGTTCTTTAGTGGAGAATTTGATGATGTTAGAAAGATGATGCAAGTTATTAAATTCACTACAAAGACTCAAGAAGGAACTATATTTAAAGATAATACAGAAGTAAATAATCCAATAGAACAGCGAGAAGATACATTTAGGTTTGCTGTTGGTAGGGAGAAAACCAGTGTAGATGATATGTCTCTTCCTGGTAGAATGAAAGGTAAGTATATGATATGTGATTATATTATTAATTGCAATGATCAACACAACTTCAGACTCCCTAATATAAACACAACATATAGATATTCAATGGTATGAAAAAGATAAATAAAAGAAAAAAATATGTAGGTGGAGGTATGACACCATATATGCGAACCGATTTCAATTCTCAGCTACCTACACAATTAACAGCTCCACAGTCAGTATAGGCATATGCTCCTGGTAATGCTAAACCTACTAGTTCTGCTAATTTTTTGCAATCTAGTAATTTTGCAAATATGTTTGGAGGATCTGGTGGATCTGGAGGTGGAGGTATGGCTGGAATAAGTCAAGCTGGTGATGCAATCAATTCAATGATCAGTAATGTTACAGGTCCTGCTACAGCTTCTACTGTAAGTGAATCTAGAATGCAAACAGCAATGGGTACTATATCTGGTACAGCCAAAGGCGCTGCTGCGGGTTTTGCAGTAGGTGGTCCTGTTGGTGCTATAGTAGGTGGTGTAGCTGGATTAGCTTCTGGTATTACTGGTAAGAAAGGCTCTGTATCTGTATCTAAGAATCCATATGATGATACCGTTGATATTAAATATGGTACAGGTATTAGAGGAGGAGCTAGAAATAGAAGAAAATTACGTCGTCAAGCTGAACAAGCACAAGCTAATGCTAGAAGTAATTAGGCTAGTTTGTAGATGGGAAGTATTAATGAACAGGAGTTTTACGACGATTATGATAATGATATACAAACAATGGCACAAGGAGGAATGACCAGTAGTTTAGCATATGTAGATGATGGTGAACTACTTAATACTCCACAAGGAGTCATTGCAGAAGTGCCAGAAGAAGGTAAACCTACAGATAGTAATTTGGTTGATCTGCCAGAAGGTACTAGAATACTTAGTGATAAAAGAAAAGTACCAGGAAGTAAAGAAACATTCGCACAGATGGGTAAGAGATTAATGTCTAAAAAGAAGACAACTAGAACTGATAAATATGCAGAAAACGCTGCAATGCTTAATGAGATGAATGATTAGGCTATTTACAATAAATTGTTTGCTATATAGGAAGGCACTAAAGTAAGTAGAAAAACCAAGAATGGGATACAAGCTGCTGCAAACGGTGATATTATTACTAGGGCTGGAAGAAAATGGATAAAAGATAGTAAAACAGGAACCTATACTCCATATAATGGGGAATCAATTGGTAATTTATATGATATACAGCCTCAAGCTAAATTAGATACAGTGTTTCCGAGAAATGAATATAAACCCAGTAAGTACGTTAGAAAAGCTCCTTAGTTAATAGAAAACAACATTGATCTGAACAATGAAGTTTATTCTAGAGTGCCTGATGAACAAATAGCTGTATCTAGAAGATCTGTTCCTAATTACTTTACAAATGCTTCTTCTCTTGCTGCTAAGACATTAGCATCTGATGCTTTAGTAAACAGCGGAGAATGGAGAGGTGGAGTACCGTATTGGTTGTTATCTGCGACAGGATCTCCTAGATCAACTAGTGCAGAGTAGGCAATAACAAATGTATCAACACCTCCTGCAACAGTTACAACAGGAACTAGAAAAACTACTGGTATTACTAGAATGCCTTCTTCTAAAAAGAATACTTTGATAGAGCCTGTAAATAATGAATTGGATCTCAGTGAAGAGACTATGTCAAGAGTAGGAGACGAAGTAGCTCCTTATATAGCTACAACAAGAACTACTAATACCACAGATAATTCAAGTAGTAATCCAACAGATAACAAAAACTGGTCACATAGTATAAATGATATACTTACTGATATTTCAGCGTTAGCTCCGACTATATCAAATATGTATGCAAGACCAGAATAGTTTAATGCTACATATAATCCTTACGAATCACAAATTAGATCTACTATGGCTAATCGTAAATTTGATATTAGTCCAGCTAAGAGAGCTATTAGAGAAAATAGATCTATAAGTAATTATAATGCTGCTAATTATAATCCTAATACTGGAGCTAATTTGGCGTATAGACTGTAGAGTTAGATAGCAGCTAATAAGGCTATTGCAGATTTATATTCTACTGCTAGTAATGTTAACAATCAGTATGCAGGAGAATATGCCAATACTTTAAATAACTTAGGACAACAGAGAGTACAGGCTACTAATATGGCTGTAGACATGAATGCTAAAAGTAGAGCTGTTGCTAGAAACATTCAGAGAACAGCTTTAAGTCAATTGAGTCAGTATGCTCAGAATAAACAGTTAATGAAGAATCAGAAAAGTAGAGATATGGCTATGTTAGATATGTATGGGCCATTTCTTGAAGCTGGTTATAGTTCTAAAGATTTTGCATCATTTATGAAAAAATTTAAGAAAGGATAATTATGGCAGCAAATATGTATGATCAAGCCGCATAGGCTCAATTTATAAATACTTATGTACCTATTAATTTTGGAGAATTATATAGAATAGGTGCAGCATAGAAAGCTGCTGTAGACGAGGCAGCTCAATAGTTTGGAACTCAACTGTAGAAATTCGGTGAGTTCCAATCACCGTCTTAGATAGATACACAGAGATATTATGATCTTACTATAGGTAGATAGGATTTCCAGAATGCTATTAATCAAATGGTGTCTAATCCTGATGCTTTGAAAGACGCAGCGTTTAGATCTCAATTATAGTCTATGATAAATAGTGTAGATTATGGTACTTTGAGTAATTTGAGATCTAGTAGAGACGCAATGCTGAAACGTCAGGAGGTTAATCAAAAACTTATGTTAGAGAATAGATTTAACCCATTATGGCATGATGTAGACTTTGCTAACTATGATACAGTAAATAGTAAGATATTTGACGATATTACTCCATTACCATATATGTCTGTACGTGAACTCGTAGAACCTTATGTTAATAACTTGAAAGGGGAATTCCTTGGTGCTAAGAATGGATTCTTATGGAATGGTGTTACTGATGAAATGACAGATGCTCAACTACAGAAAAATTTGTCAAGTATACAGAATACTCCTCAGTACTAGAAATATCTAGAGACATATTAGAAGATGGGTCTTAATCCTGAACAGGCTCAACAACAATTACTTAATGAGATATATACTGCAGGTAGAGAGTATACATGGAATAAAGCCGATAGAGATCCTATGGCTATAGAAAATATGAGGTTACAACGCAAGTATGCGTCTGCTGCTAATACTGCCAATAATTTACTCAATCTTACCAGAGTACTAGAATCAGATGCTACCAGGAATCACTTACTTAAGTTTACCAATCTTACTCCATAGGAAGTGGATGCATTTGCAGAACAAGGTTTTAAAGCCCTTTCTCCTGAAAAGCAACAAGAGGTTCTTAATCTTAAAAATCCAGGTTATGTAGAAAGTAAAATGAAAAATTACTATGATCAGGTACTAAAAGATACAAGAAGAAGAAGTACTGCAGAAAATGCTGTAATTGATCTTATGTCTACTCCTATAAGCTATGAAGCTTCTGATAAGTATGCAGCCTATGGTACTACAGGAAAATAGGATAAAGACGGTTTCTACACAGCAAATAATAGTTCAAACTTTAAGTTAGCCAAAGAATTAGTATATAATACAATTGGAAAAGATGCTGACAAAGGATTATAGAAGTTTATTAGTCTGTGGAATGATGGAAATAATTTCTCTAACTTTAAAATATCTTCTGATCAGAGAATGATATCTGACGGTAATGATATATATGTAGTAAAACATGCATACATTCCAGAAGATCAATTATTAAAAGCCAGAATAGACAGAAAATCATTATCAGCTTTGGGTACTCCAGTAACTGTGGATGCAGGTCCTAAAACTACAGAAAGATATGACAATAGAGGAAATTTAGAGAGTACCACTACATCTTCAAGTACACCTGTAAAAACTATCAGAATTACTGTACTACAACAATTACCTAGAAGTGGAGAAGCTGCTATAACTTCTGACGCAGCTTGGATGGACAAGAATCTTGGAATACAAACAAAAACACAAGATATACAAGATATGTTATCTTAGGAAGAAAACCTTTAATATAATAACTTATGAAATTTTCTGACGATTTTTTATCAATAATAAATAGAACTAGTGATAGTCAATTTGGTACTGGAGATTATGGGCATATAGATGATGAATATGTTCCACCTACTTAGGAATAGGATACAGATACTACAGAATCAAATGATGAATCTGATTATAGTTCTTTTAGAAAAGGATTAGAGGCTGTAAATAAGGCAGTTGCTTTTATGACCAATCCTATACCTACTGCTATAGTAGGTAGTGGTAAGGCTGCCTACGAATTGTTTAAACCAACAAAAGATTCATCTGGAAAAACTACTACATTAGCAGAACAAGCTCTCAATATAAATACCAGAGACGCTTTGTCTTTAAATGTTACTTCTAGGTAGAAAGAGTTAATGGACACTGAAGGTAAGTGGTTACCGGAGATTGAAGAAGCGCAGAATTATATATAGGGTTAGAAAGAGTATATACAACTCCAAAATCAGTTAAAAGCTAACCCATAGAATACGGATCTCATTCAAGCTTCACAACAGAAACTTGAAGAGTTATTGAAATTACAGGAAGATATAAAAGAAAAAGCTAAGACTAATCCTTATCTAAGCAATGTATTCTATGGAGCTGTAACAGAATCTGTAAATCCTTTATTGCCAAGTAGAACAATAGAAGCTTCTACAGTAAGAAATCAATTAGCAGAAGGAAGATTATGGGCTTATTATGCAGACTTATCTTGGAAGCAGAATAATATAGATTTTACATAGAATAATCCTGCTGCGTTAAGTCAATTAGAAGTAAAAGCTGCCAATCTACAAAAGCAATTAGATGATGCTAAGTTAGAATACGATAGTAAATCTACAGAGCTTAAAGATAAACAATAGAGTTTGAAAACAGCACACTGGTTACATGATCCATTATTTGGAGTAGTACCAATGCCTTTGTTTTATAATCCAGATGCTATAGATCCTGTACTTGATAGAAAACGTAGTGAAGTTCAAATATCTGCTTTAGATCCTTCTACATGGTAGTATGGTTTATTACACATTGGTAGTAGCGCCTCAGAATTGCAAGGTATGGGGTGGCAAATGCTTACTGCACTTGGTATAAAATATGGTACCAAATTAGGAGGTAGTCCATTAGCTTGGGCTGCTGGGGAAGCTGTTGTCAACTCTCTATTTACACAATATTTCAGACATAAAGAAACTGCAGGAGAAGTAATGTCCAACTATGTTGAAAAACTAGCAACTGCTGCAGCTGATGGTAAATTTGACTTATCTACAGTATTGAACGACTACGTAGCTGGTTTGAAAGCTATGGGCTATGATACTGATAAGATGGATGAAATGGAAACGTTGTAGTTTGGTTTAGCATACAATATACCTACTAAAGATAATAACTACAATACTTTTGCCAAAGATGCTCGCAAGGGTTTAACATAGATAGAAGAGACTAACAACGCATTAGCTCTAGGTGATTATGCTGAAAACTTAGGTTTAAGTTATGGTGGTAAGTTGTTGAATAAGTCTATAGGGTTCAAAGCTATAATGAACAAAGCTGTAGATTTAGCTACTAAAAACAAAACAACTGCTGCTCTTTTGTCTAAACTTAACTCAAAGATAGATAAAGCTGCAGTTAAGCTTATGAAAAGTCCTGTAACTAGAATGAAGGCTAAACATGTTAGAGACGCTGGAACAGACATGGCATTAGCTTTAGGTAAGAGATGGTTGTTTGAAAGTACTGAAGAAGGATAGCAAGGAATGATAGGAAGATGGTATTAGGATCTTCCTGATAACGCATAGGTACCAGATACATATAATATATTTAGAGGTGCTGCCACAGCCGGTAGATTAGCTTTAGAAGCCAATTTAGCATATAGAGGTATGCATTGGGATGATAAATATAATACCGATGAACAATTAAAGATAGAAATGGGTATTGGAGGATTTATCGGAGCTCTTATGGGAAGTGGAGCAAGTCTAACCAATATCAATGATATCAGACATCAATTACAAGGAGATAATGTAGTAAAAGCATTAGCTGCTAAGGGATTTGAAAATGCTGAAAACAACTTTAAAATAGCTCAATTTCTGGATTACTCTAGAAAAGGTAAAGATATCAACAGTCTTACTATTAGTTTAGAAGATTTCAAAAAGTATAAAACAGAAGGTGTTACAGATGATATGATTGATGATGATATACGTCTTGCAAAAGATGTATCTGCTATTTATAGAAATAAGCTTATTGATCAGAATCTAAAAGATATAGGTGTAGATCGTAAAAAAGATAAATTTTTTGAGAGATTTGTATAGACTACTGTAAGCCTTTATGATAAGTAGAAGGATGCTTTAAATGCTAAAAACGAAAGTGATAAACGTATAAGTGACATTAATAACTCTATAATAAATAATGAAGATGTAAATGATTTTAATTCATTTATAAATTCAGAATATGAAGCTTATGCTAACGCACAAAGAAAATAGAATGCAGAACCAATAACAAAGCAGCAATTTAAATCATCAATAGTAAACGCTGTTAGTTCTAGAACCTTGACAGACACTCTTACTAATCTGAAAAGAGATCTTACATCTAGAAAGAAGACTTTGGAATAGTTAAAGGACGAATATGGAATATAGGTATCTACTACTGGTGTAGAGGGTATGTTAAAGTACATAAACGATTCACTAAAAGATCTACAAGGAGAACAAAATAGTTTAAAATAGAAAGATAAGTGGATCGACCATATAATGTCTAAGGCTCCAGATTTCGGAAATAAATAGGAGTTAGAACAAGAAATGGCTATAAATGCATTAAATACTGGTATTCTTAGTAGTTTAAATGCATAGCTTAATGCTTATACTACAGGTAGACTATCTACGAAAGATAGATATTTAGTAGAAAGTAAACCTATATATTCCAATTTATCAGATGAAGATAAATAGAATGTACTATAGAAATACTCTGAGAAATATAAACAACAGCATAGTACAGATGAAGAACCGACTAAGAAGCAAGTAATAGCCTACTATAATAAAACTATTCAAGACCAATGGAGTGCTTTAGAGAATGATGCTAATGTAGAGTAGACTGAAAGATTTCTAGCCAATTCTTTATTTTTAAGTAACAATAGAAGAGATGTTCAAGAAGAAACATAGGCTAAAACTGAAATTGAACAAGAGACTGGGCACAAAGCTGCTGAAAACGATGGGGAACAAACTTCAGGGCAATTAGCTAATGATAAAGAGCAATCTGATACTCAAGAAAAAGTAATAGACCAACCTGAAATAAAACCCCAAGTAAATAGAGAAAAAAGTGATACTTCAGATGAAGTAAATGTTACTACAGAACATACAGAATAGAACAGAACAACCGCTCAAGCGCCTGTAGATTCTGTAGACTCTTCTACTCAAGAACAACAGCCAGTAGATGAAGTATAGTTATCTACATAGGAAGATATAGATAGAATATTAGAGGATACTTTAGAATAGGATCCTAACAAGATATTAATGGAAGATAGTACAGGAATACTTCCAGAAGATAGAGTAGAAACTGATACTCCTACAGAAGCATCTGAATTAGACAGAGTATCGGATGATGTACTGCAAGAAGATGCAATAAGAGCGAAACTAGAACAAGTAGAAGATGGGCAACCTATTGCTGTAGAAGATGGTGTAGAACCTGATATATAGGATCAATCCCCACAATAGGTTATTGAATCTACTGTTGCTGATGAATCCCCACAACCTACTGTAGAAGAACAAGATAAAGAAGAAAAAACAGATTAGCCTATAGAAGTAGCCACTGCAAAATAGCCTGATGAACCTACTAAGGTAATTGTTACTGCAGAATCATTTGATGGTTCTAATACATAGGATGTAGCAATTACAATAGAAGAACCATCAAATATGGTATATTCTGATGGAACTGATGTATGGGTTGGTAATGAAGATCCATCTCTGGGAACTCATATAGAAGATAGTCAACTAGCCTTACAAAATGCTATGGAAGAACTAGATTCTGTAGATCTAGCAGCTACTACTAGAGCTGCAGAACTATTAGGTCAAAGTGATAAAAGTCCTGGTTTAGACAGTAAGAAAAAAGTAGAAACTAACAGAATTCATTCTACATTCTTCTTTGCATATGATAATACAGAAGTAATGCCTATATAGACCCAAGTAAAAGGTAAATCTGTAGATGTTAAATTCAATGGAACTAGAATGCCTGGTTCTGAATTGTCTAAAAAATTAGCTATACCTGGTTGGTTATCTAAGTAGAAAGTATACTATATAGTTACAGATTCTAAAGAAACTAGAAAATTAGAAAAAGATGCGGCAGATAGACTTGCAGTACATATGATAATCGAAGAAAATGTAGATGGAAAAAAGTATATCTATAATGCTGCATTGTATACTCCAGATAAAGCTAGAACTAAGGTAAGAAAATGGGGTGTTCCTACAGATAAACAAAATGAGGAGGTACGTAAATTACGAGAACTTAGAAGAGAGATAATTGGTAAATATATAAGAAAATACGCTCCTAATTATTTTAGTAATGCTGAAGTAACTTTACCAATTAATCCTCAAGATGGTATTGTTCCAGTAAATTTACGACAAAGCAATGGTTCTATAAACAGCCAATAGGAAGGTAATAATCCTATATACAGATCATTAACAAGTGTGCCTGAATTTGGACTTAGTGCTGATCCGTATGAAATGAGTGACCAAATATTGTCTGGAGAAGTAGAATTTGGTTACGGTAAAGGTCCTTTTCCTCTTGATCCAGCAGATGCATTTACCATAGTATAGTTTGATGGTTCTACTAAAACAAGTGCTTAGGGAACAGGATATGCTGGTAAATTATACATAATTCCAAAAGTAGCTAATACTCCATCTTAGAGAGTTAGTGCTCCAATTATGCTATCTGAGAAAAGACATTTCATACCAGGAGGATCTAAAACTCTTGTTACTTCTTACACTCCTAATGGTAAAGCAAAATATGACGATAACGGCAAACGTATACCCCTTACTAGTGCAGAACTAGTATTTAGACTAGTTACCGGTACATTACCAATAAGTAATCAACAGGTATATAAAGATATATTGAATATCTTATGTAATCATGGACCATCTACTATTACTCTGGGTGACTCTCGTGTAGAAAAGTTATCATTCTATGTTAGAAAGACTTTACATTCTTTCCAGAACGAAAAAGGAGAAACATTTTTGATGTATGGAAGTAGAACTCCTGAAGGATTCTATACTACTAAGTATCTTAAAGTAAAAGATGCTAAGGGTCAACCTGTATTTTCAGAAGCAGAAGCATGGCAAACTATTAGAGATATATCTAATAATATACACTGGAATACTGACAAACAAATGATGCAAGATCCTATTCCAGATAGCATTGTAGAACATGCTATACAATATATGAATGAATATAAAACAGATTATTATAGAGTACTAAACTGTGATGATCTGATATTCACTATGTAGGATCTAGGACTTACTAAGAACGATAAAGGAGAAGTAGTTAGAGCTCATGAAGAAGCTCCTACCTTAATGTCTTGGATGATTAATCATCAAGTAATAAAAACTAGTGTAGGAGAACAGGCGTTTAAAGATCCTTTTATATACGCAGATGGAGCACAAGAAGTGGGAGATCCTACTCCGATTACTCCTACTATAACTGGACCTACTACTACAGAAACTCCTAGAAAAGATAACGTACCTACTGAAAGTACACAAGATACTGAAGTAAAACAAGAAACGATGACTCCAGCTAGTAAGCCATCTTCTAAAGACAAACTTCTATCTAAAGATGAAGTATTGTCTATGGGTCTTACTCCTAAACCAAGATGGGAATATATCCTTAAAGAAGATGGTACTACTGTAATGCTGCCAAGTCATAATCCAATTGTAGCTAAACTGAAGAAAAGTTCAGGTCTTTATTCTACTACAAAAGGAAGAGGTAAGTTTGATGAATAGAAAGCTAGAAAATGGTTAAAAGATAAATTAGGTCTGGATATTGACAATGTATTTGTTACTGGAGCTGTTATGAGAATGGCTGATGCTCCAGAAATATACGGTTTAATGAAAGTATCTTTTAATAGAATATTCAAAGAATTTAATCCACAGATAGTTTTGTCTGAATAGGCTGGACAGGGTATAGAGTATCACGAAGCATTTCACTATGTAAGTCAACTAATTCTTAGTGAAGAACAGAGAAATTAGGTATATTCGGATTATATAAAAGCTCATCCTGAATATAAAGGGTATACCAAAGATCAAATGGAAGAAGTATTAGCAGAGGAATTCAGAACCTATATGATAAATGAATCTAATATTTCCCCTATATATAGGATGAAAAAATTCTTCAAAGCCTTGTGGAATCTTGTAACATCTTTCCGTAATAGACCACTTAATGCATAGCAGACATTGTTCCAAGCTATAAGATCTGGTAAATTTAAAAATAGTAAACCGTTTATCGGACAGGAGATACTATCAGAATTTGCTAAAAGACACCCAGAAGGCATGTATTATTATGCCCCTGGTATATCAGATGTTCAACAAAAGTCTACACCACATATAACTAATGCATCTACTATGTATAATATTATAGAGTCGTTGAGTAGTACAGCTCTTGCCACTCTAAATATTCGTACTATGGATGATATACGTAATTTGAAGTTAGACGACGTATTTAATATAATACAGTATAACTATGATTATGGAGTATATGATGAGAATCCTACTAATAAACAAATAGTAGAGGATGTATTAAAGAACAAAGAAATATTTGCTAAACAAATTAGAGCTTTTTTACAAGAATTAGGTATTAAGAGTATTGAAAGAGAAGAAACAGAAGTTGCTGAATAGATGTCTAAAGATACTGGAGATACTTATGATAACATATGGGATAGAAATTCATACGAAATAAGTAAAAAAGCTAATGTAGCATTTAATGCTAAGTTGTTCTTCTATTCTATTCCTAAGAGCAAATTTATTCTTACAGAAGATGGAAAGATTACAGATACTATTAAAGATCCTATCTTTGATATGGATGTAGTACAACCATTTGATATTACTTGGAATAAAATATTAGAGAATTTATGGTATTCTAATGATTGGAACGATTTGTTATCAAAAGTAAGAAGATTAGCGAAATCAGATCCGTTCTTTGCTACTCTCAGAGATTATATAGATAATCCTGAATATCCGCTTCCTGAAAATACTATTACTTAGTTGTTAACTACTATACAGAGTGCTAAGAATAGTATGGATACTATTGATATTAAATCCACAGCAAACGTTAATCCTGAATTAGGAAAAAGAACTTGGGAGGTACAAGACAGTAATAACTTAAGAAAAATAGCTAGACTTCCGTCCCAATGGTCGCAGAATTTTATGCTGTCTACTATGATTACTACAGATAGTAAGAACAGATCTGTTATAAATTCTAAAGCTCTAGCAGAAATAACTAAATTAATAAATAGAATAGATTCTGGTCTTAATCTAATATTAAAAGGTAAACGTACTCCTGAAAATATAAAATTGTTTGAAAATATTAAGAATGACTTTCTAGATTTAGTTAATAATCTAGGTATCAATTTTGACAATGATGCTCTTACTTATTTATTAGGTGGTATAAGTACTAAAGAATCTACTGGAATAGATGGTGTAGATGCCTTCAACTTAATATTCAGAACTAAAAATACAGACTCTAAAAATGGAGCAGCCGTAAATTCTATAAGAAACTCTGTATATGAGAATATTAGAGCAATGGCAGCTAATAAAACTTTAGTTACTAAATTTAGAGGAGTGACTATTAGTGCAGATAAGATATTTAATTATTATAATCCAAATAGTGTATTAAATCTAATGGCTATCGCATATGGAGAAACACATCCTACTCCAGAAGAATTTAGTGTAACTGGAGCAGACGGTAGCTTAGTATATCCTATCACATAGAATAACTATATGTCCGATCAGATCAGATGGTTAAACACTAATGCGTATGGAAAATTGCAAAACTTAAGTAATACTCCTTATTGTAAGAATAGTCTTATTGTAAAAGCACTGCTAGGAAAAAACAAACCTAAATTAAAACTGCATACTTTATTAGCCATTAATGATGAATTAACAGATACCAGTAGAGACTATTTTGGTATAACTCCATTAGAAGATTATATCACAAAGTTAACTTTATCTGAAAATAATAGATTAGTTCTACCTACTATGTCTGATAAAAAGACATGGTACAGCATAGAAGGAATAGATGTTCCTAAAGATTTTTTACATTCTGTTATTGCAACTACAAACTTTGAAGGAGAAACAATAGAGGTACCTGTTGATCGTAGATTTAGTAAAAATACTTTAAATATATTCTATAATTATTTTGTAGATGAATTTAATGCTATTACTGAATACTATAATACAAAGTCTGATGTAGAACAAGGAAGATCAAGGTATTACTCTAACTATCATGGTAAAATAGGGAAAGACGGTAAAATGAAACCAGGCGGAAATGGTGGTAGATTCAGATATTTTAACCAAATAATAATGCCTGATGGAGAGATACGTTCATTAAACGCTCTATTACAATCTGCAGAAGAAAGCAATGATCCAAAGTTAATTAATGAAACTTTAGACAATATCAGAAAATTGTTCATAGAAGATGTAGCTGGTATGCATGATATTCTTAATAGAATGTTATTAAGAAGAGTAGATCAAGAAGTAGAAGAAGCTATTAAACTAGGAGTAATATCTAGGGATTCATCTGGTAAACTTACTTCTGGTAATCTTCCTACTAATATATATGCAAAATATAAGGCATAGTTTCAATCATCTTTCGACGATATAAATTCTAATGATGCTATATATAGTATAATAGCTAATTTTGTAACTAATTACGCAATATCTATAGAGGAAGTAGAAAAGTGTTTCGTTGGAGATCCTGCTTTTTATAAGTGGAAATCCAGTAAAGAAGTAGGTGTATTCCAGAGAGATGTAGATAAAATCAAACGTTTGTCTTCTGTATTGTCTACTGGTACTAATCTTAGAACATACTGGGGAGAAGGAGATCCACGAAATGACACTAAATTTATTAGTGCTGTTATGTAGGATAATAATATAGGATCTGAATATCATGATTCATTGAAATAGATATTTAGAGCATCTTTCATAAGAACTATGTTACAAAAAGAGCATCCAGATATGACAGATAAATAGCTATTTGATGCTACTAAGAATGAAGATAGAATGCAAGAATCTTATGACAGTTTATCTAATGATTCTAAGAAATTTGTTGATAAACAATCTGAGAAGGCTGCAAATCCTTATGCTTATGATGATGAGAATAATAGTGGTAATATAAATCAAGCAGACGCTGCTGTATATATCAGACCAGCTATGTATAAAAGGATTATGCAAGCTTTAGGAGAATGGTCTCCTGAGATAGAAGAAGCGTATAACATACTAGAATCTTCAGACGATGTTCTTAGTAATCCAGAATTGTATAGTAAAGCTCTAAGAGCTTCAATAAAACCATTGAAGATGATGTATTTTGGTGATTACTATGATTCTGTAGCTAAATTAAATGTGCCTACATTCGATAAAATGGCATTATTTCCTATGTTTAAGATACTAGCCAAAGCAGATAATAAGTATTTATATGACAGAATGAATAATGAAGAATTAGGTGTGATAGATATGTTATTGTTTGAATCTGCGGTTAAGGTTGGTGCTCCTCAAGATAAGTTCAAAGCATATAATGACAACAGAAATACAAGTTTCAATAAAGAAGGCTTAAACAAACCATCTACTATGATAGTCACTAATGGTAATGCTGTTGAAAGACTTAATGGTGGATTAACAACTAGAATTCAGGATATTAAACAATTAAGATTGCAGCTTAATACAGATCCACATGAACATACAGATAGATCATTTGGTACTCAAGCAATAAAAATTGGTATGGGTAATGTAGTAGATGATAGATACTATGGTCATAACAAAGGAAAACATGTATCTGGATCTCAAATAAAAAAAGATATATTTGGTTGTATTAAAGCATTATCTACGTTAGGTTATACTTCCTTAAAAGGAGGAACTATCAATGGAAAGAAAAAGAAAGGTAGATTCTTCAAATTAGACGGTTCTATAGATAAAGCTGCTTTGTCTAGATATTTAGTAGAAGAAGCTACTGGAAATGGAATGTCTCAAGAAATAATAGATGCATTAAAACTTGACAGTAAGGGTAACTTTAAAGCTCCTATAGCAGCACTTAGCGTTCGTAACTGGATTGAAAGCAAAATAATTTCTTTAATAAATAAAGAAGTAATAGACGTAAATACTCCAGGAGGTTCTGCTATTCAAATGGCATCGTTTGGTTTCAAGGCTAATGATGTGATAACAGATGCTAATGAAGATACTAGACCTTTTAATGATGGTAAAAAACTTAGTTTTGATCCTAAAAGAGGTAGTATGGAAGTAATGCTTAGTACCAACTTCTTTAGAGATGTAGTACCATAGGATGTATAGGAATAGGGTTACGTAGCAATAAGAAAATGGTTGCTGGATAACAATGTAATAGGTAGTCAAAGTGATCCATATGGTATAGGTTACCGTATACCTACTTAGGGTTTGTCATCTACTTTCTCTTTCATAGTAGCTGATGTTCTACCAGCATAGACTGGAGATACCATAGTAGTACCTGATGAATTTACTGCTATGACTGGTTCTGACTTTGATATTGATAAATTGTATATAGCCACATACTCGTATGATCCTAATACGCATCAGAGATATACTTGGAAAGAAGATGCTAAAACCTATTCTGACCAATCTAAAGGAGCTCTGATAAATAAACTGTTAGATAGTTATACGCTAGTAATATCCGATGAAAAAACATTGTCTGAAACTAGAGCATCTATTGATACATTGACCGGTATCCTTACTAAGGAAATACTTCCAAAAGTAAGTGTAGACGAGATGAAAGAAGCAGATTATATGTATGAATTAATGCCATCGTTCCAAGAGTATAGAAAGATGGAATATACTTGGGGTAAAGCTGGTATAGCACCTTTTGCTCTTAATTCTACTAACCATTGCTTGACTCAAGCCACACATCTACATATGAAATTTTCACATAACAATATTTATGGTCTTGGTCAATTTGATGAAATCAATGGATAGGATGGTTTCAAAATATTAGACTGGTTATCTGCAATGATTAATGCTCATGTCGATGTAGCTAAAGATCCTTACATTATTAAACTTAATGTGAATCAAGTAACGTATAATATGACTAGTTTATTGTTACGTGGTGGAAAGGGAGAAAATACGTTCTTCTTCTTAGCTCAACCTATATTAAAGGAATTTGCTAATATTAAGATTGCTAATAATGGTGCTATTGGATCTAAACAGTAGTATGATAATACTATAATTAGTAGACTGATAGACAAATATACTAAAATGTTAAATAATTATCCTATATCATAGTCTTATAAGGAATCTATTCTTAAGATAACAGATGAAGATAAAAAATTAGCATTTGACAAGGATAAATTGTCTCGTACATTAGATGCATTTAGAAGAGGCTAGGTAACTCCACAGGATATTAAAATGTAGTTAATCGTACTTACAGCTTATAATGAATTAAGTGGAGATGCTCAAACTATGGCAGACTTAGTTCAACGTTCTCAGATAGATACTAAAAAGTATGGTAATAACATTACTCAATTATAGAACTTTTATAATTCATATCAGACATTTATAAAAGACCATCAATAGGATTTCTCTACTCCTGATACTGAAGGTAGAGAGGATCTTAATGGGCTTGAGGACTACTTTAATAAGACGTTCTTAAATAAGAAATTAGTATATGCTATGGATTTAGCTAATAATATACTTAAAACCCAAGTATTTGGAGCTACCAATGGTTATAAGACTATATTCACGAGTATAATGCATAATTTAAGAGGTGGTAATTATCCATAGCAAGTTAATGGTTCTCTTTCCATATAGTTATATAGACCTACTAGTAATAAAGAATTAGTGAAAAAAATAAATGAGAAAGTAGAGAGTATAATTCGTGCTAAAGTAGTGATAGCTGGTACTGATATTAGATTGTCTGATGAACAGTTAAACAGTATGGCATTTGGTAAGGACAATATAGCTAGCAGACTTAATGCTGTCAAGAATTATATTAGAAAGAATAAATAGGATCCTAATTTAGTTACTTTAGTAGATGAATAGGGCAATATTACTAACGATTTATTAAATTATCTACAAGGTATTACCATATCTAATAAAAACAAAGCTAACAAAATAGTTACTGCTACTTCTTCTTTAAATAATTCGAGATATTATGAAGATAGACTTAGGTCAGCATTTTACGATCTTCTTACAAATGATGACGAAATGGTCAGAGAGTTGGCAGAAGATTTGGTAAAATATGCATTTGTTACTAGTTATGATAATAGAACTCCTAATTCATTCTTTAATGTAGTTCCAATGGAATACAAACAATAGATTGGATATTTAGATTCTATAAAAGATGCAATGAACAAACTGATAAGGAATGATATAGATATAATTTAGGATGCTTCTACTTTAGAAGAACTAACAGATTCTATCTATTTAAATATGGTAAGAAATTACTGGGCAGATAATGATGTAGTTCCATTGTATATACCAAAAGTAGATGTTAGATATGGAGAAGAATCTAAATCTAATACAATGTATCTAGCTAGTTCTAAAGACCGTACTAATAGTTCTGTGAATACTGTATTTATTGCATTAGGTAGATCAGACATAAATAAGAATAATAAGTTTGTAAAAATAGGAGGTTCTAGATCTACTAATACGGTATTATACCAGAGATCTGGACAAATAGTAGATGCAGACGGTAATACTATCGGTATTGTATATGTTGCTATACCTAAGTTAGGTTTCAATAATGGAGCAAGTTCTATATATGAGTTATATAAAAATGGTACAGAACAATCTGCATTCGAGAATAACAAGTTTACAGACACAATGATCAAACAAACCGTTGAGGATATAGATAGTATAGTAGATAAATATATTAAAACTATTAAAGATTCTCAGTTTGTTAAGGATGAGTAGTATTCTAATATTGAAGTTGGTAAAACTTAGGAGTATTCCAATTTAGATCAAGAACTTCAAAATGAATTAATTGAATCATTTGGAGATAGTGGAATACAATCTGATCCAGAATCAATTGATAGCGATCCTTCTTTAAGTTTTGTAGATACTTCGGATAATTCTACTACAATAGAAGATTTTGGTGAAATAGATCAAATGTTAGGAGGAATTGAAGAAGCTAATGATACATTTGGAGAAGATTATGCAATGCCTGACGAATCCTATTTTGATTCTACAGAGTTGGTAGATGATATTATAGGATCCTTGTAGGACTCTGAAACAGGTATTACAGAAGTAAATGAGTATCTGAATAACCTTAAAGAAGAAGGTAAAAAACGTAAAAAACATTGTAAGAAATCATGACGTGTTTAAGAACAGAATTGCCTGAAATAAAGGCATAGTTAAAAGAGTATACTGACATATTAGGTAGCTACGATGCTGCCTATTATGTCTTATCTGAAAATAATGGTTATGGCTTAGAGTTTGATAGTGAAGGTAAAGATTCTAAGTTATATTAGGATCTTTTAAGTCATTTTAACAATGATTCTAAAATGGCTATCAGGGAAAAATCTAAAGTTTTTTTAATTGGTTTTAAGAATACTTATAAAGATTTAACTATAGAACCAACTGCTTAGGAGGTGTTAGAGTATCAATCACAAGATTCTTTAAGTGAAGAAGCTAAGTCTTTTTTTGACACAGATAAAGACTTAAGAGAACGTGTTGATTAGGCTTACAATGACTTAGAAATAGGATTAGAATAGACAAAAGATAATTATAATTCTAAAGAAAAGGAAGAACTAGATAGTATTTTAAGAGACATAAATGTAAAGATACTGAAAGGTTTATAGTCAAGATTAAAAGTAAATACTAATCCTGACCCAGAACTTAGAACTAAGATAAAAAAAGAATCAGAATGGCTAATTGCAAATATTAGTGAAGGTCTTAAATCAGATTTAGATAACATTAATGAATTTTTAGCTAATTTAAGATTTGAATTGCGACCTACCTTCGAATATCTCGTTAATGTCCGTAGAAAAGGACTGGACATAGATGATACTAAGTTGAATGATCTAGATCAGAACTTCTTTGGTTTCTATAATGATATAGTAGATGAGATAGTAAGTCAATTAATATATAAAGATAACTACAGAGAAATAATAGGAAAAGATAGTAGTGGTGAATATATACTTGATAGAATGCTTAAAAGAGCTAAAGACTACCAAGCTATGCTTACTGATGGTTATTCTATAGTAAAGGGTAAAATAGCTGATAATGCTAGATAGAATTTAAAGCAAGTAGGTCTAGAAGTAAAGTCTTCAACTATCTATGACTATTCAATGTCTAATCCATCCCCATCTTAGAGAGATATAGCTTGGCTTACATACTATATAGGTGCTGGTGATAAGATAAACAATGATTCTATTAAGACAATATTCTACTTAATCAATAAAGCAGAAGAAGAAACAAATAGAAATACTTACTAGGTTATAAGAAAACTTGAGGATTTACTTAGTAAAGCTGGAAAATATAATCAGAGAATGTTATTTGAAGTAGATGACGATGGTAATACTACTGGTTATATAGTACGAGCTAGAAACTATGGTAAGTTTGAAAAGAATTATGCAGATGCTATGAAAAAAATAGCATCAGAATTAGGAGTAGATCTTACTGATATAAAAGCTCCAGAAAACAGATAGCTACGTATTGAGTATAATAAGAGAAGAAATGAATGGTTATCTAAACATACAGATAGAAGATATACTAGAGAGTATTATGATATGTTTAATCATTTAAGTGAAGGTACGGTAGCAGCTAGAGAGGAGATTCAATTAAAAATACGACAGCTAGTAGATAAAACTAGAGATTCTGTTGGTATAGCACATCTAGATAGACTTAGTGATAAGGAATATAACACGTATAGAGCTTATTTACTTGAGAAAAAACAACTAGCTAGTCTATATGATACTACAGGTATTAAAAAGCAGGGAGAGAAGCTTAAAATAGCTGAAGAATTATAGGAACTGAATAAAAAGTTATCCGAAGGTCTTACTATGACTAAGAATAGTAAAGCATACGAGGAGGAAAAAGCTAAAATTATGGCTGATTCGAATCTGACAAAAGAACAAAAATAGAAATGGTTAGAACGAAATTCTCAAGTACGCTACAAAGACGAGTTTTATCAGAAACTAGAAAAGCTAGAAAAAAAATATTATGGTCCTGTATATGCAGAACTACAAGAAAGACGCAGATCTATATTAAATCAACATAGAGATGATATGACTGGTAATATAGACATAGATCATATGTCAGCTAATTCTAAAGCTGCTATACAGAGATTGTCTAGATAGATGTCTATCATTAGAAAAAACAAAAAAGTTGAAATACAAGAAGGAGATGCCAAATTTGAGGACATTGCAGAGACAATACCAACAGAACAGTGGTATAGAGATCTTAAAAAGTATTACTATAATGTAGTATTAGAAGATCCAGAATCTGCTGAAATGTGGCTAAAAGCTAATGCTTATGACATTAAAAATCCAAAAGCATGGTATACAAAAGTAGTACCAAAGGATAAAAGTTTGATAGAATATGCTCCTAATAGCAACTGGCTAGAGGTATCTAAAGAATCCAAATTCTATAACAAATCTTACTATGAGACTTAGGAAAAGTACCCAGACTTATAGAATGAATACTGGATACCAAAATCTAAAGTAATAGAAGATGGTAAAATAGTTGAGTCTTATGATAATAGTAAGAATTATCATAAAGTAATAGATAATGAGGCTCTAAAGAATCTTAGACAAGCTATCTTAGATACTATAAAAGAATCTAACGATAAGTTAACTAACCTGCATAAGACTTATCCTTATAGAGTTCCACAGAAATCTGGTAGTTTGTTAAAATATATACATGCAGGTTGGAAAAGAAATTATATATCTGGAGCATTTAAAGGGTTCATTGATTATTGGAAAGATCTTATATCATGCAGAAATGATGATGTTGGTTTTAATAGAGCTCTCACTAAGCCTAATGGAGAAAGATTAAATGTAATACCTCAATATTATCTTAAAAGATTAGATAATCCTGAGTATTTAACTGCGGATTTAGTTGGTTCAGTAATATAGTTCTATAAGTCGTGTGAAAGTTGGAAAAATAAAACTCAAATACAACCTAGAATAGAAATATTAAAAAGATACGTACAAGGTATTAAATACACTAACAAAAGAGGAGAGGAAAAAACCGGAAACAGTAATACTTACAAATTCGTCAAAAACTTTATAGACATGAATTTGTATGACATAAAAACTCAAGATGTTAGTGTAAGATATGGAGATAACCCTACTGGAAAAGTATTAGGCTTGATTCCGTATAAAGGTAATGTTTTTGGACTTACTTATGATATAAGTAAACCAAGAGAGATTAATATTACAAAGATGCTATCTATACTTAAGATGTTAGGTACTCTTAGAAATCTAGGTTTAAATCTTGCTTGTGCATTAACAGGTGCTTATACAGCTTTACATTAGCATATTACAAATATGTTAATACAAAGATATTACAATCCTATAGATGCTGGTCATGCGTTCTTTGATATTGTAGCAGATTCATTTTTTGCTATATCGAACGTTCTGGGAGTTTCTAGGAAAAAAACATTCATAACTCAAGCTATGGAACTTTTCGAAATAGGTGCAGAAATTAATCCAAATGCTACAAACAGAATGCAATTAGTTAATGCTGTCACTAAACATTGGGCATTTGGTCCATATTCATTAATGGATCATGTAGTAAAAGGATAGATTCTTGCTTCTGTTATGCATAATTTTAAGCTAGTAGAAGAAGGCGGTAAAAAAATTTTTATGAGTAGAGAGGAATATAAAAGAAAACATAAACTTCCTACTTATGCTCCTGGTGATTACATGGATTGGAATCTTGGAAATAAAACTTCATTCTATGATGCTGTAGAATTTGTAGGCGGTAAGATGGTAGCAAAAGATAAATCAAACTAGAAAGCAGTAGATGAGGCTATGAATAAAATAGCTTACATTGCCAAAACTCTAGCACAATCAGCAGATGGATAGCTTACTTCTTTACAAAAACCTGTGATTTTGGCTAATTGGGCAGGATAGTTTGTTATGATGCACAGACAATATTTACCAGTTGTTTTACAAGAGAGATGGTTAATGACAAGACAATGGGATTATCAAGCTTAGAGATATAGAGAAGGTGTATTTAAAACTGTAGTAAGATTATTTGATAATGCTATAGAAAACAATGAAAACGTAATTAAGACTTATAAAAGACTTAATCAAGAAGATCCTCTAGTAAGAGAAAATTTGGCTAGATTAGTCTTTGAAGGTATATTATATGGAGGTCTTGTTTGGTTTCTTAGACCGCTATTAGAGCAATCAGCGGACGACGATAAGAAAAACATCATTAAACAACTACTGGCATATACTATAATAAGATCGCAATTTGAAACACTAGCTCCATATAATCTATTGGATATGGCATCTATTATCAAATCACCTTCTGCTATTACAGACTATGTTAGTAATATGTTTGAATTATTCTCTAATCCTGTTAGTTTATTATATGAAAGAATCAAGTATTGGTGGTTAAAAGAAACTTATTACGACGCTACTATTAAGCGAGGTGCTTATAAAGGATGGACTGAATAGGAACGTAATCTTTTAAAACTTACTCCATTTAGGAATATATAGGAATTAAAAGATATACAAAGTAAAAGAAATTATTACAAGAAGTAGATACTTGGAGAATAAAAAAGATAGGGCTGTTTCACAACAGCCCTTTTCTTATTCAAACCTATTATCTAAATCTGTTATCGTATTATAAACAGTATCTTTTATATCTTTTGTCCTATCTCCCCAAAACTGAAAGATAGGATACCAATCTGTTATTCCAAAACCTAGATTACCAGTTTGTTTATAATCTTCTAGTTCTCTACTATCTTCAGACTTTAAAGTAAATACAGTATGTTTACTTGAATTGATATTGAAAATTCTCTTATTAAAGTATGTTCTTTCACAAGTAAGCCAACCTTCGATATCTTTTTCTTCTTCAATGTTGTTGAATATATAGTCTAAATAAATAAAACCCTTAGAATATTCATTGTAAAGACTAGTATATAGTCCTTTAAATGATTTATGCTCTAAGGGTTTCCTTTTACTTAATACTCTAGGAGATAGTAGAATTATTTCAGGCGTCAATTCCATCTTCTACACAATCTTCTCCGTCTACTTCTACTACAGAATACTTTGCTTCTTCTTCAGTATTATCAACAATAACATTGTTATACATAGCCTCAATAGCGCTCTCATCAGAGCCTTTCAATTGTTTTAGTTTTTTATAGTTCTTCAGTTCCATCACCTTCGTAATATTTACGAGTATGGTCCCAATTTCCTGTCTGATAATGATATGAAATTTCTGTTAAAGTATTTGCTATTAGGTCTTTACGGTCCAATAACTCTTTTTCGTTTAACATATTAAATACACGTACTTCATTATTACCATTACTTTGGATAGCAATAATATACGCTTCTAAATCATAATCTTCTATATCATAACCTTGATCTTTCATATACCATGTAAGAGCAAGAATATAGAAAGCTATCTGTCTATAGTAATCGTATTCTTCTACAGAATGCTTAAAATTATAGACATCTGCTGTTGTCTTTAAGTCAATAAGAGTAATCTTTCTATTAGCATGATCAATCTTAACCCTATCCAATAGTGACTTACAAGATACTCCTTGTTTCTCTGCCTCCCAGTTTATATGAAATTCATTATGACACTCCATACCTGGTTGGTCTGTAAGCAGTTCATCTGCTTTTATATGCTTTTCAATATTATCTTTAATATTCTTAAGCATGTTTAAATCTGCAAACGATATAATCGTATATAGATCTGTTTTCTCTAGAGCTTCTATATATTCAGCAAACTTGAGTTGTAACTCCTTTGCTTTCTTTAACATAGCATCTCTAGACATATTGTTACCAGAATATGCAAACTTATATGCATCTAGAAGCTTATCTTCTTCTACTATTTCCGCAGATGAATGATAACGTTCACAGAATGCTGTTTGTTGCGCTGTTTTAGGTTTTTCATAATCAATAACAATATAATTATGCCAGAACTCATCTGGCTGAAGAAGATACATATGTATCATAGTACCTTTATCAAGATACTTAGCACTTATACCTTCTTCTTTACCGTCAAGCATATCCTTGAGGTAACGTGGTCCTTTCTTTAAGAACCACCCTATTGCTGAATTTGATATTCGCGTGTTATCTTCATAATACGGAATTTCTATTTTCATGCAGCTAAATATAAATCAGTTTCTACTTCCATATTTGTATTCCAAGGAATACTATCTTCAATATCCTGTCGGATAATTTTAGACATCTTGTATATGACTAGCATTATAAATAATATCATTCTTTCGTTAAACTAATATTCATAACTTCAGCTATTTCTTCAAGCGTAATATCCTCAAAGAGCACTATTTCATCCAAGAATGAAGAAATATTATCAAATGATTTTATCTTCATTTTTTCAGTAATAAATGTTACTACCTCGTCTATATTCTTAACGCCTTTGTCTTCTGCCATAGAACGTATAAATACAGAATTAGAATCAGCTTTGTATTCTTTATAATAACGAATACGAGAACAACGATCAAATAGATTCTTATCTATATTACATGTATCATTACATGTCATTAATACAAGTTTCTTAGCAGTAGATTCTACTCCATCTAGAAATCCTAATAAATCTCTAGTATTCCAAAATGGTTCATTCTTCTCTATTTCATCAAAAATGATTACTACAGGAACAGTAAAGGATTTAAAGAATTTGTTAAGACAATTCATAGGATGTTTAGTAGAAACTACTATAATAGGTAAATTACTTTCTAAGGCAATACGTTTAGAGAGCATTGTTTTACCAGTACCTTTAGTACCAGAAAGTAATACACCTGTTGTTTTACCAGAATTTTCAGAGTTGAAATATGTAAGAATACGATTAATAAACTTATCATCGTCTTCTAACTTATAAAGCTTTTTAGGCATATTTAGTTCTCCATTTTCTTTTAGATAAGATTTATCTTCAAATCTATCATATAATAGATCATAAACCTTACCATTAACAAGATCATAACTTATTCCGTCAAGCTTTGGTTTTGGTACTATTTCTTCTCCAATTTTAATAAATTCTGCCATAATATTCATTTTTATGTTTTTAACTTGTTGATTAACTCATCAACTTGTTTCTATGTATGTACTACGTAAAACCTAGTTTTAGGTTCATGTAAGTACAAATAATAGTTAAATAACTTTTCACGTAAAGGCCATGCCTCATTTGGAAAGCCTTTACATTCAATCACAAAACCTTTACCAACAAAGTCTGGTAAATAGGTCATTGCTCTATATTTTTTGTTGTTAAAAGTAAAAGCTGGAAGTAGCTCATATCTATGCATTTCATAATCTGCTAGAATATTTGCTTCTTTCAGCTTTTTGTATGTATATGTTTCAAGTTTACTTCGAAATTTAATTCCTTCATATTCATTAGGAGTTGCATTTCGAACTCTACCTTGTTTTTTCTATTTCTTCATATAACCATTTTTTTACTTTCTCAAATCCATTTGCTTTAATAGCATCAGATATATCTTTTGCTTTAAATTTCTTATGGACTAACATACCTTCTAAACCTGTTTTAAGGCTTATTTTACGGAGATATTTCACTCCAGCTTCATCTCTATCAAATAGTATAATAATACGTTTAAATCGCTTCTTTAACTGTTCTAGAATCTTATCAGGTATGAATGTAGATTCAGATGAAGGTGAAATAGCTGGAATACCCATTTCATATAAACACATAACATCTTTCATACTTTTAGTAATAATTAAGATGTCACCTGTTTTTGGAAGTTGCTTAAATCCTTGAATGTCTAATTCAGTAAGATTATTACGCCACTTTGTATATTTGTCTGCTAAAGGTTTATATATCTTAAAATGATTATATACCTTATAAGCATACATAGGATTATCTTCTTTATAAATGCTTTTTACTATGCCATTACATAGGTAGTACTTTATACTACTTACTCCAAATTTTTTTAGAGTTTCTACCGTAATATTAAACTGCTTCCAGTAATTGATATCAGTTTCAGTGAATTCCTGACGTACAACACCAATTACTGTTTCAGTTGACGGTATATATTGCTTAGAGCTAACGAGTTGCGTATCATTAGTAATTTTAAGTCTTTCAACAATATCTTTAAGTATATCTGAATAATTAGTTATACCTGTATAAAGTTCTATAAACTTTATTACATTTCCACACTGACCTGTTCCATGATCCTTAAACAATAACTGTTTTGTTTTTCTACTATAAAAGCATCCAAACGAAGGAGTTTTGTCTTTTCTCAATGGAGAATTATAGATCATTCCTACTTTAAAATTACCTATATACGCTGCATATATATCATACTCACTTACTCTAGAAAGAATCCAATCTAGAGTAATGTTAAATGTATCTTTTACTTTTGTTGTATCGTAAATCATATGATATATTATTTATTGTCAAAGTAACGGGACTCGAACCACGTCATATAAGCAATCAATCTTATACGTAACCCAATTTGTTATACTTCGGTATAAAACGTAGGTTAGGTATTCTAACCTACGTATTCCTAGTTTATGCTCTAGGTAGCGGCTATTTTCTCAAGTCATCTTAGAACGGTAGATCGTCTGCTGGAGAACTATTCATAGTAGATAGATCATCTACTTTAGTCTCTTTATCAGCAATGACAGGTTTTGTAAATCTGTCAATAGACAACTCTCTAATCAAACTCTTATTTTCTGGATTTGTTTCTTTGTCGTAGAACCCTTCTGGTAATACCATAGGTTCAATTACTGCAAATTTAACATAAGTAGGCAAAGTAGTATAACCATTATCATTATAAACTACTTTAACCTTCAATAAGACATCTTTATTAGCTGCATTTAGCATTGTTACTACCCATTCAGTAAATTCTTTATAAGAACTACCATTAAAGTTCAGTACTCCTTTAGGATAGAAACAATTCATAATTCGCATTATACGAGTAACTACATTAGTTACTTTAGCCTGATTCTGTTCAGCAGAATCTCCTTCTCTTTCATTTGGTTCCCACTCTGTATGTAGTAACTCTTTTCCGTCTTTTTCAAAACGAAACTCCATGAAGTTTTTTCCAGTAGGAGATGTTGCTGCTCTTACACCAGTAAACTTAACATTATCATGAATACCTGCTTCAAGATATTTACTGTCATTACTTGTTATTGCTACTTTGCTTGCTAATTCTGTACTATAAACCATAATTTCTTTGTTTTGTGTTATTATTCAGGTAAGAAAATTCTGTCCATGTGAAACGTAATTTCACCGTCTTCGTCGCTTTCTGCTACTACAATATTCTTACCTCGTAAATGTGGTGCTCTTGCTTCTCTTACTATATTACTTCCTCCTTCAAAGGAAATAATTGTTTCGTTTTTCTTTCGATAAACATAACCAATAGCATCAGCTTCACCACAGATAATATCTCCCAATCTACCAGTAAGATCTAGAGTCATTTCTGACATCTCTTGACCTTCAATATTTATCTGCTTATCACGAGTATGAGCAATTAATATAAGATGATCACTTAGATCTCTGAACAAGTCGATTACCTTTTTAACAGCCATTCTTAGCCACATATAACCACTTCCATTTGGAAGAGTACGAATGTCTGTACCTTGATAATTTTTCCCTTGATTAGTGCCTTTATAGAGCTGTATGGCATAGCCCATGCATATTTCCTCAAGTCGAGTTGCATTATCTATAGTGATATACTTATACGGTCTTTTGCCTGTATTCTTAATTTCTTCTCTAATTGCAGCTACAATATCTCCAAAATCTTTTACAGATCTTGCTTGTACAACTAGTGCAGATAAAGCCTGATAACCATTCTCTAAATCTATAATTAGATTATTGTCTAGAGAAGCCATAAGACTGGATTTACCAGCCTTAGGTTTCCCATAAAACACAGAGAACTTTGGATTACATATCTTTACTTCTGTTTTTTCTTTTGGTAATACAATCATAAAGCTTGTTTATTTTTGTATTCCGTGTATTCTGATAAACTCTGACAATTTCTGATAAGTACGGAATTAATATCTTATTTAGAACCAACCATTATTTTTAATCTTAATTGTGATATCAATAATAGTCTTCTTTGTTTTCGGTTTTAGATGGTTCAATGAGCCCGGCATAATAGGAATAACGTCGTAGCCAATCTGAACGAAATTATCGAAGATACGAATCGGAGTACCGAATTCATCTTCAAAGTCATAATCTTTTGCAAGAGAACTAAGTCCTGCAATAGCTTTGAAGAACTCGTCTTCCAAATTATACTTATTACTCAAGAAGTCATTTGCTGTATAACCTAGATTTGTCGGAATAGTATCCAGCAAATACAAATCAACAGTAGTCTTTTTCTCTTTCTTACCACCTAACCAAGGATATGCATTCAAGAATTTTTCAGCTAGACTTTCTTTAAAGTTGTTAGCACTAGTATTATTATTTTTCTTCGGTAATGTAAATGTATATGTTGTAATCATAATTTTTCAGCCTTTAATTGTTATTACTAAACGAAATCTTCTTCGTAGGTTCTTCTTCCCTTATAGTCTCAATTAAATTATTGTATTTTAGATCGTTATCAAACTCAAGTATAGCGCACTCTCCAGCATCCCTATTCTTTAGGATATGAAGATAGACTTTATTCTTAACTAGTAAACGATTCGGTCCATACTGTTGTATATTGAGTAGTTCCGGTCTATGAATACATATAACATAATCAGATGCATGGAATATAGTATCCGCAGAAGAAATGTCACTACGCATTGGGTAATGCATAGATGGATTGTTAATCCTATCAGGAGCTTCAATGTTTCGATTCATCTGTGATAACTGAATTATAGTAGTATTAGGGTACTTTTTAACCTTAATAAACAGTTTCTGTAAATCGGAAATCACTTTCAGTGCAGATTCTTGACCTTCTACAAGTAAAGTATGATCAAGGATAATAATAAATTTCTTACCCTTTGCATAGTTCTCGTAAAAATAATCAATAGTAGAAGCTATTTCTCCAACCGTCCCAGGTGTATCAACATAATATATCTGGTATGATTTTATTTGTTGAGACGCTGTCTCAACTTGCGCCAATGTGTCATCGTTTAATTCCTCGTTAGCGCTATATAGCTGTGCAGTAGTTTGCCTTAACTTACTACTTAATTTTCTACCTACCTGCCTTGAACTTAACATCTCAAATGAGAAGTTAAGGATAACTACATCCTGTTCAGGATTTAGATCTATTAAATCATTTTCAAGTGTATTAACAAATGATGATTTACCACTACCAGATATACCTACTATAGTATATATCGTATTAGGTTCAATTCCACCCATACAGTGTTTATTGAACTTATTCCACCTTGTTCTTAAAGATTGAATCTCATGATTCTTTCTTTGTTTTATATATTCTACTGCTTCTTTAGCTGCAATAGATATATGGCGGAAGGTAAGCGTATTAGTAGAGTTCTGTTCCATAATCATTACTAATTATTGGTTCTTCTACTTTCATTTGTTCCTCGTATGTCTCCCACTCATGTTGAGTGAGCCATTTCCACATAGTTTTCATATAACCGATTTTACCAGTAATCATTTTATTATCTATCTCATAAGATAAACATTTCATGATGTGCTGATGCATTGCTTTGCTTTTGCCAATTATTCGATTATATTCCTTCCTACATTTGTTCACATTTGCCCTTAAAAAACCTTTGGTTCCGTCAGGTCTTATAACATAAACTGGAAATAGGTCATAGAATTCATCAAACATAGATTTATCTTCTTTAAGAAGTTCTTCTAGTTTTTCTGTTTTCTTTATGACTGTGGTATTGTCTACAGTGCTGGTAGCAACTAGACCACGAGACTCTAACTCTTGTATTTCTTCTTCATTAACTAGGCTGAGAAGTTTCTGAATGTCTTGATTGATGTTTTTGATATCACTCAATACAAGCGTTAGGAATACTAACTGATTAATAGATAAGTTTTCAATCCTATCAAGGATTGAGGTGTCTATTTCTAAAATCATATTCTCATATATTATACGAGCATACGGTATTTGAAATATATCTGATAAGCCTTTGTTAATCCCATAGGCTCATTTGTAACGGTTTTAATTCACGGATTATCTTATAGGCTTCCATAATGTAATACCTATAATTAATCTTTCTCTCTTCAATTGGTTTATCGTCTAAGTAATTTAATAAAGTAACACCAGATGCAGTAAGCATATTCTGATACTGTTTTTCTTTTGCAACAAATATCTTTTTACCTACATATGGTTCATCATATTCTATAATTTCACCTTCTTTGTGTCCTGTTGGTTTCCATTTCCATAAATAGGCACCATTAGTACTTGCATAGAAACGATTAGTCCTTTGTTGTTCTTTATTATTATACTCAACATGCCATTGTTTACCAGTCTTTTCAGCCATTAGAAAGTCTCTAATGTCTTGGCAACCTTTTATAGTTTCTTCTACTGGTACTCCGTTCTTAAAAAAGTTTATTACTGCTTTCGGTATGATCTTCGGAGTTAGACCTTTCCCTAATTTCACAGTAGTAATAAACATACCCTTTTCTTTTACTTTATTATCTTCAGTAATAGCAAAGTAGTCATTTATAGCATATTGATACATAGCCTTAAAACGTTCTTCTTCTAAAGTAAGTTTAGTAAGTTGTTCCCATTCTCTGCATACTTTGTTTACATTATCATATACAGATTTTTTAAGTAATACAAACAGACCATCTGTATTAGCTTGGACGATTCGACATCCTAATTGGGTTAGTTTTTCAGCTAGCATTAGTAATAGTAACTGTCCATTTATACGTATTTGCATTACTGCAAATGGACTATAACAGAAATTATGTGGATTCTGTAAGTTACCTGATAATCCATTAAGAGCAAGCTTTAAGGTTTCGTTTTTAACCTTATTGCCATTGTGTTTAGCTTCGATGCGCTCATCTTTAATTTGTCTATATACTTCTAGAAATTCAGGTCCTAAATGTTTAGGATAGAACCCATATTCTATTAGCATACTTGGATATAGTGATGCAACATCTATATCAATGAGCATTTCATCTTCTTTTGGTATAACTATTTCAGGATCATTCACTGAATGAATTCCTCCAACTCCTACAGAATATCTTAATCCTTCAAATATGAATTTATTTTCATATCCTTTTCTTCCTGGAGATACTATTTGATTTTTCATATCATCTAGTACTTTTTGAAGTATAGGACTATCATACTTAATAAATGGTAGTATTACCTTATTCAAGGGTATTACATCCATTGGAGATCTTAAATCTTTAATATCATACCAGGTTTGACCTGTTTTTTCAAGATATTTCTGAGTCAAAATCTTCATTCCAATGTTTACTCCGTCTTTACTAAGTACTCTTACTCCGTATTCATCTTCAATAGCTAACCTTAAATCTACATCTTTTTTACATCTATTAAGTAACTCTTCAGTAGAATTAACATCATTAATATTATACTCAATCATTGAATCTATTTGATTTTCAGGTAAATCTGCCTGCCAATCTGCAACAAATTCCTGTACATTTCTGTACTGCATTGTTACTTGAATTTCTTTCAAACCTACTCTTAACTTATTGCTATAAAGCATAGTAAGAATATCAAACGAATCAAAACAAACCATATACTTCCACTTACTCCAAGCTCTAATATCGTCTTCACTTGAAGTAGTAATTACTTTACTTAAATTAAATATAGATCTACATATATCTCTATATCCTTTGTATTTCATTACAACATAATAATCTATTATATAATTTATAATAGGATTATCATAATGAAGATTATTATAACCACAAAATAATTTATCAGTATTTAACTGAATTTTTGTAGTATATAAGTCTCCGAAAGTATAGTCTGTATTAACTGTATGAAAGAAATTGACTAATTCATCTAATTGATTTCTTCTGCAAGATATTTCAAATTTATGCAATTCACCTGTTTCTGTATTTTTTACAGTACAATGGAAAACATTGGGGAATACCTCAATATCATATACATAAACAATCTTATCTCGTATAATCATAATTAATAATGTTAGTTTGAGTCTGTGGAGGGAATCGAACCCTCATTTAACAGTTTTTCCATTTAAACTACACAGACAACCAGCATACTGCCGCATTAAAATTTCTAAATTATGGATTTGCTAGCATATTTTAGGCGGCTAGCGAAGCCTTTGTTGTACTTGTTTTTCGTACATACGTTTTCTTAAACGCTACAAGGGAAGCTTTGTACTTAGCCTTGTCTTCTTTGCTTTGTTTAATAGATTTTGCTTTAGATTGTTTCATATGAATAATCATATGATCAAACTTAACTTGAGCATCGAGCTGTTTTCTGTCGTATTTATTAAACCTAGGATAATTGATAGATTGAAATACGAAAGTACTTTTTCTCTTTTCAACAAGAGCTTTTGCTCTTTCTCGTTTAACTTTTCTACGAGCTTTAAGTTCTTCACTATAGAAGTTTTTTGGTTTAACCTCTTCTTCAGAAGTAATTTGTTTTACTCGAAATACTCTTCTTTCTGCTTTTCGAGCATTTCTTGCTGCAACTCTCTCTTCACTACGTGCTATTTTATATTCTTCTTTTCTGTTTTTATCCATTTTCATATCTTGATAATATTAATAGTTAAACTTATGCTGCTAAAAGTTTTGATTTAGTGTAATAGGTCCAATTGTTATTACTTAAATCTTCAACGGTTATTCCGGTGAACTTATCATTGTTTTCGTACTTCTTAGCTAATACTTTTACTTTAGAGAATGCTTCTTCTTTATCATTAGCATCTAAATAATCCGTGTAGAAGTCTGTACTTTTCATAGGATTATCTTCGCTTTGATTCTGTACTACATAACGGAACTTACGAGTGTTCTTTTTGTTATTTAGTACTTCTCTTCCTTTCTTTAGGAATTCTAAAACAGAAGCCTTCACCTCATTTATATGAGGTCTACTGGCTAACAGTTCAGCTTTATACTCTTTTTCACGTTGAAATCTAACCTTGATTTCTTCATCAGTTAGATTAACTGGTTTCGGCTGAACAAAGAGTTGTTTTCTAATTAATCGAGTGAACTTCTTCTTCTCTTTTCTAGTATAATGAACTGTAGGTTCAAATCCAGCACTTACTAGAATTTGCTTAATAAGCTCTTTCTTAGCCTGTTTAGCTGTCTTATTTTCCTGACGAGAGTTCTTTCCTACTTCTGTAGTATAACTTTTTTGCTTAACTTTACCAACTATGTTAGTTATTATTACTTTCCCATTCTCACCCTTTGTAATATAGGGAGATGGACCCGGTCTTCTAAATACTTCTTCTACTTTCTTAGATCTACGTAATTTAGAACGGTTAGTTCTCGATAATTTCTTTCCTTTATGATCTTTATGTTTACCTGATAAATTCTTTTTCATAATCTTGATAATTTTAGAAGTTAATAACTAGCGAGCCCGAAGGCTCGCATTAATTAAGCGGCTAGACAAATAGGAGCTGATTCAATATCAAGTTCAGCTTTGTCATTAAAATCTTCTAAGTCTTTATTCAACTTATTAATTTCTATCTGCAGCTTATTCTTTATATTGCTGATGTAAGCTGAAGTGAGTTCCTCACTAATATTCAGATTCTTTTTGCCTTTAGCTCGCTTTATCTTTGGGTCGATTGTTTTAATCTTCCCTAAATGAAACAGTTGTTCCTGTTTCTCGGATAGTGAAAATATTGTATAATAGTTATTTTCTGCTGGTAAATCAGAGAACTTCTTATAACCCATATTAATACATTGTAAATACAGTTTCATAAGAATTCGTTCTTCTGCCATTTCTTGAATCTTCGTTAACAGTACCTTAAGGTCATAATTACGAATAGTTCCTTTAGAAATGATATTTTCGTTTTTAATAATCGTCCAATATTTAGTAATATCTTTACTAAGTTCATCGCGACGATTTTTTGCATATTTAGATGTAATTGATTTCATATTCAAGTGATTTGTTTTTTAAGTTAATACTTGACCGAAATCGTTTACTAGTTAGTCATGCATGACAGATTCAAACTGCCGTCCCTCTGATGAGTGCTCTAATCAACTAAGCTAATGCATGTTATGTAATAGAGAACTACCCCATTCAGTAGTCTCTATTAAAGTAGTACCCCATTCAGTACTATTAATAGATATTGATATGATGAATACCCAGTTCAGTATTATAAATCATCACGTTCAACAATTTTTATTTCTTTTGCAAAATAGACCGGTAGAATCCGTCCGTCTGTTGTTTTAGCACCAACATATAGTTTATTTCCTGTTTCAGAAACTCCTACACTTCGGTTATGTTCTTTTTCATTCGAATACTTTTGTAAATACTTTTCATTGATATACTTAGAATGTAGTTCTCCGTTCGTACTACTTCTTACTACATCAAATAAAATATCTACCATTTTATCCAAATCATTATTATCGGTAGCTTCTTTTAATATGGCATTCATAATACCATAAAAAGCTTCCTCATTTCTTGCTTCTCCAGTTCCAGACATTGTGTCTGCTAATTTGATTGCTATATCAGTAATACTCACCAGTCCATGAGCATTAAAGAACCGTTGCCACCATCTAGGACCACTTCCATAGTACAAGATAATCTGTCCGTCCTCTTGTATATCTACTTTTTTAGGTCTTTCGTTAATTCTCCCATTCAAGATTTTAACTTTTGCTAGAACAGCTGGTTCATAAATAATTAGCATACGCAAGATATCAACCCGAGAAGGTGATAATCTTCCGTTCATGTCTGTTACTCTGTTGTAGTAGTTTCAACATGCACGTTTACTTCTACATCACTTCCAATACCGCACTGCCGCATATAATCAGTATAAATGCGTTTGTTAGCATCGGAATAACCTCGAACTGTCTTAGACAGATTCAAGCAGTGACGAGCAAAGTTCTCGTAGTGAGTAATAGCACCCATGTTAGCTTCCTCAACTAATTTGTCGAGATTCGGCAAATCTTCAGCTGAGAAAAACATCGGACTAGCTCCGCTCTTACCAAGGCGGTCAATTGCTTCCGTAACGTTAGCCCGGGTAGCTTTGCTGAAATCCGGTTCAGCTATTTCGAACATCAAAGGTTCAACACCAGGAATGTCCTTGTTGATAGCAATCTTCGGCCGTTGATCAAGATCCTTAGCGACGATACTTACACTCATGATATCAATAGCTTTAATAATATAAGCTTTGATCTCATTGCGGAAAGTATTGATGCCATTCATGACGTCCTCCTTGTACTTAGGATCTGGATTTACTGCGATAATAGTAAATAACTGCTTACCGAAGTAAGGACCATATTTCTGTGCCACTTGCCGGTTACGTGCTAAGATTTGTGCAGCTGCGTTAGGAATCTGCGGTGCACTGTTGTTATTCAAATTTTCCATAAAAAATGTTCCCTTCTTGAGTCCGCATTTGATATACCAATACGGATCATTTTTTAGTTTTTAAGTTAATAATAAGTTAATGCTCTCCACTGTTCGATTATTTTATAGCATTACAATAATGGTAATGGTGAATTCAATCACATAATCTACTAGGTATTAAAATAATAAATGTTAATTTATTTGAAAATATCTTCTGATAAATTCTCTGATAATTTCTGTTAATTCTGATATGTTTATCGTCCCGTTTCGACGGTTAAGATTCAACTTTTTCGATGCTTAACGCACCTCTCACCGTTATTTTATATCGCGATTAGATGCAATATAAAAGACATAGATCATTGACTAATGGTAAGTCTACCTAGTATTTCCGGATTATCGAAATTCATAGAATTACGGTCGTTTATCTAACGTTACCAACTCACAAGCCCATTACTTATAGTATGGCCCACTTGTACCATGCATAGGATTTGTTGTTTATTCTGCTCGAACACGAGGATTTCCACCTCTCATCGTCTCCTTGTTGCTCAATTGTTATTACTATTGAGTCGAAATGTACTACGCCCTTTAATCTACCGAGACAGGGTGATAGGCGACAGGTTATTAACGAATCAGCGTTCTCTTTACATATATACTTGCAATATATACTTTAGGAGTTTCTAATGTCAGCGATGACGGTTGGCAGTCTGGGGTGGATCATACTCCTTATCTGACTACTTTACAACAGTAGTTTGCTATCTCTGTACTCGCCATTGAACTTCCCAATTTGGTAAAGATTAATAATGTTAACAATTCACTTAGAACAGATTTAACTAGGCCGGTTCTATTCGGCATTAACTTTCAGATGCAGTAAAGTAACATCATCTGTTACAGTCTTACCTCTCTGGTTCCAGGGTTCTAAGCTGGAGCAGCTTGGCTCTTACTCATTAATTTATTGTTTTTGACCACTACTAATATCTCCTACTCTGGAATGAGTGTGATAATCTAGCAATGCACCTTTACATATCTTAAAAGGTATAAGCTCTGCTGTTTTTTACGAGGAGTTTTCTAAGCTTCTCCTTAGTATTATTTATCATTATAATCACACTTGCTAAAGGTGTGCAACGATTAGAATCAGGGTTATTGCGCCCTCAAACCGCTTAGACACTCTTGGTCTATTCATTCCTCATTCAATTATACTCACACGAACGAATAAGCACGTGAGTCACTTTAGACTTGAAAGACGGTATCAATCTCATATACCTCATCCCTTATACGTAAATTCTTTTGCGGCACGCTAGTTACGGTAGCGCACAGGATTGGCTCCTGCTCCCTGGTAATCAGTCTATTTTCACTATAATTTTAACATAGTTACTTAGGATCATTGCATGTCCAGCCTTCATATCTTTACTTTGTATAAGTATGTACCATAACACGGTTATCCTTACATTAGTATCAGTAATTACTCCCTTTATATTATGAACCAATTATCATAAAAACACTAGAGTTAGCCTATTTTTCCAATCAGGACGCATAGTTGCGTTTTTGTATGAAGCGAGGTTGGAACCCGCTTGTTGCGTTAGTCAGCCATAATGTATTTTTCGATAATCCTTTTCCAAGGGATTATCCAAGAACCCTTTGTCCTTGTTTCAGCATCGTGTTCATATTCCTTCTTGAGTCACATCTTGATTGACGCATACGAATATAGAGATTTCGTTCTCTTTTTGAGGATTAAGGATTTCATCTTTTGTAGTTTTTATTTGCTTATTGCTACGAATTCATCTCCTCGGTTTTGAATTAATTTGTAACTAGGGTATCTTCTTGTAGCTCCTATATTACGGGTTCTTCACTTTTAATATCACCAGACGGTTCTCATATTAACAGCGCAGGCTATTCACCCTCTCCTGCTTTCTTATACCTTTTTCACCAGTATAAGTTATTATCCTACCTTTTGAGTATCTCACAGTGTTAGCTGCTACGAAGCATCTCATAACTACTTCTTACATATTCTCGGATTCTGTCTTTTTTCGGGCTATGTGTAAATGGACACAAACTCCCTGACGCAGTAGTACTTAAAAACTTCCTTCTGTGACTGCCGGAGTGATTTACGCTATAGTTTTACTCCTCTCGAACTATGATATAATTATAGTATTTATATAGCGGCTATTATCATTAACTATTTTCCGCTGAGGATTTATCTTCTCCTGTAATTTCTGACTCTGGTTTTACAAGAAATATGTCTCCAGAAGATAAGTTGATGTTTGCAACCACCTTCTTACCCCGGCATATATCAACTATGCCATTTTTTATATCATTACTACTGATATAATCAATTGGATCCATACGTCCTGGATCAAAACCATCCAAGTGCACGCATATACTACTTACAGACGAGCGTAAGTACTGTTCTACGAATAAGATGTTACTTATACTAGCTTTCGCTTGTACCTGTATCATATTAGAACTTTCCCCGGCTACTATAAAGTAACCGGTTTGATCTACTACCAAATCTAAATTACGCCTAGCATCTTTGCTATTTCGTATAATACGTGATAGTCGCATCATACTATTAAGCATAATAAGATTCTTCTTACTCATTTTGAGATTCTTTAGTAAAAGGAGAAAGTGGCTTTACATCCTCTGGTAAGTTAGCTATACTACGTACCTTCGGAAATCCTGTATTTACTTCTTTTACTTTAGTTCTCCACTTAACTACTGGTTTTAATTCACCAGTAGTTGTTACATTCACAATTGCGTCTGCTGTTCCTTTTACGGATACTTCCTGAGTATTAATATCATAAGATACTTCTATAGTATCTATCTTACTCACAGACTTTGCTTCCTTATTAGAGTGCATCATAGACATCAACTCTAAATATGAAGGTATTACAGGTTGTTGTGCCTGCACGGGTTCAACTGTACTAAGTATATTATAGCCAACAAATATACTAGCAATAAATAAACCTACAGCTGACAAAATTCTACTATTCATATTGATTACGAATTAGTGAACAGTCTCTTAAACTTATATACAATACTCCACCAATTATGGAACCGGCTTAGCTTTTTTTTTCAGCTGCAGCCTCTTCTTTCTTGGTTTCCGGATATTCACCTACAAGTACAGGAAGTGGACCTTCGAATTCGGCAATCTTGTCCATAGGTGAACGATAGTAGTTGATGATCTTACCAACAGCAAAACGCAGTTGCTCATTAGTAGGAGGAACTTTTCCGGGATAATAATTAGCACGAACAAGAGAGATAACCTTTCTAGCACTATCGCGCGCCATTTTGATTTCTGCCAATTGTTCATCAGTTGCTCCTTCAGGAACAGAACATGTGTAGTCATGCATCAATTTGTCAACATAATCCACGCCAATTACTCCCATTGTTGCTTGAATAGCTTTGTCATCTGCCGGATTTTCAATCTTCTCGGTTTTAATAACATTACCATTAGCATCAATTTTGTCTTCCAAGTTATATCGGAAGTTTTCCTGGATGAATGTACGAACGATAAGTACAACTTCATCATCTGTAACAGTAGGTACAGCGCCATGAACGATGCAATGTGCACTTACCGGCGAGTTTTCCTTCTTGGTATACAGATATACGGCACGTCCGATTCCTTTCATCAAACCAGCTACAGGTACAAGATGGAAAATCTCATTGATCCATTCGTCTATTCGACGATTGTCAATCTTGAGCTTTTCATCAGTAGTACTAGCATTGTTGATACAAAGTTTACGATACCATTCAATGGTGTCAATTAAACTAATTACAATGTTACGATCTTTACGTAACAGATATTCCAAAGCACTACAGATCTTTTCATGATCTGAACCTACTTTTTCAATATCGGTTTCTGGAACTTCAAGTTTAGCCAGTTTAGGATCCTTCAGTTCTTCAGGAATAATAGTTTCCTGTGGTCCAAAAGGAATTGCTAACTGACCGTCTGTAGCTCCAGGAAGAGCACGCGGTGATGCAAGTTTCACACCGAACATAGTAGCCATTTCTTGCAACGGCATAATCTGTTCAGGAGACACTATTAACTGAAGTTTACCTTCAGCCTGCATACCGATCATTTCTTGCTGAACACCGAGCATTCCAAGGAACCATACAGCATTAATCGCTTGATTAATAGCATTGTATTGTTCAGGGAAGTTCTTCTTCAACTCTTCATTGTTAGTGAATCGTTGATGTCCAACAAATGAAAGCATAGCTTTAGCATCTGTAGAACTTGTAGAAGAACCAGTCGGAGCACCGATAGACTTAGCAAGTGTTTTTACTGCTTCAGCCGGATCTACTTCTTCAGCAATAACTGTAGGAGTCTTATCCTTTTTTGGCTTTGACTGTTGTGCAGCACCTTTCTGGGCGGGCTGTTTGTCAGTCTTAGCCTGAGTCTGCGCTTTTTCCTCTTTCTTAGGTTGAGCAGCAGCCGGCTTTTCAGTTGCTGCTGGTGCAGCTACTTGCTGAGTTGTTTCAGCATTTCCTTTCTCGGTTTTAGTTACTTTTGCAGTGTTATCTGCTTTAGTTGTTTCTGCAGGTTTTGCTGCAGTACTTGCAGCTGCTTGAGCTGCTTTGTTTTTCTTAGACGACATTTTGATAATGTTTTAAATTGTTAATAAATAAATGAATTCTGATAGATTGTTTAATGAGGTTCAACTATCATCCTCATAAGCTGGCGAGTCTCTGCCCTTAGTAGTATGACCACTAACTAATGCGTCTGATAATACTTCGGATGGATATGAAATGTAACTCATTACTCCTGACTGGCATGTAGTTTCTGTCACTAAAACTACTGGTAATGTGCAATCCATATCCGTATTATCTACGGTATTAATTAGCTGGATAATAGAAGCTGTAGTATCATTTTTAGTAAAATGATTTACAGCCTCTTTACCCAACATACCTACTAATAGACCAGCTAATATAGTGAATAGAAATACCCACCACATTTTTGTGGAACGCATAGCGCGTGCTAATACTGCTCCAAATAGAAGCAATACTAAAATCCATGTTGCTGACATAATTAGTAAATTTAATCTGTTAATAATTCTTTTAGTTTCTCTCTTGCCTTATTAAGGCGTGATTTAACTTGAGACTCTGTGAGTCCAAGATGCTCTGAAATCTGTTTGTAAGACAGATTTTGTATAGAGCGTAGTTCAATTATATTCCTATACTTCCAACGAAGTCGCGACAAGGCATTATCTAGAGCATCACTTTTCTCTGAGAAGATATAATCTTCTTCAGGTGAATAACTGGCCTGGTTACTCAACTGCAGAGAGTTGGCATCGTCGTCAATCCAGTAGTTCGCTTTTTCCTTTTTAGTATGTCGAATATAATCAATACTAGTATTTATTGCAATAGTTTTTAACCACATCTCAAATGAGATATTGTTTACATAACTATCTAGCTTACTAAATGCTTTAGTAAAAGTAACTGATAATAAATCATCAGCTACATCTTTATTATTTACAATATAATAAATTGTATTATAAATAATCTTACTAAAACGATTATAAAGCTTTGTGAAGGCAGATTGTTTGCCTTCTTTTGCCTGTTTGATCAGTTCGAAAATCTGTTGCTTTTCTAAATCTGTCATAATTACGGGCATTTTGTGAGAGGTAATCGCTAGAGTATGTGCATATGTATTACTGTTTTATTGAAGTAACTCTAAAGTTAATCTGGCACGTGGACTACTGTTATTCATCCTTTTTGCTTGACCTCTCTCGTTAGTAGTTATAGGGCCGATCAAAGCCCTATAACCTTAAAATGGTAATCCTAGTTCATATCTACAGTGATACTCCATATAATCCTTTGAGAACTTTTGATAAGCATCCCAAATACATTCCATAAATTCTCTTTTCATAGCTATAGATATTCTATTTGAAGAGAGTTTATTAACCATTCCGCACACTATTCTAATACGGACATCTAGAGTAAACTTAGTATCTTTACCAATTCTTTGAAGTATATTAGTATCAAACCAATATATTATGTGTCTAACAGATTCATGTGTTTTCTCTAAATTTGTATAGACCCACCATGATGCTCTCCAATGAAATGATTGATATTGTTTACCCCACGGAGTATATACTCTGTTAGTAAGACTGTATAATACCATTTTCCTTTTTGATTTCTCTAGCTATCTTGCATATTACGAGTTGTGCTTGTGCAGCTGACCAACCTGTAATACTCATGATATATACTTTAGTACTCATAGCACCTCTACCTGGAATAGAGGTGTCTACTTTATACCTTTCTTTAAAAGTGTGATACATAGCATCATCAATGCTTGGCATCTTCGCACCACGCATAGAACGTAGTTCTATAGGTAGTTGACATACATCTGAGGATTCATAAGGATAAAACACATACATCTCTGGATGTGCATATATACTTTGAATCTCAAGAGATTCTTCCTTTACTTCTCTGAATTTTGCTTTTTGAAAAGCATCATTCATGATAATTGCAGAAACTATCCTTAAATGAGGAGTTTCACCAACAACAATTGCTAGAAGTTCGATATCACTTCCAACTACTTGATATACGCCTGGTTCATTTAGTCTCATGGTTTATTGATTTCTTTTTTAAAGTTATCTACTATACCAGATACTTGATCCATAGTTAGTTGTGGATATTTATCCATTACTTTACCTATTGCTTCAATATCTGATTTGCTTTCGTTCAACATTTTCTTGAACTCTCTTTCTTCTTGTCTGGAGTCAAACCAAACCCACCAAGGTACTACGCGCATTGATATTCGTATTCTTTAATTTTGTTATTCAATAACTCCCATTTTTCCTTGTCGATATCAGTTGCTTCTACTAAGTAGATGATATCACAAGATGCTCTAAATACACCACGAATGTAGTTCATTCCCTCTTTATAATGATATTTATTCTTATAAATTCTGGGAACATTTGCATGTAGGCGAGTTATTAACTCTGTCTTCATTTTCAGTTCAGTTGCGGCTTTCTCCCAAGATTCTGGTAAGTTCTGCCTAATAAAATTCATTAATCCCATTTCAAATTAATTTATTGATTAAACTTAATTTAATTGTAATAAGGAGCAGATTCGAACTGCTCTCCTCTAACCTTATCAGTGTTAGCGCTTCTATTCCATATAAAGCTACTTATTTCCAGCTTTCTACGACATTAGCTTAGCCGTCTGGTTTATCTCACGCTGCTAAGCGTGTATAATCCATTACATAACTTGTATTGCCAGTTATCTGCTTATTGACCTATTCTACTTCACATTGTTGCAATCAAAACCATAATACCCCAAATCTACCGTTCTAAGATTTAAGAACTTGGCGCACGGTAGAACACGATCAAAAACCCTAGTTCTTTTCCTTAGTATATTGCTTTGAAGCTCTAGGTGAGCGTGGAGTATGAGGGAGTCGAACCCTCGTCTTACAACTGATTCATAGACCTAACAGTCAATTTCTTAATATTTTAGTGGCAGGCGATTTTCACGCCATCCTCCTACTCCGCGTAGGATGTCCTTTCAGACTTAGCTAGTTTCTATATTCAGTTCAAAACAATATAGTACATTTTTATATATCTAGATATCATCAATATATATAATTATACAATTGCAAATTCTGACTTGGACGATACCACTTAGTGACTATGTAGGCGACCAAACCTACATAGTCTTTGGTCTTTTAAATTATTTTTATTAATGCCTTGATAACCTGTCTTGGAAGTATAGAATACCTTTCAGCTTCTATACGGCATGATGTCTAGCATCGCACTATTCCAAAAATGCCGACTTGATATCATAAGAATGCTATTGCATAATATACTCAAAGAGTATAGAATCTGTATTTATATATTGCGCAATTTATATATACATCCTCATGATCTTAGGCACATGATCAGTGGCACGTTGTCATAATGTCCTACTCTGGCATCGGTTGTATTACTACACCTTACACTTGTTGTATGCATGTTAATTCATGCATGAGCTGCATCTTCTGGTACTTAGCACATAAAAATGTCATCACCACCTATTAGCTACTTTCTCTAGTTAGGTTATATAGTCAGTATTTCTACTGCTAAAACACTATACCTGGACTATGCGCGGAGAATTAAAGGGACAACAGTTGTCCATCCCATCTCCAATCATAACGGGCTTTCGGGTATTGGTTAAGCAATTTGTTTTGCTGTTCCTGATACCATTTGTCAACTTCACGAAGAAGATTGTTAGCCTCTTTGTAGAGCTCTTTACAATCCTTCAGGTAGTCTTCAATAGTGATGCCGCCGTTACGTAGTTTGTCATCTTTTTCAGAGAACTTCTTCAAGTAATTGAGTTTGACCTCTTTTTCCTTGTCGGTCTTTTTCATACTCAAATACGTTGCGAGACGAGTATACTCACTCTTCAAAGTTACGTCAATATGACGTTCCGTGAGCTCCTCTTTACGCTGTTTTGCAATCTTTTCAGCAGCAGCTTTTGCAACATCTTCTGTTACAGTTGAGCCATTGTTGATTACTTCTTCAATGTTCTCTGCTGATACTTTTGTAATATCAGCTACTTTTACTTCTTCTTTTGCCATTTTTTGATAATGTTTAAAGATTGATACTATTGTTAATTAATCTCGAGTTATTTACTCTTCTTTTTTGCAAGATATTCTTTACGAAGACGTCTCTTGCGTTGGTTACATGATTCACGTTTACCTGCTTTGACAAGTTTACGATTCTCATATGCCTGTTCTCTTTTCCAGCTATTTTCACGAATGAGCTGTAAATAGATAATCTCACGAGCTATATTAGCTTCTGCTTTAGCTTTATGAGCATTGATGCGTCCTTGAATTATCTCTTCTGACACACCTCTTTTTCTCATTTCTGAGATAATTCTTCTTTGTCCCATATTTTTGATAATTTGGTTTTAGAATTAAAAAAAGAACTGTTCTGCATATTTGTATACCTTATTTTGCAGATAACCCCTATCCTTCTTCTATCCTATATAGGATTGCCGTTGTATAGCCATTGTACTCTAGTTCTTACGAACTTCCATTAGGGTTCTGGTATGTTTACAGTTCTTTCGGGTTGATTGGAATCCACCATACTAACAATTTAATTAGTAATATAAAACAGCGGGCAGAGGCTCTGGCGGAACCTCTTGCTTGTTATTTGTTGCCATTCTGAGTTTACACTCAAAATCACATTCACTACAGTTGATAATATTATCTTGTGTAGGACATTCGTTAGAAATTGAATTTGAAGTTTTCATGATCATCTCGACCAAATAAGTGTTTGACAATCATAGGTTTACATATTCTTGCAAATTCTTTTGCTGTATCCCTGTCTTTGAATTCCAAGGAAGTACCGACATCAGCAGAAGCATTGCCGAGCCCATAGTGAGAACTAACAAGGAGCAAGCCCGAAGGTTTTCTATTATCTGTATAGTTCCAACCCCATACATAATACCTTACCTCTTTTGGATCTATTGTTGTAGGTTTCCAGCCTTCATTCAAAGCTTTTGCAACAGTTTCTAACTTGATGAAGTTCCTAGTTTCATCTGTTAATTTGTAACTTTTATAATTAGCTACAGGACGAAGACCTAGTATTTTACATGCGTCTTCATAAGGTTTTTCTTTACTTAACTCAATCATGCCTTTTTGCGATTATAAGGTTCCATTTTCTTATGCTTAGGACGTTTTTTGTATTCTGTCTTAGTTTTTACTTCTTTCTCCTTATTCTTTCCCATAATTAAAAGAGTTTTAACATACCATTGATCTCTTTCAAATAATATGGAATATTTGAAAGATGTTTAGCCTCAAGAACTTTCTTACAAGTAGGTTGTAATCTTCCAGCACTTATCAGATATTTAATCATATCTGTATTTTGCTGACGAATATCTGCATCATTGAGGAATCTTTTTACAAATTCTACTTTGAATAAACTTTCATTGCTGAAGTTCACAGGATTACCTACTTTTGTGATAATATTATCACAGAATATAGATGTAAGTTCTTCAAGATTTGGTTCCTTAGCAGTCATTGTTTCTGCTTTTGATACTAATATTTTAGCTACATCAACATCTTCGAAATCAACAATCTTTAAATTGTCTGATTCTATTTTTATGTGTTGAGTCATAGCATTAGCAATGTCCTGAATGGTTACATCTTTACGGGCATTACTAACATAATCGCCTTCAAATAAAATTACTATTGCTTTCATAATTATTGATTAATTACTTTTATTTCTATTTCATACTCATCTAATTCTGCCTTAATATCATCAGTAGATGATTTAGACTGAATTTCAAAGTATGGACATAATTGAACTTCTTCACTTGGTTTGCTTCTAGCTATAGCTTTTGCTACAGATATAGGCATACCTAAGATTTTATTTAATGCTAACATATTAGCATAAAGATGACCAGTATGTAGAATCATACTAGTAATGTACCTTTTGGATTCCTTTTTCATTTTTACATAGGCTTTAAAATTGTTAGTTAATAAATATGATGACGTCTGTATACAGCACTATATACAGAATAATTTACCGCAGTGCTACGGAGATTTGAGACTAATACTATAAAGCAATAGCGCTCTATTGCACATCTGTTATTAAAGAAATCATTTCCACATATTACTATGTTTAATTTAAACTCTCATATGTTTTAGGATTACTCCAGAGTACATACAGAAATAGCTGTCAAACTAAATCTTAGAACTCACCTGATTTTAACGTCCGCACGATCATAGATATGTTCCTACACCTTGGACTCAATCGAATTATGTAGGCCTAATTCTTTTGACAAGACATATCTATTTACGCCCCACAGGCTTGTCATCTTCTGAAGACTAGTCTATTCTCACGAACAAACTAGTTGTGTCGAAATTTTTAAACCATTTCTATGCAAAATGCTTCAAAAAACTGTAATAACTTGTTTTAATTATTACTCTCTAACGCCTTAGAGAATCACGAGGATTCTTCACAGAATCCATTGGGGTAATTATATCACGTTGAATAACTGCGCCTTTAAGTACATCTTTAAAATGCTCTTTGTTTGATTCATATATATAAACAATGTCACTATTCGACAATGATGTACCATGAGTCATGAGTATATCAATCAAAATAGCTTCAGGCATTGCTAAAAATATACTATCAATGCGCATTCCCTCTCTTACGTCTTCTCTAAATTTGAGAATTTCTTGTACCGTTGGTACATGTTCAACTGCTTTTGCAGTATCAATGCAAACTGATTCGTCTTCCGACGTAACAATCTTAGCAATAGGCTCATGACACAGAAACACTATTACTCCAGTAGCGATTGCTAATGCAATGACTACTAATATCGTCCAAAAGCATCCATTAGACGATTTTCTTACTACAGGATATTGATTATCTTCCATACTCAATCCTCCAGTTCATCTAGTAGTTCAGATACTACGGACGGAGTCTCGATGATATCGAACTTCTCACCGCATATTGATACTAAACTTCCGTTACTATTTCCACAGCAGTAATCTAATGATACTGATGTGAATGTTAACTCTTCTCCGTCCACTGTATGGACTGTAGCAGATCTTTTTTTTCCCATTTTGATAATGTTTTTAAAATTAATAATTATTTAATAGTATCACCTACAAAGTATACATTCATATATAAATAATCTGTAATATATGCTTTGTATTCATTTCCAGTAACAGGATTTACTAAACGTATTACATATGTATCTTCATCTTCTTGATATTTATCAGATACTACATAATGTTTAAACCTCATTTGCAAATCCACAAAACCATATGGATCTTTAGGCTCCCAGTCTTTTAGTATATGTACTATAACAATAATTGCTATTGACAATACTAATAACTTGCTTATTCCATTTAGAATATTACTACTTTTAATTCTAACTGTCATATTACTTGTTGATTTCCTTCCATAATTCAATTCCTTCGTATATTATTAGGAAAACAACAGCAATTGCTCCTATAAATAGAAGTAAATTGAAAAATGTTGTCATTATTTATTTTAATTTGTTAATACTGTTAAATAATTTAAATACATTAGCTTCACATGCAAACTAGGAAGATTTATTTTTAACATGTTACTAGACTCTATCACCACGATGAGGTTGTATTTATTGATAGAGAATACTACTACAATACCTTATTAGACTCGGATTTTATATGTAGTAGTTTGGTTACGTGAGAGATATTAGTATATATCAAATGTATAACCGTGTTTATTAAATAGTTCTCTTATGTTTTCTATGTCAAGATCTTCTAATATACCTTCATACACTAATTTTAAAGGAAATATTAAAGTATCTTCTTTGACATATGTACCTACTATGTCTTTAGCCGGTCTTAATCCTAAGCCAAATTTCTTTATCAAGCATATTACTCGTACTTTGGCTGTCATATCTCCAGTAATACATACTATTGGTTCTCTAATTTCACTTGGTTTTTTAGTTTCACTTTTACCTGTTATTAAAACAGATAAAAATGCATCAATAGCTGGTTCATTAGAAAATGTATCTAATGCTTGAGCTAGTTTTTCTTTAGTTATTTGATTACGTTCAAATAAACTTTCAAGTACATAATTTTGAATTGAGTTCATATATATAATGTTTTAATTAGTAATCAAATAGAAATAAAGTAAGTGCATTATATTCGCCCTTATGCAGATGAATGCTATGCTATTCTCTTACTTTATAATTTGAGACTTCTTTATTGGTTACTTCTTGCTCAAGGAAGACCTCAACTATTTTATTTTTCTCTAGTTCCGCATCGTCATAGTTAACAGGTGCGGCAACTTCATACTTAAAATGATACTTATTGTTCAGTTAGTATCATACTGTCAAGCACCATGTTTACGTTTGCTTATGGTTAAGTATATTCTCTTTGCTTGCTTAGATTAGTTACTCTAAAGAGTTGCACACATAGCGAACCTAACTATGACCTCTTACCACGTGGATTATTTAACTATTAAATATCAATAATTTACTGTGCATATAAGTTAAAGATAAATAATAATTAATTACTTTGACTCTGCATTGTCCACCGACTTGTCACGGCCTTCATTGGTTGCATTAAAGTAATAATACATGTGAAAATTACACTATCTTCACAGACCGTGTAATTATTAGTTTAATTTTTCAGAAAATCCCTTGCATTTTACACCTAAAACTCATAAGGATTAGTCAATGGTGCTATTAACTACTGTGCACAAGTAGCATTTCCATCTTAGACTTATTATAAGAAACTGGTGCCCTCAATGTCTTGGGAAGTTATTGAGTTTTTTGATGTGTAACAGCTTTTCACTTCGGTGGTCTATGTTACCTAACCACGCTAGCACTTACATTGGTTTTCACAAACGGCTAGTGTTCTAATTTAATACCATAATAAGTGATTTAAAAAAGGGCAGCTAATGAGAGTAATAGGACTCGATGTTAATCTATCCTAAAACTTTATTTATTACCTACTAATAGAAGTAGAACTCAAAAACTGCCCATAAAACCAACCTCACACAACGAACTAATCAGCCTCTTTACATGCATTAGCGATTAGCAATGATAATAACTGGATACTTATTAGTATTGGTAAAGGATCTTTACCGTTACTAACAAATGACCAAGTTATTACATCGCAAATCACAAAGAATGCAAGTAATAGACCATTAAATGTCAATCTGTCCATTTTAATTGGTTTTTAAGTTAAACATATGTTTATTGTGAGCCTTTTATAGTCCTACTCAGGACTTTTACGATATATCATTATAATCGTTTTCTTATAATGTTACTTAGTATCTCGCCTAAGTGCAAAGTATTAATCTTGTAATACACAAAGCTACACATTTCATGTATGTAGCCCATAAGTTCCAGCTTAGTTTTACATCTCACTGTCTCAAAAAAGAGATGAATAAATTCATATTCTAACCTAAATTTGCTATATTGGTAAAACAATTGTTAACAAAAACGATGAAGATAGGGTTGACGTGTGCCAACCCTTAAAAACTGTTAAGGCTATATATTTATTCCTTAGCTGTTTCTTCTTCTTCGTTCGTGATGTCAACATAGACGCCTGAAGATAGGTTATTATTAAGATTATTTAACGCTGTTTCTTCAGCCGTTAAATCTTCAGCCCAATTTCCCTCCTCATCCGCCAAACCGATAACAGTAATAAAGTTTTGCTTTATCAGTTTACCCGAATTAGAGTAAAACTGTATCCGCTTAACCTCATCGTTAATATCTTTTAACGGAATTTGTTTGTAGCACAAATCAAGGCTTAAACAATCGTCTAGCTTTTTGTTTCGTTGTTTCTCTGTTATTTCGCCCGTTTCAGAGTCTAATATTAACTCCGTCATAGGCTCAAGAACTTCGTCCCACTCTTTTACGTCTTCGTCATCAACTGGAAAGATACACTTTGTAAGCGTAATATTACGAGCCTTTGCGGCTGCAATATTAATCTTCAATCTACCTGTTTTTGGGTCTTTTACGGTTTTCTTAGCGTCCTTATCACCTTGAATGCCCAGCCAAGTGCATACGAAAAAATCCGGTTTACCTTCGCGCGGTTTGCGCATTTTGGTTTGTAAATAACACAACATAACATTTTGAATTTAAAAGGTTTGAATTTTGAATTTATAAGTGTAAGGAAAAGCACGTTAGTCAGATTAGCGACTAGGGGTCTTCCTTACCGATACTAGATACAGGGGAGTAATCCTTTGCTGGTCATCACACGCACAACCCCTCTCTAAATTTTTATCCCCCAAAATTTTTTTATAATATTTTTTTGTTAAAAAGTGTTAAATTTCTGTAGTTAAATAGCTTTAAACATTGTTAATAAATGTTAAAGAAATGGGAACCAAACGCATATAAGAGACGTTATAAGGGGAGTAAGAGGGGTAGTAGTACTTACTAGTCACTGTAATCTAAAGTAAGAGTATTAGTTTTAACTACTATTATACCTTTACTTTAATAAACACATATGAATACAAAAGTAACTAGAAAACAAGTAGAAGAAGCTAGAAATTACTTATATAACATTAATACACAATTAGGTATGACACTATACGATCCAGAATTAGCAGAGATAATCAAGAATAGAGAAGTAGTAGAAATTCAAGGTAAAAGATACCATATAGAGAGTTCTCCTCTAGGTACTTGTGATGGTTGTTGCTTTATGGGTAAGCAATGCCCACAGAGAGCTGTAACATATTGTACTTCAAATGGAGGAAATATTATAGTAGAAGCAGAACCAAATAAGAAATAATACGTTATAGTTAGAAACTAAGTAAAAAGAATATGGAAGATAAAGTACTAGAAACAGTAGTTAATGGCATTAAGTGGGAAGTATTGAAGGATGTGTTGGTTAAACCACTGCCTGCAATTATGGTTACTAAGGAGTTTACAGAACAAGTACCTAATGGTAAAGTAGATGAAGATGGTTTCAATGAGTATGATACTAAGACTGAAACCAAGGAAGTAGAATCTGATTGGGCTACAGGTATTGTATTACAGATTCCTTCACACTTAACAGATGTCAAATTTAAGGTTGGTGATACAGTTGCTTATAACAAGAAGTTTGCAATGTATTTTGATTTACTTAAAGATACTCAATTGGTGAAACCTTATGACATTATTGCCGTTAAGTAATATGTTCAATATATTTCTTAACCTGCTGAAAGGCACTGAGAGCTCGACTTAGGTCGGGCTTTCTTTTTATATGTTAATTAATTGTTAACAAATGTTAAAAGCTATTAACAATTATTCACAACTAACGTTTTATAGGCATATGGAAAAATTAATAGTAATGGGTCTCTGCTTTTCCATGATATGGCTTGCCGTATGGGGGCTCAGTGATAAAAATAAGAAATAATATGGAATATACATTTAAGAAAGATTTCGGCTTTTTCAAAGCAAACGATGTACTTACTTGGGATGAGGATCTTAATGCTTTTACTATGGATGTAAAAGAAGACAATAGTTTCAGATCTGCTATGATTGATGAACATACTGTTGAAGGTTTATATGAAGAAGGTATATTGACAATGGTTGAGCCTAAGAATGATAAGATCAATGCTACAGTTGGATTCATTGACTCTTTACTTAAACAATACGAAGATGATTACGAAGAAGTAATGCAGAAGTATAAAGAAGGTAAAATTCAACCATGTGTTAAAGTAGAAGCTGAAACAGTATACTTCAACCTTACTAAAGTTTTAAATAAAGTTAGAGAAGAATTGACAAATGAATAAATTGGTTAAGAGTGTATCTAAAACCGATTTATTAAAGGAATTCTTAAAAAGCCTTAATGGCATACTTGATCTAACAGATAGAGAATTGGAGTTGTTAGCAACTTTCATTGACTTAGATGTTAACACTCCAAAACTCCCCAATATCCATAAGAATGTAATATCTACTGAAAATAGGAAGTATATTAAACGTACTCTGGGTATTACTCCAGATAACTTAAGTAGATACATATCTAAGTTTAAATCTTAGGGGATACTGATGAAAGGGAAAGCCGAGGATGAAGTGTTTGTGAATAAGGCTCTAATTCCTGAGATAATAGGCGATAGAGTACAAATCACAGTGATTCTAAAAGTAAAGAAAGATGAAGATGAGATCGTTGATGCTTGATGCAGGTTCAATTATACTATGGAAGGAGTATAATCCTATTCGTAAGTTATGGAGTAAAGTAAGAAGAAAAACACTGCCGTTTAACCGTTTTACTATAGTAGGACAAAAGACAGAGTTACTTACTACTGATAAACTTGAGAATGTAGTAGTCTATGAACCGATCAGAAAGTATAACAAATTAGAGAGTAACAAACTTATGACTATTACTTTTGGATTAGGTTCTTCAAAAGAATGGGATGAAGTAGTTACTATAATTAATATAGTACGACCCAATACACTGCTTGCTACTAGTAGTATTGATAAGTGTAAGTACTATAAGAGAGTAGAATGGAATGAGAAACTAGACGAGTATATATACTAAACTCAGTAATAAGTATAACATACCATATCAAGTAGTAGAAGTAATATGTAATAGTCCTTTCAAGTTTGCCAATAAAGCAATAACAGAACTTGATCCCAAACCAGTTATGATGGCTTACTTAGGTAAGTTTAAAGTAAAAAGAAGACATGAAGAAGACGCCAAGAGTAGATAGATACGACCCGATAATATACCCTCGTAAATTATGGGTAACAGGAGATGTAATCGGATTAAACAAGATCTTTAAGTTTAATAAGCTAGACAACACTAAAGAAGAATGTATATCAGCTTATGATGAACTAGTAGAAGAATATAACACTACTAAAGATGGATGGCTTACTTGTCCTGTAACACATAAAGCAACTGGTGAATACGGAGCCTTAGTAATAATAATGGATAGTAGTATAGAAGCAGGTGGTGAAGCCCACGAAGCAGTACATGTAGCCGATTATATATTTGACGAATTAGGAATGTATACACAGTCATTTGCAAATCATAATGAACAATACGCATACTTGGTAGGTTGGGTAGCAGGATGCATAAGTAAAACACTAGTAAATATAAAAAGAGAATATGACACAAGAAGAGAGTCTGATGATGTGGAAGCTTGAGATGGAAAACTTCAATAAGAATATTGGGTTGGCTTCCAAAGATATGAAAAAGATGTACAGCATACTTGATACTGTAATTAATAAAGGTATTGTTACTTATGAAGACTTTACTAATGATATGATTGATGAACTTACTACTCTAATGGTAGAAGAAGGGAAATCAGGAAATGGACAGAAAGATAGAGCTACTGAAATTGATATCATATGTAAACGTTTAACTGAGAAGTATGAAGCAAAACATAAAGAAGGAAAGTCTGGAGCAGGAGATACAGAACTTTCAGCAGATAATACAGAAGTATCAGACAATGAAGAGTTACTCGAATCCGAATGTACCGATGAGGAGAGCAATGGAGATAGTACAGAGATTAAATAAAGAGAAGTATTTAGGTTATAGAATTGATTGATTATGGTAAAATATTGTGCAAAAGTAAATAATGCTAATATCTACAAAGTAGATTTTGAGAAAGAAGAATTCGAACACGTTGATTATTTCAGTGATATTGACTATCGTTATATTATGCCAGAAGATGGCATTTTAGAGATAACTGATAAGAATGGTAATAAGAAATCTATTGAAGTAAAACAGTATGACATGATACTTAAGATGTATAGTACTACTGGTGACTATGATGATAAAGAGTTCATAGTAATAGATAATCCAGAATTGAAAGACTATTATCGTAGAAGAGTTGAGAGACTGAAAGCTGATAGAAAAGCAAGAGAAGTGGCAACGAATGAGAAATGTTGTTGTGATTGTGAACCTGTAGAAGCAGCATAATGGAAAAGATACTAGTAAATAGATATGGAGAAGCTATTAGTTTTAACACTGATCTAAATGCTATTACTCCAATGTTAACCAACATTGATTGCCATATATACAAAGCTGAAACAGACGGGCAAGTAATTACTTCAGATGAAGTAATAGACATTAAAAAAGGAGAATTCGCTCTTGTTTGTGTATGCTGGAATAATGGTAAGAATGTTGTAAAGGCCATTGTAATATCAGATCCGGCAGCCATACACGACTTAGGAGAATGGTACGAATTTGAATTAAATAAGTATAAGTCAAATGAATCTCGTTGATATAGTAGGAGGTAAGGTTGTAATACACCCAGATCTGTATTTCATACCAGCATTCAAAAGACTATACGAACATGATACTTCGGAAGACAAAGTTCATCAAGAGCTTGTTATTACTTATATAGTACTTATGCACAAATGGAGTAGCCCATATAAGAAGAGTATGGATGCTCATACTAGAGAAATAAGACTCAAAGAACAAGTATTTGAAGATCCAAGCTATGAACTTACTGAGGAAGAAAAGGTAGCTGAACAAGAGTACATAGATTGGCAAAATACTAGAATACTAAAGATGCTAGACGCTCAAATGAACAAATTAGACTCAGTTACTAAGTGGTATGAAGAGTCATTAGATGATTGTTTGGATGAGAAGAAGATCAAAGATCTACTAGCTGGAATGGGTTCTACAGCTAATACTATTAAAAGTATAGAAGCATTAAAATCTATGGTTCAAGCTGAGGAATTAACTATGGGTAAAGTAAAAGGAGATGCCAAGGTTAATCCTTATGAGTTGGCAGGATAATACAGTAAAGAACAACATAAAATAAACAACACGTTATAAGTGTTATAAATTTAGACTAAATATGAAAAGAATGATTATTTCGATTGATGCAACACAAGGTGCAGAAAAATTTTGGGAAGAAATTAATGAAGCACACGAAGCTATAATGAAGGCGAAAAAGCCTTCATTGTGGCAAAGAATTAAATCTTGGTTCTAATACCAGAAAGATAAGGACAGGGAAGTTAACCCTTCCCTGATATATTGCCCTATGGTGTAATGGTTAGCACAGGAGGCTCTAACCCTCTTAGTCTGCGTTCGAGTCGTAGTAGGGCTACCAATAAAGGTAAGTTTGCAGTAGCTGTGGGTAGTATCCGAACTTCTGAAATATGATAAGAATGACCCTCTACTTACCTTTAAACTAGTAAATTACCTAATTGGGGTAAACTTATATATGGAACTAAATAAATGGTAGACTTCAATAAATAGATAAAAAACAGCAATAAGTTTAGACAGCCGGCTCTGAGATTTCTCGAAGTCGGCTCTTATTGTTAGTACCCAGAAGGTACATCAGAGTACTTTAAATACTGGGACGAATAGATGGACAGATGTAAATATGGTTATACAGCTGATGATGGAGATTTCATCAGTGGGTATAACTATTTTTATTTAAACTTCTGTCCTATTCAAAGAATTATCTATACTACTATAAACAATCCAGATGGATCTACTAAGATAAAAAAGACACGTGATCTATAGTTTCCAGACTTCTACGATTACGACTATTACTTCTTTCAAGCGGTAGAAGATGCTGAAGGAGAAGGTAAACACTTATGTGCATTGAAGAGTAGACGTAAAGGTTATTCTTATAAGAATGCGGCTATGGCTTGTCGTAACTATTACTTATTTGCTGGTAGTAAAACATATATATATGCTAGTAATAAACAGTACTTAACAGAAGACGGTATTCTTACTAAAGCATGGGACTATATGGACTTTATAGATAAGAATACAGCTTGGGGTAAGAAAAGATCTGTTAATACTTAGATGCGTAAACGTGCTGGATTCTTTACTAAAGATGAGTATGGTAATGAGATAGAATTAGGTTTCAAGTCAGAAATAATTGGTGTTACTCTAAAAGATAATCCTGACGTAGTTCGTGGTAAAGCTGGTAAGTTAATTATATTTGAAGAGGCCGGTTCATTTTCAGAACTAGGTGCCGCATGGTAGATTGCTAGACCGTCTGTAGAGCAAGATGGCATGGCATTCGGTACTATGATTGCATTCGGTACAGGTGGTGACGAAGATAGCCATTTTGAGACTCTTAAAGATATGTTCTATAATCCAGATGGTTATAACTGTATAGGATTTGATAACATATGGGATGAAACTCCATCAGATAAAAAGTGTGGATTCTTTATACCTCAGTATACAAACATGGACTTCCGTGATGATGCTGGTAACAGAATATACATGGACAATGATGGAAATACGTTACGTAGAAAGTCTGTAGAGTATATATTAGCTGAGCGTAGAAAAGTAATAGAAAATGCTACTAACTCTGTAGCAGTAGATAGATACGTTGCAGAACACTGTATAACGCCCTAGGAAGCGTGTTTGGAGTTTGGTGGTAACATATTCCCTAAGAAGGAATTACAAGAGCAATTAGCCAAAATACGTATCAATAAGAGCCTTAGTAATATGAAACAAGTAGGTGATCTAGTATGGGAAACAGATGGGTCACTTAAATGGGTTATTAAGAAACACGGTGATATTACGCATTATCCTTTGAAAAAAGACGATGATCCTACAGGTTCAATAGTAATATGGGAACACCCAATGAAAGACGCTCCTATAGGATTATACATACTAGGAGTCGACCCATATGACCATGATTAGTCTGGTACTAACTCATTAGGATCTACATTCGTATATAAGCGATTCTAGGACTTTGAGAACTATTATGATATAATTGTTGCTGAATATACTGGACGTCCATCAACAGCTGAAGAATACTATGAAAACCTACGTAAGCTAGCAGTATACTATAATGGTAGGATAATGTATGAAAATGAGCGTAAAGGCTTATTTCCTTACTTTACTGCTAAGCATTGTGATTATTTATTAGCAGATCAACCTGATATTATCTCTGATATAGTAGGTAATACTAAAGTATAGAGAAAAAAAGGTTGTCATATGAATAAACAGATTAAGCAATGGGGTGAAGGCTTAATCAAAGATTGGCTAAACGAAGAACAAGCGCCTGGTAAGAAGAACCTACATAACATACTATCAGAGCCGCTATTAGAAGAACTTATAAGCTATAATGACACTGGAAACTTCGATAGGGTCATGGCGTTGATGCAAGTAATGATTTATAGAGAACAGCTCTATAATGTAAAGGTTAAAGAGAAGAAAAAAGAGAATAAGAATAGGATACTATTTGAAGGTCCTATCTTTACTCAAGAATGGTTTCATGACGATGAATCCGTTGATAATCTAAAAGCATATATGTTTTAATTATGAGAAATATCAATCAGTTTCCAATATAGAAATTACCATCTTCTAAGAAGACACAAGACTGGAAAGAATCTTGTGTAGACTATATTATAGGTAGAAGTATGGGAGGTTCTAGAAATGGCAATAACAGAACTCGCAAAGAGGAAATGTAGACATACTATGATCTTTATAATAGTATATACAATGAGAAAGATCTAAAGTATGTTACTAATCCATTTAAGCAATAGGATGGATTTCCTGCAATGGCATAGGACTATAATATAGTTAAGCCTAAGATTGACCTACTATTAGGAGAAGAAACAAAAAGACCATTTAACTTCAAAGTAGTACGTACTAGTGAGATAGCTACTAGTGAGATGTAGGATAAGGCTAAAGAACTCCTTATTCAGTACATACAAGCTACTATCATGAGTAAGCTAGGTCCAGAAGAACAAGCTAGATATCAGCAAGCATTGCAGTCTGGTGAGATTATGCCTCCTGAATAGATACAGAAATACATGAGTAAAGACTATAAGGATATAGCAGAGATAACTGCATACCATAGTCTGAATTACTTAAAGAATAAACTTAACATTACACATGAGTTCTATAAAGGCTGGAAGGATGCACTAATAGGCGGAGAGGAGATCTATTATGTAGGTATACAGAATGGTAATCCCTGCCTAGAGCGCATTAATCCTATTTACTTTGATTACGATACAGATACTTCAGACTTAGAATATATCCATGACGCTCAATGGTGCGTATATGAGATGAAATTATCTGCTACTGATATATATGATAGATACTACGATAAACTGTCTGAGAAGCAGCTAAATTAGCTCCTAGACATGATGGATGATACGTCTAAAGGAGGGTTTAATCCTGAAGTAAGAAAGACATCGTTAGACTATCCACATATAAAGACTCATAGTATTAATGGGTTTACATCTAACCCGTTTGATAGTACTAATGCAATTAGTGTATGGCATTGTTGTTGGTAGTCATTTAGAAAGATAGCATTTGTTACTATTGCAGACCCTGAAACAGGAGAACCGGTAGAATATATTGTAGATGAATCATACAATGAGACAGGTACTGAAATAAGTGTAGAATGGAAATGGATCATTGAGACATGGGAAGGATATAGAGCAGGAGATGATCTTTACTTTGGTATGGGTCCTATTGAGTACCAACATGTATCTGCCGATAATCCTAATGCATAGAGATTACCGTATACTGGAGTAATATACAATAATACTAATAGTAGACCTAGATCATTAGTAAGCATGATGAAACCATTACAGTACATGTATATTGTACTTTGGTATCGTCTAGAACTTGCTATGTCAAGAGATAAGGGTAAAGTAGTAAATATGGATATTACTTAGATTCCTAAGTCTATGAATATAGACGTAGCTAAGTGGATGCATTACTTATCTGCACTTGGGGTTAACTTTATCAACCCATATGAAGAAGGTTGGGATATACCTGGTAGAGAAGGAGGTAAACCGTCATAGTTCAATCAGATCACAGCATTAGATCTTACTATGGCTAATACTATTGATCAGTATATAGCATTGATGGATAAGATAGAAGCCATGTTGTCAGAGATAACTGGTGTATCTAAACAACGTGAAGGTTCTATTTCATCTAATGAATTAGTAGGTAATGTAGAAAGATCTGTAGTACAATCAGCTCATATTACAGAGCCATGGTTTTGGGTTCATAACCAAGTAAAGAGAGAGTGTTTGATCATGCTATTAAATACAGCTAAGTATGCTTGGAAGGATAGTAAAACGAGTTTACAATATGTATTTGATGATGCTACTAGAGCATTTATAACTCTTAATGATGATATGTTCTATGAAGATTTCGATATATTTGTAGAAGATACTACTAAGAATCAACAACAGATAGAAGCACTTAAGAACCTTATGCAACCTGCTATGCAGAATGGTGCTAGTCTATTAGATATTGCTGAAATCATTACTCTGGACAATGTTACTATGATCAAAAATAGATTAGAGGAAATTGAACAGAAACGTATGGAACAACAGCAAGCTATGGAACAAGCCCAAGCTGAACGTGAACAGTAGATGTTACAAATGCAGAATGAGGTTAAGGAAGAAGAGTTAATGATCAAAGAAGCAGAAATGGATCTTAAGAAATATGAGATTGATCAGAATAATGCAACTAAGATTACAGTAGCTCAACTTAATGCTTATAGAGGTTTGGAAGATCAAGATCAGAATGATAATGGTATTCCAGATACTATGGAGATAGCAGCACAAGCACTTGAAGAGAGAAAGCAAGCATCAGAAGAAGCTTCTAAACAGTTTGAGTTCAATGCTAAAATGCGTGAACAACAATTGAAGAAGGAGATAGAGGATAAGAAGATTGAACTTGAAAAACAGAAATTGCAAGCTCAAAAAGATATCCAAAAACAAAAAGATGATGCGGCTCTTGAAAGAGAAAGAATTAAAGCTAGAACAGCATTAAAGAATAAAGTAGCGGGAGAGAAATAATATGAGAGTAATACAGAATAAATGGATACCTTTTAAGGGTTATAAATATATAAATCTATTTGGTTTAATATTTACTAGAGATGCATCTAAAATAAATGCTAAGGAATATAATCACGAGAAGATTCATTTGAAGTAGATGCAAGAGATGCTATGGTTACCATTTTACTTATGGTATGGAATAGAGTACTGTATTATTAGACTACTTAGATTCTTTGACAAGCAAGATGTAGTATATCACGATGTTAGCTTTGAAGAGGAAGCTCACAATAATGATGATAACTACACTTACCCTGAGACTAGGAAACATTATTCTTGGTTGAAGTACTGTAAAATTAAAAGTTATAAGGAGGATTAATTGTGGGATGCAAGAAAGGCGGAAAGAAGCCTGTAAAGAAATAAGGTTATGGACAGACAAGCATTTAGAAATAGGATGCAATAGTTGAAGTAGTACCGGGAGTAGAATCCCGGTAAGACTTACCTTGACTTTAAAAAGTATGCTGAAGGAGGAGAGATACCACCTAACAACAAACCTATAATTCCTGAAGAGCCTCAACCATATAAAGGTAAATTATATAAAGATAGATATGGACGCAAGTATACTGAAGATCAGTTGGCTGATTATTATGACAATAGTAGTGATGAGATTGATAGATTCACTGGGAAACCATTCGTCAGAGGATTAAAGCCAGTAGGAGATATTGAAGATGCTGCAAATGCAACACCTGTAGGTGATGCTATATCCGCGTATGATACTTATAAGGCTTTAAAGAATAAAGACTGGGAAGGTGCTGGATTAGC
>ERZ1023839.2-NODE-2-length-122642-cov-15.905993_pt1 | contig 122642 bp, 120 predicted proteins | sample MGYA00380383_ERZ1023839 | MGnify/ENA primary metagenome ERZ1023839 (study PRJEB33179, sample SAMN07449065) | human gut metagenome | biome: Human-gut; feature: Human associated habitat; material: Faeces | host: Homo sapiens | place: India:Kasaragod | collected... | reverse complement strand
CGGAAGATTTGTATAATAGACAGATATAAATATTTAATATTTTTAATAAAAATTTTTTATTCGTTATTATCACTTTTTAATTTTACTAAAACTTCTCTTGGCTTAGAACCATTTTGAGGTCCAATAATACCTCTTTCTTCAAGTAAATCAATAACACGTGCAGCTCTGTTATAGCCAAAACGGAATCTTCTTTGAATTAAAGAAGCACTAATTTTACCGGTTTGAATAGCAAAATCAACGATTTCATTGTACATAGGGTCATCATATTCTTCTTTTTCACTACCTTCGCCAGCCATATGCGTAGATTCAGCCGTAATATTATAACGTTCATCATAGCTTGCCTGTTGTTCTTTACAAACAGCTTCAATAACTCTTCTTATTTCATCATCAGAAATAAAACATCCTTGAATACGAATTGGAGTATTTTCGCCCATTGGTAAAAATAACATATCTCCCTTACCAAGTAGTTTTTCTGCCCCACCAGTATCTAGTATTGTTCTTGAGTCAATGCTTGAAGCTACTGCAAAAGCAATACGTGATGGAATATTTGTTTTAATAACACCTGTGATAACATCAGTACTTGGTCTTTGTGTGGCCACGATTAAATGAATACCAGCAGCACGAGCAAGTTGAGTAATACGCATAATACTATCTTCTACTTCTTTACGAGCGGCGATCATTAAGTCTGCCATTTCATCTACTATCACCACAATATATGGCATACGAGGTTTAGGGTCATTGGGATTAAGTTTATTTTCTTCATCAATCATACGGTTATAATCATCAATCTTTTTAGCACCTTTTTCAGCAAAGGTATGATAACGTTGATCCATTTCTACACATATTTTTTGTAAAGTAGCACTTGCCTTTTTAGGGTCTGTGACAACAGGACAAAGTAAATGCGGAACCCCATTATAATTTGATAACTCGACTTGTTTAGGGTCTACTAAAACAAGTTTTACTTCATCCGGGCGATAACGCATTAAAATAGAAGCAATAATACTATTAGAACAAACAGATTTACCTGAACCAGTAGAACCAGCAATTAAAAGATGGGGCATTTTAGTTAAATCGGTACATCTTGGCATACCCATAATATCTTTACCTAAGGCAACTTGAATGCCACCTGTTTTATTAAGCATTTCTTTACTTGCTAAGATTTCTTTTATCTTAACGGCTGAAATAGATTGATTTGGAATTTCAATACCAATGGTACTTTTTCCCGGAATAGGAGCTTCAATACGAACATCTTTCGCCGCAAGAGCAAGCGCAATTTCTTTATTAATTGAACTAATACGACTTACCTTGGTACCACTTGGCACAACGACTTCAAACTGAGTAACAGCAGGCCCCATGTGAATATCCACAACTCGTCCAGGAATTTGGAAATCTTTTAAAACTCTTTCTAAGTTTTGTTTATTATTAATTAAAAATTGATTAGAATTGATTTTCTTACCCTTTTCAGGATCATCTAAAATACGCATTTCAGGAAGTTTATAATTTGGATTACTCACATTATTAGGATTAGCAACGGGAATATCTAAAGGTAAAGAAGGCTCGGGGGTTTCAATTCGTTTTAATTCATCGACACTACTAACAATGATAGTTTTCTTTTCAGGGGTATCTTCTTCCACAGGGGTTGTAAGACGTTTTTCCAAAGCTTTTTCTTTTTTAGTAATCTCATCTTCTTCCTCTTCTTCTACGGACTCTTTTACCTTTTTAAATTTATTAATAAAGTTATTTAAAACATTTGATAAGTTAACATTAAATAATAAAATAACTCCAAAAAGTAAAACAAAGCCAAGAACAATATAAGTTCCGTTTAATCCAAACAAAGAAGCACTGCAAAAGGAAAAACATGCTCCTAAAATACCTCCACCAATCACAATAGAAACTTGTCCTGAACTAGATAAAGCATTATTTGAATTTATAGACGCAACTCGTTCCATATAATTATTCATCGTTAAATTAAATATTTCACTTGCTTTATCTGCTTTTTCAATAAAAGTTAAATGTGACAAAACAAGAATGACGGCTAAAATAAGATACATACCAATATATTTTGAACTAAAAAAATTAGGTAATTTTCTTTTAATAAGCATATAAAAGCCCATCACCAAAACAAATATTAAAATTAATGGCCACCACTCACCCATTAAAAACATTGCAAATTTCTTTATCAAAGAACCGACTGGCCCAAAGCCAAAACCAATAAGTCCTATAAGAATCATAATAAGACCTGTTAATTCAACACTTATCCCATTATTTTTCTTTGTATCTGCCGAACTTTTTTTCTTCTTTGCCATAATTCTCACCATATTCATTATAAGGGATTTAAAAAAATAATGCAAATCACGTTTGCACTATTTCTCCTTTTTTTCCATCTTTTTAATTTTTGTATTAATACTTCTTTTAATTTTTTTAATCATCTTTTCATGTTCTTGCTGTAAATCTTTTCTAAAAAATATTTTATATAAAGCAATCGGATGCATTATAAAATCAATAGAGTCTGCTTTATCCACTAAAGTAATTAACCATGCTTCTTTACTTCTTGGAATTCTTTTATTAACGGGAAACATATGAGTAATCATAATTTCTTCTACTTTAGGAGTAACAACATTCTCTCCAAAAATTCTCTTAGCATTAACTGCGGCTTCTTTCGCATGGGTAAAAGCATGTTTTTGTAAAAAAGGCTTTTTTTCTTTATTTCCTTGCCAAGGATGTTCATAAAAATCATGTAACAGACCAGCAATTGCTAAACTTTTATAGTCCATATGAAAACGTTTACCAATCCGGTAGCAATCATAACTTACTCTTAAAACATGGGCATAAACAGATTCATTAATATGATGAGCATATGTCTTTCTTTTTTGCATTTCTGCTTCTAATAAAATAGGTTCTACAATTTGATAATATTCTAAATATTCGTTACCGAAGTCTTTTTTTTTAAGCTTTTTGGTTTTCAAACCATAATATAAATAACTTAATAAAGTAATAATTTGTAAGAAGACTGTAACATAAATAAAAATGTCGACATTGAAGTGTGGAACTACTAACCCAACAAATCCTAAAATAATAGTAATAAATATTATCCACGTTTTAAATTTACCAACTAACAAAGAAGCAGCGATGCCTTTTTTGAAATAAAAATATAAATTAAGTAAACCAATAAGACATTCTAAAACAAGAACATAAAAGAAACTTGTTTTTTTAATAATTAAAATAATAAGCAACCCGATAGCCAAACTTTTATCAGCAATAGCATCTAATTTAGCCCCTAATTCCGAAGTGGCATCAAATTTACGTGCTAAATAACCATCTACAGAATCTGTTAAAGCGGTTACTATAGCAAGACCTATTAAAACTTTATAATGGTCTGTTAATCCTAGATAAATAATAATCGGCGTTAAAATAAGTCTTAAACTTGTTAGTATATTTGGAATGTATTTTTTTATGTTCATACTTCTCATTCCCTCCAATAAGATTTTAGCATACTTTATACATTTTAGAAACTATAAATCTCTTACAAAATAGTCACATAAAAATACCATAATTTATTCAAATGTGCAATTTTTAAGATTTTTATTGTGCATTTTTTAAGAATTTCATTATGCATTTTTTAAAAGTAAATAAAAAAAGAGGCTTACTAACCTCTATAGTCCGCCACCAGCACCGAAAGAATCAAGTTCTTCTTGGGTAGCAATAATATTTATTCTCATTCGTCTATTACCACAGACAAATAAGGCTTCTCCTTGATTGTAATATTTAATACTATCTTTTTCACTGTCATTTAAATCAATTAATTTAGATAAATCATCAACAGCCTGTTTTTTCATTCCCATAATAAGATAATAAGAAGCATTATCAAATATAGCTTTACCATGCATTATAATACTTGGTGCTGCAAAGTCTGTTGGTTGTTGAGTAACAATAATTGTTCCTGTGTTATATTTTCTACTACGTCTTTGAATTTGAGCTAAGAATTCGGCCCCTAATTCATTTTTAGTAGATAATAACACGTGAGCTTCATCGACATACATAACAGTATTGACAGTAGGATCAAGACATAGACCCCAAGCATATTTTAAAACATTGAAGAATAACGCATTACGAACATTTTCATCAGCTGTCATTAATTCTTTAATATTAAAGACAATAAAATCACTATGAATATCTAGAGTAGTATGTCCTGTAAAATAATAACGAAGTTCTTTAACTAAAGGTCTAACTTTAAGTTCAAGTCTTTCCATAACATCTCTTTCATGAGTTTTCTCCGTCATGGATAAAAGTCTACCTTTAATTGTGGCATAAACATCATCAAATGTTGGATAATCTTCACTTGTAAATTTGCTATAATCTGTATCATAATCAATTTTATAACGTTTGTAAGTATCTTGAACAACCTCACTAAACATAGTTAAAACATCTTCTTCAATATCAGGACTATAGTACTTCATAAATGCTTTTAATTGTTGAATTGTTCTTGTTAAAACCGTATAACCAAGGCCTTGACTAATTTCTTCAGGATCTGCATCAATAACAATTTCAAGAGGATTAACCATACCGAATTCTCCACCTTTACCAAGGTCTAGGAAATCTCCTCCCATATTAGTTGTCATTTCGCCAAGTTCCCCTTCAGGGTCAATACAAACAAGTTTATACTCATTACGAATATGACTTCTAAGTAAAAGTTTGGCAGCCGTTGACTTACCAGAACCAGAAGAACCTAAAATAATAATATTCGCATTATTACGGTTGTTCTCTTTTTTTATTTGATATAAAAATTGATTGAATAAAACAACTCCGCCAGAAAAATCTACTCCAAATAAAGTACTGTTTCCAGGATCTTTGATACTATCAAAAATAAATGGATACATGGCCGCGATGGTTGGAGATGGGATAGGCGTTCCAACCCGGTCTTCCACATCTTGTTTAGGAAATATAGGAATCATAGATTTCAAAACTTTTTCTTGTTCAAACATTAAAGAAATACCACGCATACCTAAAGCATCTAAATAATTTCTTACTTGCATCTTTTTATTTTCCATATCATCTTTAGTATCAGCAGAAATTAAGATATGAAGTTGAAAATCATAAATTCTTGATTGAGTAGATACTAACATGGAAATAAATTGTTCCAATGATTCATAATCTTGACGAATTCTTTCTTGAATTGTTTTATCACGTTCATTTTGATAACGCATCTTTAAATCCGCAATTTCTTTATTAATCATTCTTTGTAAAGTTGATAATTCAATTGGAATATGTTTGGCAACAATTTTAATACCACTTAGATTAGTTAAGTTAGCTAAATATCCTTGATCAATAAATTTAGGATAACTAACAATAGTTAAGATGGTACAATACTTACCACTCATCATAAATTCTGTTGGTTTAAATTCTACTCCTTTAGGAGCTATTTGTGCTTTTATATTCATCGTACACCTACCATCCCACTAAAAGTCGTGGCTGCCCCACCATTAAAGAAATTATCTAAAATAACTCTTAAATCATTATTACTTGTTTGTTGACTATTTAAGCCACTGTTTGCTAAATTACTTATTAAAGTATGTAATCTTTTTTGAATAACATCCATTTTCTTTTCTTTAAATAAAATATAATATTCGGTATCTACTACATTATATTCTGCACTCATAAACATATTGGCTTTGTTAATATCTTCTTGAACAAGTTTACGAGTAATCGCATTATTTGCGCGATTAAATTGAATTTGTAATTGAGATAGATAAACATTAATATCTACCGGACGATCAGCAACAACAAGCCAAAATTCAAAATTAATAGAATTATAAAAATTTCTTAATTGATAAATCACATTATCTCTAGTTCCAGCATCCAAAATAAAGATATTTTTAGGAGCAATTTTAACTCCTGTTACATATTCCCCATTTTCAAGTTGAATCATACCATTCATGATATTCTTTAGAGGAACCCAATCTTCACTCCATTTACTTGCAATTTCTTCTTTTTTATTTTTCGCCATCTTTAATACACCAGCCTTTCCAATAATACCTTTTTCTTCCCAATGCAAATGTCACAATATTCGTAATAAGTTGTAGAACATTATGATAATTTGGTACTGGAATAACTAAAAATCCCGATATCAAAGCAGGAAGTAAAACAATGATAGCCATTGTAAAATCCATACCCTGAAAAATTATTAATAGTAATAATGTAATACCACAACCGGTACCAAATATTGCTAAATCAATCCAAGTAAAGAAGCCAAGAATAAGTTTTGACTTCTTTGTGTTGGCAGGTATTAAATATTGATTCATTTAAATTTACCCCTTTTCTATTTATTTTTTATCATTAGGCTTGGATGGACCTTTATCCGTACCTGGTTTATTGTAGTTTTTAAATGCTTCTTCATAGGCAGCAACTTGTGTTTGAAAATCTCTTGTTTTTTTCTGATTTTTGACATATTCTTCATCACTACGGTCTTGAATATATTTTAAATCTTTCTGATATTGTTCCACTGCTGGATCAAAAGATTTATTATCACTATTTGCAAAGAATTCATTTGCCTTTTCTCTAGCTAAATCCGTATCAACATTATTGACATTACCCTTAGCAATTTTCAAATTATTTTCCGCATCTTTGTAAGCATTATTATAAGAATTAAATTCATCAATTGCCTTTAAATATTCTTGAGCGTCATCACTTATTGCCCCAAGTGCTTTCATTTTTCGTAATTCCGATGTTGCCTTTGCATATTGAAGAGATTTTATCATACTATCTTTATCAGACTGGTATTTAGCTCTTCCCTCTGGAGTAGCAGAATAATGGCCCTGTTTAACAAGTTCATTCATTTTAGCATTTGCTTCTTGAACAGCCTCATTTTCAAACGTTGACATTAAACCTTGATATTCAGAATTATTACGATAATCTTCTATAATCTTTTTATTATTATCAAAATTTTCTTTGGCCTTATTATATAAATTTTCAGTGTTTCGTAAAGCATTTTGTTGCGATAATTTCTGTTCATCTATATATTCTTGATATTTATTTTGATATAACTTAGAAGCTTCGAATTTTGAAACATTATTTTTTCTAGATTGCGTATAACCTTTTTTAGCAGCATTACGTTGCTCATCCAATAATTTATCACCAAATGCCTGTCCCCCAAACCATCCAGCTATACCTTTTCCATGCATGGCCTCCGTATAGAATTTCTTTCGTTGATTATTAAATTGTAGTCCTTTATTTTTCCAGCCATTTGCAGCTCCATAACCCAAGCCTGCCAAGCCTGCTCCATTAACTAAACTACCATATAAGCCTCCCGCAGCACCACTTATAGCTCCTCCAATATGACCAAATCCACTTTTCGCTAAACCAATTCCAGCTAAAGCTCCAGCCCCAAAGAAACCACCAGCTTTAAGTTTGTCACCGATACCAAGTTTAAGACCTCCTGTCTCGATTCCAAGAACATCACTAATAATTTTAGGAGCTTGTTTAGCAAAGGCAAACACTCCCATGATGATAATTGCTAAAGCTAATTTTCCAGAAGTACTTTCTGTCCACATCTCCATTAATGTATTATTTTTCGTAATAGCGTTAATAAAATAAATAGCAATATACATTAAGCCAACACGAACAAACACTTCAAAATAAACGCTTAATGTTTGTTTTAACCATTTATCAAAAGTTCCTTTTTTACTAGGTATTATTCTTAAGACGATAGGAATAGGCGCCAGAAGTTCATAAAAAGCAAATTTTACTACACGAACTCCTAAATCCAAGGTAAAAGAAAGTAATATATAGATTAAGAAAATACCAGCTGCTGTCGAAACAAGAGGTCGATAGGTTACAACAACATTTTCCCCATCAATGGAGGTTCCATTAGAAACAGCATCTGACAATAATGTTAAATTCTTCCAATTTCCATCTTCCAAAATTTCTTCTTTGACACCATACCAGTTATAACCATTGTCTAAAGTTGGATTAACATTTTCAGGATTCAAAAAGGAATTTAAAACGGTAAACGAAGCATAATCACCAAAACGAATCAAACTTTCATTATTTTCCTTTACACTTTCGGAATCAGAAACATCTACTACATCTGAACCAAGTATCACTGCTCCAAGTAAATTAGATGACAAAACAAAATTCTGCATACGATAGGCTAAATCAAAAATATTAGGTAAAAGTCCTAACAAGGTAAGAGAAATAATTAAATTTACGGCTATTTTGCCTGCTCCTTTGTCATTTGTCAATTTATCAGGATCTACAATAGCATTTAATAAAGCATATACCAAATAAAACAGCATAAAAACGCCCAATATAGCATATATTCGTTTAGCAAAACTTGAAAAGAAATCGTCTGTAAAAATCTGGGCTGTAGAAAGTTTCATAAATAATTGATAACATTGAGCTGCAAACCAATAAACAGATTGGTCAAGCCATAGTAAAAATCTATGTATTTGGTTATTGAACCAACTAGTAACTGGGTTAGCAACTAAAAAAAACATTTTTAACATACTATTACTCCTTTCTAACTACCTATTCCACAGGTTGATAAATCATAAATACCAAATAATTTAAACAAAATATCTAATAATAATGGAATAAAGAATACAATAAGACCTGCAATAACTCTTTTTATAGTTTTTTGATTTACTTTTTTCAAATTATCTTGATTAGATGCGGCGATGGCTTTTATATAATCAATAGTTGATAAAATAATAACTAAGGCTGGGGCTAAAAGTCTAATACCTAAAAAAACATCTTGTAAAAATTGGCCTAAATCATTAAACTCATCACTATCATTTTTTTTAAAAATCTTATTACATTTAACATCGGCATCAGTATCTAAATTCGGACCTGCCCCTGGATAAGGATCTTCAGAAGGGCTATGTTCTGTATTAGTTGTTGTATTTGTCCCATTATTTGTAGTATTTGCACAATTTCTTGGCATTATTGACCACATTCCATTATTTAGAGAATTAACTACATTCTGTTGCACCGATTCTTTGGAATACCAACCACTTGTTATACCAGCATTATTTTTAGAACCTGTATTGATAATATAATACTCACTATCTTTTTTTAAAACAATTCCAATATAATGCGTACCGCTTGTAAAGATACTATTGGAGTTTATCGAAGCTAAAACTGATTTACCACTAGCCAAAGTATTATTAATAGCAGTCATGGTACTATCTATTTTTTCAATATCCATTCCAAATTCATCTTTTACATCATTTGCAATTAAAATAGTCCCATACTGAGCATTTTGAGCCATTGACTGATAATGTTCACATAGATAACTAGAAACATTTACAGGTGTATAATCTTTGCCATAACTTTTTAAAATAGATGCAATCGTAAGAGGAAAACAACCAGCACTTTTTAAGTTACGTGAACCACTACAATAAGTTACATCTTCATAATCAATAGCAAAATAAGTTTGAATATTACTTTCAGTTATTTGTTGACATTCGGCCGCATTAACGCTTATACCTATACACACATACATACAAAACAAAATTAATAATAAATACAGCTTTTTATTCATAATTTCACGCTCGTTTTCATCTTAAATTATACTAGAAATAGTACTTTATAACAAGAAAAAAATGTAACCTTTTACAATCACATTATTTTGTACAGCTACCAACATCCCAAACACATTTAAAACAGTCTTGGTAGCCAGATTCGTATTCACTGTTACTCCAACCATCAACAAGGCTAAAAATAAAGTCTATAACCGCAGGTAAAAAGAAAATACACACTCCGGCTAATGCTCTAAATAGTAATGATTTAGCTGCTTTTTTTATTTCATCATCTTTAGCACCTGTTACGGCTTTAAAAAAGTCTAACGTTCCAAAAATGATAACAATAATTGGTATTAAAATTTTAGCAAGACGAATTAAATGACCAATAAAAACAAAGGTAGAACGTAAGCCCGTGCAATAATTAGGATTTTCAGAATTAGATGAAGTAGTAGTTTCTTCTGCCAAAAGCACGGCTTCATTTTGACCAATTGGATTGATTTCATTTAATGGCATAACTTCTTTGGCATTAACAATGCCTAAACTTAAAAAGAAAGTTAATATTATAATCGTAAAATATTTTAATTTCATCTTTTCACCTACTTACAATTTCGTACATCAAAAACACATCTTTGACAATATTTGAAAGAGCCTTTAAGATTTGCAAAATCACTTACTAAATTAAAAATCACACTTACAATCGTTGGAATCAAAAATATAATAACACCCGCTAAAACTCTAAATAGAAGAATTCTGCCTGCTTTTTTTATTTCATCATCTTTTGCTCCGATGACGGCCCTAAAAAAATCTACACTACCAAAAATAATGATTATAATTGGAATAATAATTTTAAAAATCAAAACAATATGACCAATAAATTCTAGAGGTGCTTTTAACTTAGTACAATATCCCACATCATCATTAGAAGCATTATTGGTACCATTATTTGAACCACCCGTTGAAGATGATTCGTATGTTGAATTATAGTAATAAATTTCTTCGTTAGAAAGTGCTACTTGACTCTTATTAGCAATAATGGCTCCGTTATCTTCTAGTTTTTTTCTTGAATATGTCTGACAATTTTGTTTTCTTTTACATAAAATAAAATCATCATTAGACATATAAAAATACATTCTCGTTTGACCATAAGTTGTTTTATAATAACTTTCTTGATAACTAGAATCAAATTCATAAAATTCATTATTGTAATTAATTCTTTTGTTGGAATTATCAACAGTTAACCCTGAGGCATCCTTGGAAACCTCAGAACAAGTCGTTGTATTTGTTGCACACAAATTATAGTTTCCATTATCAAGAACATAATAATAAGCCGCATTTACCATTGGTAAATTAAATATAAATAAACCAACTATTAAGATTAAATATTTTTTCATTAGTTATTCATCCCTTCTATTTTACAAGAACCACTATTACAACTATTAGTATCACAACTAGAGTTTAATAAACATTCAGTACAACAACAAACATCCACTTTGTAATTGCTCCACTCATTTAACATATTAAAGAAAAATTGGACTAATCCAGGAAGTAAAAAGATTAAAACACCGGCAGCAATTCTTACCATTATAGCTTTAAATGATTTTTTTATATCATCATCTTTAGCACCTGTTACTGCTTTATACAAGTCCATTATTCCAAAAGCAATAATTATTAAGGGAACAATATATTTAGCAAAAGTAACTATTGTTCCAAAAAAGCGCATAGTTTTACGATATTGAGGCATACTGCAAATTTCTCCAATTGATGTGTCATTAACGTCATAACCAGAAAAATCACTTTTATCGTCATCATCCGAATCTGACTTTGATTCTGATTCTGTATTATTTTTAACATTATCCTTGAAATCTTCGACATCATTAACTACACTATCCAAGCCCTCTTGATTTTTCTTTTTTAATTCTTTTTTTTCTTCTTCAGTTAAGCTTGTATCATTTTCTACTTCTTTGTCACAATCTTCTTTTATTTTCGTCAATTTTTTTGTGAATTTAGTCATGCCATTTATATAATTTTCGTTGTTTTGAATAAAATCAGGAACAGATTTTCCGTGCAAAAAATTATTTAAAAAATCTTGTTCTAAGGTTTCTTTTATACTAGTATTTTTATTCCTCAATTCAGTACAACTATTAATAGAAGGACTCCATTTTTCAAAATATTTCACTATATGATCATTTATATCATAATTTTTGCTGGTAGATACTTTACTTGAAGCAAAGGACGTTCCAAAATTAGTTTTACTTTTACAATAACTTTCTGACCCTAGACATAGTTCTGAATAACCCCCACCAGTATCAACATATGCTGAAGTGGGACATTTTCCTTTTAAAGCTAAACTATTAACATCTTCCTCTGAAATATGAACTTTTGAATCATTAGAAAAAACATCTTGATAAAAACCAGATTTCTCTACCAAACTATTCAAAGTAGTTATACCACTGGCCTTATCCCAAACGACTTTCCAATTGTTATTATATAAGTAATATATATTAATACGCTCATATTCATTATAAGTTCCTTGATTTCCAGCCTTCTGAAGTGTTTCTGTTTGAACGTAAGAACACATCATTATGTAAGAATTGTCATTAACCTCATCTAAATATATAAATTTATTTGAGTCATTCACGCCAGTAACATACGCCTTAACATATTGAGGCATAATTAGAAATATCACCATTAAAACTAAAAAAATATATTGAAATCTGTTTTTCACATCAATCACCAAACTTTACATAAAAAATTATATCAATAAATAAAGAAAAAAACTAGTATTTTCTAGTTTTCTTCAATATAGCACTTGTCTGAATTTGGATTTAATAAACAACTGGCACAGTTATCAAAACCACCCGTTCCACCAGAACCAATTATACCTTTTGCAGCATCATAAATGGTATTTATAATTCCTGGAAGTAAGAATATAGCTATACCTACAAAAATACGAATAATAATAGATTTTGCATATTTTTTAGCATCATCTAATTTTCCAGATGTCATAATCTTAAAAAGATTAACAAATCCCATGACAATTATTATGCCAGGCACTAATATTTTAGCTATATAAAATAATAAGCCTAAAAATTTAAATGTACGAGCAACCATTCCTGATGTACAAAAATTAGCAAGACTTATATCACAGTTTTCCGATTTTTCGCACAATTGTTTTGGATTAAATTTTTTCTCTCCAAAATCTTTTCCTTCTTCTCCTTGAGCATAATTTGTTCCTTCTTTTGCTTTATCTTCATTTGTCGTCAAAATATAAGATCCCGAAGATATACCTGCTTCTTCTACAACATAAAAATTAGATCCAATACAACTATCATCAAAAAAATTATCAAACGTTTCAGTATCAATAGTAAACGTATAAGCATTTCCCTTATTGGATGTAACAGGTAAACCAAAATTATTGTTTTTAGAAACATTAGTACATTGCTTGTTGGACATATTCGTTATTTGTACGCAAAACTCTTTTTTTCCGTCTGAATACTGATTAAAGAAAAAACTAGCTCCTCCAATTGCTGGAATATCATTTTTATTAAAATGTGATTTACACTCCTTAGTTAAAGTTGTTTGCTCAGGAGTTTCTTCTGTATATTGCCCACCTCCTATAGCATCAGCTGAAAAGCTATTCACATCATCATGAACCGATTCGGCCGAAACAGAAATTGTAAAATTAGTTGGATCAGTAACATTTTTTGAAATAATATATGGACATTTGTTTCCTCTTGCTTTAAAAGCATTATAAATATCATCTGTAGAATTAATTTGAGAACTTATCTCTAAAACTTCTGATTCGCCAGAAGAAGAATATATGGTTGGAGAATTTATCATTTTCTTTAGTCCCGTATCAACATATTGATATCCTTTTTTTCCTAAATTTTGCATATAATAAAGTTTAGAATCATTTTCATCATTAATAACAATTTTAAATTTCATATAAGAATCTGATGTGTATTGAACCTCATATTCACATGTAGCAAATGGCTCAGCAGCGGCAACATGTGTAGCTAAAATAATACTAAATATTTGGAGTATAATAAAAAGCAAGCCTTTTTTTTTCATAAAAAATCACCTTAACTCTATGTACTGATTATAACAACTATGTAAAAAAAAAACTAGTATTTTCTAGTTTTCTTCAATATAGCACTTGTCGGAATTTGGATTTAATAAACAACTGGCACAGTTATCAAAACCACCCGTTCCACCAGAACCAATTATACCTTTTGCAGCATCATAAATGGTATTTATAATTCCTGGAAGTAAGAATATAGCTATACCTACAAAAATACGAATAATAATAGATTTTGCATATTTTTTAGCATCATCTAATTTTCCAGATGTCATAATCTTAAAAAGATTAACAAATCCCATGACAATTATTATGCCAGGCACTAATATTTTAGCTATATAAAATAATAAGCCTAAAAATTTAAATGTACGAGCAACCATTCCTGATGTACAAAAATTAGCAAGACTTATATCACAGTTTTCTGATTCTTCACATAGTTGTTTTGGATTAAATGGTTTATTACTTGCAGATGATGATGGCGTTTTGTTTTCATGACCTGTACTATTATCATTGCTACCATTATTTAATCCGGAAGATTTTTTATTAGTAATAATGTAATGTTTTGTTCCAGATGTTTCAGCGCCTTGATTTTCAAAATATAAATCACTGCTCTCACAACTATCATCATCCCAAAAAACATCATATAGTTCTTCATCTACAGAATAAATAATATCGCTCACAACTATAGAAGCATCATATAATGCACTGGCACCTGTCGTAGTACCTTCCCAATATACACTAAAGTTTTTTTCTCCATCTGCATTGTATCCAAATTTTATTTCTAATTTTTTACCACCACGAGGAGTTGAATATCTTGTACAAACAGTACGGCTTTTATCTTCTTTCACTTCAACATCATTTTTTTCTATTTTCATAGTACCAGAAATAGAAGTTGAATCTCCACCGGCAGCACAAATGGTATTTTCAGCTTGAATTATATAATTTCCAGATGCATCTGTACAGTAAGCCAATGTAGGACATTGTGCAGCTAACTTATTTCCATCGTATACTTTATTTAAATATTCTTTCTCTTTAAAGCTATACATAAACATTATAGATTTTCCAGGAACCAAATCATTATCTGGATGCTCAATTTTATTATTATAAATTTCTACTTCAAAATCTTGAACATCCTTAACACTGTAAGAACATGTTGCTATTTTTTCTAAAGCATTTACTTCATTACACATTCCAATAAAAATAATTGAGAATAAAAGCAAAAAAAATACTCGTTTTTTCATAAAAAATCACCTGAAATCTATATATTGATTATAGCAACTATAGCCAAAAAAAACTAGTGTTTTTTACACTAGTTACATTGTATCTCCACTCCATGCATTATCAGCAGCGTTAGCACAATCACTATCGTTAGGAGATGTGATACAGATACGGCAAGTATCCCAATCCGCTTTGGCACCAGAATCACTAAAGTTTGAAATAAGTCCTAAAACAATTCCTACAATAGTTGGAACAAAGAAGATAGCAACAGCTGAAATAGCACGCATAGCAAGGGATTTAGTAGCTTTTTTAATTTCATCATCTTTAGCAGCAACAACAGCTTTACCTAAATCTAACATACCCCAAACAATTAATAAGATCGGAATAATAATCTTAAAAATTAAGAAAGCATAACCAACAATTTGCCATACATTAGCAGAATTTATACAGAAATTAACATCGCCAATTAAACTCATAATTAAACCTCATTTCTTTCATTAACATATCTATATTTTATAATACATAACTTTATAAAGTCAAGTAAATGTTAATTTAGTCTTTAATTTGTTCAATTTTCATTAAGTTTGTTGTACGGTCTTCGTCTGTATTTGGATAACCACCAGTAATCACAATAATGTCATCTTTTTGAAGTGGTAAGAATTTCTTAGCTTCTTCAATACTTTTACCAATAACTTCATCTGTTGAATTCATAAGAGACATTTCTACTGGATAAATACCATAATTTAAGATTAAACGACGACCATCTTTAGCATTTGGTGTTAAAGCTAATATTGGAGCAACTGGTCTAAAATTACTGATTAAACGAGCTGTTCTACCATGAACTGTAGCTGTTGTAATAAGTTTAGCATTTAAACGATTAGCTGTGTCTACTACAGCAGTAGCAATCGCATCTCTTGCATTATTAACAAGACGAGTTTCTTCTACAATATTATATTCAGCATATTTTTCAGTTACTTCACAAATACGAGCCATAGCAGCAACGGTTTCAATTGGATGTTTACCCATTGTTGTTTCACCAGATAACATAACAGCATCTGTTCCATCTAATACAGCGTTAGCAATATCACTTGTTTCAGCTCTTTTTGGACGAGCGTTTTCCATCATAGTTTCAAGCATTTCTGTTGCAACAACACAAATTTTGTTACGACGACGACATGCTTTAATCATTTTCTTTTGTTCAATTGGTACAAGTTCACTTGGAATTTCTGTTCCTAAGTCACCACGAGCTACCATGATACCATCAGAAACATCTAAAATACTTTCAAGATTTTCAATACCTAAAGCACTTTCAATTTTACAAATAATTTGGAAGTCTTCTCTACCATGTTCTTTTAATAATGCTTTAGCTTCTAAAACATCGTCAGCACTATTAACAAAAGATAAAGCAATAAATTCTCCACCATGTTCACAAGCATAAATTAAGTCTTCCTTATCAGCTTCACCAATAAATGGAATGTCTAACTTAACACCTGGAGCACTCATACTCTTACGGTTTCCTAAATGTCCACCGCTAATAATCTTACAAGTAATGCCATCTTCTTCTTTACTGATAACTTCAAGTTTCATCTTAGCATTTTCAAGTAAAACAGTATCGCCGACATTTAAAGAATCGATAGCTTCTGGATGATTAACAGAAAATCTTTCGCTTGTTCCTAAAACATTTTCTTTAACAAGACGAACATTTTTACCATCTTCTAAATCAATGCCATCATTTTCCATAACACCACATCTAAATTCAGGTCCTTTCGTATCCCATAAAATAGCAACACTTAAACCTGTTCTTTTTCTTACTTCATGAACAGAGTCTAAAGCTTGTTGTCTTTCTTCTAATGTTGCGTGAGAAAAGTTAATTCTTGCGACATTCATACCAGCTAAAACCATTTGTTCCATAACATCTGGAGTGTTACTTTTTGGTCCTATACTACAAATAATTTTTGTTTTTTTCATATACATACTCCTTTTTTCGAACAAAAATGATTTTACTATAATCATGCATAAAAATCAAGACTTTCCCCATAATAAATACGTGATGACTATGAAAAAGAAAGAACTATTAGAATTACTTTTAAACGCGACTTGTACCTTCACTTGTACCAGCTATTTAAAAAACATTCTTCTAAAAGAAAATTTTGAAGAAGTGAAGGAAACTGAAATATGGCACTTAAAAGAAGGAAAATACTTTGTGACACGTAATGACGCTAGCTTAATAGCTTTTACTATTCCTAAAAAAAGCACTCATTTTCAAATAATAACAACCCATAATGATACTCCTAGTCTTCTTTTAAAACCAAAAGGAGAAAACATTAGTGAAAACTATTTAAGTGTCAACATTATGCCATATGGAGGACTTTTAAACTATGGGTGGTTAGATCATCCTTTGTCAATCGCTGGAAGAATTTATATCAAAAAAAATAATAAAATAAAGAAAAAAATTATCGATTTAAAAGAAACATTAGCGGTAGTACCAAGTGTCGCTATTCATTTAAATGATAAAGCCAATTCTAATTTGGACCTTAACATGCAAACGGATTTACAACCCATCTTAGGGATTTCTGAAAAAACTCTAGATTTCGAAAAACTTTTAAAAGAAAAATTAAAATTATCTCAAGACGAAAAATTAATTGATTATGACTTATTTTTATATAATAATGAGAAACCTTCTTTTTTTGGAATAAATGACGAGCTTCTTCTTTCACCAAGAATTGATAATATTACTAGTGTCTCAGCCTCTTTTTATGCTTTTTTAAATGCTACTTCTTTAGAACACATCAATCTTTTTTGTACCTTTAATCATGAAGAAATAGGTAGTCTTACTAAGGAAGGCGCAGAAAGTGATTTTTTAATTGATACTTTAAAAAGAATTGGAGCTTCTCTTAACATGGATATTGCCAGCTCTTTAGCCAAAAGTTTTATTATTAGTTCTGATAACACTCATGCCGTTCATCCAAACCATACGGAATACAAAGATAAAACAGGGAACGTTTATCTTAATAAAGGATTTGCTATCATAAAAGAAGTAAGTTCCACGACAGATGCCAGTTTCTCTTCTCTTTTAAAAAATTTATGTGAAGAAAAGAAAATATCTTATCAAAATGCCACCTTAAAGAATGATTTAACGGGTGGCTCTACTTTAAGTAGTTTAAGTCTTAGACAAGTAAGTGTAAATTCTATTGATGTCGGTATCGGAGAACTAGCCATGCATTCTTCTTTAGAAGTATGTTCTTTTAAAGATTATGAAGCTCTTTATAATATGATGAAATGTTTTTATAATACTTCCTTAAAAGAAATTATTTAAGTGTTAAAAAAGACCATTAGAATTTATTTTCTAATAGCCTTTTTTATTTATTCTCATTCAATTATTATTGAACAGAATCTTTTAATTTTTTACCAGCTTTAAATGTAACAGCATTTTTAGCAGGAATTTGGATTTTTTCTTTTGTTGATGGATTAATTCCTTCTCTTGCTTCACGAGTTTTTACAGAGAATTTACCAAAACCTACAAAAGTTACTTCTTTTGATTCAATAAGTCCTTTTTCAATTCCTTTTAAAATAGAATCTAATACACGGCCAGCTTCTGCTTTACTAATTTGTGTATCTTCTGCTACATAATCGATTAAATCTTGTCTTGACATAATAATTGTCCATCCTTTCAAATTCTAATAAGGGCTTACCCTTACATATTAAAATTATCAAACTTTACACTTAAAATCAAGAAAAAATGCCATTTTTAGGCATTTTTTTCACTATATAACAAAGGCAATTAAATTACTTGACCCTTTGTTTACAATTTTTGTCACTGTTTGACTTAATTTATAACGGGTATTTTCAGGCATAATAGAAAGTTTAGCTTGAATTCCTTCTTTAACAATCACATCTAAACTACGTCCAAAAATCTCACTTTTCCAAATACTAGATGGATCTGTTTGATAATCTTTCATTAAGTAGTTAATAAGTTCTTTACTTTGTAATTCTGACCCGATAATAGGTTCAAAAGTACTTTCTACATCTACTTTCATCATATGAATAGAACTTGCAACCGCATGAAGTTTTACCCCATAACGATTACCTTGTTTAATTATTTCTGGAGTTTGTAGTTTCATATCATTAAGAGTTGGATAAACAATACCATAGCCAGTTGTTTTTGTTTGTTTTAAAGCATCTTTAATAGCGTCTAATTCTTCTTTACCTTCTGCATAAGTAGTAAATACTTTTAATAAACCAGCTTTCGAAGTCGCGGCATCTCCGACCAAACTTTTTAAAACACTTTGATATAAACTATCATCACTTTCTAAACGAATACTAACAATACCATTAGAAGTATCAAGGTTGCTAATATAAGCTTTAGAAATATATTCTGAAGATTCAAAGTGAGCTAAAATGTCTTCTACATCACGAACTTTATTAATACCGACAACACTTTCTCTTATTTTTTCTAAATAATGTTTTTTGATATCATGGGTATTTGGTAAAACATTAACCCATTTAGGAATATCTACCGCGATATCTAAGACTGGAAACTCATATAAGGCTTCTTTTAAAATATTTAAGATTTCTGGTTCTTCCATATTTTCAACATTGATAGGTAAAACTGGTACATTATAAGTAGATTGTAAGTTATCTTTAATACTTCTTGTTTCAGGATTATCTGGATGAGTTGTATTTAAAACGATAATAAAAGGTTTGCCAATACTTATTAGTTCGCCTACTACTTTTTCTTCGGCGTCTAAATAATCTTCTCTTTTTAATTCTCCAAAAGAACCATCTGTAGTAACCACAATACCAATGGTAGAATGATCTTTGATTACCTTCTCAGTACCTATTTCTGCGGCTTCAACAAAAGGTACAGATTCGGAAAACCATGGTGTTTTTATCATTCTTGGATTACCATCTTCATCAGTATAACCTAACGCATTAGGGATAACAAAACCAACACAATCAACTAATTTGACTGAAGCTTCAAAATCATCAATTTTTAATTTAGCACCACTAGAAGGTACAAACTTTGGCTCAGTCGTCATTATAGTTTTACCTTTAGCGCTTTGAGGAATCTCATCTAAACATTTTTTCTTTTCGTATTCATCTGTAATATTAGGTACAACCAAGTTTTCAATAACTCTTTTAATAAATGTACTTTTACCGGTTCTTACAGCGCCTACGACACCTAAGTAAATCTCACCATTTCCCCGTTTGGCAATTGACTCAAGTAATTCTTTCTTATTCATATCATCACCTAAAACACTATATGAAGGAAATTTGTGTTTAGACCAATATTAAATTTCATTTTAGATAAAAATTATACATTTATGGTGATTTTTTCATATTCTATACATTTAGACTCTAAAAGTTTAAAATCACAACATCTTTCTTTAACATTTAGTGGTAAAAAACCATTATCAAACTGTTTCCAAAATAGTTTAACTTTAGAAAATAATTTATTTTTATGATTATTTAAAAAAGTTGTTTGATTTTCAATTAAAGTTTTATATTTAATATCCTTCAGTGTTGGCAAAACCTCGGTAAAGACAAAAGGAAGGTGTTGGAATCATGTTATTTAAATTAACAACACCGAGATTGCCCTTATCTATTTTAAAAACATCAATTGCCTTTTCACTCATTTTTAAATGCTTTGGCTTTGGTGAAGATAAAGGTGCAAAATAATTAAGGTCATTATAAGTATAGACAACCCCAACATATGGTCGCATCTCTTTTTTATTATAAGCCACTTTTGAATCAAATTTACGAAGATAATTAATATAATCCTAATCTAAATAGTAAATTTTTAAAGTTTTTAACATATTTCCATCTCCTTCTTTCAAAAAAAGACTAGGCAAATAAACCCAGTCCAACTTTTTTAACTCCCTACTATGGCAAGGATATTCCAACTTTTTTGAAATATGAACATCTCACTTATATCAAATGAACTAAACTTCATTTAATATGCCCATACTATATCATATTTTTTTTGATTGTAAAGTTACTTGAAAATGCTGAAAAGTTTGCCACCTTTTTCGCCGTTATCAATATCTAAACGGGCAAAACCTAATTTAATTAGCATATCTACTAAAACTTGATGAGTTTCTAATTTATCATCTAAATAAGGAACATTATAGTAAACCTTACTACGTGATTCATATTCAAAGTCTGCCACATCACTGTTGTTTAAAACACTACGATTTAAAATAATCTTTTTACCACGTAATTTATCAAAAGCAGATTTGTCTTTACGAATTAGTTTATTAAGTTTAATAAGTCCTGGTTCAATAAGATATAAAACCTCGGTACAACTTTTTTCTGAACCTTGACTATTTAAATCTACTAAAATAACATCAGCAGCATAGTTAGTAGCTATAAAACTTGGTAAATCCATATGAGTAGTATGTTTTAAACTCTTATCATTTAAATAAACAAAATCATGTTCATCAACTTCAACAGCCACAACTTGATATTTTTTCTCCAATTGTTTCTTTAGTAAATAAGTTAATGTTGTGCTGCCAGCATGTTCGGTAACATTTTTTACGCCAATTACTCTTACTTGAGGTCTTTCGATATATTCTGTGACAACAGATTCATTACCGTTATTATTATGTTCAACTGGCGCATCATAAGTCATCACAGTATTTAATTGATGATATTGAGCAACATCTTTATAGCTATTTGGATTATCAATTAAAAATTTAATAGCGTCTACATTTCTAGTGAAATTATAAATGCCCATGGATACTAATTGTGATAAATAGCGAGGGCTATTAGTGACTTCAGAATCATCTAAAAGTAAAATCACTTTACTCATATCCATATTAACAGATAGTTCTTGAATTTTAGTAATATCTTGATAATCTTTAATAGCCGTAATATCTAAAATCATTTTATTAAAGAAGAAATTGGAAAATTGCATGATGATTTCTTCAGGAGTAAATTCTCCTTCCACACTTTTAATAAAATCGACATCTAAATTAGCAAGCAATAATGCATACTTATTTGCTATTTTAACATTCATACATTCATTCCTCCTACTCAATATCCTTTAGTGCATGATTAATATCTATGGTGGTTCCTTCTACTGAAAACGTAAAAATATCACCAATGATAGGTAAGCTAAAATTAAAAAATATTCTTATTTGATAACGAGCTCGATCAGGTAAGGTATCCGTACCCGTAGGTATTTTTTTAACACAGTAATAATATCTATTACCTTCTTCAACCGCTTCTAAACTGGCATTATTTAAATTACTTACGCCATATTCATCTGCTTCACAACGGCCTCTTTTACTGTAATTGTTATAATTTAAATAATTATTAATTAACATGAGGGCTCCCGTGTCTTCTCCGCTTCCTATACCTTCTCTTTCTTCAATCATATTAACGAGCTCATTTTTCGTTTTGAAAGCTTTCGTATAATTTATAGACAAAGCCAAAAAGGCTACAAAAATGAGCATAAAAATGATAACTAATTGCATAAGCCAAGTACTTCCAATAGCTTGTCTCATTTAAGTTCACCCCCATAAAGTACCTTGGTATTACCTACCACACGAAAATTAAATAATTCGTGAAAAACAGGTAAATCAAGTTGATAAAAAACAACGACTTGATAATAGTACATTTTAGGAAGTTCCTCATTAAATTCCAGAGTAGCTCCACTAGTCACAGGTATTTCGGTAATACAAAATACAGGACTCGTTTCTGTTTGCTTACCATCCCTAGTATAGCATTGTCTAATACCACCCTCTGGCACTTCATCCGTTGGCATTACTCCAGTAGTACGATAAGAGTTATTAGAAATATAACTAACAATATCGGCAAAAGCTCCAGTACTATCCTCTTCGTAACTACTTTTTAAATCAATACCATTATAACTCTGAATTGTTTGTAAAATTTGGTCCTTAACACTAAAAGCTTTAGAACGGTTAATATTTAAACACATGAAACCTGTAAAAAATAATATAAAAACAATGACTACTTGGAATATCCATGTTCCACCTATTGCTTCTCTCAAAATAAATTACCCCTTCCATGCACATGTAAATGTCTCTGATTTATCACAAGAGCCATCCGCTCTTTGATTTTCACAAACATAACAATCTACTGTTCTATTATCACTATTAGGTTCTGTCGCACAAATAGCTTTACTACATTTTGTGGTCACATTCATGTTGTTTCTTATAGCTGGCCAAACGCCTGTATAGAAAAAGGCGACTAGCATAGCCACGATAATAACAACAATAACCGTAGTATTTAATTCACCAGTCGCCTCTTTCATATATTACCTCCTATTGTCCATTACTAGCATCTGTATTGTAGTCGTATTTTGAACAATCTACAGTATCTAAATCACCGTTTTCATCAACATAAGTACATTCGCTACGATCAGCATTACATGTTGCCATAGCACAATAAGTATTTGCCTTAATGGTATTTTTAATACCAGGCCAAATAAATGCATAGAAGAATGCTGCTACAGCAGCAATAGCTACTACTGTTACTACTGTCATATTAAGTTCGCCTGTTGCTTCTTTCATATATTAAATCTCCTCCTTTATATCATAAAATTATTATAACTTTTTTTTCATAAAATATCAATCAGTAGTCGAATTTTTAAATTTTTTCATGAAAAAGGTAGCAAAATTGCTACATATTCATCATTTGTAAGACAGCAAAAACAAGTAAGATCATAACACCTAAGCCAGTAGTAATAAGCATTTTCATTGTTTTGCCTTCCATTTTTTCCAAACGATTTTTATATTTTAATTCACGAGCTTTTTGTTGTAAATTGGAAATCGTTTTAGAAAATGTTAATAATTGTTCTTGCTTATGCTCTTGTCTTCCTAAAGATAAACGATATAAAAGACGCATCATTCGCATAGAATCTCGAACAGGATAAGTTTTAGCAAAATTCATATAAGGGTTAATCGTGTCATCACCATCATTGATTTGATTGATTAATTCTTGTAATCCCTCTTTAAATATTTGAGGAGCATCTTCAATACTTTTACCTAGAGCTACTGGTACTGTGTAATGTTGAATCAAAATTTCCAAGCTTTTAAGATAATGCGGTAACATGGAATCTATTTCGGTTAAATGTTTTTTGTAGTAGTTTTTCAAGTTAGTATAATCCATTCTAAAAACTAAATATCCAGCTAAAACAGCAAATAATACTGTAATATAACTTAAATTAGAAATAAAGAAAAATAACATAATAATGATGGTAATTAAACCTTTTTTGATACGATTATTGAAAAGAAAGTCAGGATTAACTGTATCCCCATATCTTGCTTTAACATAGAAATCCCAATCACTTTCTTTTAATTTTCGAAAGTAAACTTCATTGTCTGCTACAAAACGATTGCCACTAATCTTTCCTGTATAATTCATACCAAATAGCAAAATAACTGCTAAAATAACAATTTCCCAATACATTATTCCACCCCCACATCTTCATAATAGAACTTCTCGCCACTTATCAAGAAGAAAGAATTGATGATGATAATCGCATGGAGAATAAGTTGGACATACCAATTATTAAGTAGTTCAATATAAGAATCTGTACCAAGTAAGAATTGCATTGCCATAACAAGTAAAAATAAGGCTAAACCAAAAGTTACAAAACGACGATGGAATTCTTTACGGTCAATCTGGTCACGATAAACGCCTTCGACTAAGGTATCGATATCCATACTCATATTTTCTAGAGCTTGTCCTGAATCTTTGGCACCTTCTTTAGTAATTTGTAAGAATAATTGATTCATATTTTTAACCATATAATAAGGATATTTATGGTTGAAATATTCAATCGATTCATCGATGGTACCGTTTTGATAAGACATATCAATCATGGTCCTTACATCTTCCAAAACGGGATTTTCTAAAATACCAGAGTCTCTTACACCCTCTAAAGATTTGACAAAACTTTGTGTCGTATTAAATTCCATAATAACGTTTGTTGTATAAATTTGAATTTGTTCAAAAATAAATTCACTATACACTTTTTGGCATCTTAAATAAGCCAAGTATGGAATAAAAGCAATAGCAATAGCGGCATATAAAAGGGCAATAATTAAATTATAGAAGTAAAGATAACTAATACCACCTGCTACTACCGCAAAGATAATAACTTGGGTTAAATATTGTCTTGGAGTATATTCTTGTCCAAGTTCTTTTGTTTTCGCTCTTACTTCTTTAAAACTATAAGGTGCATATTTTTCATAAGCTGTAGAAACTTGTGTTACAAAAAATTTGTAAACATTCTCACCATTATTAAAACGGTAAGATAAACAAAATATTGCTAGTCCCAGTAATAATATTAGTTCTATCATTAGTTAACCCCACCTTCTTTATAATGTTTCTACAGTTTGTTTAGGTAACTCCACCGTTTGATTGTTTTGTTCATCTAATTGGAAAATATCTTCTGGTAAAACAACACCACCAATACCTAAATAATCTCTTAAATTCTTTGTTGGATTGTTCATTGTGATTTCACCTGTTAAAGTTTTTTTATAAATTGTATTAACTTGTGGCTTATTATGTTCATCTACATAAAATTCACAAACTTCCAAAATCTCTCTTTGGAAACGATTTAATTCTTTACTCATGTAACCTTTAACGTAAATACCGATTTGAACATAACGATGAATCGTTGTTACAAATTGTTCTACATCAATATTACTTTCAATAAGTGAAAACATACGCATAGGAATTAAACTTGCTTTATCTGAGTGGATAGTTGATAAAATATGGTGTCCAGATGAAATACTGTTACGAACTGCCATAACAGCCTCTGCCGAACGAACCTCGGAAAGTAATATCCAAATTGGGTTTTGTCTCATACAAGCTACTAGTATATCCGAATAACTAGCAATGTTATTTGTTTTTAAAGCAACAATATCCCTATGTGGAAAAATACGGTCTAAGTGAAGTTCCAAAGTATCTTCAATGGTAATAATTTTTTCATTTTCTTTAATGTGACTTGCCAAGTATTTAACAAGTTCGGTTTTTCCTGAACCCGTTTCTCCACTTACAATAATGTTAGCATGTCCTTCCACACATTTCATTAAAAATTCATGAATAGAAGCCGTCACATATTTTTCATTTAATAATTTTTCTTTATTCAAACGAATCTTAGCAGGTGTTTTTCTTATTACACATGCAATACCATTTGTGGCAATGGAGTCATGAATAAAGTTAAGACGAAGTTCAGCACTTTCAGCATCCAACATAGGATGCGCCATGTTAAAAGTTTTACCCATAACATTGGCACATTGAAAGGCTAATTTTTCCATTAAAGCATTATTGATTTCCGGACGGTCTACTTGATAAACACCTTTATCCAAAGTTTTTAACCAAACTTGTCCACCATTGGTATAAGAGATATCGGTGACGTTGTCGTCTTTTAAAAATTCATTTAATGGTCCAAAATCTAATTGGGAAAAAACAGCATCATTCATTATCTCACCTAGTTTCCACTGACATCTTCATCAGGTATTATGGCTGATTTTGTATTAATAAAGTTCCGAACATATTCGCTATTAACTTTTGTTTCGCCTGGATTGGCTGTGTAACTTGCTCCTTTAGGAGCCGGTTCTAAATCACCAATTTCAACTGCTTTTACTAAAAGAGAATATAATTCATCTGGTACAGAGAATAAAAATTCAGCAGGCGCACCAGCATTCGCATTTCTTAAAGAAACACCTTTACTATCTCTCACATCTAGTACACGAATACTTTTTACAAAGCTTGAAAAAATGTATTTACCATAATCGTCTGTTCCTTTAAACCATAAATCAATATAACTTCCTATTGTAATATAATTATCATAAGTATAATTTTCTTTTACAGATAAAGAAAAGGCCGTATAACCATCAGCAATATCTTGTAAAACATAATCGGGAGAAAGTTCAGGATCTGTTAAATCCCCGTTATAAAATAAACTTCCTTCTCTAACGATATTACCATAAGTAACTTCTTTACCAAGAATACTATTACGATCACGAATAACATTGGTTGCTTTTTTAAGGGCAGTACTGTTTACTTCCATCATGCCAATATCATCAGCCGTAATGACATGACGTGCTTCTAATGCTTTTTTAGCATATGGAATTGTAACCGGATTAATAGCTTGTTTAACACGCCAGTTGTAACCAACAATCAAAACAAGAAGACCAGCAACTACGCATAATATGGTTACGGTCTTTTTATTACCCATATACCTTTTTAATTTAATTATTAAACTATTCATTTGTATTTTCCTCCTCTACTGTCGTATTTCCATCATCACTTGGAACAATAGAAACTTGAGAAAGAATATAATTATAAATATAAGTGCTTGCTATTTCTGTTTCACCAGGATTTTCAGTATAACTTTTATTTCTTGGCACAGGAATTAAAGTACCAATATTTCTATTTTGAGCGGCGTCAATTAAAAGTTTCATATCAGCTGCAGAAAGTCCATGTGTTTCTTCTTTCTTTACGGCAAATAGTAAAGAGGCCGGTGTTCTACTTTCAGCACCTGTTTCAAAAACACTTCGACCATCAGAATCAATAACATCTAAAACTTTAATACTACGAATAAATTTACCATACATTAGTTTACGATTGTTATCATATCCTTTAAACCACAAATCTATATAATTACCAGGATAAATAGCATTACCAAAGGTTGTGTGTAAATTAACAGTTAAAGTAACTGCTTCTTCATCTTCCGCCATACTTGCTAATGGATAATAACTGTTATCTTTAGGATCTTTTAAATCATCTTTGAAAAAGAAACCATTAGCCTGAATCGTATCTCCATAACTAACCGATTTACCAATAATACTATTGGCATTGGTTACCATGTTTTTTGCTTTGCTAAGTACAGAACTTGATACTTCAACATAACTAATGTCTTCTTTAGTTATCACCGTACCACTTGACAAAGTTTTATTTGCATAAGGTACACTGGTTGGACTGGTATCTTTATTAACACGCCAGTTATAGCCAATATAGATAACTAAAATACCTGCTAGTACACACAAAATTGTAACTGTATTTTTATTACTGATAAATCTTTTTAATTTAACAAGTAAATTCCCCATTTTTAATCCTCCTATTCTTCATCTCCGTAAGACGCTCCATCATTTTCCAAAATAGCATCTACGCGGTTTACGATGTCAAAAGTATCTTCACTAGAACCTATACGATAAGTCGAACTTTTCGTTGTTACTTTTACACTGACTTTTGGAGGTGTTTCATAAATACCATAAAAATCAATTTGATAAGTACTTAAAGCGACATTCTCAGAAAATCTTCTTAAAAAACTTTCAACAAACTTATCGGCATTAATCTTAAGTTCACCACTTGTACGATAGTAAGCGAGGTCAACGGCATCAACCATTGACTGCTCGGTTACTTCTTTTATTATGTAATAATCTTGGGTATTTGTGGTAGTTACATTTGAGACAAGCATCATAATAACGATTACAAATACACCTAAGAGGATAATCCAATAACCCCAATATGACTCTCTCATTGTTTACTACTTCCTTTCAATTTCCATGATGGACCAATACCATTTTTAAGACAACTTCCCTCTAAACAACTATTTGTTGAAGTATATAGAATGAAGGCATCATTATCTGTGGTAACACGTTCATTTTGAGTGGCAAATTTCTTGCCCGTAGTTTCAATTAAATCAAGGAAACTACTCTTACAATTAACATTATAAGTTACACCATTATAAGATACACTTTCACAATAGATAGATGAATCATTAATATTTGATTTTACAGAGTACTTAGATGGAACCGTACTATTTGTAAATGAACCCGCGTCATCATTGTAATCTCGAATATTTTTCATATTACTTGGTGTTAAAGTATAAGAGTATTGTGGCGTTTCGTAAATAGAATCACCAGCTTCTTCAATCTCTTTTTTCGTATCACTAGATTTTTGGTTACTGATTCCTTCACCACTCCAGTTATAACCTCTACCACTAATTCCATTAGGGAATAAATTATTTAAAGATACCGTACGATAGCCATAAGTTGTCTTATTTCCATCAAAGATACAATTAGTACATGTTACTACACATTTACCGTTATCACATGTATTGAATGTACAATGAGTAGGATCATTAGGATCACAAGAGAAATCACAGTTATCCGTACAGTTATTTAAGTAGTTACATACATAACCACCGTCTGTATAAGCATTAGATTCTCCACCACATTTTAAACCTGATGGTAAGTTATTATAAGCATGAACAACTGTATTTTTACCACTTTCATTAGAATCAGAAAGTCTTCCTAAATCAGTAGAACTATTGGATTGACCAATGTCACTAAATCTAAACTTGAATGGGAAAACACCTGTTTTAGTTACTAAAGAAATTGGCCAAGAACCTTCTGGTAAAGTAGTATATAAGTATTTATTACCATTACTATCCGTTTTTATGGTTCCATAAGGTGTATAAGTTGAGAAGTTTTGACTTGTTTGGTAAGTACCTGACTTAGTTTTTGATTTTGTAATCCACTTAGCACTACTAATGTTGTAATATCGCGGACTACAGCCATTTTTTGTACAAGTTACAATAGACATTGATTTTGTAGGTTCCGTAGAACTTGTTCCCGTAGTACATTCATAACTATCATTAATATCACCCGTACAATAAGTATTTTTAGATGTATCACTTTCATCTGTTAAATTTGTGAATTTAGCCCATCCACTACTTAAATCGCCAACATTTTGTAAATAATCTTGGTTATACCAGAATTCAACAACTGGATTAAATTGCATATCATTATTCCATGTTGATTGCGCTGTAGACGAAGTCGTAGCGGCCGTTAAATCAGAAGCAAAATTCGTATTAGTTATAACGCCTGTACAACTATTATACATCGCAATAATATCATTTAATTCTTTAGCTTTTTGTTGTAATACTTTTAAAGCATTGTCGCGTTTATTTTTATGGTCAGAATCTCTATTTGATTCAGCATTTATTGAACAACTACATGTTCCATCACTAGAAGTTCCAGGTCCATAAGAATCATGTTTTTGTATCTCACATTTGCCTGAATAATCACACTCAATCCAACTCCACTCTTTCTTATAACCAGTAGCTGATTTGTGTCCAGATGGACAGCCATCATGATGTTCAGTACTAGAACGTCCTGAATAGCTACATGTTAAAGTTACAGCTGTTGAATCATGACTTGCTGCCGCATCCCAACGTGCATAAACATTATAAGCGTCAATTAAAGCATGTTGTGCAGCTACTAAATCATTATTAAATTTAGTTTCATCGATTGGTAATTGAGAATTATCAGCACTAGCTACATAACAATCTCTTGTACCCGTTACGGTTGTATTTAATTTAAAGTATCCACCGGACGTTGTCATTTTAGCCGTAGGTAAGACAAAATTATATTTTTCTTTGCAGTAAACTTTACAATAAGAGTTTCCACTTATTTCATTAGTAGCCTCATAAGAAGCACTTGTGGAATCGGTCTTTCCTAAAACGCATTTTTTTATTTGATTAGGTTTTGAACTACTTGAAGAACAAGATGCATCTCCTTCATTAATATCACTAATAACACCTGTTGTTGTTCCTTCTATTTTAGATCCATCACTGATATTACTACATGTACCAGGAAGAGATACCACTGGACTACAATCTACATAATTTTTATGACATTGAGCGTTATGTTCTGCTTCACTACATTCTTTACCATCACCAGCTCCTGGACTTGATTCTTTGCAGTAGAATGTATTAGTACTATTATGTTTAGCTTCATCAGGATCATCTGATTCACCATCTGGATCACAATTGTGAGTACATTGTTCTTTATATTCTTTTTCAGAACAGCTACCATCTGGATTAGATGAAGATGGACAATGATATTTTCCATCAGTACTTTCACTTGGTTTTTGACAAGTAAAGTTTTCTTTTTTACGACAAGTATCAGGTGATGGACAACTATATTGATTTACTTTATCTGATTCTGATTCTTTAATTGTGAATTTATTAGTAGAACCATTTGTTTTTTCTGTAACCGTATAAGTTCCGTCCCAAGTTGTTCCATTTGTATAATTACATTCACAGTTATTACTTTCTACTGGAATGCGACGTCTTGTTGGTCTTCTAGTAGGAGTTGCCGGACAATTTCCTGGTAATACAGCTAGCATTCTTTGGTTAGTATTATTTGACTTTCTTAAAAGTAAAATTTGCATTCCTGCATCGTTTTTATCACAATAAGCTGGATCGACATAAATACCAAAGTCTTGATTATTCCAATTAGTTGTATCAATAGTCATTTCAATAAGAAGACCAGCTGGCTCATACTTAGCAGATTTAGTATTAACAGTACAAGTAACAGTGGTATTAGTACATCCTGCTTGGAAAGAGTCTATATATAATTGAGATGGTGCCTTAGAGGAATCTTCTGGTTGAATCTCAAAAGTAATTGTTCTTCTATTTCCAACAATAGACTTAACAGTATAATTAACAGCTTTAAGATTTGGAGAATAAACATAGCCTTGAGAAACAGCCTGATCATAACTTCCTGCACTAGCTGCATTTACACCAGCTTGAAATACTTGTTTAGCATATTGAATAATAGCGACATTGCCATTAACAGATATAGCGGTATCACTATTTCTAAAGGCATTATAATCTCTTTCAAGTTCGCCGCCTTTTTTATAATTACTTACTAAAGCACTGGCACCATATTTCATAAAAACCCAACGCATGGCTATAGTACCAACTAATTTAATATCGTCTCCACCAACACCGGCTGAACGAAAATTATTAATTTCTTTTAGAGCACCTGCAAGGGCAAGATCTAAAGCATTATTATTAGAAGGATCAATATATCTATCTAAAATATAAGAGCCATCATCACCATAAGGTTTACCTGGGTCAACACAGTAAGTATCTGCAGACATACCATCAACAGTAGCTTGATATAAATTCAAATATACTGGTTGATTCGTTGTTGTAGAAGACAAACTATATTGATGTCTAGATACTCTTTTAACACTATAAGATGCTGCGGAAACATTTTGAATAAATAAAACACTTAATAAAAATACAATAATTAATGTTAATTTTTTCTTTTTCATTTTATGCTACTCCTTTGCTTTTTTCTCACAATCACAGTAGTCACAACCCCTAATAAAATAACAAGGACTCCACCCAACATATAAATTCCATATTTTTCAAAGAAATTTTCTTTTTTATTGGTATTGGTATCTTCATTATCATCATTTTTATTGTTATTCGCTGCTTGTTTTAGAAAATCATCATAAGTCATATTAAGATCTTCTGTAATATATTCTTGACAATAATATTTACTAGAACCTTCGCATAAAGCATCTGCTGAAAATGAATTATACTTTGGTGTCGCCAAACTAATCTTTTTTAATTCTTCCCCTTTGCAATCACTATGATTAGAATAAATCGTAATTTGATAAGTCACAATTTCTTCTAAACCATCTTCGCCACGAACAAGCTTTATACTACCATTATTTGTATCTTCATAATTATATGTTTTAGTTTCACTTGTTGATGTGTTAAATACTGTTAAATAAAGATCTTCTGTCATATTATAGATGGAAACTTCTACCCCTTGATAAGTTTCGTCTATATATTCTTCATCTCCTAAATCAGCTTCTACTTTTCTTCCCGTTTTAATTTCTTTTACCTCATAAGAAGCTTTGATGTTAGCTGCTTCAGAATTTAATTTTACTTGTGTTTCATAATCACAGGTTGATGTTGCAGAAGCATTTGATACCCCCACTATAAATAAACATAAAAAGACAAGTATTTTTTGACAAATTTTATCCATACTTTTGCCTCCTCTTTCTCTTTTTAATTCTAACATACTAGTTAACCATTTTCAATATTTTAGCCAAAAAAAAGATAACGATGACAAGTCGCTACCTCTAGTTTGAATCATACTTTCATATTGTCTTTTATAAAAGTACGCTTACCTTAAAGTTTTCTTTCTTTATATCGATATCCTTAATAGCGATAAGGCCAACTAAGGCATTCTTTTGGCTAATCTCAAAAATAACATTTCAAGTAGCCGTTTAAACTAAGAATAATCCTAAACCATTCCGAATTTAAACTCTCTCTATTAAGTAATTAAACTATATCAATCTCTCATAAAAATTGCAATTATTTTTTTGAAATTTCTAATAATTTGACACTGTTTTGACAACTATTCTTCATGAAAGAAATCATCGAAGAATTCATCATCTGTTATAACATTATCATTCATAACGATAGAATCTGCGTCAACATTTATTTTAGGTTTATCAACTTTTGGTTCTTTTGAAACTTTTTTGTTGTCTTCTAATTTAGGATCATCTAACTTAGGAAGTTCAAAAGAAGATTCTGTATTATTAATTTGTTGTTTTTCTTTTTCTCTTTTTTCTTCTTCATCTAATTCCTTTAATTTTTTATCAATATCAGCAATCATCTTATCGATTTCATCATTTGTAAGAGAAGACATTGGTTTATTCATCAAAGGATCATTTAATGGAGAATTATTAAACATAAATGGGTTATTATTAGAAGGAGCACCTCCAAATGGAGATGGACTTGGAGCAAATGGATTAAATCCACTCTCTTTATTATTTCCCATTTGTTCCATCATTTTCTTTTGTTTTGCTTCTGAAACAAATGTTTTTAAATCAAACGTAGCAACTGGTCTTGGTTCTCTTTTAGGAAAAGCAAGTTCTTTTCTTTCAATACCCCAGTTAATTTTGAAATCAGGTTCATACTGTGTTTTAAAAGGATTCATACGTAAACGTTTAATAATAGCTTGAAACAATTTCATCTTTTGTAAATCAGTAACAGTAACCAATGGCGTAGAAGCAGTTTTGTCTTTATCTTTACTTTTTACTTCGCCACACATTTTGCTGATTTCTTCTAAGGCAGCCATTTCCGTAGAAATAAGATAGATCAAGTTACCACAGTTTCCTTTTAATGTTTCTGCCACTTCTTTACCATAAACATCATTTAATTGAGAGAAGTTTTGGATGATAAATGTAAATCTAATATCTCTACTTCTCGCAGCTGAAACCATAGCATCTACATCGGATAAAGGAGGCATGTTAGCAAATTCATCTAGAATGAAATTAGTTCGGTAAGCAAGTTTACCACCTCTTGATTGAGCCACTTCAATAAGAGTTTCATAACATTGCTTTAAGAAAACAGTTAAAAGACTATGATAAGTTGTTTTTTCATCATGAATAATTAAGAATACGGCTGTTTTTTTCTCACCAATGCTACGCATATCAAAATCACTATAAGATAACATTTCTGATAATTTTTCACGAGAAGCAAAAATACGAATTTTTTGACGGAAAGTAGATAAGATACCGCCTTTTGTATCAGATGGGGCATTAAATGTTGTTGAACCAAAAATATATTCTGGTGAACTCTCGCCTTTCATATTAAAGTATTCTTGAATATAAGTTTTAGCACCCAATCTTTCTTCACCAACAGAACTCATCAAGTTAATTGAATTTAAGTTAATTTCATCTTCTTTACCATCTCTAAACAAACCTAAAGCTAAAGCAGAAAAGTAATCAGCTCCAGATTTTTCCCAGAAAGCAGAATCTTGGTTTTTAGGATCTACTAAAATATTATTAGCAATATCTTCCAAAAGTTCGATAGCTTTATCAGTATTACCATTTTTAAAGTAATAATAAGGAGTTGCTAAGGGATTCCATGAGTTTCCTTCTTCAGGATTACGGAAATTTAAAACAACGATATTATAGCCTTGTTCTTTTAAATAATCACCACAGTATTTATATAATTCCCCTTTAGGGTCATTAATAATCATACTTTCGCCTTTTTTAGCAAGTAAATTTACCTGCGGTTTAACAATACATTCTGTTTTACCTGAACCAGTAGAACCAATAATCATAGTATGATAATCGCCATTATCAATCCAAATATCCGTACCATTATTAATTAAAGGAATACCAGCACCATCAACATGTTGGTCAACTGCTTTTACATGAACAACATCTTTGGCTTCTTTAATCTCTTTTTCCTTAGCCCATCTTGAATAACCTTTTTCTTCTTTATCCCCAATATTTAGGAATTTTTTACCGCTTTTATCCTTATCGAAAATATAAGACGAAACACTCGAAAAAATAATAATTAAAGCAATAATAAACATAAAAATTGTTAAGCCAATATAGTCTTTTGTAAACGCTGGAAACGGATTAAGTCCGTAAAAAGACCCATCACTGGCAAAAGATGAAAAATTAAGTACAGCTATTGCACACAAATAAAGCAAAAAGATACAAAAAACAACAAATATAATAAAATCTTTTTGTGAAACTCTAAATTTCATAGAAACCTCTCCTTGACTAAACTATTATACAATAGAATTTTATTTATTCATAGAAAAATCTACGTATATTTTCTAGCCTGAATTTTTTTTATAACAACAATAAATATAACTAGAAAAGCCATACAAACTAATACAGTGATAATAATAACACTTTGATTTTTTGTTTTATTTTTTTCTGTTTCTTTATAAGTTAAAACAAGACGAGCGTTTTCAAAATCTGTAATTGTCCATTGATAAGTATTACCAATAACTTGATTAGCATTATGAGAAACAACCTCATTTAAAACTTTGACATTAATAGTTAATTTTTCTAAATCTGGAAATTTTGATGCATCGAAGTATCCCGTATCCAATGTTATCGTTTTATCATCCTCATTATACGTTTTTGTAAAATCATAGAATCCTGTTTTTAAACCAGCAGTATGATTAAAACGATTACTTGGAAACGTAAAATGAAAATCAACTAAATAAGCATCGTTTTTTCGAAAAGACTTTACATCGTAATAAGATACCCCCTCTATCTTATCGGTTGATTCACTGTCAAAAAATTCATCATCATAGGCATTAATAGGAATTTTGCTATCATATATAGACGAAACTTCTTCATAATTAGAACTTTTAATTTCAAAATTTTCGTCATATGTCATGTTATTAATATCATCAATTGTTAGATTATATTCAGCCGTACATCCACTTAATAGAAAAACTAAGACTAATCCTAAAAATAATTTTTTCATATCATCATCCTAACCTTCCATTTTCAAATGCAGTTGCATACTCTTCAGTAGAGTAATGTTTTGAAGCATCATTATAATATTCCGACATATCAACAATAACATAATGTCCGTTTTCAAAAGCCATTTTTTGATAACTAATTCCTTTTGTATCTGGACGATAAGCAGCGCTTAGACCATTTGATTCAGCAGCAATATAGTATTTTTCATCTTCCTTAACAGCAGCAATCATCATGACATGGCCACTGGAGACTAGAATATCACCAACTTGGCCAATATAAGAACCGTCCATAGCATGATTAGGTCCATAAGTTTTCATATTTGTAGATGTATTGAACGATACCTTCAAGCCACCGTTGTGAAGCGTCCAATAAACAAAGGCCGAACAGTCGGGCCCATAATGGGTATAAGGTCCAAAAGAACCATACCAAAATGACCCGATTGAAGTTCCCCACTGAGGATCTACTCCAAATAGATTTGCTGTTGACCTTCCCACACCTTTGATGGCACCATGTCCCCCACTATAGGCATATGGAATTCTAACACCAAATTGTTGCATATAATTAATTAATGTTGTCGCCACAGACGCAACACCTGCCCGTGTTCCAACACCATTGCTAATTACATTATTATAAATAGTGTCATTTAAATCTCTTATTGACGTGCCCTGACTAGTTAAATAATCGCTAAGCGGTTCTTTCATCATATTTTGAGGTATGTCTAAATTTGCATCTGTTTGAATGCTTGAACCTTTACATACAGTGCCACTTAAATTAAATATAGTTTTACGATGAGATAAATATTGCTTTCTCTGCCATTCATGATATGCATTTTTTTCTTCTTCGGTTGTATTTACGCAAGTAGAACTTCGACCAGATACTTTACCATTTGAGCCATAAAAAGCCGCACAATAATAACTGCTATTACATCTAGAATAATCATCACCATATATTTCTTTCATGTAATAGCATCCGCCTAATCCAGATTCTTTTTCAGGATCAAAATTATAAAGCCACTCCCCCAATGAAGAATATCCACTTATTACGGAATCCATATTTTTCCTTGCTGAAATCCAATCGAATAATGTTTCGACACCATCCATAAAATTTGAAAAATACTTACCACTAACCGACTCATTTCCGTGTGCAAAACCATAATAATTATAATGAGCGGTATCATTATTATTCTTAGTAAAAGATGTTTCTTTTCTTGCAATTATATAAATCAATTCTGGATTCACATTTTTTTCTTGCCCCATATCATATATAGCCCCGGCATTATCAATAAAATATTGGGCCCAACTGGCGTAATTGCCAGAAGAAAGGAAATTTGTCACAGCATTAATAAACTCGTCTCTACTTAAAGGGGTGCTATCGTACGGTACAGAATCGCTAGAACATTCTTGTGTTGGCAACGTATTTTTTACAGTTTCTTTATTCATGGTCATATAAGTAATATTTTGACCATAAAAATATTTTAAAATCAGATTATAATCATAATCATGTGTCCTCATTAAATTATAGGCGCCAACAACACTAAATCCACTTTCTTCGTCTTGGTGAAGCCAAGCGTAATCATATTCAGCTTCTTCATTTTCTTCATTTTCATTCGTTTGCCATCTTGTCCAACAATCACCCCACTCTGAATCATCATAACTTCCCTGAGGATCATTGCAAGGACATTTTTTATATATTTCATTGTCCACATAGTTATCTACAAAATCATTAGTAATTTCTAAAGTGTCTTTAGGATAAATTTTGTATTCGTTTTGATTTTCATTTACATTATACCAGCAAAAATCAGAAACATTAGCACTTGAAATCACATTATGTTCATCATCACCTAAAATGACACCCTTAGACTCTTTTAAAACAACATCTAAATAAGCATTTGAACTCGGATTTTTAGATATTTCTTTATCATGATAGGTCACTGTACAATTATTTACAACAGCTTCTGTACGAAGAGCTATCGTTAGAGCATAATACACTTGAATAACAGCTGTCTCATCTTCATGTTCGATTAAATCTTTCATGTATTCTACAGCTGCACTTTGAACATAAGTTTCCATATCCATTTGTAATGAACTAGAAGATTCAGCTTCATTATAAGGTTCATATTTAACCGTTACCGTTGTACAAGTTCCCTCTTTGTAATACAAATCATTTCCCCCAGATGTCTGATTAATAGAAACCATTAAGATAATAAAAAGAATAATAGCCAGAAAACCGCCAAGAAAAACCCACCACCAAGGATTTATCTTTAAAAGTGAATTAATAACTTTTTTTTCACCTATTGCCAAAAGTTGATTTTTAGGTGGTTCAGCTTCGATTTCTCCTGGAATATTTTCATTATTTGGTGTCGATTCATTTTCAAATTCTTCTAAATTTTCATTTTCTTCGTCCATAACTGCACCACCGTTTCTCTTCTTAATTCTATCAAATTCTCTTATTTAAGTCCATAAAAAAACTCATCTCGAAACATAAGATGAATTCAAAAAATTTTATTTATTTTTTCTAGCAAGAAATCCTTTTAGCCATTGAAGTAGTCCTATGATAAGACCTCCTAAAATAAAGAAGCCTATTGAAAATGTTTGAAAAGTCATTGGTTCATGATAAACTTCTAAAGTAGTTGGTCCCATAACAATGGCATATAAAGAACCAAGCATTAAGCCTAAAATTAAGTAAACCGTTTGACTCCGATATTTACTTAAGGCTGCTTTTATTCCTTTAATAACGACAGCAATACCTGTTAATACTCCTAAACCAAACACAACTAAAATAGGAAAATATCCAAAATTTAAATGTAAAAATTCTTTAATAGCTGTCGTAATTGGGATATAAAGACCAAAAATGAGTAATAAAGTTGAACCACTAATACCAGGTAAAACCATAGCAGATATCGCTATCATTGCTGCCACAAAAACATATAAAATTAAACCAAATGATAAGTTTGTGATATCCACAACATTTTCACTACCATTCATTGGATTAAAATAAGTAATTAAAGAAACAATAACGATACCTAAAATCAAAAATAATAAATTTTTATACTTTCCTTTTAAAACACCTTTTTCTTCTGAAATAATAAGTGGTAAAGAAAAGATAATGAAACCAATAAATACAGAACTAACTTCATAAATATGATTTGCAAATAAACTCGTCAACACTAAGATAGCTAAAACCATGCCTATAACCCAACCAGTACCTAATTTTATAAGAAAGAAAAGGGCCTCTTTTTTCTCTTTTTTATTTCCAAAAACCAAGTTGTTTAAAGAATTTATGAATTGATCATAAAATCCTAAAATAAACGCGATAGTCCCTCCACTAACACCAGGAACACTATCAGCAAGAGCCATACAAAAACCACGTACTCCATTAATCAAATAATTCATAACTATTCTCCTTTTTCTTCTAAAAGAATACACTATTTTAAAAGTTTCGTAAAGACTTTTTTATATGCCGTTGGTAAAGAATATGTCGACTCTATTTCACTTTCTGAAACAAAAAGATAATCAGATTTTTTTTCTTTTAATTTCACTAAATAAATTTGCATATTCCAAACAACATGTGAAAAAGTATGCTTTACAACTCCCTTTTCTATAATAGAATCTATTTCATATGGTAGTGTTTCTTTTAACTTTTCTTTACCTAACCATTCTTCTTTATTTGGAAAAACGTAAAGACCATTTAATAATCCTTCTTCATTTTTATAAATAGAAAAAGTATTTTCATATTCTAAAACATAAACCGTTTTATTAATTTCTTTCTTTTCTTTCTTTATTTTAATAGGCGGATAACTCGCTACCTCATTATGAAGATAAGCCTTACAACATGATTTTAATGGACATTCTTCACATTTAGGAGTGGCATGAAAAGTACATATTAAAGCACCTAGTTCAATAAAGGCTTCTGTGAATTCTCTTGTTTTGTTATCAGGCATTAGTAGTGCTAATTTTTCCTGATAATCTTTTAAAACTTTTGGTTTTGAAATATCTTCTTTTTCTTCATAAACTCTTGATAAGACTCTTTTAACATTACCATCAATAGCCGGTTCTTTTTCGTTATAAGCAATAGATAAAATAGCCCCTACCGTATAAGGTCCTAAGCCAGGAAATGATTGAAGGACTTTTTTATCCTGAGGCAAATTATCATATCCTAATTCTATTACTTTTTGAGCACACTTATGTAAATTCTTAGCCCGAGAATAATACCCTAAACCTTCCCATAATTTTAAAACTCTTTCTAAAGGTGCTCTAGAAAGACTTTCGATATTAGGATATTCTTTAATAAATCTCGTATAGTAATCCATTACGGTTATGACCCCTGTTTGCTGAAGCATAACCTCGCTAATCCAAATTTTATAAGCATCTCTCGTATGGCGCCATGGCAAATCTCTTTTATTTTCGTTAAACCATAACAAAAGTTTAGATATTACTTCTTCATTCATTTTACATCACAAAATGATTTTAAAAGAAATTCTTTTCATTGTAAAGCATCGATTTCAAAATTGAATTATTATTTTTATTATGTTATATTTTTATTAGAAAGAAAGATGATTATATGCAAAAAATAAATTTCAGAGAATTAGCGAAAGGATTACTTATTATTGTAAGTTACCTTGTTATTTTACCTATTTTTATCTCAGCAATGTTTCAAATTTTAAATCTTGACCTTACTAAAACAAGTTTTTATTTACTTGCCAACTTGAGTATTTATTTAATAGCCTTAGCTTTTTTAGTGTTCTATCATAGAAAAACATTAAAAAATGATTTCAAAAATTTTAAAGATAATTTCAAAAATTGTTTTAAAGTAGCAATAACGAATTATGGAAAGTCTTTAATTCTTTCAACTCTTTGTAACCTTTTACTAATTAGTTTAACGGGTGACATTGCCCAAAATGAAAGCGCCAATAGAAGCATCATTACTCTTTATCCACTTTTTTCCATTTTAACAATGGTCTTCATAGGTCCTTTTATTGAAGAAATGGTTTTCCGTAAAAGTATGAAAAAAGCTTTTAATAATAAAAATTATTTTTTAATCATTTCTGCTCTTATTTTTGGTAGTGCTCATATTTTGATTTCTCTTGATTTTTCTTCTTTAGCTAGTTTTGCTTCTTCATTTTTTAGCATTAATACTCTTTTTGTTATCCCTTACAGTGTCATGGGTTATTTCCTTGCTAGATCCTATGTTGATACCGACTCTATTTTTACAAGTACATTAATGCATATGTTTAATAATGGTCTTGCTGTTTTTGCAGCAATTTTAGGTGCAATGTATGGTATCTGATGAATTAAAAGAAGCTCCTAAAAAGCCTAGGATTTTATTAAAAATTGTTATTGGTATTGTTATTTTAATTGGTATCTTCTTTTTATATGCTTTTAAAGTAGAGCCTAAACTACTCAAAGTTACCGAATACGCTCTTGTTAACGAGAAATTACCTGAATCTTTTAACGGTCTTAAAATTGTCCAATTTTCCGATATTCATTTTGGAGTATCCACCGGTGAAAAAGAAATGAATCAAGTTATTGATAAAATCAATTATTTAAAGCCAGACATTTTAGTATTTACAGGAGATTTATTTGACGATTCTATTAATTTGACAACTTCTGATATGGAATATTTAACAAGTGCTTTAAGTAAATTAAACGCTAATATTGTCAAACTAGCAGTCAAGGGCGATGAAGATTACTTAGATGAAAATTGTTTTACTGATATTTTTACCAAAGCTAATTTTAAAATTTTAGAAAGTGAAAATCTGCCAATTTATTATGAAAGTGATACTCCTATTTATATAAGTGGTATTTCATCCATTACTAAAAATAAATATGACTTAACCAATGCTTTTAAAAAAGAAAATACTAACAACTTACAAATTTTCTTAGTTCATGAACCAGTTATCTTTGATGATGTTCAAAATGAAACAGATTTTGTTTTATCAGGACATAGTTTAGGAGGTTTAATAAGACTACCTTTTATTAATGGTGTATATAAAGAGTCTAATACAGGAAATTACCAAAAAGGAATTTATAAACAAAAAAATTCCACCCTAATTGTAAATGGTGGAATTGGAACGCAAAAAATCAGTGCTAGATTTAATAATATTCCTGAAATAAATTTATATCGTTTATATAACAATTAGAAAGTCATCACTGACTTTCTTTTTTAATAAACATCTTCTAAACGATAATATTCATAAGGATTTTTGGATATTGCAAAAGCTTTATAACCTTTATTTTGATATTCCAAAGAGTCTAATTCTGAAAAAGCTGAATACACTTTTCCTTCAGAATCTTTAAAATCTATTTCTTTAATAGAACAAGGGCCTTCTGTTACAAATAATGGACGTGTTTCCTCTGCAAAGGTATAATCGGTATACATTTTTGTGTTCATCTTAGGCACAAATAAACTATTGATATTGGGAACAAATTGAGACTCTGGTCTTACCTCTGGTTCCTTTTTCAATTCCTCTTTTGGTTCTTCTTGTTTTTCGATTGACATCTCATTATAACCTATTGATAAAATGGGTTTTCTTATTTCTTTCATATCTGTAAAAGCATATTTTTCATCATGAGACAAATAATCATAAATTTCTTCAATCGACATGTCTCTATTTGGAATATTCAAATTTTCATAAACATCATTTAAATTCTTAGGAGATATTTTTTCTAATCGCGTGGCTTCTTTAGTAAAACATTTTATTTTTTTAACACATTCATTATAGTAATCAACTTCACTACTAATAATCAATTCTTCTTGCAAAACTTTATATTTTAACTTACCAATTCTTTTACGATTTTCATCAATACCTTCATAAAGTTTTAAAATATAAGCTTCAAAATTAACCTGACGTTCATCTTTTATTTCTCTATTGATTCTCTCTTCTTTCGTTTCTAAAGCCATGACTTTAGGGGGTTCTTCTAAAAGATTATTACTAATACTTTCTGTTTCCTCTTTTACTATTTCTTTTTCCTCTTCCTTAACTTCTTCTTTATTAATAGCATAAGAAGAAATGGCCTCAGCAAAAGACATTTCTTTAAATAAATCATCTTCCTTGGAAGGATTTTCTAAAGTGTTATGAGTAGGTGTCATTAAATCTCTAATATAGGAAACGTATTCCTCTTTCGTGAGAGTATCATCAAAATCTTTTAAAGCAGGAAGTTTTTCCTTAGTTAATTCTTTTGTGGTTTGAAACAATTTTTGATAATAATGATTTAAATTTTCTAAAACATTATTTAAAGAATTAAACACATCTTTAGCCACAGTTTTCTTTTCAGAAATTTCAAATTTTCCATTAATGATATTTTCATAATGAATATTAAAAGTAATAATGGCATTTAATAGCTTTTGATATTCCTTTAAATCATTACCATCATAGGCGATTTCTAATTCTTGAAAAACATTTTTAAGCATTTCAAAAACCAATTTTTTTTCAAAATCGGGTGTTGGAAATTCATTAAATAAATTCATAAGATGAGCTAATTTTTTTTCACTAAGTTCTCCATCTTGGCATATTTTGACAAATTCATTATATTTTTCATTAAAAGTATTCATACAATCCCTTACCTATTCTGAAAAAATTATAGCATAAATGATATTTTTTTAAAAGACTTTCAAAAGAAGTATATTTAAGCACACAAAAACTGTTGAAAAATCAACAGTCTTTTTAAACACATTCTACATAGGTATCAGATAAACAACGGATAGCGCAGCAACAAGATAAGTCCATGGTAAAAAATGAATTTGTTGCAATATAAGGATTTAAACTTGAAGTATCTGGATTAGTATCTAAGACACGGCAAGTACAACAATTGTTATCAACTTTTTCAACTCTGAAAACCGTTGATGTTGTTCCACCGGCAACAGGATCTTTACTTGTTGGCATTGCAAATGGTGTACCATTTGAACCACATGTATAAAGTTCGATTGGTCTAGTATTACAGATTAGACAATTAGGTCCTCCACCTAAAACTGGTCTATCACATGAATCTAAGCAAGAGTCTGGACAAGCATTTTGTTGTAGGACTAATATAACATTTAGTATTTCAGCAATGCAATTTGATGAAGTGTTACTCATATAAATTCCCCTTTCCTCTATTCTCACTATTAATTTATGTTAAATTTTATTTTTAGTGCATTTTTTTCCTTTATAGTGTATAATTTTTAGAGGAGTTGATAAGATGAACGATTATTTAGTATATGGCATTATTCTTTTAGTTCTATTATTTATTTCTTTAGTTGTTATCAAATTAATGAAAAAAGATTTCCATTTAGAGGCTAACAAACTTTTAGGCTATTTAGGTGGAAAAGATAATATCATTAATGCCGAATGTAATTTATCACGATTTAAAGTAGTTTTAAAAGATATTTCCAAAGTTGATAAAGATGGAATCACCAAATTAGGAGCTAAAGGAATTGTGGAAATTGATAATCAATTAAAAATAATTTTTGGCAAAGACGCTAAACAATTAAAAAGATATATTGATGAACTATTATAAAAAAATGCAGGTCATATAATTGACCTGTATTTTTATTTACAACGTATAAATATATAAGCTAAGCGATTTCTCTTATTTCTTTCTCTGTTAAACCTGTAATATCTATGATATCTTGAAGTTCCATTCCTTTATTTAACATTTCTTTAGCGACACTGATATAAGTTTCATTTTTGCCTTTGTCATATCCTTTTTCATAACAAGCATTCTCAAACATTTTATCTCGGTCATAATAAAGCATTTCATCAAAGTCTTTTAATAAATCTTCATTTTCTTTCATTAACTTTTTCATTAATCTATCACCCTCATAAATAGCATTTAACTTTTCTATGTCATCACACACGAATAGATATAAGGCTTTTTCTAATGTCATATCTTCGCTCTTTACAAGAGTATTATAATCGATTTGTCTTAACTTTTCTAGATTGATATCAATGATTTCAATAAAATCACTTCTTTCAATATGATATTTCTTTTCATATAGTTTACTATGGTAAATAAATTCTTCTTTTCCTAACGCATCATAACTGTTTAAGTTGATTTGATAAACTTTCTTTAAGGCTTCATATTCTTTAGCCTTTTTTACCTGTCTTAACAGTAAATGACATAAATATAAACCATTTTTTATATCACTGGTTTCATTATTATAATAGTTGATTTCTAGATTAACATAAAATTCATTATTTTCTAAAACAACATCTGCTTCTGAATTTACAATGTTTTTATTGACACCAATATTCGGATGGATTAGTTTAATATCTTTATCAATCATATCCATAGGAATACCTATTGCTAAACTGATGATTTTTCTTAGGTATTCTAGGCCTACCTGTTTTTCGGTAAATAACTTTTTGGCTACTTTATCTTTAAGTAAGGGAAATTTTATTTTTTCTTTCGTAATCATAATTCGTCCTTTCTTTAAAAATGTTCTTTTGTACAAAAGTAGGCCTTATTCTACATATTAAAAATTTAATTGCAAGTCATTCGACAAAACATGTCAAAAAAAATTGGCTTTCACCAACTTTCAAATAATTTTAATATCTTTGATATCTGATATTTTTATTTTATCACCATCTAAAGTAAGTAAATAATTGCCACTTTTACCAACAATTGTTTTAACTTCTGTCTGGTTATTAACTGTTATTTCAACTTCTTTTTTATAAACAAAACTACGGTCATGAAAAATAGTATCAATTTTACGCGGAATATTTTTATCTTGTTTCATTTCTTTTAGTCTACTATAAAAAAGCTCTTTATTATTATCAATTTTTTTCTCCATTGGACTTTGAAAAACCTTTGGTAAATCTTTCAAAAAAATCACCTCTTGCTTTATTTTATGATTAAAACTTTCATTTATGAAACATAATAAAAGTATGAAAAAAGAAACGATTTATAAAATATTATTTTTTTATTTTCCTTTTCTTATTCTGATAAGCATCAGTTTAGTTTTAATGTACCATGCAAAGTTCATTACAGACATTTTTGCTAATCATTTTGAAAGACAAATTTTATGGTTTACAATTGGATTTATTATTTTATTCGTGTCACATTTTTTACCGCTAGAAAAATTATTTAAATATAGTTTTATCTTTTATATCATAAATATTATTTTATTAATTCTTGTTTTATTTATAGGAGAAAGTACCAACGGGGCAAAAGCATGGCTTTCTTTAAAATATTTTAGTTTTCAACCTAGTGAGTTTATGAAACTAAGTTATACCCTTTTTTTAGCCCATTATTTAGCAAAGAAAAAACCTAAAAAATGGTATCAAGAACTATGGTTACTTTTTAAAGTTTTTATCTTATTTTTAATTCCATCTTTACTTATTTTTCTAGAACCAGATACAGGAGCTATCTTATTTTTAGCTATTATTACCATTGTTTCCTTATTTTTTTCCAACATTCGTAAAAGATGGCTCATCATTTTAAGTATATTAATATTAGCTATCGGAGGTATTTTTACTTATTTCTATCTTTTTAAAAAAGAGGTTTTATTAGCTTTACTTGGTTCATCCATTTTCTATCGTATTGATAGATTATTATCTATTGGTAATGGCATGCAGATTGAAAATGCCTTAATTGCGATTGGAAGTGCCCCTTTCTTTCGGTTTAATTTAACCGAGGTAGGAATATATATTCCCGAAGCACCAACAGATTTTGCTTTTTCTCTTTGTGCTAATGTATTTGGCATTAGTGGTGAACTTATCATCATCTTGTGTTTCTTTATATTAGACTCCTATCTTCACTCTTATAGTCAAAAAACCATAAAAAAAGAGCAAAAAATATTTGCTACTTCTTTTCTATGTTGTCTCATTGTTAATGAATTTATTAACATTAGCATGAACATAGGTTTATTCCCTATCATAGGAATACCTTTACCATTTGTAAGCTATGGGGGTTCTTCCACGATTGTTTCATTTTTATATTTAGCCTTTATTTTTTCTTTCAAAAGAAAAAAGCTTAAAAACTAGCTACTTTCGTTTCAAATTCTGTTAAAACACTATCTAATGTGACTTTATCTAATATTTCTAATTTGGGAAGCAGTTCATTTAGTCTATTTTCTGCTTCTCTTTTATTTTCAGCCTTTTTTAAAATTTCTGAATAACTATTACTTTCTCCAAATTCATTTTTTATCCTTTCTGGTCCACCAATAATGAGATAATCGATTTCTTGCTCATTTAAAGCATTAATAACTTTATCTAAAGAATTCGTTGGGAATGCCACCCGTTCATCTATAATTTTATAATTAAAAAGATAATGCATAATAACGGCGTCTTCATCAAAAGTTTCATAAAACAAACCACTTTTTCTCATTCGTAACTCTTTCATATACAACCTCTTTCTCGCCTTAAATAATATACCGCAATTGAAAGAAGATTACAAACAAAAAAGTTTACCCGTAGCATAAAATTATTTTTTGCTTTTTTTAATTATTTTCATAATTCCAAATACCTAATCTTCCTTTAGCTAAAATTGGTGTTTCTAGCACTTCTAGGACTTCTAACTCCCACGCATATCTTCCTAAACGATAATCTCCATAATCTTTTTCAGTCGTTTCAGTTTCTATATAATTTATAAAATCCTCGTCCATTAAAATACATTCGACTAAATTACAACGACATAAAATATAACCAGGGTTGATATCACTTTTTAAGTAAGACATTCCTTTTTCTTTATTTAAAGAGGTACTTAACCCTATGCTGGCATGAATATAGATTTCACCTCGATAGTTCGTTTTCCAACTACGAGTTTCGTATCTTTTTACCCCGTCTTTTATCAAAGTAGCAAATGGCTCTTTAATTGATAATACCTTCATGTTAACCTCATTTCTTGTCTTCCTAGTCTCATTTTAGCAAAAAAACAAGACTTATAAAAGCCTTGCCTTTTTTAAATAATTATTCTTTTTTACCAAATGATGTTTTATCAATAAAACTATCAAATATATAAAACTTTCGCACCTCTAGTATTAAAGACATTACTTCTTTTGTAGGCGTAAACCGTAATACTTTTTATTATCATTTTGAAGATATTAATGCTTTAATAAAATGGATTATTGAAGAAGATACCAAAGATGTAAAAACAAGATTTGATATCAAAAATCATCTAGAAGCTTTTGAAAGTATTTTAAATTATGTCGATAATAATAAAGTTTTTCTTCTTAATCTAGAAGATTCTTTTAGTGAAACGAATTTAAAAAATTTATTTTTTAATGAAATTTGTGAAGCCGTGGAATATCTTATTAATACGGAAGAACCAAAAAGTCATCTGACTTTAAATAAAACTTATAAAAATTTTTTATGTACTTTTTTAGCTAATGCGATTGGGAGTACTTTTGCCGATTATTATTTGAAAGACGAAAAACTAAGCAAAAAAGAGGTCATACATTATTACAGTATGACCATAAAATCTTTTATTGAAAACATTGATTTTAATAATTAAATTTGTGAAGCGTATTCCATTAATTTCATAAACATGGAAATGAACTTTTTATCAAGTCCCACTTGTTTTAATTTTCGTATCGCTATTCTTTTTTTCTTAATATCCATGTCACTAAAGATGATATTAGCAAGCATTTCTTTTAAATTTGTTTTAATTTGTAAATCATTAATAATGGAATCAATATCTTCATTAATTAAACGAACCGCATCAATTTCAATATCTTTTCCTTTACAATTAATAGAAAGTTGAGAACTTGTTTTAACGTGTTTAACCTCAACCACAAAATCTGTATCTAAAACATAAGACTCAGATGGAAATATTTCATTATCTTGATACGCGACGACTTGTTCTGCTTTTCTTGTGTTTCTAAAACGTATTTTATAATCCCTATACTCTGGAATAATACCACTTTTGCCTTCAATAGGACGAATAATTACTGTAAAGTTATTTTGTAAATAGTTATAATCGATAGAACTTATTAAATAATAACCTTTTTCATAAAGTTTAGATTCACCATCATCTTCATAAAGATTATAAATGTTACTTTTACCAGGGAAAATATGAATTTCCATACTTTCTGGTGGTCTTGTATCATTTATATTTTCATAGAAATTACCAAGGGGCACGATAGAACCTGATTTAGCAAAGACAGGATAATCTTCATCTTTATAGAAAACGACATATCTTTTATCACCCAAAAATTTCTTGCCCGTTTTAAAATCATACCAAACACCTTCTGGTAAAAAAACATCTTTAACGGTTCGATTCATAACCGTGTCTTTTTGTTTGGTAATAGGACATACGAGTAATTCAGAACCAAAATAATATTCATTTTTATATTTAGGTTCATCATAAATTTCAGGATTTTGATAATATAAAGGTTCAATTAATGGTTTACCGGTCTGGTGGTATTTATACCCTTCCGTATATAAATAAGGAATTAATCTATGACGCATTTGTAAATAATCTTTAACGATTTTTAAAGTTTTAACATCCCATTTCCAAGGCTCTCTTTTATAATATTTTCCTCTTTTAGAAGAAAGACGAAGTAAAGGACTATAAACTCCCATTTGTACATAACGCATATAAAGTTCCGCGTCCTCGACTCCTCCCATGTATCCCCCGATATCATGGCTCCACCATAATAGTCCTTTATTGGCTGCCGCGGCATCAAAGAAAGGTATTTCATTTAAAACATCCCAAGAAACAAGGGTTCTTCCTCCATCTAAAGCGGTATATTGGTGGGCATTAACATTACCGTTAGAAGATAAGATAAAACCTCTTTTATTATCAAAACGATCAGCGTAATAATAATGATAGTAAGATAAGGCTCTTTTCGTTAATATGTCTTTAGCATCATCATAGGAAACCCAAAAGAAATCAATGCCTTTTTGCTCTAAAGGTTCAATAAGTTGATGTAAATAAATTTGTAAAATATTTTTATCAAAAGCATTAAAAGGAATGGTACTTTTATCGGTTAGTCCAAGTTGACTTGCAATCATATCATAAGCATCCTCATGAGGCATTATGCCTTCCGTAGGATTAACATTTAAACCTAATTTGACACCTCTTTCGTGTAAAAAGTTTGTAAAATAAACTGGATCTGAAAATAAGTTACGATTAAAAGTAAAACCTGTTTTATATTTATCTAAGTCCCGAGCGTCCTTTAAATGCCAAAATTCATCTAATAAAACAACTGCTAAAGGGATATCTTCTCTATTAAATTTACTTAACAGATTACTAACATCCATAAAGTTATAAATTTCACTTTTATTCCACCAGTTTCCAAGTGCGTATCTAGGAATTAATGGTGGATAACCTGTCAAAGTAAAATAATCTTTTAGACACATTCCAAAATCACGCCGATACATAAAAACATATTTATCAAAACGATTTTCAACATTTGGTGTTAAAAAGCCATCTTCGTTAATAATCATAGAAGCATTATCATCAAGGGTAACAAAACCATCTACCGAATAAAGTCCTTTTTGATAATCAGCTTTATCCAAAATAAAACCTTGTCCAGACGTATTAAAATTACGAACTTCTTTACTTTTAACGTTCCATATCTTATCCGTATTTAAAAGATAAATCTCAATATTTAACCCTTCAAAAGGCTTTTCTTTCACATATTTAAGCATAAAATATTTAGTGGTTATTTCTAAATATTTATCATCTTGATTTACTTTAAATTCAGGAATATCAAAATCACGATTACGAACCAACTCTGTTAAATCGTCAAAAAATTGCCCATCTTTATTATATTCTAGTCTTACTAAGCGTTCCGAAAGAATAGTAATACGGTAATTAACCCCTTCAAAGATAGCTTCACTTTTACTTTTAGCTTTATTATAATCAGGTTTAAAACAAGCGTCCATATAATTCATATTTTATAACCCCTCTTCACTATTTATAAATTATAACACATCTTCTATTCAAAGGAAATTTACATTTTTAATTGACACATGAAAAAGAAAGGTTTAACATTAAGGAAATTTGGAAAGGAAAGAATTATGTTTTTATACAGTGATGACAATAAAAGATATCATACTTTAAATTATTTTTTTAGAAATAAGTTTCATCAAAAAGTTTTTAAAGTAAGTTTAAATGCGGGCATGGGCTGTCCTAATATAAAAAATGGGCATGGCTGTATTTTTTGCTCTCATAAAAGTGGTGACTTTGCCGGTGATGTGAAAGATGATTTAGAAACTCAATTTGAAAATGTTAAAAATGTTCTCATTAAAAAATGGCCAGTTGCATCTTATATTGCTTACTTTCAAGCAGGTACAAATACTTATGCTCCAATTGAAACTTTAAAAAAGAATTTTGAAACGGTATTAAAAATTCCAAATGTAAAAGGTCTTGCTATTGCCACTCGAAGTGACGCGATTAGTAAAGAGACTTATGACTATTTAAGCGAATTAAATAACCGAACTTTTTTAATGGTTGAAATTGGTCTACAAACGATTCATGAAGAAACTTTAAAAATAATTAACCGTGGACATTCCCTAGAAAATTTTGAAAATTGTATTAAAGAACTTAAAAAAAGAAATATTTTCACTGTCGTTCATATTATCAATGGTCTTCCTTTTGAAACAAAAGAAATGATGATAGAAACGGTAAAATATTTAAACAACTTAAAAATTGACGCGATTAAAATTCATATGTTACATATTTTAAAAAATACTCCTTTAGCCGATTACTATTATCAAACAAACTTTCATGTTTTAACCAAGGAGGAATATATTGATATTGTCTGTGATCAATTAAGAGAACTAGATCCTAAAATTGTTATTGAAAGAATCACGGGTGACCCGACTAAGGAAGACTTAATTGCTCCCGAATGGCTCTTAAAAAAATTCTGCGTTTTAAATGACATCGATAAAGAAATGAAAAAAAGAAACATTTATCAAGGAGATTCACTCACCCATTAAAACAATATCGGTAATAGGAAATCCTTTAATCTTCATTTCATAGGCTTTTTGAGAGCCTATTTTTTCTTGCCAATATTTTTCACATTTTTCTTCATAAATAGAAATACTTTTGGTTAAATTAACACTTCTTAAATAATCACAAAACTCATTACTACAAATCTTTTTAACATTAGTAATATTATTTTCTTCTAAATAACTGACTAAATTAATAGTTGTTACTTTATCCTCATAACCATAACTATAAGGAATAAATGTTAATAAAATAAAAATGATTAAAATGGTTATCACAAAAAAATATTTTTTCATATACTTCACCGTTATTATTTTGAACTTTTTCACATAAAAAAAATTGGCAATTACTACCAACTTTTCTTTATTACATTTCAATAATTTCGTAACCTTTTTCTAAAAGAGTTTCTTTTTGATGTTTAAAGTTTTTGCTACGCATAACAATTTTTACAATATCGCCATTTAATCTTAAATTTTCTGCTTGTAAAAAGATATCTTCTGTTTTTTCATTAATAACAAAAGCGATTTTCTTTTTATTGCTTGGAATTTCAAATCCTCTTTCTTTTAAAAGAAGAACTAATCTTTCAAAGCCAACAGAAAAACCAACAGCCGGAACAGAAATACTTGTATAGTTAGCAACCATATTGTCGTATCTGCCCCCACCACCGATACTGCTGTTTAAATCTTCAACACCAATTTCAAAAATAGGTCCTGTGTAATATCCCATACCTCTTACTAGAGTTGGATCAAAAATAACATTGGCTTTTGTTACAGCTGAAGAAACATCCATAATTTCTTTTAAATTTTTAACAATGGCTTCATCAATAGTAAATTGAGCACAAAAATCTTCATAAGATAATTCTTGTTTAAAATAATTCAAATAACGGTTTACAATATTTTCATCATAACCATGACTAATAAGTTCTTCTAAAACACCATCAAATCCAATTTTGTCTAATTTGTCTAAAGATATTAAAATACTTTCTAAATCTTCTTCTTGAAAACCAGCACTTAAAGCCATCGAAGTTAAAATACGACGATCATTAATTTTAATTTTAAAGCCTTCAAAATTAAGTTTTTTTAAAAAACTAGTAACAGCACTTATTAATTCAATTTCTCCTAAGTTTGTTTTTTCCCCAAAAATATCTAAATCACATTGCATAAATTCACGATATCTTCCTCTTTGAGGACGATCAGCACGATAGACATTACCAATTTGAAAAGCTCTAAAAGGACTTTGAAGTTCATTCATATTACCGGCATAAAAACGTGTTAAAGGGACAGTTAAATCATAACGTAATCCAGAATCCACTAAGTTATCCACATTAGTAACGTTTTCTAAATCTAATTTTTCGCCTCTTTTTAAAATCTTAAAAATCAACTTTTCGTTATCTCCACCTTGTTTGCTTGTTAAATTTTCAATGTGTTCTACACATGGCGTTTGAATAAGTTCAAAGCCGAAATTCTCATAAGTATCTTTCATAACTTTCAAAACATATTCTCTTAAGGCCATATCTTCAGGCATAATATCTCGCATTCCTTTAGTAGGGATTTTAATAAAACTCATTGTAAACACTCCTTCACGGACTTCATTATATCAAAAAAATATCTGGGATACTAGTCCCCTATCAAAAGGAACGTTTTTTATCTTTTTATTAATTTTTTACAATTCCTGTAAACATTATATTAAATTAGCAATTTGCTTTATCAAAACACTTTGTAACGATTATAAAAAATTACTTGACTTGATTATTAATATTAAAAGCTAATTTATAATGTTCTCATCTTCTCTAATGGAATATACTCTAAAAGTTTTTCACCAAATAAAGTGATGTGAAATCTATCAATATTTAATGAATTAATTGTTCCCAATGTATTAAAATAATCTAACTGTAAAACACCTAATCTTTCAAGTTTTATAAATGAACGAGCAAAATATGCACCATCCATTGCCTTTTCACCATTTTTATTTATTCCCTCATCTAATAGCATATAACCCATTTCACCAACTTGAATACCACAATAATCTGAAAAATCTTTCCAAAAAATGGTCTTATCTTTCATAATAACATCTCTACCAGAAAAATCAAATTCCGATTTTTTTATTCCATTTGTTTCGGAATTATATTTTTTTCTTTCTTCTTTTATTTTAGCATTCTCTTGTTCACTTAATTTTTTTGACATTTCACTTGATATATAATATTTCTTTTCTCCATATTTAGTAAAGCTTTTTATCATTTCTAATAAAACTAAATCATTCTTATTTAAACTTGTTAATATTTCACAAAGTTCCTCATAAACCGAATTATTATCGTTCAGAATAAAATCAATCCATAAAGAAATATATATATCAACTGATTCAGGAATACAATTTAGCAAAATATTATTTAAGTTATTTTTTGCTATGTACATATTATGTTCAGACAACTTTGACAGTTTTGTTTTAAATACTTCCATATCTATTTTCTTACTATTCAACTGCTCATCTAATTTTTTAAACCGACTAATTATGTCATCAGAATTAGTATAATTAATTACTTGCCTTATTGCAAATATTATTATAGTTATTCCGGCTAGAACAGGATTTATACCAGACAAAATGCTTATCAAGGAATCTGCTCCATCAAAAATCGAATTTGCTAACTTGTTCTTATACAAAGATATCACCACTTCTCCTTAAGATAAATTATACCATATATCAACATCATCAGCCTCGACTTTACTATATTTCTGTAACAAAATATCATTTATATAAAATCAGCATCAACACAAAAACCAAAACGAAGGTAATATCAATATGCTTTTTTAATATTTTTATAATAATTTTTAAAGATTCAATAACTTATCTAAACCAATAAATATCCACCAGCTTAGCTGGTGGTTTTTGATTGGCGCCTCGTAAGGCTTATATTCCTGCCTTGCTTAAAAGCACTATAATGTTCTGACATTTGCAGTTTATTTTTTGCTACCCGTAAACGGGTCTATACTGTCTAATGTTAATTGCTCTGCTATTCTGTCTTCACTCAATTGATTTTCCACATATTTTTTTATTGCCATTTCATTTTTTCCTACTGTATCTACGTAATACCCTCTGCACCAAAATGATCTGTTTCGATATTTAAATTTTAGATTCCCCCATCTTTGATATATCATTACACTACTTTTTCCCTTTAAATATCCCATAAAAGTTGAAACACTTAATTTGGGTGGTATCTCCAAAAACATATGAATATGATCTGGACATACCTCTGCAGTTATTATATTCACTTCTTTCCATCGACACAATTCTCTTAAAATTGCTCCTATTTCTAATCTATTTGTTCCATAAAATTCTTTTCTTCGATATTTTGGTGCAAATACTATGTGATATTTACAATTCCATTTTGTGTGTGATAAACTATTCATGTCCTTCATTGGACGACCCTCCTTTGTTATTTATTTGCTGTTTGTCAGAACGCATTTTTTATTATAACAAAGGAGTTTTATTTTTGAATACTTATCGCTAAAGCTGAAATGAACCCCCAGACTATCTGGGGGTTTTCCTTATACAAAAAAACTCGAAAGTTTTCTACTTACAAAACTTTACGAGTTTATCTTTAATAATTTTGTATTCTCAATGAATTATAGAATAACTACTATTTAACTTCGATATATTTTTTAGTAGCTTCTTTATCAACTTTTGGTACTACAATATTTAAAATACCATTTTCAAATTTAGCTTCAATCTCGTCTTCTTTAACATCGCCTAAATAGAAGCTTCTTTGATATTTACCATATGTTCTTTCTTTACGAATATATTTTTTATGTTCGTCTTTTTCTTCAGCCGTTTTTTCAGCTGTTATAACAATGTTTCCTTTATTACATTCAATTTTAATTTCATTTTTTTGAAAGCCTGGTACATCCATTTCAATATGATATTTACCATCTTTTTCATAAATATCACATTTCATTTTATTGTCGTCCTCCGTAGATAAAAAACTATCTAATAAATCATCTAAATAATAATTTCTTGGTACTAATTTCATAATATCACCATTTCCTTTCAACAATTATCATTATACTCTTTTTTTAGCACTTGTCAATAGTAAGTGCTAATTTTTATTTTAAAAAAGACAGTTTGACATTAAATGCCATAAACTGCCATTAAAATTGATAAATATTTATCTTCAATACTATCGGTTCTACTTGTCATAATTACAGGGCTTTTCGTACCAGTAAGAACACCGGCCATTTTAATATGACCTAGAAAAACAAGGGCTTTTGTGCAAATATTACCACTTGCTAAATCGGGCATAACTAATATATCTGCAGCCCCACAAACATCACTTGTCACATTTTTATGATGAGCGGCTTCTTTAGATAAAGCAAGATCCATAGCAACTGGTCCAATAATAGAATAAGGTTTTTGATATCCGTCAAAACTTGCCACTTCACTGGCTTCTACGGTACTAATAATTTTAGGATTTACTTTTTCAAGAGCTGATAAAACGGCTATTTTAGGATGAGTAATACCGAGTTTATGAGCTAAGGAAATAGCATTTTCGGTAATTTTGATTTTTTCTTTAACACCTGGAGCAATATTAACTGCACAATCGGTAAAAATCATAAAACGGTTTTCTTCTTTATTTTCTACAACAGAAGCTTGACTTAAAAGGCTACCTTCACTAATAAGACCATTTTCTTTATCTAAGATTGCTCTCATAAAAGATGAAGTCATCATTAATCCTTTCATCGGAATATCAGCCTTTTTTTCTTTGACTAATGCTACCGCGATACGAGCTGAATTTTGTTCTTCATAAGATTCAATGAAAGTATAATCTTCTTCTTTTTCGTCAAACTCACTTAACAATTCTTTTATTTTAGGCACATTGCCAATTAAGATAGCTTCAACAATATTTTTTTGATGAGCCAAAACAAGGGCCTTTAAAGCATATTCATCCTCGGCATTGGCAAGGGCAACGACTTTTTTCATATTATGTTCTAAGACATAATTTTCAATTTCGAAAAAATTTCTAAACATGATTCCTCCTAAAGTTCTTTAATAGGTTCTTCCCCAATAAGGGCTTTATAAACATTGACACCTAATGATTCCATTTCAAATTCACCTGGATAAAGATGAACAGGTGCAATAAACTCTACTCGTTTTTTTATTTCATTCATTAAAAAATCTGAATGAGCAATACCACCTGTTATTAAAATCGCGTCTATTTTACCACCTACAACAGTAGACATAGCCCCGATTTCTTTAGATGTTTGATAGCACATAGCCAGTAAAGCTTCTTTGGCTTTTTCATCATTTTGCTCTAATGCTCTTTTTTGAATTTTTAGGACATCTGTTTCCCCAACATAACTCATAAGACCACCTAAGCCTTTTATCTTCCGGCGCATTTCCTGATAAGAATACTTGCCACTATAACACATGTCAATTAACTGCCCAACAGGAAGGCCACAAGAACGGTCCGTTGAAAATGGTCCATCGCCATCTAGGCCATTATTTCCATCAATCATTTTTCCATAATGATGAATTGCAACAGAAGTTCCCCCACCCATATGACAAACAACAAGATTTAAATCTTCGTATTTTTTGCCGATATCATTTGCATATTTTTTAGCTACTGCCTTATGATTTAAAACATGAAAGCGGGATAATCGTTCTATTTCTTTTAAGCCTGAATAACGAGCTAAAGGTTCAAATTCATCCGTACAAGCAGTATCTACCGTAAAAGGAAGAGGTCCTTCTTTAGCATATTCATAAGCCAGTCTAAGTCCTAAATCGGAAACATGATTACCATATTTCATACTACGAGACTCTTCTAACATTTCTTCATTAATTTTATAGACGCCACTCGTTAGAGGTTTGGTATGTCCTCCTCTTGAAACAATCGCGTCTAATTCACTGACGACAATATTATGTTTTTTCATAAATTCATCAATGGCTTTTTTACGTAAATCAAATTGTTCCCAAACCGTAGCAAATTTTTTGATTTCATCGGCATTATGAGCTAAATTTTCTTTATAGATACATTTATCATCTTCATAATAAGCAATTTTGGTAGAAGTAGTACCCAAATTAATTACAAATATTTTTTTCATATAACCCTTTCTTTCTAAGAAAAAAGGACATATCACTATGTCCTATTTTGTTTTATACATTTTTACAGCTTTTCTTATAATACTCAAAATAGCACTAAAGATAACTGTTAACACAGCTGTTGGAATAAATATTTGCCAGAATGTATATGGATTAGTTTCACTATTCTTACCAAGCATGCGTAAAACAAAAATGGCAATAGGATAATGAAGCATATAAATTTCAAGTGATATTGAGCCAAGGTAAGCAAATACTTTATTGGTATATTTATTGTTAAGTAGGTTCGTTAAGAAATCTTTGTTTAGTAAGCTTAACGTAATGACAACAAAGATTAAAAGCGCTACTGTCCATCTTTCAAGATTAAAGTAAGTTGGTTGATATATGGTATACCAAATAAGTAAAGCACTACAAAAAGCATTTAACACTGTCATAGCAATTTGTTCTATTTTTGTAAATTTATGTTTTTTAAGTTCGTTTACAAGATTGTAAATAATAATACCACCTAATAAACCAATCATTACAAAAATTAAACCATTATTAAATCCTAAAGTAGCTGTTTGACTGGTTGCTGCACCGCCCATACCATTTGTAGAAGCCGTTTGTAGACCAAAAGTACTCCATGCTGTTTGAGCAGCTCTTGTACCTGTAAAACACCACCAACCTGCAAAGAAAATAGTACCAAATGGAGCAATAAAGCCCATTAGTAAGTCTTTGTTTTTGCAAAGAAGATAGTATAGAAAATAGCCTACAATAATAATGGCTGAAATAAACCAAAGTGGTCCATTTAGATTGAAAAATTCATTGCCTGTACTTCTAAGTCCAGCCGCATGGAAACCTAAAAATTCCCAAGCACTATTGACAATCATCGTTAAAACTTGTTGCAAACTGTAATCTGGATAATAGAATTTGGTACAGAAGATAACACCTAAAATATAACCTAAAACAAGGGTTGGTAAAAGTGTTTTTACCCGTGCCCATGTATAGTCCCAAGCTCTTCTAGAAGGACTTTGGGAAGCATATTCGGGATTATCTTTTCTTTTTTCATGATGAGCTACCATAAAGTATCCTGCGGTTAAGGTAAAAATCAATAAAACTTCACTTGAACCGAAGAACCATTTAGCTTCTGGAGTCATGTAATAACCATTAGTACCATTACAAGTTCTGGCAATAATAAAGCCAACATGGAAGCCTATGATAGCCACAGCAATAATAAATCGCCATAGTTCAATCGCTACATTCTTGGATTTTTCTTTCCCTTTCAATTCTTTCATTTTTACTTTTCCTCCTATGATAAAATTATAGCATTTTACCATAAGAATAACAATGACAATTTATAGTCAGTTTTATTCAATAACTGCTTTAATTCTTCGAACACCAGCACTAGAAGATTCTTCTTTTTTTATTTTAAAATGTCCAATTTCACCGGTATGAGAAACGTGTGGTCCCCCACATAATTCTTTTGATACATCACCGATAGAATAAACTGTGACTCTTTCAGGGTATTTATCAACAAACATGCATTCTGCTCCTGAAGCGATAGCTTCTTCTTTACTCATCTCGGTGCAAATAACTGGCATATCTTCTTTAATCCATTCGTTCACTAAATCTTCTACTTTTGTTTTTTCTTCCTCTGTTAATTTATGATCACAAGGAAAATCGAAACGTAAACGTTCTTCAGTGATATTGCTACCTAATTGATGAGCTGAAGGTCCAATTACTCTTTTTAAAGCGGCATTTAATAAGTGAGTTGCCGTATGATATTTGGTTTCAATCACACTATTGCCAGAAAGACCACCTTTAAATTTTCCTTTAGAAGCGGTTCTTGATTTTTCCTGATGTTCTCTAAATTTTTCTTTGAATCCTTCTTCATCAACCGTCATATCTCTTTCTTTAGCTTCTTCGATAGTAAGTTCAATTGGAAAGCCATAAGTATCATATAAATGAAAAGCAGTTACACCATCAATAACATTGGTATGAAGAGCAATTTTTTCAAATTCTTTTAAGCCTTTTTCCAAAGTACGACTAAATTTTATTTTTTCGTTTTTAATAACATCTAAAATAACATCTTTATTTTGGCTTAATTCACTATAATAAGGTGCATATTCTTCAATAAAGATTTTAGCAAGTTCAATATCAATATCAGAATTAATATCAATATTTAATTTTCTTTCATGACGAACAGCACGACGAATAAGTCTTCTTAAAATATAGCCTTGGTCAGTGTTACTTGGTTTAATACCAGCTGGGTCACCAGCAATAAAAACACTCGTTCTAATATGGTCAAGAATGATACGCATAGATTTTTCATTGCCTTCATAAGTTAAACCACTTAACTTTTCTAAACAAGTTCTCGCTCTATCCCAAATACTTGTTAAATAATTATCTGTTTTTCCTTCTAAAACAGCCACAACTCTTTCAAGACCCATACCAGTATCCACATTTTTTTGCTCTAATTCCGTAACATTACCATTTTCATCTTGATAAAATTCCATGAAAACATTATTCCAAATTTCTACCCAACGACTATCTTCGGGGTCAAATTTTTCAGGAACTGATGAATCATCACGCCAATAAAAAATTTCGGTATCTCCACCACATGGTCCAGAATCACCAGGAATCCAGAAATTATCGTCTTTACCAAGGTAGGCAATTCTTTCTTTTTTGATACCTAATTCCATCCAACGATTAGCAGAAAATTCATCTCTTGGAATTTTGTCATCACCTTCAAAAACCGTCACAGCTAATTTTTCAACAGGAATATTTAAAACTCTTGTTAAAAATTCAAAACTATAGCCAATACTTTCTTTTTTAAAATAATCGCCTAAGCTCCAGTTACCAAGCATTTCAAAAAAAGTATGATGAGTTTTATCACCGATTTCTTCTAGGTCGTTAGTTCTCACACATTTTTGATAATCACATAATCTTTTACCATATGGATGATGTTTTCCCATTAGATAAGGAATTAAAGGTTGCATGCCAGCAGTATTAAATAAAACAGATGGGTCGTTTTCTGGTACTACCGGAGCACTAGGAATTTGTTTATGACCCTTACTGACAAAATAATCAATATATAAATCTTTTAACTTCATAATTCTTCCTCCACTATTTTTTTCAATATTTCTCTCATTTCATTTAATGATTTATCTTTAATACTATAATCGAATTTAGCGAAATTATCAAGTGCATGTTCCGTTTCATGAGCTTGTTCTTGTAAACTTAAATCACTAACTTCTAAATTATTTTCTACTTTTATAGTAAGCGGATGTAAATATTCTAACTCCGTGATTTCACTTGGAAAACGAACATCACTAATAATTAAAATATCAACAAAATGCTCGTATATGGCAATGTCTTCTTTCATTCTTCGGATAAAATAATAAGGGTCATTAGAAGAATGTCTGACATAGCTTCCAAAATCTTGCAAAAATTTACGAGGCTTAGGTAAAGAAACACCATCCCAACCAATCAATTCTTTCGCAAATAATTTAATGTATTTACTATATTCTGTAATGGCTACTTTGTAGTTTTTCTCTGTACATAACGTCTTTAATAAAGAAGCACAAGAACTTTTACCACTTCTTGCCCTACCAGCAATTAAAATTATTCTCATCTCAAACACCTCATCACTTTTTTAATTCGTGATTTCCTTTCTTTATGTAAAAAAAACATATACCTAAAGATATATATTTTTTATTCTTCACTTAAAATAATTTCGTCTTTATCTTGAAATAAATTATATTTTTCTTTAAAGAAACGCCATACAACTTTGACTAAAGACATACAAGGCGTACATAAAATCATACCAACAATGCCAAAGAAATGTTCAAAAAGTAAAAGTCCTACAATAATAGTAACGGGATGAAGCTCGGTGGTTTTACTCATGACGATAGGTTGTAAAATATTGTTTTCAACCATTTGCACAACAACGACAATAATTAAAGATAAAATACCAATTAAAGGACTTTGAGCAAAACCAACAATCACGGCGACAATACCACCGATGTATGGTCCTACATAAGGAATTAAATCGGTAATACCACATAATAACCCAAATAAAAGGGGTGCTTGAAGACCAATAAAGAAGAAACCTAAACTATCACAAACAAAGACCATAGAAGCAACTAGTAAAGTGCCATTGACACTTTTTCTAACTTCTGTTGAAATATTTGTAATTAATAAGGAAGCTTCAAAACGATTTTTCTTAGGTAGTAAGTTAAGTAAGTGTCCATTAATTGAATCAAAATCAATAAGCATATAAAGTCCTATAACGAGTCCAAAACAAATCGTAACTAAACTAGAAAATAAATTGCCTACCATTCCCATAATCGTATTAGGTAATGAAGTCATAAAGTTATTAAAGCTACCGGTAATCGTTGTAAAAATTTGATTTTTAATACTAACAAAATCAACGCCATCGATATTTCCAAGACGACTTACAATATTATTCATGAATATTTCAACTTCATTGAAAATAGATGGTAAATTACGTATTAGTACTTGAATTTGATCATAAATAACGGGAAGCATATATCCTACAAATAACGCAATAGATAAAATCATAATGGCGTAAACGAGCATAGAACCTACTACTCTGGGCATTTTCTTTTTTTCTAATTTATTCACAAGTGGATTTAAAATCCAGGCTAGCACAAAACCAATAAAAAATGGCGATAAAACACTTAAAATATTTAAAATGAAATTCCAAACTCCCCATTCACGAGCTATTAAGGTGACAATAAAAACAGTCGCGATAATCATAGCTATATAAAAGAAATGTAAAATCTTTTTTGATAAATCGATTACTTCATTAACTTCTTCCATATTAATTTTATCGCTTTTATTATTATTAAATAGTTTCAAAGTAATCACTCCCTAACCGTATTATAGCACAGCATAAAAAAATTATGAAAAAAAAGTGCCTATCTGACACTTCTTTACTATTTTATCTCTAATTGTTCTGGATTAGCCTTTGGTTTTGGTAAGTCAATCGTTTTTGGTAATTCAATTTTAGCTTTTAAAGGAGTTTCTTCCACTTTTGGCTCTTCAGCCTTTTTTATTTCTTCTTTTAAAATCTTAGGTTCTTCCACTGAACGATTAACATAAACGGAACTAAAAACTGTTGGCATAACTCTTTTAGTTTTTGGTTCTTCTTTTTTAACTTCTTTTTCTTCAACCTTAATTTCTTCTTTAGGTTCTTCCACTTTTATTTCTTCTTGAACCATATCTGTTTCAAAGTGTAAAGGCTCTTCTTTGGTTTCTTCTAAAACTGGCGCTACTGGTTCTGCAATGGTATTTTCTTTTTTCTCAATACTTTCTAATTCTTTAGTAATTGCTGCTGCTAAAGCGTCAAAATCAAATTCTTTTTCTTCTTTTGGTGTTACAACTGCATCTTCTACAACAGGACTTTTTTCTGGTTCTTCAAAAGAAGGTATTTCTTCATTTAAAACATTATTAACAGTTGGCATTGGTGCTTCAATATTTTCACTTTTTAAATGAGGTGTTTCAACGGGAATGTTTTCACTCATTTCTTTAAATAAAGGCTCTTCTACCTTAGGTTCTTCTGTTACTTGTGGTTCTTCTTTTGATACTTCTGTATTCTCTTTTTCTTCTTTTACAGAATCTTTTTTACCGAAAAAAAGAATAACTAAAAATAAAACAATTAAAATACCAATAAACACAAATAAATAAATACCAAAGTTTTCTATTTGATATAAACTTTCTAGAAAATTTTTCATTTAATCAATCACCTTTTATTCTTCTACTATAAAAATAGGATAACACACAAAAGAACATCTCGTCAATAACTTTTCCGTCATCCTAAAAAAATTTATGCAACAGAGTTTAAAAAAATACACCTAAGTGTACTTTACATATAACGAGTCATTTGACTCATAACTTGTTTAACTTGTTTTTGACTTGGTTTACGTCCCATACTTGTCATCATTGTTTCAATCATTTTTTCATTAATTGGGGGATTTTTTTGCATGTATTTTTTCATCATTGTTCTAGCAACAAAAAAACCAATGATTACCCCAATAATAAGTCCAATAATAATTAATAAAATATCATGTAACATTTTTCATGCCTCCTATGCCCTTATTTTACAAAAAAAGAAGAAAAGAAGCAAGTTTATTTTGCTTCTTCTAAGGCTCTTGATTCCCGGATAACTACAATTTTAATAGTTCCTGGATATTGCATTTCTTTTTCAATTCTTTCTTTGATATCTTTAGCAATTTTGTATGAGGTCGCGTCCGATACTTCTTCAGGTTTGACCATAACTCTTATTTCTCGACCTGCTTGCATAGCATATGTTTTTTCAACGCCTTCAAAAGAGTTACCTATGCTTTCTAATTGTTCGAGTCTTTTAATGTAATTATCTAAAGAATCATTACGAGCACCAGGACGGGCAGCAGATAAAGTATCGGCAATTTGTACTAAAACAGAAATAACATTGTTTTGTTTTTCATCACCATGATGAGATAAAATTGCATTAATAACGGTATCACTTTCTTTATAACGTCTGGCAATATCAGCTCCTATATAAACGTGACTTCCTTCTACTTCATAATCAATAGATTTACCTATATCATGTAATAAACCCGCTCTTTTAGCTAAAGCAACATTCTCTCCTAACTCAGCTGCCATTAAACCACATAACTCCCCAACTTCTTTGGAATGTTTTAAAGCATTTTGACCATAACTCGTTCTAAAATGAAGTTTTCCAATTAAATAAACAAGTTCAGGATCTACTTTGGTAATACCAAGGTCATAACATGCTTCGTTACCTAATTCAATAATTTTATTATTCATGTCTTTACTAACACGGTCATAAACTTCTTCAATTCTTGAAGGATGAATACGACCATCTTTAATTAAAGATTCAATGGTTATTTTGGCAATTTCTCGACGTAGTGGATCAAATGAGGATACTACGATAGTTTCAGGAGTATCATCAATTATTAAATCAACACCTGTCACTGCTTCAATCGTTCTAATATTTCTTCCCTCACGACCAATTAGTCTTCCTTTTAATTCATCATTAGGTAAACTAATCGTACTCACGGTTTGTTCTGTTGCAACATCTTCTGAATAACGTTGCATAGATTCTACTATAATATTTTTGGCAACTTCATTTGCTGTTAATTTAGCTTCTCTTTCTTTTTCTTTTACAAGTTCGGCAATCTCGCCGTTCATTTCTTCTTCACATCTTTTTAAAATTAAGTCACGAGCCTTTTCTTTACTAAATTTTGCAATTTTTTCTAAACGACTCATTTCTTCTTTTAAGATTTCTTCCACCTTTTCGTCTTTGACTTGGATTTCTTTTTGTTTTGCTAATAAATTTTGTTCTTTTTCATCTAAAGAAGTTTCTCTTTTTTGGAGAATCTCATCTCTTTTATCTAAACTATTTTCTCTTGTTTGTAATCTTTTTTCTGATTCTTTTAATTCTTCTTTTTTTTCTTTTATGACTTTTTCAGCTTCTTGTTTGAGACGATAGCTTTCTTCTTTAAATTCAATCATTCTATCTCGTTTTTGTTTTTCTGCCTCTTTTGTGGCGTCTTCAATTAATTTATTAGCTTGTTTTGCCAAACTATTTCCTCTGATATAGAAGAAAAGTACAGCAAAACCAATTCCCAAAAATATACCTACAAGGACAAATAAGATGGACCATATTCTTAATGGTTCCATTTCAATCTCCTTACTATTTATAGAAAATAATATTTTATTAAAATCTATAGCTTTATTATATAGAACTTTTCTTTGATTTACAAGACATAAGTTTTGAGTGTAAAGATGTCGTCAATTTATTGTAAACAAAAAAGATACTATTTCGTATCCTTTTCCTTGCTAGAATCTTTATTCACTTTAAATCCATAATGTTCTCTTATTTTTCTTTCAATTTCTTCTTTCATATCAGGATTTTGTTTTAACATAAGTTTTACATTTTCTTTACCTTGACCAATTTTTTGACCTTGATAAGAATACCAAGCACCAGACTTATCAATAATATTAAGGTCAGAGGCAATATCAATGATTTCACCTTCACGAGAAACGCCAGTACCATACATGATATCAACGGATGCGAGTTTAAATGGAGGGGCTACTTTATTTTTAACAACTTTAATGTTTGTTCTATTTCCTAAAATTTGGTCACCAACTTTTATTTGTTCTCCCCTACGAACATCAAGGCGAATAGTAGAATAAAATTTCAAAGCACGACCACCTGGTGTTGTTTCAGGGTTACCAAACATAACTCCTACTTTCTCTCTTAATTGATTAATAAAGATTGCAGTAGTTTTGGTTTTATTAATAGCTCCTGATAATTTTCTTAAGGCTTGACTCATTAAACGAGCTTGAAGACCAACATGGCTATCGCCCATATCTCCTTCGATTTCAGCTCTAGGTACTAAAGCTGCTACTGAATCGACAACAATAATATTGACGACCTCACTTCGCACAAGAGCTTCACAAATTTCTAAAGCTTGTTCCCCAGTATCTGGTTGAGACAAAAGTAGTTCATTAATATCAACGCCTAGATTTTTGGCATAAACAGGATCTAGGGCATGTTCTGCGTCAATAAAAGCCGCCCGACCACCATTTTTTTGAACCTCAGCAATGGCATGCAGTGCAAAGGTTGTTTTACCAGAAGATTCTGGACCATAAATTTCAATAATTCTTCCTTTAGGGTATCCTCCTACTCCTAGGGCAATGTCTAAAGCTAAAGAACCACTGGAAGTCGTATCAATTTCCATGTGTTCTTCAGAACCTAAACGCATGACAGCTCCTTTTCCAAATTGCTTTTCAATATCCATTAATACTTGTTCTAATACTTTATCTTTATCTTTTTCTTCCTTGGTTGTTTTCATAAAAATCATATATTCTCGCTTTCTGGTATCATTGTAACTTACTTTATATTAGTTGTCAACACATAAGCGAACATTTGTATTTAAAGAAAAAAGCATTAGATTTTCCAGTCTAATACTTTGTCTTTAATATCAAAATAATAAATAACACCACTTGCTACGGATAACACGGTGGCAATATCAATTAAAATCTCGGCTAAATAAATATTCCAAATTTCAAAAGGTAAATTATAAAATAACATTAAGGAAATACCTATTAGCATAGTCATGGTTTTTACTTTCCCCCATTTGTTTGCTTTTACAATCATTTTTTTACTAGCTGCCCCAATTCTTAATGCGTCTACTATTATATCTCTGATAACAATAATGACAGGAATTAAAACACTAATAAAACCTTGATAAGCTAAAACAATTAAAACACCATTTACTAAAACTTTATCAGCAATCGCATCCATAATAGCACCATAATCACTTGTCTTTTTTTCTTTACGAGCCATTTGACCATCTAAATAATCTGTAACAGAAGCAATTACAAAGATAAAGCCAGCTATAATATATTTACTATCCACTAAAACTTTGCCAGCCACTAAAAAAGTTGGAAAAGTAAAATGGATATCACTCCAAGGAAAAAGTAAAATGATTAAAATAATAATAGCCATAACAATACGGCTCCTAGTCAAATTATTAGCGAAGTTCATTAACAACACCTTTACTTTCTATGACACCAATACCTTTTGCTTCACTGATTTGTGAAACGCTCCAAACAATGATTAATACCACCATTAAAATTAAGAAAACATAGGTTACTACATAATATTTTGTAGGATACTTACGCATAGGCTTCGAATAAGGAGAAGAAATTTCTGGCTCTGTTTTTTCTTTATTCATTTCTTGCATTTTCTTTTCAATTTCTTTAACAGGTATTTTTGAAGTATATTCAAACATATACTCATTAAAGTCATCTACTAAGCTATCTGCATCTAAGCCTAAATATTTCGCATAATTAGCTATATAATCTTTTAAATCATAAATATTTTTAAAAGAACCCATGGCTCCTTCTTCAATATTTTCTAAAATAACATCTCTTATCCCGAGGTCTTCCGAGGCTTCTTTAATACTAACGCCTGATGTTTCCCTCGCTTCTTTCAATGTTTTTCCTATTTCAAACAAGATACTCACTCCTTGCATTTTTACAAATAAAAAAAATAACTTATAAGCCTTGTTCTGTACGTCTTTCGACGCGACAAATATTTATCTACCATTGCTGGTCCATTCGCCCGTTTAATTCCGTTTGAATAGCTCCCCTACCATAATTTGGGTTTCTCACTTGTGGGGTTTACCACGTTCCACTTCCAAGGTTTCCCTTTTCTTCGTCACTTTGGCACTTTTATACCTAATAAAACCATTTGAGGTTTCCTCGGAGCCGTTAGAAATAAATTTCTACCTTAGGTTATTTTTTTCCTAAGCACAAACACTACAACCATCTCAGGTTGTGTGAGCAAGGACTTTCCTCTACATAATATTATGCAGCATTTGTCAAGTTATTTATTATATTTTCCGTATACAAATTTTTCTAATTGACTTATTCTTCTTAATAAATCAACATTACTAACCGCACCATTATCTTCATCACTTTCTTTTGTCTCTAATTCTGTTTGAAGTTGGCGTAGTTGTGCTTTTAAATTAGCATTTTCACTGCTAAGTCTTTGATATTCTTTCTCGTATCCCCTTACGATTCTTTTAAATTCAGCATAATCTTTAATAATGATATCTAAAAAATTATCTACTTCTTGAGGGCGATATCCACGAGCATCTATTTTAAACTCTTTTTCATAAATTTCTTCAGGGCTTAAAACTATTTTATCATTCATACACTCACTTCCTCAAAATAATATTACCAGTAGATATCCTTTTTGTCAATTGAAAGAACAGGACAAAAATGAGAGTTATAATCGTTTTTAGGCTAGGCTTTGTTTACGACAATATTCCCTCATACTTTCTAAGATTTCGTCTCGTTCACTAACGAATTTATAATAATCACGTGTATCTTCATTATCTTTCTTTTCACTAAGAGCAATCTGAACATTAAGAAAAGAAATAGAAGGAAATCTTTGATTAAATAAATTAATAAGGTCGTTTAACTTATTAAAATTTTCTTGTCCAACTTTTTGAAACAATGGAGTCACATTACCTTTTTTACGACTTATTATAATAGTTTCATAATACTCATCAAAAAAATCTTGAACCAAAAATCGATAATTTTCATAACTTGTATTTCCAATATATCGTGCTTTATCAGGTGGTGTAAAAATCCCAATATTATTATCAACCATAACTTTAGAAACACCTTGAGCTAATAATTCATTGATGATTTCATTAAAATATTCATACTTTCTTTTTGATGAACCATTCTCTTTTTCTGTCTCTTCACCCATGCTTACAAGAGTGTCTGTTAAAACATCAAAGCCATCTACACATAACACTTTATTTTCATCATGACCTTTTAAATTAAGTTCATATAAGCGATTAAATTCATGATTAATTCTACTGTCCATAATAGGTTTGCCATAAGAACTATGATCTTCTAAGCACAAAACAACAATTGGAAAAAGACTTAAATCATCATCCTTATAAATAAAATTAGATTGGACAAAAGTACCACGTGTAGCAATGATATCCCAAAAAGAATCACTTATCGAACCAGCAAATTTTTTCTGATTTAATTTTTCTCTTATTTTTTGATAAAAGGGACTTTGCAAACGATATTCTTTTGTGAAATCATCCAGACAATCATCTCTAATTTTTTGAACTTGAGAAACATAATCATAGGAAGGCCAATATTCGCTATTTTTTAAACTTTCTAAATCTTTTTCAGCGACATTAATTCCTAAGTTTTTAAAATATTTTACTCTTGCCCTTAAAATATCTCCTTTTGTTATTTCACTTACCCCAGACTTATTTAAAAGTTGCTCATTTTGCTTGCTAAAATTAAAAATTAAAGGCTGTCTTTCCTCAAAATCACCATAATTGTCTAAAAAAGTAGGATAATTTGCATAATTAAAATTTTCGGTATAAAGATTTATCGCTTGTTTTTTATCATCATCCATTAAGGATGTCAAATCTTTTATATATCTTTGCTGGTATGTTTTATGCAAAGAAAGATTTATTTTTTCATCCTCCTTTACAAAAGTGATATAAGGCTCTAATTCTTTTTTAAATTGTTCATATTTTATAGAACTTCTTTTGTAACATTCATAACATTCTTGCAACTTTTTAAATACCGATGAATTTTCAATATTAGCCATATCATCAAAAGATAACAACTGACTAAAGTGGGCATAAAATAATACTCGTTTTGATTCAAATTCTCTTTCAATATTACCTTTATCTAAAAAATAGTTTGCTCTATCATGATAAAATCTTGCTTTTCCATAAAAATATTCTTCTGGAATACTTCCTTGATCTAAATAGTTTTTATATTCCTCTAAAGTTATATCCTCTTTAATATTTTTAATATTTTCAAAACCTTCTTGAATAAACTTTTCCATTCGTTCTTCTTCACTTTGTAAAGCTAATGACGCAAAATCTGAAAAATATTTTATATTCATAAGATTGAAATGTTCATATTTATAGGAAGAAAAACATAATTCTTTCATATCCATTAAACCACGAGCCGTTAACTCTTCATCTAAATATATTTCAAAATATTTATGTTCTAAATCATCAATGATTAATTTTTGAGAGTCAATATCGCGATATGGAATATAAAGGGCATTTTTAAATTTCTCTTCTATTTCTTTTCTTTCACTTTCCCCATAGTAACTTATAAAAGCTTCCTGGAATATAGGTAAGCTATTTTGAAAATAAGTATCATATTCTAGTAAACGTTTATCTTCTTCTCTCATGACATCCTCCATATTTTATGGTAATTATATCATGAATTCTTAGACATTTAATAATTATTAAATTTTACTACTTAATTAAAAAAATGTTTTGAGCTGGTTTTAAGACGAGTTTGTTAGGAGCATTTTTAATATTTCTACTATCTATATTTATAGAATTTATATTATTTTTCATCTCTATTTCTATTTGAACACCTTCCCACATCTCCACAATATCTGGTATTTTCCATAATTTTTGTTCTTCTATGCATTCTCGAAGCTTTAATATTTTCTTTAAACTTTTTTCTTGTTTTAAAAGCATAATTTTACTTTTTTGAATATACAAGCTATCTAAATAATCATTAAGCCATACAAAACCTTGATATTTACCAATTACTTTTTTATCGTCTATTTGAACACGCATTAAAGAAGGTTCTTTATCCATAACTTTTTTCAATTCATTATAACTTGGTTTTGCAAATAAATTTAAAGGAAGATTCCCATTAATCTGATGAACACAATAACTTTCATCATCATATTGATATAAAGTTACTTTCTCTGGAGATGTTTGAAGTCTTTTATGAATTTCTAAATTTAAATCTTTGAGATAATTTTCTTTCCTATCTATATAAGGAACATAAATGACGACATTAGAAAGATGATAATGGGTCATAGCAAGTAAAGTTTCATTTAAAACATTTTGACTTCCTAAAACCAAAAGAAAAGTATTTTGAATACTTTTAGAGCCTCTTAAAAAATCTTCAACATCTTTTGAATAACGATAAATCAAACAATCATTACAAAAATAACCATTCATATAATAATGAAGAAAATAAAATTGTTCTAAATCAGGATGATAATGATTCCCGTCTATAATAGCTACGTACTTTAACATAAAAATTACCTGCTTTCCTCTTTACTATTATTATCCAAAAAAGAATTTTGTAAAGCAAGTTCGGCAATTTCTAAATCGATATGTTCAATCTTAAAAATCATCCGGTTAAGAATTGTTTGTAATGATATCATTTTATATCCACTCTTTTCATAAAGAAATTTTACTACAAAACATTTTTCATAACTACTTTTTCGACATCACTTGCCAAATATTTCAGACAAAGTGTATAATATCATTTGTAAAGGAGAAAAGTATTTTCATATGAATTATCCCGGTAATATCAAAAAAAACAATATAAAAAAAGAACCCGTTAATTATGCTAATCGTGGTATGAATTTAGAATCTTTAATTAATGAATCTAATTGTTATTACGATGAACAAAACAAAGCCTTAATTAATAAAAAACCAACCCCTATAGGTATTAGTGAAGCCATTTATACAAATAAAGGAAGAGTAATTAAAAATGGCTTTTTTAAAGCTCCTTCTACCTTAGATTATAATGGAATTTATAAAGGAAAATATATTGAATTTGAAGCTAAAGAATCACAAAATAAAACATCATTTCCTTTAGCCAATTTTCATGAACATCAACTTATTTATTTAAAAAGAGTGTTAGAACACGGGGGCATTTGTTTTGTTATCATTAAAATGAATAATCAAATTTTTCTTTTAAAAGGTGAAGATTTAGTATCATTTTTAAATACTTATGAAAGAAAAAGTATTCCATATTCATATTTAGAAAAATATGGTAAAATAATTAAAGAAGGTTTTTATCCACCTTTAGATTATTTAAAAATTGTCGATGAAATATATTTAAAAGGAGAGTGTTTGTAATGGCTACGACACAAAAGAAAAAATTAAAATTAAACAGTGTAAAAAAAATAAAAGATAATTTAAAAAAAGATAAAAAAAGCCGAAGAAAAAACAAGAAAAAAGTTGGCAACATTATTCTAATTACTTTAATTAGTATTGGTATTTTGATAGCTACAGTGATGATTTCTTTTGGGCTTTATATTATTTTCACAGCGCCAGAATTTACCCAAGAAAATTTATATTTTAAAGAAGCTTCCGTTATCACTTGGGATAATGGGGAAGAAATTACTCGTATCGGTAGTGAAAACAGAGTTATTAAAAACTATGAAGATTATCCTCAAGTTTTAGTAGACGCTTTAGTAGCAACGGAAGACTCAAGATTCTTTCAACATAGTGGTTTTGACGCAGCGAGATTTTTAAAAGCAAGTATGGGTCAAGTTATGGGCCAATCTGGGGCCGGTGGTGCTTCTACAATTACCATGCAACTTGCCAAAAACTATGTTACTAAAAGTTCTGTAGATAGTGGTATTGAAGGTATCATTCGTAAGTTTACCGATATTTATATGGCTGTTTTCAAAATTGAAAAGAACTTTACCAAAGAACAAATTTTGGAAATGTATTTAAATACCGGTTGGTTTGCAAGTGGTGGTTCTAACTATGCTTCTATTGAAGGGGTTGAACAAGCGAGTCAATATTTCTTCGGTAAATCTGTTTCTGATTTATCTTTACCAGAAGCAGCTATGATAGTAGGAATGTATAATAGCCCTGTTGCGTACAATCCTTACTTAAATCCTGAAGATTCAAACGATAGAAAAAATACCGTTTTAAGTTTGATGTATCGTCATGGTTATATTACAGAAACAGAAATGAAAGACGCACAAAGCATTCATGTTAAAAATTTAGTAAAAGAACAAAGCAATGCGGCTTCATCAAATCCTTATCAAGCTTTAATTGATTATGTTACAAGTGAAGTAAAAGACCGTTTAGGTATTGATGTTTATAAAGGAAGTTATCAAATTAAGACAACATTCAATAAAAGTGTTCAAGACATGATTAACGGTATTCAAAATGGTAGTATTCCAGGAGCTTTCAAAGATGATAAAGTTCAAATGGGCTTATCTATTCTTTCGGTAAGTGATGGCTCTATTAAAGGATTAGGTGCTGGAAGAAACTATGTTGCAAGTGGTACAAACCGTGCGGCAAGTTATGGTACTGGTAATAAAAAACAATATTATCGTAGACAAATTGGTTCAACCGCCAAACCACTTATCGACTATGGACCTTTAATCGAATATAATAATGCTTCTACTGGTCAAATGTTTATTGACTTTAGATATGGATACAATCAAGGTATTTATATTAACAACTGGGATATGAGTTATAAAGGTATTATGACCATGAAAAATGCTCTATCCTCTTCTCGTAACATCACTGCTCTAGAAGCATTTCATCAAAATGATGTTAAAAACATTGAGAAATTTTTAAATAATTTAGGTATTACAAAAGATAACTTTACCACAGCAAGTAATCCAGAAGGTAAAATTTTAGAATCTTCTTCTATTGGTGGTTTTGACCCAGGACTTACGACTCTTGAAAACGCAGCCGCTTATGGGGCATTTGCAAGAGGTGGTTATTATATTGAACCATATTCTTTTACAACTGTAACGAATTTAGAAACAGAAGAAGTTACTGAATATAAATATGAAAAGAAAAAAGCCATGAGTGAAGAAACAGCGTATATGATTACCGATGTTCTTCTTCAAGCGACAAGTGAAGGAGTTGCGGGTGCTGTAAATTCTAATTTACGGGCAAGCATTGCTTCTAAATCTGGTACAACAAGCGTTGATTCTGCTTCTGCAAGTGCCATTGGTGTTCCATCTTATACCACTCCAGATCATTGGGTAAATGCTTATAATACTGAATATGTTTTCTCTTTATGGATGGGTTATGATGTAATGGATAGTAGTCATTTTTTCACCTCAAATACAGGTACAGTGGCCAGACAAAAAGTTAGTGCTTATTTAGCTAACCATTTACTTACTAATACCACAAAATTCGAAAAACCTGACAGTGTCAAATCTGTAACAATTGAAGCTCAAACCTTACCAACTAAAAGAGCAAGTGAATATACTCCTAGTAGTATGAAATACACGGCCTTATTTAAAGAAGGAACCGAGCCATCTGATACTTCTTCAAGATTTACTAAATTAAGTGACGCTTCTAATGTTAAGGCTTCAGTAAGTGGTAGCAAAGTTACCCTTACTTGGGATAAAGCCTCTACTCCACAAGCATTGAATACCTCAGCGGTTCGTGAAGAATTTGCAAAATATTTCAAAACTTATAAAGCTAATTATAGTTGGAGTTACAGTCTTTTCGAAAATCAATATATGGGTATTTATGAAAGTTATAACAATTCTTATATTGGTAAGTTTGGTTACCAAGTTTACTTAAAAGATAAAAATGGTAATTTAACAAGCTTAGGCTGGACCGAAAATAATACTTATACTTACACAGCCACAACCAGTGGAACTTATGAATTTGTTGTTCGTAGTGCTTACAGTATTTTTAAAGCTAACGAATCTAGTGGTGTCAGTGCAAAATCCACGGTAGAGTCTGGCTCTACTCCTTCTGTTTTAAATGCTACCCCTATTAAACTTTGTGTTGAAAAAGGTGGTGTGGTAGATCCTAAAAAAGGTATTAAAGTTACTCTTGATGGCAAAGATGTAACAAGTGCAGCTACTATCGTAGCAAGCAGTGTGGATACTTCTTCAGAAGGAGAAAAAAGTATTACTTACACCGTAACCTATCAAACGGAAACAATTAAAGTAAACGGCATTGTAAATGTTAGTAGTAGTTGTTCTAACGAGTAGTCTTAAAAGACTACTTTTTTTTGACATAAAAAAACATCAACCATTTATTTTGATTGATGATGACTTTTATAAAACGAACACATATTTTGTAATTTACATTCCTCACAAAGAGGACTTTGAGCCTTACATTGATATCTTCCGAATAAAACTAATTGATGATGAAGACGACTCCATTTTTCTTTTGGAAACTTTTTCATTAATTTTTTTTCAACCGTTAAAACAGAATCATTTTTATAGGCGTATTTTAAACGTTTAGAAACTCTTTCTACATGAGTATCGACTGCAATACTTGGTTCATCAAAAATATTAGATAACACAACATTACACGTTTTACGACCAACACCTGGTAGGCTTTCTAAATAAGCTCTATCATTAGGAACAGTGCCTTGATAATCTTTAAGAAGGCGTCTAGCAATTTCTTGAATATAAAATGTTTTTTTGGTATAAGAACCTAAAGGATAAATGATTTTTTCGACTTCTTTTCGGGGGGCTTCACTTAAAGATGTTAAATCATATTTTTGCCATAATATTTTAGTAGCTTCATTTACTCTTTTATCTGTGCATTGAGCTGACAAAACCGTAGCGATTAAAAGTTCATAAGGCTTATCATAATTAAGTTCACAACGAGCGTCAGGATAAAGCTCGTCTAAATAATTTAATAACAACTCAGTATTCTTCATCTTCTAACCAATTATAGTCAAAAAGTTCAACGGGTGCTTTTTTCTCATTTTTCTTCGTGAGCCCTTCATTGACCTCTTTGAGCGTATGATATCCTTTCTTCTGCCATTCATATAATATTTTATCAATATATCTTAAACTACTTACCCCATTATAAACGGCTTCTTTTAAAGCACCTAAAATAAGTTCTTCTGAAAAATCCTTTTCTAACCAAGCATTAATAATTTCATATTCCATAGGTGAGATATTACGTCCTAATTCTTTTTGAAAAGTATCAAAAATAGTTTCTTTCGTTTCAGCTTCTTTTTTCTTTTCCACTTTCTTCCATAAAGATTCATAAAGTGGAGTTAAACTAATGGTTTCACAACGTTTATTTTTTTCGTCTTTACCAGTATCCACTTCGATAAAATTAAGAGTAATAAGATGATTGAATGCCTGTAAAACTTGTTCTTCTTTTAAAGATAATACTTTGGAAATCTTAGAAACATTTAAAGTTTTGTCATCCGTATCTTCAAAATACATTAAAAGAAGAAATTCGATTAAAGATAGGTTATTTTTAAGCGCCACTTCGATTAAATGTGAAGATAAAGTAAATCTTTTTTCTGTTAAAAACTCAATGTTAGGCATTTTCCTCACCTCTTTTTCTAATACCCATTATTTTTTAAATAAGTTAATATCTCTTCTCTTTCATTTTTTAATTTTCCTGATAAAATTAAATTTTCAATGTGTTCTATTAAAACTCCTAATTCTCTACCTTGTATATGCGTTATTTCACTTATCTCTTTGCCTTGCAGGGCAATATCCTTACGACTATGAATTGGCATTTTTCTTTCTAAAGCCTCTAATTTTTTCAAAGGATATTTCATTATCTGGGCTGCCACGAGACAATCATAATAACCAAACCGGTACAAATTTTGCATATTAATTGTATCACACTTTAAGAGTTCCTCAATATTTTTTTGTCTCATTTTTAAACTTTTAGTTTGGGGGTATTCCACCTCTGTTTTAATCTGAGCCCATAAGCCACTTAAATCATTGACATAGACAATACTTTTCGTTGTAATTTGTAACTCTTTAAGTAAATTTAATTGCCTTAATAAAGTAAAGCCATTGGCAAGTAAAATACCGTCTAATTCTTTTTTTATTCTTGTTAAAGATAATTCATTTAACATTTTTTTATCTCTTTTAATGGCATTAGCTAAGTTTTTTTCTAAACTAAATTTATAAATACTGGCAAAACGAACTGCTCTTAAAATTCTTAAAGGGTCTTCTCTTACTCTAGTAGTAGGATTTCCTATTGCTCGTATCATTTTTCTTTTAATGTCTTTTTGACCGTCATACAAATCTATAATCTCTTCGTTACGATTCATATAAAAAGCATTGATAGTAAAATCTCTTCTTTCCGCGTCTAAAAGTAAATTATTGGTGTAAGTTATTTTAGAAGGATTTCTGCCTTCATAGGCTTCTTCTTTTCGGTAAGTTGTTATGTCGACATTATAACTTCCTATTCGCATATTATAACAACCATATTGTATAGTTTTATAAGATGGTCCAAAAATCTTAATAATGTCGGCTGGTAAAGCATTCGTAGCAATATCAAAATCGTTAGAACGACGATGAAGCATATAATCACGCACAGCTCCCCCGACAAGATAAGCCTCAAAACCATTTTCTAATATTTTATCTAATACTTCTTTTATTTCTTTTGGAATCACTATTTTCACCACTTACTACATTCATTATATATTTTTTGCCATGAAAAAGAAACAAACGCTTAAGAAATAAGTGTTGGTTTCAAAAAAGAAAACAAAGGGATATTCCTTAAAATGCCAAATAAAATAGTTAAGATTAAAAGACTATTTATAAAAAAAGATTTATATTTTTCTGGTATTTCATAAGGAATGATTTTATAAAAAAGATAACCTACTAAGCATACAAAGACAAAGGGATTATATCGGAAAGCTTGATAAAAACGAAATTGGAATAAAGAAAGAAACATTCGAGTTATGCCACATCCAGGACAATAAAGACCCGTTAGTAAATAAAACGGGCACTTTAAAGAAATATGAAAAAATTGGACAATTCCTAAATATAGGAATAAAACAAGCCCCAAAACTATTTTTTTCATTAATTAGAAAATCTATTTAAATCATTTTGGATAAGGCATTCACTCACAATACCAAGACCAAAAATACTTAAAATAAGATACAAAACAGAATTATCCGCAATATCTAAGCCATACATTTTTCCAGCAACATATAACTTTTGACCCATTTTATAATTCCAGTAAATGCCATATAAGCCACATGTTAAAAGGGTAAAAATTAAAGCAGCTGCACCACTCGATGATTGTTCATCTGATAAACTATTCGTTTCATCTGTCATTGTTACAAACCAATAAAGACCATAAAGTCCACAAGTTAGAAAAGATAAAATAACACACAAAGCGATATCTCTTTTTTGAATCATAGGTCGATTAAAATTATGAGTTGTACTTTTTGGACTTTGATATAAAGGGGCTCCACAGTTTGGGCAAAAATTAGTATCTTCTTTGACCTCTACCCCACAATTGCTACAAAATTTAGCCATTTCTTCCACATCCATTTCCTGTCTAAAGTATATCAAAGTTACTCTCTAATTACAATGAATATATTCATTTTTTACAAGAAGAAAACTCTCAAATTCTCAGATAAAATATAATAAATAAACATATAAATTTTATTTAAAAACACTATATTCGTCCGAAGTATTTTTAGGTTCATATATATTACTTATTTCAATATACAAAGCTTGTCTTCCCATTGAGTCATAACTTTTATCAAATTCTTTTCTTGATACTTTAATTGCCTTTTCATCTTTTAAAGGATCATTAATATAATAATAGTTTTTATCCATACCAATTATTACAACAACATGAGCATTTTTGGGATAAGTATATGTTCTTGATTTATCATAACTAAACCATTCATAAATATCTTTAGCTTCACTATAATTAATTGTTGTCCATACTAAAACAGGACTACCATTTTTAACATATTCTTCTAAAGGTAATTTATCATCGGAAGTATAAACGTGACCAACTGTATCTTCTGGAAGTTTACTTTTAAAGATGGTATATAAAGAATTTTTTATTACCGGTAAAAATGTTCCCCATCCTCTGGAAGAATCACTCGGATTTCCTGCATAATATCTACTAGGATCAGGTCCATAACGAAGACCATCTTTTTCATAAACTTCTTCTTTGGGTAAATAAAAATCGACATATTCTTTTATACCAATATCAATATTAAAATAGTTTAATAACATTGTTGCACTTGCTATTTCACAGCCATTAGGATAATCTGGATTTTGCTTTACTAATGGGAAATTATTAACCACAAAACTATATTGCAATTTATCATAATATTCATCTAAAACAGCTTCATAATCAGAAACGCTATAATCATCAGAATTATCGTAGTCGTGTCCATTTTTCGAAAGTATTAATTGATTAGTATAATAATCATCCATTAACGAAGGAATTATAGCCTGTTTTAGTCTTTCTTTTTCTCTTGAATATAATTTATACCATATAAAATTATTGGCTATTATACCAACTATTATTAAAATAATTACTAATATTTTATATTTCTTTTTCATTTACATCACAATTTGATTATAGCAAATAATTACATTAAAAGATATTTGTATTACTTAAATTTATGTAATTTTTTATTCAAAGATTTCAATATAGTAAATAGATTCAATGTTAGTGTTTAAACAAGATTGCAGATTTATTTTATTTAATTAATGATACACAGTCATTATCGCTGATATATCTTTTATCGTATTTAAGGAAAAATCTTGACACTTTCCTATTACATTTAGTATAATAAAAAGCGCTTAGAAGGCAGGAAGATTTATTTTTTATAATGTGTAGTTAAATAATATTCACTAGTATAATCTGCCATTAGAACGTGTTTGTAACTACTCCCTATAAAAAAGGTCTTGATACTTTTAAGAAATCTATAGAAAGGAGATTATTATGGCAAGATATACAGGTCCACAATACAAAAAATCACGTCGTTTAAATTTTTCTACATTAGAAAATGGTCGTGAATTAGCACGTCGTCCTTATGCTCCAGGTGTTCATGGTTCTGACAGACGTAAAAAATTAAGTGAATATGGTGTTCAATTACAAGAAAAACAAAAAGTACGTATTATGTATGGTGTAAATGAAAAACAATTCCACAAGATTTTTGACCGTGCTTCTAAAATGAAAGGTATTGCTGGTGAAAATTTATTATTCTTACTAGAAAGTCGTTTAGACAACTTAGTATATCGTATGGGAATGGCTACTACTCGTCGTGGTGCTCGCCAACTTGTTAACCATGGACATATTACTGTAAATGGTGTTAAAGTTGATATTCCATCATATACTTGTAAGCCTGGTGATGTTATCGCTGTTAAAGCTGAATCAACAAATCACCCAGCTATTTTAGCTAGTTTAGAAGCTGTCGTAAACACAAAAGCTTTTGTTGAATTCGACAAAAATAAACTTTCAGGAACTTATTTAAGACGTCCAGATAGAAGCGAATTAAATCCTGAAATCAATGAATCATTAATTGTTGAATACTACAACCGTTAATAAAGAAAAAGTAACATCTCGTTGCTTTTTTTTTAATTCTTTAATATAATTTTAATTAAGGTGAATCGTATGGATAAATTAAAAGATATATGGAATGAAAAGAAAAAATTAATTTTAACAATTACTATTGGCGTAGTTGTTTTTATACTTATTATTGTGTTAATCATTTTACTTGTTAAAATCTTTACAAGATATGATTATGCTTCTACAGAAAAAATGATGGTTAGTGCCACCACAGAATATTTAAAAACAAATAAAGATCTTCTGCCAACCGATGATATGAGTACGATAACGGTTATGTATGATACTTTAGTTGGGGGAAAATACATTAAAGAAATGAGTAAAGTAAGTAAAGACTCTTCTTGTACTGGTAGTGTTGACGTTTATAAAAATAATAATAAATATTATTACATTCCTATTCTTTCTTGTGATAATTATGAAACGAAAACTTTAACTGATAAAATTTTAGAGAGTGAAGAAATTGCCACGAAAGACGATGGACTTTATTCTCTTAATGAAAACTATGTTTATCGTGGAGAATTTGTTAACAATTACTTCAAATTTATGAATACCACATGGCGAATTATTAAGTGGGATGATGATAAAATTTATTTAATCAGTGCCGATACTTTAGATAACAAAGTCAATTATGTTTTTGATGACCGTTATAATGAAACGGTTAATAGCCAAAAAGGATATAATACTTTTGAAAGTAGTCGTATTTATAATTCTTTAGAATCTTATTATCGTAATAACTTTAAAAATTATGAAAAATATTTACAAACAATGGATTCTTGTGTTCATTCAAGAAGTGAAAATGATAAAGATAAAACAGGCGCTATCGAATGTACCAAAACATTTACTAGTCTTATTTCTCTTCTTTCTACTTATGATTATATGAATGCATCCGTGGATAGCCTATGTAATAAAATTTCTGATCGTAACTGTTCTAATTATAACTATCTATCTAAAACTAAAAATAAATGGTGGTTATTAAACGGCACAAATGAAAATACTTATGAAGTCTATAGTTCCAATGCTACTGGAGTTATTTCTCTAGACGCCGCGAATAATAAAAAATTCCTTCGTCCAGTTGTAGCAATTCCAACACATATGCTTTATAAAGCTGGAAACGGAACTTCAAATAGTCCTTATGAAATTTATGAATATTAAAGCCTAAGGGCTTTTTTTTATGAGATAATTTAGGGGAAAAAAATAGTCCTCATTGAAGACTATTATTTTCATACCATTTATTAACAATATCGACATTACTACTAGATGGCATAGGATTTGGCATATCTAACTTAACAATCATAGGTAAATTAAAGGCTGTCCCAAAAGTAAGAGCCATACCACGACGTAAAGTTTTCAAATTATTTAAATCATCTCTTGTCACACTGGAAGTTATCGAATCAATAATTTCATAATCATCAGGATGGAAAATTCTAAAAACTAAGAAATTAGAACATTGAGATAAAGCTGTTTTAGATAACTCACTAGGTCTTTGGGTAATAAAGCCCATTAATACCCCGTATTTACGACCTTCTTTAGTTATTCTATCAAAAATATTATATCCAATAACATCAATATCATTATCTTTAGTAACATAACGATGGGCTTCTTCTAAAATGATGTTAACAGGAAAAGAACCTCGGTCAGTTAAATTAGTCGCATAGTTAAAAAACAATTTGGAATAAAGTTTGGTTAAAATCTTGGCAAATCGATCTTCCATTTCATTTAAGTTAATATTAATAATTTGTGCTTTTTCATTATTTATTGTTTTAAATAAGCCTTCAATATAATCTTTTTTGCTAATAATTTCTTTATATTCAAAAAATCTTTTATTAGGGCTATTGATAATTTGATATAGATGTGTTTTTAAAGATACAGCTCTTTCATACATCGAAACCGAATTATAAACCCCTTCACTTAATAAAGCAAATTCTAAGGCGTCATAAATATCTTCTAAAGAATACGCTAAATTAGGTACCACAAAGTTAGTTTGTAAATTTATTCTCTTAAATTTATTTAAAAAATCAATAACTTGTGTAATTGCATTAATTTTTCCTTGATTATCAATATTTAAACATTGTCTTAATGTTCTTGTGTAACCAGGTTCTTTGATTTCACTATTTACATTTAAATCAGGCGTATTATATTTGGTTAAAATAGAAATAATTTGGTCTCTTATTTGACTGGCTTCTTTACCACTTGATAAAACCTCTAATAAAGCGGTCGCGATAATATTATTTTTATATTCTAAACTTTGCGGATCTTCATTTTTGAAAATACGAACATACTGTAATGTTTTTTCTAAAATTGGGATTAAATAAGCGTCTTCTACATTAAGTAAAATAGCTAAGTCATCCGCGTCTAAAAAATATGGGGGAAAGCTAATAGTGGTTGATCCTTCTTGAAAACTATTTTCATAACTTTTGAAGTGAATAGAAGAAATATTCTCTAATCCTTCTAAAGCACTTTTATATTCCCCATAAACATCAAATAAAACAATATGAGCATTTAAAGGAGGAGTTTCATTATAAGTAAAGACATTTTGCAAGATACGCGCTACCCCACAACTTTTACCATAACCAGAGTTACCAATAATGGCAAAATGATTAGAAAAAAATTGATTCATATCAGCAGTTATTTTGAAATTCTCATAAGTAAGCGAACTTCCAATTAAAAGCGTATTTTTATCATGATAATTTTGAACTCCCACTAAAGAAATAAGTTCTTCACCAGTAATAATACGAGGAGAAATATTTAAAGATGGTGCCTTATATATTCCTTGTATAAATTTATGATTAAAGATTTCTCCCAATAAATAGATATCTATTTTATCTTGTCTAACCTCTACTATCTTACCAATAATTAATCTTTCTTTATCTTGAAATGTAACATGTATCCCTTTTAAATTAGCTAATAAAGTTTTTTGTAAATTTTCAACATAAACATGATTTTCATTAATATCTATTATTTTTCCGAACATACTATCACCTTTTTATCCTATAACAATTATATGAAATTATTCTTTTAAAGACAAGCAAAAGAACATATTAAAAAAAGTCAAACCACTTAAGTCTTGACTTACTCCTATTAATTTTCGGTTATTTCTATTGTTTTAATAAATTCTAATATTTCTTTAGCTTCATTTTCTTTTAAAGAATAATTAATAATCGCTACTTTTGGAGCATAATCTTTAAATGAAATATCAGACCAAATCGTGTTATTATAATAACCTATAATAACTTCTTGGTTATTATTTAAAGTAAATGTATCTTCTGTTCTTCCTGTTCCACATACGCTATAAGAGTCTTCATAAACATTTAAAAGTGCATAATCTTCATTATTTTCTTTATATAACTTTAAAGAAAATAAAATATTATTAGTATTCTCAACTTCTTCATAGTTCCAAGAAGATGGAATATGCCATTTAATTTCCATGTTATCCACATTTTTAGAATAATCTTTGCCATCATCTTTGATATCTACCACCGATGAACATTTTTTCCCCCATGTACCAAAAATAACCTTTTGACCTTTTTCCATACACTGATTATTAACAAGATACATAATAAAAATACTGCCACCTATTAAAAGAACAATAATACTAATTAACATAATTTTAAACCATTTCTTTTTCATAATATTTCCTTTCGTTCTTTTTTTTCTAGCTTCATCATATCATTTTTATTTTTCTTTCACAAGCCATGATGATATAGAAAAAGATAACGATCTCTAGCTATCTTTCATTTTAAATTTTCTCTGTTTTTGTCCATATGTATTGGTTGTCTTTTTTTATAAAAGTATGTTGATATTTAGGAAAAGACATATTATTTTCATTAAAATAATTATCTACTTCTTCTTTTGTTAAATTCTCTTTTAAAATATTATTTGCATCAAAGTCATAAAGATTAAAATTACCATTATCTGTTAAGCTACTATAAATTGCACAAGTTTCTAAAACGATTTGTTCCTCTGTCTTTTGAACTATTTCTGTTTTTTCCAAAAGAAACTTTTGAATCGTAGCGCATTCACTTCCTTCAAAATAAGCACCATCATAAACATAACAGATATTATCATAATGAAGATTACTACTTAAAATTTGCTCGTCAATTGTTTTATTATAATTCGTCATAAGATAATTTTTTAAATCATCTAAAGAGACTTTATTTCCTAAAGCACTAAGACTTTTACCAATTAAAGAGGTCTCTAAAATATTTTGATTCGCATACACATTTTGAGATAAATCTACCATATCTTTAGGGATATAACTTATAAGTTCCCCGATATCAATTTCTTTCGTTTTATTTTCTAAAATTCTTAAAATGGCTTGCTTAGAAATTTGTGTTTCTTTTTTATCAGGTTCTACTGCAATAATCGTGATTTTATACTGGCCAACGTCCTTATAATTTTGCATGTTTTCATCTAAAAAAGAAACCTTACATTTAGTCGAGACATTATTTACAAAATCATCAACAGAATAATACGTACCTTCTAAAACATTTAAAGATGATACATCTAAGGAACAAGGATTTGTTTGATTAGAATTTAAATCTTTCTTTTGAAAGTAAAAAAACATTAAAGTAATAATAAGAAGAAGTAAAAAAATCATTAAAATTATTTTCTTATACTTATTTTCCATATTACACTACCTATTCTAATTTAATAGTATCATATTTAAAGAAAAAACTAAACACCTAATTTAATTCCTTTACGTTGTAAAATTATTTTTCTTATAAAATCCATAGGAATTACCGTAAAAGATAATAGTAAAACTAAGAATAATTCAAAAGGAGTTAAACCAAAAGTTCTAAAAACAACGCCACCTTTATAAATTAAAATAATTTGAACTGTACAAATAAAAAGAATCGTTAATAAGAATACTTTGTTTTCCTTAATATGAGCTAAAATATTTAGTCTATGAGTTCTGGCATTAAAAGCATTACCAATGCCAATAAAGATAAATAAGGCAAAATAGGCTGTCATTAAATATTTGTCATTTTCTCCGTTTCTTATTAAATTATGAATAAAAGGTGACTTTAAAAAGAAGATACAAAGTAAAGCTGAATAAGCACTAAGCCATAATATTTGGGAATACATATAACGGTTTAAAATAGGTTCTTTCTTATCCTTAGGACTTTCTTTCATGGTTTCTAAAAGAGCAGGTTCATAAGAAAAAGCAAGACCAGCAAAAGTATCCATAATCATATTTATCCACAACATCTGAATAATAGTAATAGGCGTATTGACCCCAATAAAAGGTCCAATAATAGAAAGGAATAAAGCACAAAAATTACAGGTTAATTGATAAATAATAAATTTACGGATACTTTTAAAAATCGTTCGGCCATATAAAATAGCTTGACTTATTGATAAGATATTATCGTCTAAAATAACAATGTCACTCGCTTCTTTGGCTACTTCTGTCCCACTTCCCATAGCAAAGCCAACGTTTGCTTTTTTTAAAGCAGGCGCGTCATTTACCCCATCCCCTGTCATGCCAACAACAAAATTTTGCTCTAAGGATAACTTAACAAGACGACTCTTATCTTGAGGAAGAGCCCTTGCGACCACTCTTAAACGCGGTAAAATTTCTTTAATTTGTTCATCACTATAGTAATTAAGTTCGGTACTCGTTAACACGATATCACTACTATCCTTAATAATACCAACCTCTTTGGCAATCGAAGTAGCCGTATCTTTCGCGTCACCCGTTATCATTACGACTTGAATGCCAGCATTTTGAATGAGTTCTACTCCTTTAAGGGCTTCTTCTCTTAAATCATCTTTTAGAACAACTAAGCCTAAGAAAGTTAAATAACTTTCATCTTCATCATGTCCCATAGCCAGTGTTAAAACACGACACCCTTTACTCGTTAAATTTTTTATCGTTTGTTCTATTTCATTTTTAGTAATAAAAGGCTTTTCTTCCCCATTCAACTTTAAATAACGATGACACTTAGGCAGTAATACTTCACTGGCTCCTTTTAAAAACGTTCTTTTAATTCCTTTATCTTTAATAGTAACGGCGGAATACTTATTTGTACTATTAAAATAAGTGTGTTTCATAATTTCACATGCAAACGTCTGGGGTTTTAAAAAAGATAATAGGGCTCGGTCGGTCGCATTACCGCCAATGATAACATCATCACTATAAATACTTTGATTGTTTAAAATAAGATTTTGAGCTAGTATTTCATAATAACGAGGGTACTTTTTTAATTTGCTTTCTTTGTCAAAAGCCTCTTCATTACTAATAATTTGCATAACCTCTAATTTACCTTTGGTAAGTGTACCGGTTTTGTCGGTAAATAAAATATTTAAAGAACCCGTGGTTTCAATCCCTACTAATTTTCTCACTAAAACATTATTTTTAAGCATTCTTTTCATATTACTTGATAAAACTAACGTAATCATCATAGGAAGACCCTCTGGAACAGCCACCACAATGATAGTTACAGATAAAGTCAAAGAATAAATAAGATAATCTGCCATCAAGTGAACATTCGTAATGGTATTTAAAATAGCTTTCCCATCAAAATGATTATCCAAAACAATTACTGAAAATAAATAAGAACAGGTTACTAAAAAGGCGCCAATATAACCAATTTTACTAATAGTCTTAGCTAATCCTTGTAATCTTAACTTCAAAGGACTCATCGGTTCTTCTTCTTGAAGTTCTTTAGCTAAATTACCATACACTGTGTTATCCCCAACGGCTGTAACTTCCATATAAGCTTCTCCATCATAGACAACCGTCCCCCTTAAGACATCTTTATCCATAGTATTCGCATCTTTTAAATGTTCTTTGGTTTCACCATTAAGACGGGATTCATCGACACTTATTTTACCAGATACTAAAAAACCATCCGCGGGCACTTTATCACCTGATGATAAAAAGATAATATCTTTAGTGACAACTTCTTCAAGTTTTATCTTGGTAATCTTACCATTTCTTTTGGCTTTTACCTCAATGCTTTCTTGTTCTTCTTGGAGTTTTTTAAAGGCTTCTTCACTGCCATATTCACTAATGGTCGAAATAAAAGATGCTAAAAAAATAGCGCTTAAAATTCCTAAGGTTTCAAACCAATCAAAGTCTCGAAATAAAAAAACTACTTTTATGGCTAAAGCTACTAAAAGAATTTTAATAATGGGATCTCCTAGAGATTCTAAAAGTAATCGCATAAAACTTTTTTGCTTTTTTTCCGTTAAAACATTGGAACCATTTAATTTTCTTTGTACTTCTACTTCTTTTTTATTTAAACCTTTTATGTCCATAAGAAGTATCACCTAGAAAATGATATGAAAAAAATACTTAGTTTAGACTAAATATTTTCGTTTCTTATTTTAATTCATCACCTAAAATATCACTAAGAACTTTTAGGTAACCTTCTTTACTATTTTTTAGTTTATAAAATTGTAAAATACCATAACCAGGATACTCATTTCCTTCTACCATAACAGGACCATTATCCGTAAAGGCAATGTCCCAACCAATGTATCTTACTTGCGGAAGTTTTAAAGCAGCTTCTTGACACATCAAAAAAGCTTCTTTGACATCAGGAATTTTTACTTCTTTAAATTTTTTATGGGTTAAAGGATGTTCTTCGTAAATTTTTCCGTAATCATCAATAACATTAGAATCAATTTTACCGTCTTTTCCTAAACTAAAGTAAAGGTCATTGGTACAACCGATAATTTCACTTTCATCTTGGTTGATACGAAAGGCATTGCCAACCAAATAAACCTTACCGTCTTTGTAAAGAGTACAAATTCTTAAAGAGCAAACGACATTGGGGTTAATCTCATTAACTTCTTTACTTTGAACAATTTCTTCTTCTATTAAGTATTGTTTTTGTGTTAAAAGTTTTTCATAAAGCTTTTTAAGATCTTTTTCTTTAGATACGGTTATTTTAGTAATTCCATGTCCTCCATATCCAACTGGGTCCTTTGCAAAAACAACTTTGTGAGAGTTTAAAAATGTTTTAAATTCATCTAAATTTGTTTCTCTTAAATCAATAAATTCTCTCTTTAAATATTTTTTAAAAATCGTATTAAATAAAATTTTATCATGTAAAACGATTTCATATTTGTCATCATTTAAATAAGAAATTAATTTATAAAAAGACTTAGTTGTAACAAATGTATCTTTTTCTTTACTAGTCAAATTATAATAGTTGCCTCGAAAATAATCCGTATAACCTATCCCTCTTGTCAAAATATTAAAATACATATCTAACTTAATTCTAGCCTTAGACACATGGTTATCTTTTGCCATAATATCTATCATTTTATTAAGTCTTTCTTTATTAGTTCCTTTTCTTTTTCTCATTAACCATTTGTAAACGTTTGCCATATTTTTCCTCTTTCTTATTTATATACTCTTTCGTTTTGATTACCTATTTCAATTAATGTCTGAGCAATTCCCATGTCTTTATCACGTGAAACTGCTCCAAGGGTAATTCCATCTCCTAGAATAGTGACTTTATCATTTAACTTTACATCTTCATCCACTTGAATCATCATCATATTCATACTAATTTCTCCAACAACAGGATATAATTTATCTTTAATTAATACTTTCGTAGGTCTGATACCATTCGCGTATCCCACAGGTAAAATAGCTACCAGCATATCTTTCTTGACTTTATAAGTAGCTCCGTATCCTAAGTATGTATTTTTTTCTACTCTTTTTATTTGAATAATTCCTGTTATAAATTTCATAGCTGGTTTCACGTCTAAAGTGACATTTAAAGTTGTTTTACTAATATGCCATATTTTTCTTAGAAAATTATTACGGGCTAAACGAAGTTTGTTTTTGAGTCCTACCTTACTTTCTGTTGGACATACATTATAACCATATAATAAAATACCTACTCGAAAAGCATTCACAAAAGAAGGTCGTTCATGAATCATTAAATTCACACTGGAAGAAAGATGAACCATAGGAATTTCTTTTAAATCAATTAAACTTGTTATCTTTTGAAACCTTTTAATTTGTTCATCATAATGGCTATCAAAAATACCAGTCGTTGCTAAATGAGTATAAATACCTTCTAATTCTAAATACTCTGTACTTTTAATTAAATTGACGGCTGTAAAAACATCTTGTTCATTTTGAAAACCAAGGCGTCCCATTCCTGAATCTATTTGTAAATGTAATTTAATAGGTTCTTTTATATGTAAAGAAAGTAAATTAACAAGATATTCATGACTTGGTATGGATAAAGTGATTTTGTTTCGAATCGCGATTTGTAAATCTTCCTTGTTAATAGGTTGCAAACACAAAACCGGAATATCTTGGTCATACTTTCTAATTTCTAAGGCTTCTTTAAGATAAGAAACGGCAATGTAATCGGCTCCACCTTTTTTTACTTCTTCAACAATTTTTTCGCCATGACCATAAGCACCTGACTTTAAAACCGCTATCATGTATTTATATTCAGCATAATTTTTTTTAATTTCTAAAACATTATGTAATATATTTTGGGTATCTATTTCCACGTATGTTTTCATGCTTTTTCCTCCTACTTATGGGTTTCATGATAATAACTATAATCGGCTAGTTCACGAGCCACATTTTCAAGTTCATCATATTCTTCATCAGAACCTATTTCTGATAAGTAAAAAAGTAAATCTTTGTTACTTTTAACATTTTGATAAGGAATGTGATATTCTTCTAAAACTTCCCTTTGATAGTTTGTTAAATATAAATTATCTTTAATATGAACTAATTTATTTTGTTCTACCATTTGGGTAAAATCTTCTTCTTTCATCTCAAACACCTCTTTTATCTTATCATATTTTTCTTATTTTGGGATATATTATTACAAAAGGTGATTCAATGAAAAATAAACTTAAAAATTTACTACAAATCTTTACTCCTTTAATAGGTGGGGGTATTGTTAGTTTTATTATTAAAGATAGTTTAAATTATCAAGATATGGTAAAGCCTTTTTTGGCACCACCTAAAATAGTTTTTCCTATCGCATGGACAATCCTTTACCTATTAATCGGCTATGCTTATTATAAAAATAGGCAAGTTAGTGAGAATAAAGAAACCGTGATTTTATATTATGTTGGGCTTGTTTTAAATTTTATTTGGCCAATCATTTTCTTTAATTTTAAACTTTATCTAGGTGCTTTATTTGTTATTTGTCTTTTAACTGGTTTTACTTATTTATTATTCTTAAACTATAAAAAAGAAAGTCCCCTTTCAGGAACTTTACTTATTTTTTACTTACTTTGGTTAGTATTTGCAACCTATTTAAATGCCGGAATTTATATTTTAAATTAATCTTTGTTTTCGTAAGCAAGTAAATCACGAATATCTTTTTCTGATAAACTTTTTAAGTAAGCATTATCATCCATATCTTCTTCTATCATTTTATCTGATAGAAGTTTTTTCTTTTCTTGTAAAGATAATATTTTTTCTTCAATGGTGCCTTTACAAATTAATTTAATAACTTCAACTGTTTTCGTTTGACCAATACGGTGAGTTCGGTCGGTGGCTTGATTTTCAGCTTGAGGATTCCACCACAAATCTAAGTGAATAACCACATCAGCACTCGTTAAATTGAGTCCTGTACCACCACTTTTAAGCATAATCAGAAACACATTTGTCTTATCTTTATTAAAAGCATCAACTAAAATTTGTCTTTGTTTACTTGGCACAGACCCGTCAATCACATATGTAGAAATACCTTCCCTATTTAAGGCGTCTTTAACAAGATAAAGAGCTGTTTTAAAACTTGTAAACAGTAAAATTTTATGACCATTGGAAACTAGTTCTTTTATTGTATCTAGTAAGGCTTCCATCTTAGCACTTTCCCCTTTGTAATTGGCATCATAAATTGAAGGATGAATACATATTTGTCTTAAACGCGTTAAAAGGGCTAAAATCATCATTTTATTCTTCGTAAAACCACCAGCATTTACAAGTTTATCCATTTCGTCATTCACTCGTTTTACCTCTGCCGCATAATATTTTTTTTGCATTTCATTTAAATCAATAAAAATATTATTTTCAATTTTATCTGGCAAGTCTTTAATAACGTCTTTTTTCTTTCTTCTTAAAATAAATGGTTTTACTTGGGCTTTTAAATTTGTTAATAATTTATTGGTATCTTCATCAAAGTCTTTGATGTGGTATTTTTGTTGAAATTTTACTAAGCTAGATAAGAATCCTGGCATTATAAAGTCAAAAATACTCCATAGTTCTGTGATTGTGTTTTCAATAGGTGTACCTGTCAAAGCTATTTTTGTTTCCGCTGTGATACTTTTAACGGCTTTAGTAAGTCCTGTTTTAGGATTTTTGATATTTTGAGCTTCATCAATAACAAAAACACGATAGTCCTTGGTTTCATAGATGTCTAAATCTTCTCTTAATAAACCATAGGAAGTGATGTAAATATTACCATTGTATCCTTTTAAGAGTTCTTGTCTTTCTTGACGATTGCCAGCAAAGACTTGATAAGATAAGTCGGGTGCAAATTTTTGAAATTCATTTTCCCAGTTGTAAACTAAAGCAGTAGGACAAACAATTAAAAATTTACTATCTTTATTTTCTTCATACATTTTTTTAATAAACATGATAGTTTGTAATGATTTACCAAGTCCCATTTCATCAGCTAAGATTCCTCCAAAGCCACATTTACAAATCATATACAACCATTTGACACCACTTACTTGGTAATCACGTAAAGTGTTTAACTCTTCTTTGGTAAATTCTAAATCACTATTTTTAAATTCTTTAAATTGATTAATAAACTTTTTAAAAAGAGAATCTGTCTCGATAATGCCGTATTTTTTTTCTTTCAAGGAGTCTAAGTATAAGGCTCGATATTTTGGAATCGTACCATTTTCCATATCTTCTTTCGTTAAATCCAAATCTTCTGTCAAATCATTCAATTCTTGTAAAGATTCTTGTTCTAAAGATAAGATATCCCCATTTTGCAAACGATAATATTTTTTCTTATTTTTAATAGACGCTAAGATACTGTCTAATTCATCATTTTTGACATTGCCAAGATCAAAATCGAAGTGTAAAATTTGATCTTTACCAATACTAAAGTGGGTTGTAACGGAGTTATTTTTTATCAAATTAGTATTCTGTATTTTTTCTGAAGTATAAACGGGATATTTAGCTGATATTTCATCTAAGCCTGTATCAACAAATTCACACATCAAGTCAAAATCATCTAATAAATAGATATTATTTAATTTATGAAAGCCATAATCTTGTAAGATAGAAACAATTTCATTTTCATAGTCAATATCTCGAATAACATTACCTGCTTCGGCAAAATAAGATACCTCTTCATTATTATATACAAATTTTGGAATACAATTGATATCATTTTCATTTAAGTCAAAGTAAAATTTAACCTCAGGTTTAACCTCCATAATAATATCACTAACGGATTCATCTAATTCTAATTTATCTTTAATAGCTCTTAAAACGCTTTTTTGAAAACTTGGAAATTCTCGTTCATCAAAAACAAGTTCTTCTAAATCGTTACTAACAATTTCATTTAATAAAACAATTTGTTTTTTATCTAAGTGATAAATTTTATTATCATTTAGTATATATTCCCCATCTTTTGTTAAAAAGAAAGCCTGGTCCAAAGAAACTTCCAAATGATACTCATGGCTATTTTTAGATAAATGCGTGGCAAAAGGAAAACCATTTACAATTGGAGTCACTTTATTTTGGCCATTAATATAAACTCCTTCTTTATAAATGTTAAATAGTGCTTTCACTTCAGAACTGTCTAAATAAGTTGAGTTTCCACTATAATATGTTCTTGATTTTAAATTTTTAATATATTCTAAAAAATGTAACGATTGGTCGCTAAAATAATGTTTGGAAGGTTCATAAGAAAAATTAGCCCCAAAACGATAACTCATTTCTGATTTTAAAGAGGTATAAAAATTATTAAATTTTCCTAACAAAGCATAAGTTTTTTCTTGACCAATTTTAGCCTTCAATTCTACGGTATTTTCATAATAATTATCTGAAATACATAACTCTGGAAAAAGAAAAACTTCAGATTTTTTGGTAACGTTCTCTTCATATTCTTTTTCCATTAATTGAAATAATTGGGTTGTTTTTTGTTGTACTGTTTTTTCATTTTTTTTAGCAAGTAAAATATCCGAATAGCATATTAAACATGCAGCGACGTGTTTACAAGATCCATTATTTAAAAACTGAGGACAAGTACAATATGTTTTCTTTATATTCTTATACTGATTCGTATCAATTTGAACAATATACTTACGATAACTTGATTCTGATTCTACTAGAAATTGATATTTCTTTTCTGTTTGACCAGTCGTACTAACATGTTCTATATAATCTTCATTGTAATTAAGACCTTTGTTGTAATCAGTTTTAGATACCCATTCAAGTATCTTGTTTTGCAATTCATCCATGGTATCACCTCTTTAAAAGCATTAATTTTATTGTAGCATATAATTTTTATTTTTCAAGGTAATTAAAAACACAAAAAAACAACCATTCCTGATTGCTATATATATTAAAAGTTCGAATAATTCGAAAAATTTTTCAATGGTGGCTCCAACGGGAATTGAACCAGTGACACAAGGATTTTCAGTCCTCTGCTCTACCGACTGAGCTATGGAGCCATAAGATGGCGGTTCGTACGGGATTCGAACCCGTGGTCTTCTGCGTGACAGGCAGACGTCATAGGCCTCTAGACTAACGAACCATGGTTGCGGGAGCCGGATTTGAACCAACGACCTTCGGGTTATGAGCCCGACGAGCTACCAGACTGCTCCATCCCGCGATAAATATAAAATGGCGGAGGAAAAGGGATTCGAACCCCTGCGCCGCTCTCGCGACCTCTCGGTTTTCAAGACCGATCCCTTCAACCGGACTTGGGTATTCCTCCAAAAATAAAATGGTGCCCGAGGCCGGACTTGAACCGGCACGGGTTTTAACACCCGCAGGATTTTAAGTCCTGTGCGTCTACCTATTCCGCCACTCGGGCAGGCACTGTCTTAACTGATAAGACTATTTCATTATAATAGCAAAAATGAAATTTGGCAAGCTTTTTTTATCTTTTTCCGTTCATTTGGTCTAATTTTTCTTTCATCCAAATAGGTAACTGTATTTTCAAAGGGGTAAAACCATGATCTATATTAAAATCTTTTTCTTTTCCATAGTCAGTATCTTTAATAGAACATTTAATTTTTTTATTCTTATTATCCACTTCTAAAATACGACAAGTCACTTCTTCCCCAAGAGAACCATATTCATGAACATCTTTAACAAAATATTGACTTAATTCTGAAATATGGATAAGTCCTGTATAGCCGTTTTCAAAATTCAAAAAAATACCATAATCTTCAAAACCGCTTATTTTACCTTTTATAATATCTCCTGTTTGATAGTTTATCATGTTTCCTCCGTCCTCTTAATTATAAACAATTTTTCTTTACTTGTTAAGCCAAAAATCATATAATTATTTAATGAAAGGACAACGTTTATGGAAAATATAGATAAAATTAACCAAGTCAAAGAACTTTTAGATGATATTCGTCCCTTTTTAAATATGGAAGGTGGCGACATCGAATTTATTAAATTAGAAGATGATTACGTATATGTTAAATTAACAGGGGCATGCGCCATGTGTGGTTACCAAGATGTTACCTTAAAAGATAATATTTTAGCTTACATTCAAGAAGATATGAAAGAAATTAAAGGAATTATAAACGTTGAGTTATGATTCTTTTTTTATGAGCCAATCAATTTTTTCTAAAGGAGCGTACTGATTCATTAATGAGAAAGCGTCTTTTAAGAAATTTTCATAATCATTTACTTTATCAGTATAATCAAGAACTTTATCCGCGTCTAAATTATTTTCTATAATTTTCTCATGAATATCAAAATAGTAAGATGGATAAAGAAGACGAGCAAATAAAAGTCCCATTTGATAAGCACTTGGTTTTCTTATTTCTATATAGGCTTTTAAGTCAATTAAAGCGTCTTTTTCATTATAAAAGAAAAGATTTTTTAAATATTCGCCAATGTCTCTTTCATAAACATCTAACAATAAATTTAAAGGATTATCAAAATTAAGTCTAAGATTTGGATAAGGTACTCTTTTATGAGCTAAAACAAGTATAGAATGCTCTTTAGGAAATCTTCTATTTAGGCTATTAACATAACTAATAGCATTCTCAGCAAGTCCAACATAATAGCTAAAACTATTTAAAAGAGTTGGAAAATTTTTCCCTAGTTCACTCATTTGATATTCTAAATAATCAACTTTACTACTCCAAAGATTTCCCCAATCATTTTGATACAAAGACACAACTTTATTCGTAGCTGTATATTCTCTTTGAAAATTAATAATGTCAAAAAGGTCGTACTCTTTTTGTTCATCTGTCATTTCTATCAAAACATAATTTTTATTATCCACTTTCGTTAAATAAGACCCAAAGACATTCATAATAAAAGGAAAAATGTTACTTTTTCTCATTTGCAATTCTTGCATGACTTCTAATAATATTTTAAAGTTTTTTTCATCTCTTTTTACCAAACTAAAATAATAGTTTTTATCATTATAGGAAAAAGTGGAAAATTCTGGATAATCTTTGATATCACTAGGACTAATATGATAAGCATATAAAATATTTTCTTTCATATTGATATTTATGAAAAAAATTCGAGTTTTATTCTCGAATTTTAAGCAATTCTCCTTGCATTATCAAAGGCTTGATTAGCAATTGTTTCCGCAGCTTGAGCATTTTTTAAATGTTCGGTAGCTTTCTCTTGAAGATTAATTATTTTTTTTTTATCATCAGCAAGAATTTGTAATTCTGTACTGATTTTATTTTGAAATTCTGTTTCTAAAGCAGAAATCTTTTGATGATATTCTTCTTCGATAGCTGTTTTTTTATTTTTATATTCCTCAAACACAGAAAGAACATTATTTGTTTCTGGTTCGTTAGCTACAGGAGCTTCTACTGTTGGTTCTGCAACTACTGGTTCATTAAAATCAACAACTGGTGGAGTAACACTTTCTGCAAATGGATTGGCAACTGGTTCACTCATTACACCCGACATATCGACTTTTTCATCCGCAAAATTAGCAGTATTCATAACTGGAGCTACTGGTTCTTCCACAATAGGAGGCACATTATTAATTTGTGGAGCTACTACATCTTCTGTAACGATTGGTGTAGTTGAAACAGTTTCATTAAAATTATTAATACTTGGGATAGCTTGTTCTACTACTGGTTCTACAGTAACTTCAGGAGTTACTGGAACATTTTTTACTTTATAAGTATTTACAAACGAAACCATATTATTCTTTAATGTGTCAAGTTGCACAGCACTTAAAGCAAGTTTCGTTACGTCACCAAGACTTTTATTAGCGGTTGTAACCGTTTCAATATTTATTATATTGCTAGCCATTATAAAACACCTACCACTTCTGCATTATTTTTTATGATATCTACAATAACACTTTTTACTTCGCCCCAAGCTAAAGTATCAGCGATAGCTTGATATGTGCCATCTTTTTCCCAAAGAAAACCAAGGACTTGATTGCCATTGTTTTCTTCGTGTAAATCTACAACTAAAATAGGTACATTCTTTATATTAGGATGATTGTCATCTGTACTTTTAAAATGGCAAACAACATCATATTCAGTTTTTGTACCGTTTGGATCTGTTAATGTAATTTTATTATTCATTCTTATTCCCTCACTATTCTGAAAAAATTATAGCAAAAAACAATGAAATAAGCAAGTCTTCTACTATTGCTCTTTACTTAAAATAAAATATTTACAACCGTAAGCACAGTAATTATTTAAATATTCTTCTATTTTATCCACATCATTATAATCTTTAAAATTAGCATTTGTCTTGCTATTAAAGCCTTTTAAACGAAGCTTACCATACGCCCAATCCCCAACAATATAATCAAAAGGCAAAAAATAATCGGTAAAAATAGCTTCTAAAGCTTCTTCATCTAAAGCCTCACGATAATTTTTCATAACCAAATATTTTTGACCTGACAGTAAAATATATTTCATAAATCACCTACCATAATTTCCAAAAAGCTAAAAAAGTAATAAACAATGTTGTCACAAGAACACTTAAGAAAAGAAGCATATCCACATAACCATTACCACTAGTCAAACGATTACCATATTTTTGATAATAAGAGATTGCCTTTAAAAGCATTTCTTCTTTATTTGGTTCTTCTTTATTTATTCTAAAAAAGTTCAAAACATTTTCATTCACTTTTTTCAAATCTACATCACTTAGAGCATTAATTTGATTGATATTATAACCTAAAACTTGATAAGCTACATAAGGATAAATAGTCCGTCTTTCTTCCTCTAATGAAAAGTTATGGTGCATTTCATAGGCAATACTTTGAAAATAAGATTGTAATTGATTAGCGTGATTACCTAATAAGGATAAATCTTTTTGAATATACGGATTAGGATTAGAGGAAATATATAAGTAACTTTTAAACTCTTCTTCTAAAGAAAAATCTAAATGCATATTCTTTTCTTTCATTAAATACATTTCCATTAGATATTTTTGAATCGTTAACATGCCACTATTAGGAATAACATTTTTAGTTAATAATTCTTGATAGTTTAAAAAAGCAGCTTTAAAATCTTCTACTTTTTCTTCTTGAAAACCATATTTTGTTAAATTACTATCAAAGCCACCTAGACTTTGTTCATTACGAGTAATGTAAGGATTAATAATATCTAATTCTCCGTAGATATATATAAGAGTACGAATAGCCATTACGGGAAAAGTAGAAAAAAATGGATTATCAGGTGTTGCTTTGAATTTTAAATAATCTTCAATGGCTTTATTGATAACATCATTTATAAATGGTTTCCCAATCATTCTATTCACCATCCTATCATAGAGGTATTATAGCACATCTAATGAGGAAAATAAACCTCAAAAAATGTGCTCTTACTTTCCATAGAACCACCATAAAAATTAGGTACTTTACCTTCTATTACACTAGAACTAATAAGAAGTTCATACTCTAAAGTTTTCTTTTCTTCTTGTAAAGGAGTTATGATTTGATAACCTAATTTCACTTCTAAAACAACATTTAATAAAGCATTGTTAAGTCCATAATCAGTTACTTTAGTAGAGACATTTGTAAACACAGAATTTTCTAAATTTATAATTACAGGAATTTTAGGTCCTATCTGTGAGAAATAAACATTATTCAATAATTGCCCAAAAGGAATTAAGAAAAGTATTGATGATTCACTCGTTTTAAAGTCTTTTTTTAAATCGGATGACAGCTCATCATAATTTTTTAAATGATTATTTAAATACTCCGTTAAATGAGCTGAAATAGTATATATCTTATTTAAATCATAATCCATACCGATAATCTCGCCCTTGGCATTTTCTTTAACTTTTAAAAGTTCTAAGTTTTCTGTTTCCGTAATCAGTTTCTGATAATTACTGGCAACATTTTCTAAATAATCATTCATTTTTATTTCCGTATAAGAAACTAAAAGAGGTGTCGTATAGGTGCAAAACCTGTTAAAAATTAAAATGGCAATAACGACAATCAAAAAAGCAATAAAAACAATCATTTTAAAAGAATTCTTTCTAACTTTAAAACTATTTTTTTTCATAGTTCATTTTATGACAAAGAAAAAATAACTTTCGTTTAACTACTCGTTATTTAAAATAAACCCAAATTCAAAAACTCATTTAAGAATAAAACAATACCGGAAATGATGGCTAAGACAAGGAAAACAATAAGAATTTTGACGAATATACCACTGCCACCTTCATCAATATCATCAAAATCTGCAAAATCTTTTTTACTAAAAGACATACTGTTTGTATAGAAAGATTCATCAACATCTTCATCGATGGCTTCTGAAATTTCTTCTTTTTCTTTCTTGGCTTTTTCTTCTTCTAAAGAAGCCATTTCTTCATTAAATTCTTTAGCTCCGGCGACAACCGTGTTTTCATCGCCCTTTAAATCGCTTAAAATATTTAACGGATTTAACTCTTCTGTTTCCGTTTCTTCCTCTTCCAAAGCTTCTTCTTCCATTCTTTCTTTAGCCTTATTTTGAACCTCATTTAGATTAATAGTATTAATTAGTTCTAAAAGTTCTTCTTTATTTTTCTTAGTTGTTTCTTTTTCAGACGCTTCTAATTCCAAATTTTTTAAAATATCATATTGGGTATCGCGAACTTTTTTTAATCTTTCTTCTTCGTAATCCACTTCTTTTTCTTGTCTAGCCGCCTCTAAAATAGAATTAATATCGTATTCTCTTGTTTTTTCCATAACATACTCTTCATCTTCTGGTATGTCCATTTTTAGACTACGTCTTTGAGGAGCTTGGTAATTTTTCTCTAAGATTTCTTTTATTTTATCAATATCTATTTGGGAATTATTGTCACCGATAACTTTAGCATTACTTGCAATATCAAAATTATCTAAATCGGTATTTTTCATTTCATCATATAAATTTCTATTTTTAGCTACTCTTTTTGGTATAAAATCAGTAGGTTCGTCAAAACTTCTATCAACCCTTGTCATCATAAATACTATCCTTTCCTATTAAATATACCATATTTTCGCATTTTTGCAAATATTCAAGTAGGCTTTTTAAAAACTTTGCGTTATAATAAGGTGCAAAGGAGAAGAAAATGAAAAAAATTGAAATTAATAAAGATATTTGTCTAGGCTGTGGTGCTTGCTGCGGTATTGACGAAGAACATTTTGAATTTGGAGAAGACGGTTTTCCTGAAGCAAAAACAAATGAAAATTTAGAATCTCCAGACCTTATTTCTGCTATAGAGGCTTGTCCTGTCGGAGCCATCACAATAGAGGAAGAAGAAGAAAAAAAGAACTAATCTCATTTTTGAAAGATTAGTTTTTTAATGCATATAATTTTTTTACTTCTTTAATAGATAACTTACGATATTCTCCAGGTTTTAAACCCTCTAAAGTTAAAAAAGCATAAGTTTCTCTTTTTAGTCTAATCACTTCATGGTTAAAAGAAGAGAAAATCTTTTTAACAATATGGTTACGTCCCTCTACAATTCCAATTAAAACGGTTGAGGTATTACCTTCTTTATTAATTTTTTTGATTTTTAAATAAGTAGGTATAACTTTTCTACCTTCAATCACAATACCTTTTTTTAATTTCATGAATTCTGATGGTGTTAAAATACCTTCTATTTTAGCAGAATATATTTTTTCAACTTCATGAGATGGATGAGTTAAAATATTAGTTAATTCCCCATCATTAGTAAGTAAAAGTAACCCTGTTGTATTATAATCTAATCTTCCTATTGGATAAATTCTACTTTTAGACGGAATAAGAGAAACTACAGTATCTCTATCTTTATCATCTTTAACACTGGAAACGGTTTTACCTGGTTTATACAAAAGATAATATTCTTTTTCTTCTTTAGAATTTAAAACATTACCATCAATTATAATTTCATCATCATAAGATACTTTAGTTCCTAATTCCGTTATTTTGGTATTGTTAACATAAACTTGGCCACTTTTGATATATTCTTCGGCTTTTCTTCTAGAGCAAAAACCACTAGCAGCGATGACTTTCTGTAATCTTTCCATCTTTTTCCTCACTTTCAAATATTTTTAAAAATTCTTTAGGGATTTTACTTTCAACTTTCAAAGGTTCTTTACGATATGGAAGCTGTAAAGATAATTCATAAGCATGTAAGCCTAATCTTCCTAAAGGATTACTTTTAGCGCCATATTTTTTATCCCCAATGATGGGATGACCATACTCTTTTAAAGAGACTCTTATCTGATGCTTACGTCCTGTTTTAATAGATATATCTAAAAGAGAATACGCTCTTTTATGTTTTAATGTTGTAAATTCAGTAATAGATAGTTTACCCTTGTCATTCTCTGTAACATGAACATTTAAAAATTTATCTTCTTGTAAATAGTACTGTAAAGTCTTTTGTTTATCTTTGACATTTTTTTCTGCTACCGCGATGTATTTACGACTTAGAGCCACCTTATCCCAATTATTTTGTAAATAATTTTTTAATTCTTCATTCTTGGCAAAAACAACAATACCAGAGGTATCTCTATCAAGACGATTAACAATAAACACTTTATTTTTAGGATATTGTTTTTTTACATAAAGACTAGCTTCATAATATAAACTGCTCGTTTTATTTTTTTCCGTCCCAACTGTTAACTGTTTACTTGGTTTATCAACAATTAAAATGTTCTTATCTTCATACAAAATATGTATTTTTTTCATAATTTTTTGCCTTCTTTCAAAGTGTTTGCCACATCATAATGTATTGTTTTACCATCTTTTAAAATAATATTAAAACCATTAACAAGATCGTCATCCGTAAAATAGGTAGCAATATGATTTAAATAAAATTCATCTCCATCATTAGGAATTCCTTTAAAAAGATCTTCATAGCTTAAATCAGATGATATTCTATAAGGTCCTGCATTATAAGAAGCAGCGCCTAAAAACAAATCTTCTTTTAAGTTTACTAAGTACGATAAATATAAAGCAGAGATACGAATGTTATTTTTAATTTGTTCATCACTGGTACCATTTTTAAGATCGCCGATTTTAATAATTTCATAGCCTTCTTTCTGCAAGCGAATAGCTTGTCTTACAGACTCTTGCTCGCTTTCTGAAAAGTTAGGAAAATGTCCCATCGTTCCAATATCTTTGACGGGATAATTATTATAAAAAGACCCTACAATGTAAACTTTATCTTCTCCTACTACTTCATTATCTTGAATAATCGGAGCCTTAAATCCATTTCCATCACATATAGAATTGGTAAGTTGACCTGGATTAGCCTTTTTTGTATCGTGTCTTTCTTGTGTAATAAGTGCTTCCATAAAAGAGGGATCTATGCCATATCTCGTTGCGTAGTAATCAATATAACTGCCTAGTTCTTCATGTGTTTCTTCTCTTTTTTCTAAACGATAATCAAAGCGATTAATTTCAGGAATACAAATTTCTTGAACGTTATCATATATATTAGAAACGCTTTCTCCCATATAAATATTATCGTCAGTTATATCTATAATCGTTTCTATCTCTGGCTCATCACTAACTGTTGTTTCTATCGGTAACATTTCTATAGGCTCAGCAAAATTAGATTTTTTTCCTTTTATTGCTCCAAAAAGACCACAAGCAACAATTAATCCCAAGAAAGAACGTAACAAAACAACTCTTCCTTTTTTTATTTTACTTCTTTTATGAGTTACTAATTTTTTGTTTCTAATTCTATCTTTTTTCGTTAATTCATAATAATGTCTATTACGATATTCATAAATGTGTATTCCATCATAAAACTCATAAACAAAATAACGATTACGATATTTGATACCCTTATCTTCTTTGTAATATTCTAAGAAACGAACATCAAGCTTTCCAACATAACTGCTCAATAATTTAAGTACATCATAGTCTAAAGCAGTTAGTTTTTTTCCGTCCTCGGAAATTAGAGATACATTTTTCATTTTATTCCCCGTATTCTTCTAAAAACTTTCTAATTTCTGCTAATTCTTCCTCATCTGTAACATCTAATAGTTCTCCATCCTCATCGGTAGGATTATAACTTGAAACATAGATTTCATCTTCATTATTTTCAGCTTCATAAATGACGTAATATTTTTTTCTTTCTTCTGAAAACATAGTAGTAATAATATGACAAAGAATGCTTTGTCCATCTTCATCTAAATAAAAAGTTTCTTTATTTTCCATTTTCTTCTTTCCTTTCTATAATATTATTAATAGCTTTTAAAATACCTAGTTTAGCTGTATGGTAAGTTAGTCCTCCTTGCAAATAAGCATAGTATGGTGGTCTTATTGGTCCATCACAAGAAAGTTCAATACTAGAACCTTGTGTAAAAGCTCCGGCTGCCATGATAACTTCATCATCATAACCAGGCATATCTACAGGTACTGGTGTTACAAAAGAATCAATAGGACTACCCGCTTGAATTCCTTCACAAAACTTACATAAATTTTCTTTATTTTGAAAAGCAATTGTTAGTACAATATCGTTTCTTTTTTCATGGGAAACAGGATCTGTTTCAAAGCCTAACTTTTCAAGCATTAAAGAGGTTAATAAATTTATCTTTAAAGCACTTGCCACGACTGATGGAGCCATAAAAATTCCTTGTAAAAAGCTTTTATTAGCTCCCAAGCTTGGGCCAACTTCTTTTCCCTCACCCGGTAAAGTAAGAGCTTCTGCCACTAAATCTACATATTCTTTTTTTCCAACAACGTATCCTCCATTAGAAGCAAGTCCTCCACCTAAATTTTTAATAAGTGACCCCACAACGATATCTGCACCCACTTCGATAGGTTCTTTTTTACCAACAAATTCACAATAACAATTATCAATCATTACAATAGTAGAAGGACTTATTTCTTTTATTAAAGAAATCACTTTAGAAACTTGTTCAATACTAATACTTTTACGAGTTGAATAACCTCTACTACGTTGAATTTCAATTAATTTAACTTTATGTTTTTTTAAATACTCAGAAATTAATTCATAATCAAAATCATTATTTTTTAACGAAATCTCATCATATTGAACCCCAAAACTTTTTAAAGAGCTTGGATTTTCTTTGATACCAATTACTTCATGTAAAGTGTCATAAGGTGTTCCTGTAATGGATAGCATTAAATCATTAGGACGTAGAAGACCAAATAAAGTTTTAGAAAGCGCATGAGAACCTGAAACAAATTGGTTTCTCACTAAAGCACTTTCACTTTTAAAAATATCTTTATAAACATTTTCAATTGCATCTCTTCCAAGGTCATCATAACCATACCCGGTAGTACTATTAAAATGACTTTCACTTACTTTAGCATTCCAAAAAGCTTTCATTACTTTAGCTGAATTGTATTCTTCTATTTCATCAATTTCTTTGGAAAGTTTCTTAAATTCTCCTTGAACACTTTCATATAATTCATAAGTTTTAGGATTTAAATCTAAAAAATCTTTCATCTTATCACCTCAATTTTTCCTGTTTCATTAGTTGTCATATATTCTAACACTTTTGCTGTAGCTTTTGAAAGAGAAACAAAGGATAGTTTTTCTTTGATATCTTCCGGAAAATCATTCATAGAAGTATCTAACCATCCAAAACATAACGTATTTATTTTTTTATATGGATATTCTCTTGTAAATTCTTTTCCTAGAAAGTTTAAACCATTTTTAGAGATATCATACTCCAAAGTCACCATATCATATTTATCAATAGCGTTATCTGAAGAAATATTGACAACAACATCAACCGTATCAATAAGTTCTTTCATTAAAGTAAAGGGTGCCACTAAGTTAACTTTTAAAATTTTCATCAAAGTATCATAGTCTTTCTCATTCAAAGGACTTAAATGTTCTATGGCGGCATTATTAATTAGAATATCAACTTTTTTCTTTTTCATGAACTCACAAAAAGAAGTTACCTCTTTAAAGTCTTGAAAATCTGCTTTTACTATCTCACATTGATTAGGATATTCTTTTTTTAAACTTAATAAAGAAGTAGCATTCGTGCAATAGTGTAAATATACAAAATAGTCATTTTTTAATAACGCTTTAGCTAAATAAAGACCTAACCCACCCGAAGCTCCGGTTAATAATACTTTTTTCATAAAAGGTCGTACGCTTTTCTATCAAAGCCAATAATTAATTTATCATTTATGAAAAGAAGAGGTCTTTTAACAAGCATACCATTAGAACTTAAAAGAGTTATTTGTTCTTCTAAAGACATATCACCAAGTTTATCCTTTAAGTGTAACTCCTTATATAAATTACCGCTAGTATTAAATAATTTTTTAACAGGAATTTGATAAGTATTTAACCAATTTTTAATTTCTTCTTCTGTAGGATTATTTTCTTTAATATCTCTTGTCTCTACCAAAATATTTTTTTCTTTTAATACTTGATAAGCCTTTTGACAAGTACTACATTTTGGATACCAAATAAATAAGTTCACAGCCATCACTTCCTTTTCTTATTATAAAGGATAAAGAAAAAAAGTGCTACAAAAATATCTATAGCACAAAATTTCCATCTTTAAAGATTAATATTTCACCATCATCTGTGATAGCGGTAATTTTTAAATCTTTTGTTCCAATCATAAAATCAACATGAGACTTAGAAACATTTACTCCTTTTTCTAATAATAAATCATCTGTTTTTTCTTCATTTGTAGAAATACATTCTGGAAACCCAGCACCTAAAGCCAAATGACAAGAAGCATTTTCATCAAATAAAGTTGATTTAAAAGTTAAGTTTGTATTTGAAATGGGTGAATCATAAGGAACTAACGCCACTTCTCCTAAGTAAGCACTTTGTTCATCTAAGTCTAAAATATGTTTAAGCATTTCATTTCCCTTAGTTGCTTTAAAATCAACAACTTTTCCTTCTTTAAATTTCAAATAAAAATCTTCAATTGTTACCCCATTATAAACTAAAGGTTTTGATGAATAAACAATACCTTCTGTTTCTTTATAAAAAGGACTGGTAAAAACTTCATAACTTGGCATGTTCACTAGTATTTCTTCATCCGCGGCACTTTTAAATAAGTAATTATGAGGGAATGTTATCCATAAATCAGTCCCTAAAGAATTCTCATAATGAAATTTTTTAATATGTAAATCATTTAATTTTTTTGTTTTTGCTTTTAGAAAATTCATATATTGACACCAAGACTCATAAGGATTTTCTTCATTTACCATACACATTTTATAAATGGCATTTGTTAGCTTTTCTAAAACGTTATTATCATCTTTAAAGATATCTTGAGCCCAATAAATATTAGGTACAGCACAAATGCACCAAGCAATTTCCATGCTCGTTTCTTTTTTTCTAAATAAAGAAGTATGATTTTGAAATAGCTCTTGATAATAAGCAATTTTTTCTTTAGAAACATCATCTATGAACCCTGGTATTTCACTTACAAGCATTAAAAATTTAGCATTTAAAGAAGCGTACTCATCCCACTTATCAAATAAAGGAACATAATACTCTTCTATTTCTTTGTTTGTTTTAGTTTGTAAAATTTCTTTTTTCTTCTGACTATCACGATCAAAGAAATACACATTTTTTATTTTGTGTTGTTCTAAATAGGCATCTAAGGTCTTTTTAAATTCTTCATTTACATAACTATCATAGCTTATAAATAAAGTATCCGAGTTCGTAAGTTTTAAACAACCTTCCATAATAAGTTTTATATATTTATCTAACATAATTTATCATTCCTAATCTCTATTAATAATAGCTAAGGCAACTAGCATTATCATACCGATTATTAGAGCAAAAATAAAAATATTAAAAACATCTTGACTCATATATTGTAAACAAAAATTTTGAATATCTTGCCAAACAGATTTAAAAAAATCAACGATAGGTTCTAAAAAATTTAAAAGTTCATCTTTTAGATTTAATATCATCATTAGTATCATTCTCCTTGTTCTTCATATTTTTCATTTAAAAGTTTATCAAAAACAAATTCATATTTATCAACCACAATATCCCAAGTGTAGTTTTCATGAATACGTTCTTTTGAAAGAGCGCCACATTTTTTAATTTCTTTAGGTGTTAATTTTTCACATCTTTGAATAATTTTCTTTAAAGAATTTTCTTTTTTAGAGAAATAAAAGCATGTATCTTCGCCTACTTCTCTATTGTAGCAAACATCATATAAAATATTAATATCCGTGTTACTTAAGGCTTCTAATAAAGATGGATTAGTACCTCCAGCAGAATGTCCATGAATATAAGCATAAGCATGTATTCTAAAATAAAGTAATGCTTCTTGATCATAAACAGAACCGATAAATTTTATTCTTTTATCATTTTCAAAATGAGTTGTTTCTTTTAAGGATTTATAAAATTTATTTTCTTCTAAATTACAAATAATTACTAAATCTTTTTTAGTCTTGGTTTTCATAAATTCTTTAATCATTGTTTCATAATTATTTTCAGGTACAAATCTTCCGACAATTAAATAATAATTTTTATCTTTAATATCATACTTTTTCCATAATTCTCTTACAATAGAATTTTTATAGGCTTTTTGATTTTCATAAGCTCCATAAGCGATAAAAGAAGATGGTGTTTGATAGTTTTCATATTTTTCATCAATGTAATTTTGTATAGCTTTAGAATCACAAACACAGTAATCACAGTACTTAACACACATTCTTTCACTAATTTTAAAACATTCTTTTATCCACCATGACCACTTATCTCTTTTCCATTCTAAACCATCTGGATTAATAATGAATTTAGTATCTTTTAATTTATTTTTCCAAATAGGAATTAAGGGACCAACTTTACAACCTAATAATAAAATAACGGTATTTTTCAAGTGATTTTCTTGAATAAATTTTGTCACATAATTCATGGCTTTAATCGTAAAATTAAACATCGTGGCAAATCCTCTTTGAGGAGTATAAATTAAAGGACAAATGACTCCATCCACACGATTTATTTTTTTATCTTCATCTTTTATAAAAGTTAAATGAGGAATATAGAATTCAAAATCTTCGTTTTTATTATTTAAAATGAGATTGGTAACAAAAGTTTCCCAACCACCATAATTAAACTTATAACCTCTAGCTCCAACAATAAATATATTTTTTTTCATAATCTTACTCCTAAATCCAAAATGTTAAATATGCAAAGAAAACACTGATATGGTAGAACAGTTTTAATATAAATAACTTTAAAAAGCCAATATGATTATAATTTTTTTCATAATAAAACATACTCTTTTTTAAATTTTTATATTTTCCAATTTTTTTTAAACTTTTATTAACCGATAAACTTTGTTTATGATTAACACTTAACCTTGTATCCACATAGCTTTTTAAACCTTTATCCTTAGCTTTTTTTGCCAATATATTTTCTTCATAATATAAAAAAGTGCCTTCATCAAAATACTTGATTTTTTTCATATCTTTAAGTCGAGCCATAAAAAAGCAACCATGTAAAACTTCTACTTCATTTAAGCCATCTTTATAATAATCGTCTGGATATTTTTGCAAATTAAAACTATATCGACTAAAATAATTCATCGTAGCTAAAAGTTCACAAGCATAAGAAGGTAATTTCCAACCTTTCGTAATGTGCCCATTTTCTAAAATTTTAGGACCTAAAAAAGATATTTTTTCATCCTTTTTCATATCCTTTATCATTTCTAAAATAACACTTTCTTCGACCACAATATCTGGATTAGAAATGATTGCAAACTCACAATTTGTTTCATTAGCTAAATATTTTAATCCTAAATTATTACCAGCTGCATAACCTTTATTTTTTTTAGCATCGATTAAAATAATTTTTTTATTTAAAAAAGGCGTTATTTTACTTACGGATTCATCTGTACTACAGTTATCAACAATAATGATTTTACTTAAACAAGAATAATCTTTGATTTGCTCTATCATCTTAATAGTATTTTCATAATCATTATAGTTTAATATGACCATACCTGTTTTCATGATTTTCCTCCATCCATTTTTATTATACTACAAACACCTCTATTTTCCAAAAAAAGTGTCGCTTATCTCTTCTTACTTTTTAGCTAAAAAAATTCTAGTTTGTAATAACCAGAATTTTCTTATTAGTTTTTAAAAATTTGCTTTAATTTATCTTCCATTAAAAGAGAACTATAATTTTGAACGGTTTTATAACCATTTTTAATTATTTTTTCTTTTTCATTTTCACTCATACGTTGATATTTTAAAATGGCTTCATATAATTCTTCTTCCGTTTTAAAAGTAAGACTATTTTTATTATTTTTTAAATACTCTTTTGGACCATATAAATTACAGCCGATGACAAAAGTTTTACATGCCATTGCTTCTAAACCTACTAAACCTAAAGATTCACTTTTTCTCTTCGTTGGAAAAATAAATAGATCTAAAGCATTATAATAGTTTACTAATTCGTCTTGAGTTACAAAAGGTTTAACAATAACATCTTTTTCTAAATGGTTTTTTTTCATGAGTGCTCGAAAATCAGGTTCTTCCATACCAGATCCGACAAATAAAAGCTTTATATTATTTAACTTCTTATCTTTCTTTAACTCACTTAAAATATTTAAAATCGTATCCCAACCTTTATTTTTTTCCATACGGGTAATGCAACCATAATATTGATATTTCGTATCAAGACTTAAAGCTTTTTGACACTCTTCTTTATCTAATTCTTTAAATCTTTCTAAGTTAACACCACCGGAAGGAAAAATAACAATCTTTTTAGCTAAAACATGATATTCTTTTATTAAAACTTCTTGAAAATAAGAAGAAGGACAAACAGCCTTATCTGCATACTTTAAAATAATTTGACTTCTTTTGACATTTTTTTCTTCAAAATCATAATCAGGTACAATATCATTACCATGAACATTACAGATAAGTTTTGTTTTACCCGTCCATTTGCCAAGTAAAATAGAATACGCGGTTTGGGCTGTAAAATGAACATAATAATAATCATAAGAATACCAAATCGACTTAAAAATAGCTTTGATATACATTAAAGAATAACCTATAAATTTATAAACAAATTTATCTTGTTTATACTTGACAGCAATATCCACTTTAAATGACATATCTTCCAACATTTCTTTACAATTTTTGACAAATGTCCCATAATGTGGATATTTTTTAGAAGGGTACATATTGGAAATAATAAGCACTCTCTTTTGTTTTTTAAATGGATAAACATTGATATATAAAGACATCCATACTAAATAAGAAAAATTAGTAAGAGCAGAACCACCTAACAAAGATATTAAAAGAGTATAGGCAAAAACAATAATAGTATTTTTATTATATTTTAGTTTAGAACAAGCTATATACATTAATAATAAATAAACAAAAGTACCTACATACCCTAGGGTAAATAAAATGTCAACATAATCCATTCTCGTACTTTTTAGTTCTAAATCAGAAATAGAATAAATACCAAATAATTTTTCTTCAATATTAGCATGATTAAAAACATCCAAATTATTTGAAGTATCTATAATACGGTTATCAAAAAACACTTTTTCTAAAGTCGTATTTTTTTGATAGAAAATACCATAAGCCCCAAGGGCTATTGTTACTAAACATAAAGATAGCCAAACTTGCCAGTTTTTATTTTTAAAGAAAAGAATAATACTTAGCATAAGAGCCATCACCAAAATAAGTGATTTTGAAATTAACACAACGGCAAAAATAATTAAAAAAGATATAATCTTCATTAAATAATTATTATGATTTAATAATGAAGGAATCATTATAAAGAGGAAAACACCCATGATTGGATATAAACTATAGCAATTTGTTTTAAATACAAAATATTCTAATATCCATATAAAAACATATAGAAAAAACATATTGTAAAAAATATCTTGTGCTAAATCTTTTAATTGTTTTTTTTTGAAAGAAGTTAAAACTAAAGGTAACATAAAAATATCTAAAAGACTTATTATATTAGTTAAATTAATATAATTTTGGCAAAATAAATATAAAATTTGAATACTTAAATAACTTCCTAAAAATAAAAGAAAATAATATTTCTTTTGTTTAAATATTGTTAAACCTAATAAAATATAAATAAAAATTTTATAACATAAACTTATCATTAAAACAAAATTATTATGTGCAAAAGTAAGGGTTAAAAAATCTAAAATTGGTAAAAAATAAAAATAATAAGGTTTCATTTCGAGAAGAAATTTTTTATCTTTCTTTTGAAAAACAAATAATTTACTTAAAACATAATTTAAAACAATAATAACAATTTGACTAAATAGTTTAACTAATTTATCGTTAAAACTTAAAATAGAAACGCCTAAAAACATAATAAGCATATCTAAAATAAGGGTGGCAAGTCTAGAACTAAAAAAGGCTAAAGATTCCTTAAAGATATGTTTTTCCTTACTTTCAAACACGTATTTTCGATTAGCAAAATACGCAAATAAAACAGAAATAAACCAACTAATAATATTAGCTAGTTGTAATTCTAATTTTTTATGAGGATTTAAAAAAGTATTAGTAAGAATGAAATATACTCCTAAACTTAAAACCGTGGTCAAAACTCCCACGATTAAATAACGGATAATTTCTTTGCATTTAGGATTTTTTAACATGTTTGTCTCCCTTTCTTTCAAATAAAATATTAGTTTTTAAAACAACAAATAGAAAGACAACCATTAAAGCAATATATAAAGGTAAGGCTAAATCAAAATCACCTAAAGCATATAAAACTGTTGCTCCTGAAAAAGCAAAGTTAATTAAATAAATAACAAGTAATGATGTCTTAGTGGAAAATTTCATTTTTAAAAGTTGATGATGTAAATGTTCTTTATCAGGATTTGTAAAAGGATTTTGTTTTTTTAAACTTCTTCTTACAATAGCAAAAAATACATCAATAATTGGGGTAGCTAAAATAAGAAGAGGAACAATTAAGGATGTTACAGTTGCTACCTTAAAACTATAAAGAGCCGTAACCGCAATCATAAGTCCCACAAAATTACTTCCTGTATCGCCTAAATAAATTTTAGCAGGAGGAAAGTTGTAAACTAAAAAACCTAGTAAAGAACCAATCATTAAAATAGAAATCGTACTGTCAATATTTCCAGCCATTTGTAATAATAAAGCAATACTTGTAATGGTAATAAAGTAAATAGTACTAATACCACTACAAAGACCATCCATACCATCTGATAAGTCGATGGCATTAATAATACCTAACATAAAAACAGTTGTTACAAGATAATTAATAGGTTGAGGAAAATTAAAGTTTGCCCCCAAAATTGTCATATTATCAATTGTTAAATTACCGTAAAAAATAATAATGAAAATAGCAACTAATTGACCTAAAAATTGATACTTAGCAGATATAGGATTAATATCATCAATTAACCCCACTAAAATAATGACAAAACTAGCAATAATAACCGATAACATCTCAACAGTACCACGACCAAAAATCATATAGCCAAACAAGAAAGCAAAGAAAACCGCTAAACCACCAATTGTTGGCATAGGTACTTTATTTAATCTTCTTTTATTAGGGTAATCTAACGCCTTAATATGAAAGGCCACTTTTTTAAAGATAGGCACTAACAAAACACTAAAAATAAAGGTTGTTAAAACCATCAATAAGATATTAGGTATTGTCGCTTCTAGACGCATAAACATCAGCTCCTCTTGTCATTTATTATACATTAAAAAAAAGAAGAAAAACATCATTTTTTTAGTTTTTCTTTCTTTCTTCAGCAAATTTTTGCCAAATAAGACCTAAATCTTTTTCTTCTTTTATTAAACTTCTTTTTTCTAAGAATTCTTCAAACGTACCAATAACCTTAGCAGGATTACCAACTACAACAGAATTACTAGGAATATCTTTGGTAACCACACTACCAGCACCAATTATAACATTAGACCCTATTCTGACATTTCCTAAAATAGTTGTATTACATCCAATAAAAACATTATCCATAATCTCAATACAATTTTGATTATAATCAAAATGTCCTTTATTTAGATTATTTAAACCTAAATGAAAAATATCATGCGTTACAAACGTAACATTACTTGTAATAACAATATTATTATGTAGTTTAATTAAATGAGGATCTGTTGGCATAATACGTGGTTGAAAAAAAACATTTTCCCCCATTTCATAAAATATATGATGTTTTCTTATATACTGATTTCTTTTATCACTATTTAACATAAAGAAAATTCTAAGTCGTCTTAATTGATTTCTGGTCCAAAATTTCATCTTTTTCTTTCCCTTCATTATAATTAATTCCTACCATAATAGCTAAATAACTGGAAGTCATGGGACTTAATAATACATGACCTGAAAATAAAGATATTAATATCAAAAGCCAAAACAAATAAGCATATATTCCTTTTAACTTTGCTTTATTAATAACAAAAGCAAAGAAAGCAAGATAAATCATTAAACCTAATATTCCAATACTGTAGAAAATATCAAAAATATCTATCTCGGCATCTTTCATAGTCATAATTTTTTGCCGTCCCATACCAAAGATTTTACCAGAAATATCTTCTTTTTGATAGTTTTTATGTAAATTATAAACAAAAGATAAACGATTACTATAAATCACATTATCAATATTTTGAAAAGTTAATAAATCACTTACTTTTTGAATATTATAATACTCTAAAGAAGTTTTAATATTTTTGTAAAAAGAACTTTGAGGTAGTAAAAGAAGAATTAAAATAATTGGAATTAAAACAAAACAAAAATATTTCTTAAATTTTTCTCTTTTTTTTAGCAAAAAATATCCTATCACTAAAACAAAACCTAAATACATTGTTTTAGTACCAAGTAATAATATCATTAAAAAAATAAGAATTAAATAACCTAATAAATATATTCTTTTCTTATCTTTTAAATAAAGAAAACCAATAGGAAGAACTAAAACAAAAATATTTACAAGTTCATTTCCAACATAAAAATAAGATAAGTATAAATTTTTATTCTCATATATTTCATTAATATTATGACCAAGACCTAAAGGATATGGTATTAAATACATAAGTAAAAAGCATAGAGAATAATAAAAGAATAGTTTTTTACTTAATTCTTTATTTTCACATTGAGAAAAAAAGAGAACTAAAAAAGGAAAATAAAATATCTTAATAACATTAATAAATTCTATAAAAATAGTATTTGGTTTATTAAAAACTAAATAATTTCCATATAAAAGAAAATAAATGATAAAAATACCATAAAGATACCAATATTCTTTCTTCTTATAATTTTTATAAAAAAGATAAATACTAGTAATAATAACAAACAAACCTTTTAATATTAAACCAATACTAGCTTTAGATTCCCACGTAGCAATAGATGTTAATAAATCTATAAAAGGTAAAAAATATAAAAATATTACTAATAATTTTGTCATCATTTTCTTGCCATCCTTTTTCAAATCATTTCTTTCTAAAGAGTTATCCAATTTCGTATGGATTTTCGAGTGTTCCTTCTCCGCCTAAAATCGACGTAGATGGTATCAGATATACCGAAGGACGGACAAGCCCAGCAAAGTTCGCACTGTTGCTGTTAACATGGCCAGAGTTGCTGACGTAGAACACATTGTAAGCATCCGAGGAATACGCCCTAGGAGATAACGTCCATTGATTATTACTTGAATCTGAAAGCCAATCATTGTTTTTACAATCACTTGCTCTATACCATTTATTTAATTCTTTGGCCAAACAACTGGCTCGATTCATACTAGTACCTCCACTGGTAGCATAGCCATAATCACTTGGATACATTAAGCCTATTTTACCTTGCCATGTTGTTGTTCTTGCTACCGTATCATCACAATAATTACTTGACGTACAAATTTTGCCATTGTTACTACTTCTTTCATAACTATAGAAATGACTGGCTAGACCGTTACTTGCAGATGTCCAATCATTTGTGCCATTTGTTCCTGTATGCCATAAAGTGTTTCCTACTAAATTTTTTAAGTTTGTTTTTATGCCAGTTGTAGTAAAATCACAGGCTTTTGTAGCATTTTTCATATCAGAATAACAGTTCCCTGAACTATTATTGTAGTATAAAGAGCCACCAACACGTTCACTTCCATAGCCTGGATTTAATAGTTTCATTAAATCAGCCTGGCTCCATTCATTGATACCATAACCAGTATTTATAAAAATTTCGTATGTGTCCCATGAATATTCTCCAATGGCTTCCATTCTTATTAATTTTATTCTTGTTTCTTTTTTGCCTGTGCCATCATCGATATTATTCATAATACCTATAATACGCCAAATTTCATTATCTATTTTGACATAGTTACAAGGATTAGCTCCAACATATCTTAAATTGTTATCACTTGTTCCATCATAGGCTAAGGTATAAGTACAACTATCACTTGTTTTATTTGGAACAGTATAAACATCATTAGAACTGGAATTGGCGTCCTTTACAAGATTTCTTATATAGTTATTTAGTAATACTTTTTTCTTTGTAAAATACAAAGTACACTTTGTTCTTGTTGTACTATTTTTTTGATAGTTACTATAATTTAGATTAGCCTGCCATTTTTCATCGTCCCATGAAATGGTAACCCCACTGGTACAAGATGATTTGGTCGTATCTAATGTTAATCCTGAATCTTTCGTTGGAAACTCTCTTGTAATGGTATTATTGACATAATAAGCAAAGAAACTGTCTCCTGAATCTTCAACAGTGCCATTTATAACATTAAAATCTTTCTTTTCTTCATAAAAAGCATAAGATTTATAAAAGATAAATATTCCTAAACTAAGTATCATTAAGGTAGATAGGAAATATATCATTTTTCTCTTTTTATGAGGTTCTTTATATTTTTTAAATGATAAGAGTCTACCTCCAGAGTCACTTTTTAAGTTTTTCTTTTTTAGATTTAACATATTATCCAACCCTTTCTCTATTTATATAAACATTATATCTTATTTTTTTCATAAATGGTAGTTAGTTATAAGGTTTAAATGCAAAATCAAAATAAGTATAATATCCACCTTTAGGAATATTTAAATAATCATCTACTATTTTTTTTGATATAGAAGATACTTCAGTAATTCTTCTTTCTTTTCCTTTAATATGCACTAAAGGAATAATATATCTACTTTTAGTTGTTACTTTTACACAGTATTTATCCGCTTTATATATATCAGAAGAATATGCTGTTGTTACTTTTAAGAATTTTTGAAAGGCTTCTTTCAAATAAGAATCCTTACAATTTAAAAATTTATCTATAATTTCTTTTTCTGATAAAGAATATAAATCTTTAACCGTTAATTCTCCTATTTTAGAAAGAGATTTACACATATCAGCATAAAATTGCATTAAAGTTCTATCCGTATCACTTATCCATGAAGGCCAAAGTTTAGAAACTGTTTGTAAATATTTTTCACCAATATCTAGAGATGTAAATCCTAATTCTTCTTTACCGTCTTCATTTTTTAAAATAGTAATATTATTGTAAATTTCTTTAATATCAGAAATATTCCAAACTTTAAAAAGAGTTAAACCACCTGAAAAATTATATTCTAAACGATCTGCGGCTAACTTTGGTGTTTCATTATCTGCTAAAGGATACTTTTTATAGTCACATACCTCTTCTATAGAAATATTATCTCTTTTTAAAAGATTCATTATTTCTGTAGAAGCCAAAATTGTTTCCCTAGTATTTTTTTGTGTTTTTTCTTGTTTTAAAGAATCATCATACATAAAATCAATACAATGTCTAAAATCTGGATTAGCTATTTCATGAAAAAGTCCCGCTAAAGTTTGTTTTTTATCTTTGGTAAAATGCCAAAGAATAAGGGCTACACCAACAGAATGTTCTAAATTAGAATAAAAGTATTGAACATTGAAACATTTTGAATAGTCTGTTCCACAATTCATACTTATTTTACTAAGTCTTTTTAAAGCTTTCGTATTAATATAATCATCTAACCATAAAGGATAAAGAGGTGAGAGAATTTTAAAATAGTCTCTTACCTCTTCATTTAAAGAATTTAAATATTCACTCATTTTTTCTTTCTCTTTTTCTTTTTATCATCTTCAAAAATATCATACATTTCTGTTTCTTCTACTTTTTCTTTTTTCTTTGCCATTTCTTTTTGGGTATTTTTAATAGACTTTTCATAATTTTCAATAATACTGGTGGCATCATTTACTTTAGATAAAATATCATCTTTGTTTTGAGAATTTGCTTTAGTAGTTTTTTTATCTGTTGTATCTTTTTTTATTTCCGCAGGTTCTTCTTTCTTTGATTTATTTTTCTTTACTTTATTTTCATCCTTTTCCTCTTTGACTGGTGGTAATGGTTCTGTAATAATTACTTTTTTCTTTTTACTTTTCTTTAAAAGAACAATCATTAATAAAAGAAGTAAGAAAATAAGTCCTCCAGCCATATATAAAATAACATTTTTATATTTTAATAATTCTTCTTTAACAGTTAAAAGCATTTTATCATTATAAATTACATAAGAATTTTCTTCTTTATCATATAGATAATAGTTTTCTTTACCTGTAACAATATTCATGGCATAAATAAGGGTTAGACTACCATCTTCACTTTGTAAAGCCTCATAAGTTTCATTATTAATTTTTATGGTTGTTTTTTGAAAGCCTTCTTTTTCATTAGGAATATTTTTAATATAAAGAATAAGTTGATCAGATTTATTTTCATTATATAATGTGTAAGTGTTTTTTGTTTCATCATAAATGGCATAAGAAACATCACCTTTACTATCTTTTAAAGGAACTAAAGTAAACCCTGTTGTTTCACTATAAAAAGCAGGAATATCAAAATTACTAATTTTTATTGTTTTAGCTTCATAGCCAGATGGTGTCTCTAAGTTTTTAGCATTTTTAACAACTACATATTCAGAATCATTAATTTTAACATTAATCGGATTATCATCTTTTACATTAACGATAACTTTATATATTCTTTCACTACCTGTTTCACTTAAAACTTTTATTTCAAAAGTATTAACACCTTCATTAACTTCTACCTCACCCGTTCCACTAACGGTAGCATAACTGCTTTCCTTTGTTGCATCTATTTTCACTTTATTTACCGTAGAAGGAACACTAACAGTATATTCTAAAGTATCTTTATTAAAGGTTGGTGAAAGAGCATATTCGCCTACTTGAATGCTTTTCAAATAATTATTGGTATCTTTTTCTCTTGGAGCGGTAACCGTGACAATTTTACTTGTATTGACATTAATCGTGTCAATTTTATCAGAATTAACAGAACTTACATTACCCGTTACAGAAAAACCAATTTGCCCTACTGAAGTAGAAGTACATGTAACAGATAATGTTTTATTAATATTTGTACCTGTTCCTGAGTCTCCTGTGCCATTATCCCCTAAAGAACAATTAGAAGTAGCGCCATAGCCATTTCCTTGTAAAGACCAAGCACCTACTCCTTGCATATTAATATAAAAAGTAACGCGATTACCTGCTTCTATATAATTAGCAGAAGAAGTAACATTAACGCTTGCAGCATGAACATTTAACCCTATCACGCAAGGGATTAAAAGTAATAATTTCTTTTTCATAAAATTCCTTTCTAGGCTTGATTTATGCCTTTTTTACCTAATAAATATTGTCTTAAACGAAGTAAGTCAGAAGAATTCGCAGCACCACTTGTTGTATAAACATGAGAAGCCTCTAAATAAGCACCTGTCAAAGTAACTTTTTTAAGTAAAACTTGACGCATACGAAGTAAATCAGCTGAATTAATTTCCCCATCTCCTGTTAAGTCACCGTAAATAACAACTTTTCTTGATTCGCCATTACTAAAGGTAATAATATCACCAGTATGAACTTTTTCAGAATCACCTACTAAAGAGCCATTATTTCTTTTAATAGTAACTTCACTAGCAATTGTTTTACTCTTTAAACTACCGGCTGTAACATTAAGTGAAAGATTAGTCACAAATTCCCCTTTTTGATTTAAGCCCATGTTAGATAAATGAGTACTTACTGGTGTTACTACTGGAACAACATCTTCTTTCTTGTCATCATCTTTTTTGTTGTCGTCTTTACCAGTATTATTATTATTGTTGTTACTTCCTATATTACCAGCATATACTCCTTCACTATTTTTACTTGCTCCATTTGAGGCATAAACTAAACCAGCTTTAGCAGGATTTTCAGCCGAAGAATACGCACCAATATTATAGAAATTATAAAATCCTTCATATATTTGGCCTTTATATTCAAAACGATTACCACTTGTTACTAAGCCAATGGTACTACCTACTTCTTGTCTAGATAAAGACGCGAGATAAATAGGACTAACATTATATGTTTTACCTGCTTCAATAAACATACTACTATAACTTATATTATCCACATTATCTTTTCCTGTCATAAAGGTTCCCTTTAAAACACTTAAAACCATACTTTCTGTATAATAATCTGTGTAACTTAAATCTTCAAACATTAAAATACTATCCGCCATTAAAAAGTTACGAGGGTCTAAAAAGTATTCCACTGTTTGAGTATTAGCAATATACCAACTGCCTTCGGTATTTTGTAAAGGTTGTTCAAAACATTCCGTACAACTGCTGATTGAACCAACCAATTTTTCTCTTTGAACAGATGTATTAAAATCAAGATTTGTTTTTAAACTTGAAAAAGTCCAATTAGGATATTGTTCATGTAAACTACGAAGCCATTTTTTATAAGTTTCATCAAAACCTTCTTTATTTAAAGTTTCTTCAAAAGAAGCATCCTTAACCTCACTGGTACCTCCAACTTCTTTGCCCGTTCTAGGATGAGTGGTATACTCTGGCATATTATTATAAATAGGAATGGTAAAATGAAGAGCTAAAGATAACAAACCATTTTCTTTATAACTACGATAACTAGAAGCTGCTTCATGCATTGGAGCTGCTAAATTAGCCATATATTGATGCGTATAAACACTATAACTACCACTTGGATTCACATTATATTTTTTTAAATAACTTGTGTATTGACCAGCAGAAATATAATCATTAGCAATAAAAGAAGCTCCACCTAATATAGCCTTCTTAGGACTCGTCCAAGGTAAATTATAATTACTAATAACACCTATTTCTGGAACATTAACATAGGCTGCACATACATAACCCGTTTTACCATTAAAACTACCTTTATACCAACCAGCCGTACATCCTATTCCTTGATGAAGAGTAGTACTTTCTAAAGTGATTTGATTATTACGATAAAGATAAGTCACAACAGGATTATTTGTTCCTGCCCCAGATCTAAAAGATACTTCATTACCGGTCACCGTGGCAACGGTTGCTGCAGATACTTTGATACATCCCAAAAAAAGACATAATAATAAACTAAATATTATTTTTCTATAAGACATGTTGCTACCCTCCTTTTATTCATAATCATTATACCAAAATTTTGTCGAAAAAGGAAAAGTCTAGCCTTTTTTATGTAAATAAACTATCAAATATTGAGATTTTTAATATTTTAGTTTATAATCAAAGTAGAATAAAAGGAAGCGGAAGAAAGGTTGTGTTACATGAAATCACTCATAAATAAACTTAAAAATGCCAATAAAGGAATGCTATTTTTTTATTTTATTTCTTTAACTAGTTACTTAGTATGCTATGTTCTTATTTTTAAAAGTCTTCTTCACTTAGAGGGAATCGAAACATTAATAAGGTTTCTTGTTTTAGGACTGTTTGGTCTATTTGGACTTATTTATCTTATTTTTGGCTTTAAAACATTAGTTAAAAAGAAAAAAATATGGTTTACTATTTTAACTATCTTTACCATTATATTTGCTGTAATTTTTGGTGTTAGTTCTCATTATATTGATTTTGTTTATCAAAAAATTGAAAATTTTGTAACTAAAGATACAAGTACTTATACAACCGTTTTAATTGGTTTAAAAGGAACCACGTTAACAAGTGATAGTAAAATCGGCATGATTACCGATGAAAGCGATCGAACAGGCTATATTTTACCATTAGAATTTATGAAAAAAGAAAATATGAAACAAGAAATTTCTTATTATGGTAATTATACTGAATTATTAGAGGCTCTTTACAATAAAGAAGTAGACGCGATTTTCATTACTAAAGATTATCCTATCTTATATCGTAATGAAGAAAAATATCAAAACATTGCTAGTGAAACAGAAATTTTAAAGGAATACTCTAAAGAAATGAAAACAGAAGAAAGTGAACTTTTAGCTTCTACGAAAAGTTTAACCGAACCTTTCACTGTTTTATTCTTAGGCGTTGACTCTGAAAGTAAAGATGGCTTAGATGCAAACGCCGCTTTTAATGGGGACACTTTAATGCTTGTTACTTTTAATCCTAAAACATTAACCGCAACTATGCTTAGTTTCCCAAGAGATACTTATGTTCCTATTTATAGTAGTAGTGATAGAATGCTTTATCAAAACAAAATTAATGCTTCTGCTGCTTATGGTACAGCAAGTACAGTAAATACGATTGAACACTTAACCGGTATTAATATTGATTATTTTGTCAAAGTAAATTTCCAAGGTGTTATTGACCTTGTTAATACTTTAGGGGGTATTGATGTCGATGTAGAACAACCAACTTACTCTTATTATGTAAGTATCTATGGTGAAGGAAGACTTTGCGAAAGTAACTCTCTTCGTTCAACTCTTCCATCTGATTTAGTATGTATGAATACAGGAATGCAACATTTAAACGGTGAACAAGCCCTAGCTTATTCTCGTAACCGTTATGGCTTTATTAATGGTGATTTAGACCGTAATCGTCATCAACAACAAGTAATTGAAGCTGTAGCTAAACAACTAATGAAATCCTCTAATTTAAGTACTTTTGAAAACTTATTAGATACCATTAGTAAAAATATTGCTACGAACATGAAAACAAATCAAATCTTATCCTTTTATCAATCTATTAAAGGAATGTTAGGAAAGGCTTTAAATGGTGAAGATTTCATTAGCATTCAAAAACTTGCTTTACAAACATTCTATTTCACAAGTCCTTATGGTTTATCTTGTGTAGGTTACTATCAAGGAAGCTTAGACACTGTAGTGGAAGCTATGAAAGAAAATTTAGGACTTATGGAAATAGAAACCGTTAAAACTTTCTCATATGATTATTCGGAAGATTATGAAATAACTTCGGAAACTATCGGAACGGGTATTTATTCAGGTGGAAAGGTACCAGATAGTTCTATTACGGATACAAAAGTACCAGAACCAAGTGATAATGAAAATAACAATGATGATGATAATACGGAAGACACTCCTAACGATAATGACAACGACAATACTAATAATGATAACAATCCTGAAGAAGGAAAAGATGATAATACAGATAATGGCAATGACAATAATACAACAACGGATAATAAAGAAAATACAAAAGAACCAGAAACATCAACAGATAAAGAGGAAAAAAAGGATGAAAACATTGTTCCTGGTACACCTACAACGGAAGAAACAGAAAAAGGGCTTTAGCTCTTTTTTTTTATGTGATAATTTATAATAACAAGTGCAACACTTGAGGTTTTAATAAAAAAAGTTCATTT